>Ga0207752_1000144_pt1 | contig 32843 bp, 26 predicted proteins | sample Pon2CUnioCityCA_6_FD_187272 | JGI IMG/M metagenome (GOLD analysis project Ga0207752, IMG submission 187272) | Marine sediment microbial community from Union City, CA, USA - Pond 2C Sediment 2 (SPAdes) | ecosystem: Environmental > Aquatic > Marine > Intertidal zone > Salt pond sediment ... | reverse complement strand
ATACCTGAGGGCTCAGGAATACCCAGTTGGTCAATGTTTCCCCCATAGCCGGGCTCATCCAGCCATTGATAGGGAAACCTGATGGAGGTTGAATACTGTTCCGCTGAACAGGCAGCCAGCACAAGAGTAAAAAACAACAAACCCAATCTGTAATGATATGCTTTTCCTTTCATGATACTGACCTTTATTCCTCTCTCAAAGACTTTATCTCTTTTTCAATAATCCTCCTTGCCCAAATCTCTGCGGTTCCCCCGCACAGCATCACCACCACTCCGGCCATCTCTGTGATTTCCCTGGCACTGGCTCCTGCTTTTATGGCTCTCCGGACATGTAATTTGACGCAGGGCTCGCAGTGCGCGGCAATCGCAACTCCGGCCGCTATGATTTCTTTGATCTTTTTGGACAGGGCTCCGTCTTTTACCGCTTCCTCGGCTTGTTTAAGATATAACTCCCATACTTTAGGAACATACTCATCCAAATATATTTTCGCCATCAATCCTCCTCCGTTAGCCCGCCCTGCTCAATCCAAAGTAACCGCGAGCAGTGTGAACAGTTCAGGCTTATTAAGGCAAAATCCGACTTAAAAAATCCAAAGACGAATTATATTGGAACAAATCAAGACAATCAACAAAAACATCAAATCATGAGATGATTTGACTTTGATAGTGAGCCGGATTGAATTATAATATTTTCATAGAGTGAGCCGCAAGAAAACAAAAAGAAGGAACTGAGAATGAATTACGAAGGAAAAGCTCTTACCATCGCGGGTTCGGACTCAGGAGGAGGCGCAGGAATCCAGGCTGATTTGAAAACATTTCATTCTTTTAATGTTTTTGGCATGTCGGTCTTGACTTCCATAACCGCGCAGAACACCCTCGGAGTCCGCGCTGTTCATGATATCCCCCCTGATACCATAGAGAAGCAGATCGACGCTGTTATGGAAGATATGGGGACTGATAGTGTAAAGACAGGAATGGTCTCCAGTAAAGAAATCATAGAGGTGATAGCGAACCGGATCAAGAAATACAGGATCAAACTATTAGTGGTGGACCCTGTGATGGTCGCTCAAAGCGGGGACCGTCTCCTGCAAAAAAAGGCAGAACTTTCACTGGTAAAGGACCTATTGCCTTTGGCTTTAATTCTCACACCAAATGTATATGAGGCTGAGCTAATCAGCGGCCTCCGGATAAAAACCAGGGAGGATGCCCGAAGAGCAGCCCGGATGATCCACAAAAAAGGACCTGAATTTGTGCTTCTTAAAGGGGGACACCTTCACGATAAAGAGGAAGCTGTTGACATCTTATTTAACGGAAAAGAGTTCGAGTATTTCAAAGCACAAAGGATCGACACGCCCAATACGCACGGAACCGGCTGCACGTTCTCAGCGGCCATAACCGCCTGTTTATCTAAAGGAATGAGTGTCCGCAATGCGGTTGAAACGGCCAAAGATTATATCACAAGAGCCATCCAAAACGCTCCCAATAATATTGGAAAGGGCAGCGGCCCTCTCTATCACAACCTAACACCCCTTTCCCCCTCCGCACCTTCATACCCAGATAAATCTTGAAATATGGTAAGGGTATTGATATGGTATTTGGGATTAAGGAAAATAATAAAGAGATTTATGGAGAGTATGCATAGGAGGAGAAAAAGTGAAAAAAAGAGGCTGGTTTTTAAATTTTTTTGTCACTTTTGTCATAACATTCATGGCAGCCGGAGTGGTCACACTTCTGTGGAGCCTGATAGCGCATGGTGAGGCTCAGATAGACTGGGAGACATCGTTTTTATTTGCCGTTATATTCAGCGTTGTTATCCCAGTGCTGGACCGGTGGAAACGAGGATAAAGAGCCTCCAAATCAGTGATAAAGTTCTTTTCATCAATAAAAGTCTCCATATTCCTTCTTGTCATTATTATTCTCGCCACTACCCTTGGCACACTTATACCCCAGGGAAGGAGTGCTGAAGCGTATACAGAAAAATACGGAAATTGGGCACCTTTTCTTATAAAATCGGGGATAACGCGTCTCTACCAATCCCCCTGGTATCTTTTTTTGTTGATTCTGTTCTCTATAAACATCACTGTCTGCTCCCTCACCCGCATCAAGAAAAAATTCATACAGGCGTTCAAACCTCAAATCATGACCGAAGAAAAGAAACTGGAGACCCTGAGTCTAAAAAAATCATTTACACACCCTCAATCTGTTCCCCAGGCGGAGAAAAGGCTTAAGGAAATTCTGAGCTCAAAAGGCTATAAGGTTCAAGGGCAATCAACCCAGGGACGTCACTTTATCCTCGCCCGCAAAAGATATTTGGGGCTTTTCGGATCCGATATCGTTCACTTGGGAATCCTGATCGTGATTATGGGAGGCTTTATAACCGGAGCCGCTGGTTTCAGAGAAAATGTAGCGCTTGCTGCGGAAGAAACAAAATCCGTTCCCGGAGCTGACTTTTCGTTAAAACTCAATCGATTCGAAACCTATTATTACAAGGACGGAAGTGTCAAAGACTGGAAGAGCACTCTTTCCGTCATCAAAAACAGCCAGAACCTTCTGACAAAAACCATTGAAGTCAACCACCCCCTTTCCTTTAAAGGCTTTGTCTTTTATCAGAGCGGCTACGGATGGGACTGGAGAAATCCCGAAGTCGAACTTGTGGTGGAAAGAAAAACAGAAAAGGCTCTTTCCCGATCCATCAGAACCAGAGTGGGCGAAAAAATATCTATCAAAGAAGAAGAAATTGAGATAGAACCTGTGTATTTTGTCCCGGATTTTGTTCTCACTAAAGAAAACAAGGTGACCACACGCTCTCTGGAGCCAAACAATCCGGCTGTGTACGTAAGGGCCTCGGAAAAAGGAGAGAGCGTGTTTTCCGGATGGCTGTTCCTGAAATATCCCGGGTTTAACACCGGGAGCCCCCAAAGGGATTCGGTTCTGTCCGTAGAATTCAAGGATTTTAAGGCAGAGCCCTATTCAATCATACAGATAGCCAGAGATCCGGGAGCGCCTTTTATCTGGGCAGGGTGTTTCCTTGTGATGAGCGGCCTTTTTCTGGCTTTTTACTATACTCCCAGGCAGCTGAGATTTCTGATAAAAAAGGAAAAACAGGACACCAAGATCTCTGCCGGAGGAACGGCAAAAAAGGCAAAGGATTCGTTTAAAAGGGAATTCGATAAAATCCTCGGATCATTCAGGAGATCAGGATGACAGAGAGCTCTCTCTTTTTGATTGCCTTTATCCTGTATGCGGTTTCAGCCGCCTGTCTCTTTGTTTATCTGTTCTCGGAAAAAGATAAGTGGGCCCGGACAGGTTATCAAATCATCTTTGCAGGGTTTATCCTACACACTGCGGCCCTTGTAGCAAGAACCCTGGAAAGCGGCCATGCTCCTTTTACCAATATGTATGAATCCCTCTCTTTTCTTGCCTGGTGCGGGGCTTTCGCCTATGTATCAATGGAAGGGAAATACAAGATAAGAAGAGCCGGCCCTTATTTCATACTGATCATCATCGTGCTCATGGCCCTCGCCTCATCTCCCCTGATGCCCAAAGAGGCCAGACCTCTCATGCCCGCTCTGCAGAGCTACTGGCTGTGGCTGCATGTCTCTGTCACCCTTCTGGGAGAAGCTTTTTTTGCCCTGGCCTTTGTGACAAGCATTCTGTATCTTATAAAAGGGTCAAAAAAATCAACCCGGTTCAAGCAAAAACAAGACCTTACTCCTGAAAGGCTGGACTTTATATCCTACAAATGCATTGCCGTAGGATTCCCTCTCTTCACTCTGGGAGGGCTGGTTTTTGGAATGATCTGGGCTTATAAGGCCTGGGGAAGATACTGGGGATGGGATCCAAAGGAAGTCTGGAGCCTTATCACATGGTTTGTTTTCGCTCTCTATCTTCACACCCGGCTCGTCATGGGCTGGAAGGGAAAGCGCTCTGCCATTATAGCTGTGATTGGATTTGTGGCTGCTCTCTTTACCTATTTTGGAGTGAATTACCTTTTAGCCGGTTTGCACAGCTACCTATAATTATGGGGACATCCCATTAGGGGACACCCTATATAATCCCTCAGTTACATACGTGGCCTACAACTAGAATGGAAGCATCGCTTGTCATGCCTCTTCAGAATCCACTCTATATAGAGACTTACGTCTGCAGAATTGAGGCAATTTATTAAATCAGAAGAAGATAATCTAGAATATTTTTATAATATCCAACGGATTCAGTAATATAGGGTGGTACCTTATGGAGCGTCCCCCATAAAAGGTCATATTATTTAAGGCCGGTTATCTCTCCCTCATCAGTTATGTCAATGCGTTCCGCAGCCGGCGTCTTAGGAAGCCCGGGCATGGTCATGATATCCCCGCAGTACACCACCACAAATCCGGCTCCGGAACTGACTGAAACATCAGTCACTATCAGAGTGAAATCTTTGGGCCTTCCCAGAAGCTCCTTGTCATCGGACAGGGATGCCTGAGTCTTGGCAATGCATATGGGAAATTCCTTGAAACCCTCTTCTTCAATACGCTGGATCTTCCTTCGTATTTTTCCTTCCATGGCCACTGACTTGGCGCCGTAGATGTTTCTGGCCACTTTTTCGATTTTTTCCACAAGCGATATGTTTGATTCATAGGTGTGTTTAAAGTCCTGTTTGTCCTTATCCGCTGCCTCCATGACCTGTTCTCCCAATTCTTTTCCCCCCTCGCTTCCTTCAGCCCAAAGCCGGCTTTCCGCCGCTCTAGTATTTTCTCCCTGGCAGAGGTATTTTACTCTTTCTGTCTCCGCATCCGTATCCGAAGTGAACCGATTCACAGCCACCACCAGAGGAATGCCGAAACCTTTCATGTTCTCAATATGCTTTTGTAAATTTTCAAACCCTTTTTCAATGGCACCCAGATTTTCTGTCTGAAGGTCTTTGCGTTCGACCCCCGCGTGGTGTTTCAGCGCTCTCACGGTTGCGACCAGAACCACGGCATCCGGCGGAGGAATATGACCCGTTCTTACCACGATATTGAAAAATTTCTCCGCACCCAGGTCCGAACCGAATCCCGTTTCAGTGACCACGTAGTCAGAAAGCTGAAGCGCCATCCGGGTGGCGATCACCGTGTTGGTCCCATGGGCAATATTGGCAAAAGGACCTCCGTGAACCAAAGCAGGCGTCCCTTCAAGGGTCTGGACAATATTGGGTTTCATGGCATCTTTGAGAAGAGCGGCCATAGAACCCTGTGCGTTGATATGGCGGGCAAAAACAGTTTTTCTCTCAGAAGAATAGCCAATCGTGATATTACCCAGCCTTTCTTTCAGATCTTTGATGTTTTTGGAAAGACAAAGAATAGCCATGACTTCAGAAGCTGCGGTTATATCCATCCCGGTTTCCCTGGCAATACCTCTGAGAGGGCCGCCGATCCCCACCACCACTTCTCTGAGAACCCGGTCATCCACGTCCAAGACACGTTTCCAGGTCACGCGCCTGCAGTCCAGTAGGCCTCCAGGCCCGTCAAAATGCAGTCGGTTGTCCACCATGGCGGCAAGAAGATTATGAGCAGATGTGACGGCGTGCAGGTCGCCATTGAAATGAAGATTGATTTCATCCGAAGGTTCGACACAGGCTTTCCCGCCTCCGGTAGCGCCTCCTTTGAGACCGAACACTGGCCCTAAGGAAGGTTCCCGGAGGGCTGCACTTGTTTTTTTCTTCAAGCTGTTCAGTGTGTCCGCAAGGCCGATAGTGGTAAGGGTTTTCCCTTCTCCGGAGGGAGTCGGGGTCATAGCGGTCACCATGATCAGCTTCCCTCTCCTTCCTTCGGGATTATAATTGTCTTCTCTGTTTATTTTCGCCTTATACTTTCCATAATACTCCAGCTCATTTTTTTTTATCCCGATTTTGGCAGCGATCTGCTCAATGGGAATCAGAGTAGGCTTGCTTTCTAATGTCTGGTCTTTGTTCATAGGAACCTCCTTTACTTTTTATGAATATATCATGAAACAGCCTTCTTTGCTATGTTTAACTCGAAAATCAGCCTTGACAAAGCCATAATGATAATTTAATATATATGACCATATGACTCTTTTGGTCACAAAAATATAAAAGGTCAAGCCAGAGAGCGCAAAAGTGACTGTAAAAAAGAAACCATTATGCATCATTTTGATGCTCCTGATCACTGCAGGTGCTTCATTTCCCCAGACAATCCACTCAAAAGGCTTAATTACAAGCTGGCTGGCAGGAAGCGCCAAAAAAGCAGTACAGCCGTTCCTCGGTCTCCGGTATATCCCCTCTTTTTCCATAGAACACTCTTTCGATAAAGGATACACTCTGGATGCCGAGTTCTCACTAAATGCTTACGGAAATCTTAATTTTCATTCCGTGAAAGATGTTGAATCAGACGGTGATATAAAACCTTACAGAATGTGGGCGCGTTTTTCAACCAGGCGTTTTGAAGCACGGCTGGGGCTTCAAAAAATAAACTTCGGTTCTGCTTACATGTTCAGGCCTTTGATGTGGTTTGACCGGATGGACCCTAGGGATCCTCTCATGCTCACAGACGGCGTTTACGGACTTCTGCTGCGCTATTACTTTTTAAACAATGCCAATATTTGGCTCTGGGGGCTTTACGGAAACAACGACACCAAAGGATGGGAGTTTATCGCCAACTCTCGTAACACCCCTGAATTCGGGGGAAGAGCCCAGATCCCTGCAGGGAAAGGAGAGCTTGGATTTTCCTTTCACCACCGCACCATTGACATAAGCGAAACGCTTCAGGAAATAGGCCTGGCTGACGAACAAGACATTCCGGAAAACCGCTTTGCCGTGGACGGGAAATGGGATATCGGCATCGGCATATGGTTTGAAGGGGCTGTGTTTAGACAAAAATCTTCCTGGATTCCTTACCCCTGGCAGCAGATGCTCACTTTAGGAACCGATTATACCTTTGGCATTGGAAATGGACTCACTGTTGTGGGAGAACACTTTTTTTTCGGCCAAAGCTCTGAGTTTCTCTCTTCAGGGCGAAGTCTCGAGTTCTCAGCTATCTCGCTCAATTATCCTTTGGGACTGCTGGATTCCCTTTCCGGGATAGTCTACTATGACTGGGAAAATCATGACTTTTACCGATTTATTAACTGGCAGAGGACTTATGACAGGTGGCAGATTTATGTCATGGGATTCTGGAATCCTGAAGAATTCCTTATATACCAGACAAATACGGACAGCAGCTTTTTTACAGGAACCGGATTTCAAATTATGGTAGTATATAATTATTAAACCGAGAGGAAGGTTGCAATGCAAAACTCAGCACTAATCAAGACCCAGGATTTGGTCAAAATCTATCCGGTGGGATGGAAGGAGCTTGTCGCTCTTGACCACGTCAGCCTTGAATTCAAAACCGGTGAATTTGCCGGATTGGTCGGCCCCAGCGGCTCAGGAAAAACCACTCTTCTGAATATCGTAGGCTCTCTGGATGCCCCCACAAAAGGAGATGCTTTGGTCATGGGCAAGAAAATCAGCTCGCTTTCACACAAACAGGCTGCCACTCTCAGAAAAAAACACATAGGCTTTATCTTCCAGACATTCAACCTTCTTCCGGTCTACAATGTGTATGAAAACGTGGAGATCTCTCTGCTGCTTTTGGGGCTTACCCATGAAGAGCGGAAAAAGAAAGTGATGCAGGCACTGGAATGGGTCAAGCTAGCAGACAGAGCCAAATCAAGACCGGCTCAGCTTTCTGGAGGACAGTGCCAGCGGGTAGCCATTGCCCGGGCGGTAGTTAAAGAACCAGCCATCATATTAGCGGATGAACCCACAGCCAACCTGGATGCGGAAAACTCATACAATATTCTGGAAACAATGGTGGAGTTGAACGAGGAACTGAACACGACTTTTATTTTTGCCACACACGATGAAAAAGTCATCCGGTACCTGCGCCGCAAAATCACTCTTTTCGACGGAAGAGTGGCCAAAGACGAACAGGTCACTCCTCATCGGAAAGGAGAAAACCCATGACCTTGTTTAAGCTGGCATTTAGAAACCTTATAGGAGCAGGGCTCAGGACATGGTTGAATGTGGTGGTGCTGTCCTTCTCTTTTATTGTCATCATCTGGATGCAGGGTGTTTTAAAAGGTATGAACAATCAGGCAGTGACTTCTTTAGTGGATGCGGAATATGCCGGAGGGCAGTTCTGGCACGAAAATTATGATCCCTATGATCCTCTCTCCCTACAGGATGCCCATGGAAAACTCCCTGATGAGTTAAAGGGCCTCGTTGAAAAAGGAAAGGCCACCCCTGTTCTTATCATCCAGGGCACTGCCTACCCTGAAGGCCGGATGATGACCCTTCTCATAAAAGGAATCGATCCTGACCAGAAGATCATATCCCTTCCCTCCTCTTTCCTGAACGAAAAAACCGAAGATATTCCCGCTGTTATTGGAAACCGCATGTCAGAAAATACGGGTCTTAAAGCCGGAGATACCGTCACGCTGAGATGGAGGGATACTAACGGGACCTTTGATGCCCGGGATGCCCTTATTGTCCAGGTTATGAGAACTACTGTCCAGTCCATTGACCAGGGCCAGATATGGATCCCCCTGGAAAGATTAAGGGAGCTCTCAAATATGGGAGGGGAGGCCACTCTTTTGATCGTTGGTAGAGATATCTCAGACCCGCCTCAAGTGAGCGGATGGGAATTCAAGAGCCTGGATTATCTCATCAAAGATATTACACAACTTGTGAAGACCAAAACATCAGGATCTTCCATCTTCTATGTCATACTCCTCCTTCTGGCAATGCTGGCTATCTTTGATACGCAGATCTTATCGATTTTCCGCAGAAAAAAAGAAATCGGCACACTCATGGCCATGGGTTTTACCCGGACTAAAGTCATAGGGCTTTTCACAATTGAAGGAGCCATGCACGCCGTGCTGGCCGCTCTGGTGGCGGCTTTATACGGAATACCGTTTTTGACCTGGTTTGCCAAAACAGGATGGCCTCTTCCGGAATCAATGGATAGCTATGGATTTGCCATAGGAGAAAAAATATTCCCGGTATACAGTGCTGGTCTTGTTATCGGAACCACACTCCTGATTCTTTTGGTTACAACTCTTGTCAGTTTTCTCCCCACAAGAAAAATAGCTAAGCTCAAACCTACGGATGCCTTGAGAGGAAAAAGCTCATGATAAAATTTCTCATCAAAGGAGTCTTAAGAGACCGGGCTAGAAGCCTTTTCCCGGTCTTGACCGTGACCGCAGGAGTGTTTCTAAGCGTGGTGGGATTCAGCTGGATAAACGGGATCCAGTCCAATTGGGTGGAGGTTACGGCCAAATACAATACAGGCCATCTCCGTGTCATGAGCCGGGCCTATGCCGATGAGGTGGAACAGGTTCCCAATGATCTGGCATACATAGGAGTCGACCAGCTTTTAGACAATTTAAGACAGGATTTTCCGGAACTGACATGGACTCCCAGAATCAGATTCGGAGGCCTGCTGGACATCCCGGATGAAAAGGGAGAAACCAAAGTTCAGGGACCCTGTATGGGGATGGCGCTCGACCTTTTATCAGAAGACAGCCCTGAAAAGGAATTACTGAACCTCAAGGATTCCATAATCAGGGGAAGGCTTCCTGAAGAACCCGCCGAAATACTCATTACCGAAGAGTTTGCGCAAAGGCTCGGGATATCTATGGGGGAGACAGCAACCCTTATAAGCGCCACCATGTACGGAAGCATGTCCATCGCCAACTTTACGGTCACAGGAACTGTCCGGTTCGGAGTCACTGCCATGGACCGCAGCACTATTATTGCTGACATCTCCGAAATCCAGAAAGTGTTGAATATGGAAAACACAGCCGGAGAAGTGCTGGGATTCTTTAAAACAAACCTGTATGACAATGAACAAGCCGAGGAAATCACAGAGCGTTTCAATGCAAAATACAGTGACAAAGAGGATGAATTCTCTCCCTGTATGGGAACTCTTCTCAAGCAAAGCGGGATGGAAGATATATTAGGTATGGTTGATATGTACGGAGAAGTTATTATCATAGTTTTTATTGTGGTTATGTCCATAGTGTTATGGAATGCAGGACTGATGGGAAGCCTGAGGCGTTACGGAGAAATAGGAGTGCGGCTGGCTATAGGAGAGGACAAAGGCCATCTTTACAGATCCCTGATCACAGAGTCTCTGATCATAGGTTTCATAGGTTCAGTCATAGGAACTGTGCTCGGCCTGCTTGTTTCCTATTATCTTCAGGAAACAGGCATCAACATCGCTTTTATGATGAAAGACTCCACCTTGATGATGTCTGATACCTTTCGGGCCGACGTCAATGCGGTCAGTCATTACATTGGATTTATCCCGGGGCTGGCTGCGACTTTCGTGGGAAGCCTTTTCTCAGGCTTGGGCATCTACAAGAGAAAAACTTCTCAGTTGATGAAGGAGTTAGAGACATGAAACATGTAATACGTATCCTTATATTCCCTTTGATATTAATGATGACAGCAGGTCTTATAGGTCAGGACCAGATCCCGGATGGAGAATGGATCCTGGAAAAAGTGGATGAGAACTACGGGTCTGACAATAAGATCATGACTGCGACCATGGTCATTCACGGGCGCCGGGGATCAAGGGAAGTCACGTCAAAGACCTGGGTCAAAGGAAATGACCAATCTTTTACCGAATACCTGGCTCCCCCCAGAGAAAAGGGCACTAAAATGCTCAAACTCGGTGACCAGCTGTGGATGTATTCCCCTTCTACAGACCGGACCATACAAATCTCAGGGCATATGCTTCGGCAGTCTGTCATGGGCTCAGATCTTTCGTATGAAGACATGATGGAAGACCCCAAGCTGCAGAATATGTACAGCGCCCATGTTAAGGGGGAAGAGAGCTATATGGACCGACCCTGCTGGGTGCTTGAACTCACTTCCATTAAGGAAGATATTGCCTATCATTCCAGAAAAATATGGGTAGATAAGGAAAGATTTGTGGCACTCAAAGAGGATAGGTTTGCCCTGAGCGGGAAATTACTAAAAACCACTGAAGTAAAAAAAGTAGAAAACATAGATAACCGCTGGGTGCCTACTCATGCCTTGTTTAAAGATGTGCTGAAGTCAGGAGAAGGAACAGAATTTGTTGTGGACTCCATGGAATTCAACGCAGAAATCCCGGATTATATCTTCACCAAAGCCGCACTCAGAAGATAAAATTTTTCTTCCATGCCTTTATCCAAAGCTATTGTCAGAATACCTCCGGAAAATTTTTCTCAGGGAATCACATCCTCTGGCCTGGGAAAACCTGACTACGGACTGGCCCTCAATCAGCACAATGATTACTGCCAGGCATTGAGGGACTGTGGTGTCAATCTGATAATCCTTGAAAAAGACACTGACTTTCCTGACTCCACTTTTGTAGAAGACACCGCTGTTGTCAATGAAAAATGTGCGGTTATTACAAGACCCGGAGACACAAGAAGGCGCGGGGAAGAAGCAAAAATAAAAGAAGCGCTTTCCAAGTACAGAAATACAGAGCGCATCAAAGAGCCGGGAACCGTGGACGGCGGAGATGTGCTGAGAATAGAGGATAAGTATTACATTGGCCTTTCCCAAAGAACCAACCGGCAGGGGGGAGACCAACTCAGCGAAATCCTAAAAAAATATGGATATGACTCCGTGTTTATAAAAGTCACAAACATGCTTCATCTCAAATCAGGGGTCAACTATCTTGATAAAGGCGTGATTCTTATACGACAAGAAATAGCCTCTCTCTCCTGTTTTAAAACTTTCCATAAAATCACGGTAAGCCCTCAAGAATCTTACGCCGCCAACTGCATCTTTGTGAACAGCTCTGTTCTGATTCCTTCCGGCTTCCCTGATACATACAAGAAAATTAAATCTGAGGGATTCAATATAAGGGCGCTTAACATGTCAGAATTTGAAAAGATGGACGGGGGAGTGAGCTGTCTTTCTATCCGGTTCTAAGACTTTTCTTGTTGATCTCATGATTTGATTTCTATTTTTAAGTATCTTCTTGATTGATATCTTCTGATAATGTCTGTATCTTGTCAAAAAAAGGGGTTTTTCGCTGCTCAACACAAGCTGCTGCATATAAAAACATGGCTGCCGACCAGCTCTGCCAGTCCTGACCCTGGGGAGTTCCGTCCTGGGCTCTGTGCCACTCATTGAAACCGAACTCGACATCCGCGGCTCTTGCCTGTTCGACCAACCGGGCAAGGGCAGCCAGTTTTTTCCCAGCCAGGTTGAATCTTCCCGCTGCTGTCAGCGCTGCGATATAAAATCCGCAAACAAAAGGCCAGACACCCCCATTGTGATACTCACCTGGCTGGTTGTAGACCTGATATCTCTCTCTCCAGTCAGCATCTCCCGGTCTGCAAAAAGGAAAATAATTCGGCGGTAATCCAACAGCTAGATCTCCATTTCCACGTAAAGCCTGCGATTCGCGCTCGACCCAATGAACGATCTCTTTAGCCCTTGATACCGGCGCTATTCCAGAAATAATCGCCAGACTGTTTCCTAGCAAATCAAAACGCTCACTCTTGTAGACCTTGTATGACCACATGGCATAATATGGCTTATGCTTGAGTACCAGGCCTTCGTGAATATGGCGATTTTGCTTTTCGCCCCTGACTGTAAATCTCCCCATAAGCTCTTTTATGTTTTCAGCCGGCTCATTTTCCCCCAGTAGTGTCAAATACATATATGTGATACAGTTAACATAAAGTCCATACCCTAGAACCCACATCTCATCTCTCCAGTCACTGGTTGGAAGCTGACCGACAAGGTATCTATCCGATGGACTCTGGTATTTCATCCAGGTCATGGATCTGTTGACCGCATCAGTCAGAAAATCATTTTCTCCTGTAACTTTTCGGTATAAAGCGGCTGCCATTAAAAACAGGGGAGTGGTATCACTGGCTCCTCTGTCCTGGTTGTCATGAACAAGAGAGGGTATATGCCCACGGGGGCTTTGATTATTGGCACAGGTTTCAAGCACTTTTTGAAATGACTTGAGAAGTTTTTTGTTTTGTGAGACCAGAATCCCGAGGGAACAAATCATCAAGTCACGAGTATAAGGTTCGGGATACCCCCAGCCTGCAGTTCGCGGCAATCCCCGGTAAGGACCGTGCACGTTGTGCAACAGTACTTCAAGAGCAGCCTCCTTAGCCCTGGATATAAGTTTTTTTTCAGGTTTTTCCATCGTTATTTTATGCCCAGCCTTTCTGAGATGATTTCCACAAATCTTTTGGCTACAATCCGGTAATCAAATTTTTCCACAACTCTTTTTCTCCCCGCCTTACCCATTTTTTCCCTTAATCCTTCATCTGCCATCAGGTCCAAAAGGTAACCGGCTATATCGTGCACACTTGCCCTGTAGTCAACGACTCTGGGTTTCTTGAAAACATATTTGTGCTGCGGTTCAAAACCGGACTCATCCCCGACGGTTGTCTCTCTTAAGATAATCTCCTGAGCTACATTAGCGAGAAAAGCTGTCTCTCGGTGTATCATGGTATCAAGCATGCCCATCGCTTTTATTCCGATAACCGGTCTCTCGCAGGAATTAGCTTCAACCTGTATCATCCCGAAACCTTCCAGCCTTGACGGAGCCGCGTAAATATCACAGGCGGCAATAAGGTAAGGCATGAAATTTCTTGATATGACATTCGTTGTATAAACAACATTCTGATCAATACCAAGTTGAGTGGCTAACTGAAGGTCTATAAGATTTTGGGCCTCTGTTCTTGGTTGAGGCCAGACCTTACACACGTACTTCCAATCAGGCGCCTTTTTATCGTTGATGGCAAGGGCCTGCATTACCTCCTGCGCCCCTTTGCTGGTCGCATCGCCTCCGACTGTCAAAATCATAATCTGGTCCGGCGCGACACCAAGGGATTCCCTCACTGTAGCGATCTTCAGCTCGGTTTTATCACGAGGCCTGAATGAGCCTGTATCACAGCCCACAGGCAGAACTTCTATATTGTCCCCCCTCAGGCCGTCTCGGATATAAATATCCTTGACCCATCTGGATGTAACCAGTATCAAAGGAAGCGAATTTAGGACTTCCTGATAATTGGCTATGTATCCATCAGCGACAAGCCAGGGGATAGGCTGAATACCATACCGCTGTGGATGAAGCACGAGAAAAGGCGTGTGCCCCCAATATCCGATGCCGAGTACTATATCTGGTTCAAACCAACGGTAGTACCATTCCTTTTCTTGGGCAGACTCAAAATGTACGGAATGCACATCAACCCCCAATTCCTCGAGCCCCCGGTGCATAAGATTGCCCTGAGTCGCAAGCCCACCGGGAGAAGGGGGATAATCATACATCACTAATACCTTCATTTTATTCTTCCTTTATATTTATATGGATTGTTTGCTTTCTGAAAATCCAAAAAGCTTCCTTACGCGGCGTCGTTCTTGCTTCAAAACTGTCTTTTGAAAAGCCGTAGACCTCGGTTATTATTTCATGTTTTTTTTGCCAGACCTTCTTAGGCAGATCATAAACAAAGTCAGCACTTGATTCTGCATGAGGCAGGTACTTTTTTCCGCCGTCTTCGTAAGCAAACCGCCAAAGTTCCTTTGATATAATCCGATTGGTATCCCACAGCTGACCTGCTGCTTCCGCTATCTCTTCATGTCTGATATGGCGCGAATATTCTCCCTTTAGGCTGTGTGTGATAATGATGTCGTAAACATTTGAAGGAATCAGATCAATAATGGATTTCTGGATATCATCCTTTTTAAGGGGGGGAAGTTCTCTGCTGTCATCAAGGTCACCCATGATTCCTCTGGCTCTAAGTTCATTCATGGCCTTATGGAATTTGGGTGCCCGATCCGGATCAGATCCCCGAGTAAGTGCAAGGACTACCCACTCAGCGTCCGGACGCGAAAGGATAAGCCCGCCGGCCCAAAGTGTTTCATCATCAGGATGGGCAACAACAACGAGGCATTTATCCCCATGGCTGATTTTCCCTGCCTTTCTTTGTTCTTTCATTGAATAGAGAAATTTCCTGCATAAGGATCAAAATTCTCTCTGTATCTAATCAATTTTCCCCTTTAAATTTTATTATTGATAAGGATACACGGAAATAATTTATTCAGTCAATAAGAAGCCCGAGTTAGTTGCGTATTAAAAGGTGAAAGTGACTTTGAGACCTTCCTTTCTCTGGATCTTAAGATCCGCACCGAGCTGTTCTGAAAGGTCATTGATAAGCTGCAGTCCCAGTGTGTTTGGTTTGCAGAAATCGATCTCTTCCGGCAATCCGACCCCGTTGTCTTTAACAGAGAGTGAGACTTTATCACCTTTTGCTTTGCGGAGCTCTATGGCAATCACACCCTTCTTATTCCCCGGAAAAGCGTGTTTCACCGCATTGGAGACGAGTTCATTCAGTATCAGACTGCAGGGTATCCCCTGTGTGATATCCACATAGATCTTCTCTGCATCGATCGTAACCTTAATCTTGGATGAGTCAACCTGGTGTAGGTGGAAGATATGAGTGCAGAATTTCTGAATATAATCACCCAGATCGATCCGTGCGAAATCTTCGGTTTTATAAAGACTTTCATGAATAAGGGCTATAGATAGGATTCGGCTCTGCGTTTCTTTAAAGATTTCTCTTGTTTGCATGTCCTTTTGAAATTGAGACTGAAGCCGCATGAGACTGATAATTATCTGAAGGTTGTTTTTGACCCGGTGGTGAATTTCCTTAAGGAGGACATTTTTAGTTTCAAGGTCCTTCTTGATTTGCTGCTCTGCTTTTTTCCGTTCGGTGATATCCCGGATGATTCCGAATCGTCCCTCAAATTGATTGCCTTTAAATATAGAAGAGATGCTCACTTCCCCAATAGAGATGCTTCCGTCTGGATTCACGATCTCCACATCATACTGAGAGCGTGTATCTGATTTGGTTTTCTTAGCTTTCCTGAAATGCTCCTCTCCGATTTTTTTGCTTGCAGGGGTGAGGATTTCAGTGAAATGCTTCCCAAGCAGATCTTTTGGTTTATATCCAAAAAGCTCTGTCCGGGAGTTTACTGTCGTGAACAATCCCTGCTTATCAAGAGAAAAAACCACATCATTTACATTTTCATAAAGCTTTCGAAACCTTTCCTCCGAGGCTTCCAGGTCAAGCATCTTCTTTTCTAGTTTTTTCACAAGACGTTCATTATAAAGTTTTAAAATATCTCCTTCCTCTTTTTGTTTCTTCGGTTTTGAAACCAGCTTCCCTTGTTTCGACTCTTCAATGACCGGCCTGATGATTTGGATGAACTTGCCAGGATCTAAAGGCTTCTGAATATACAGGTCAGCTCCCATATCCAGGGCAAGCTCTTTATCTTTCGGATCAATATATGTGGCCGTGTAAAAAACAAAGGGGATTTTCTTTAACCGGGCGTCCATTTTTACTGCGTGACAGAGCTGATATCCGTCCATGACCGGCATGAGGATATCGGAAATGATCAAGTCAAAATCACTCTCCTGGAGTTTTTCAAGAGCTTCCTCTCCGTCTCCAGCGGAAATTACTTCATAACCGCTTCCCTTTAAAAGAACCTCTAAAAGATACCGCGTATCTTTTTTGTCATCAACGATTAATACCTTCATCCCCATACTCCAACAAATGAATATCCGGAATTTGAATAACTAAATGAAATCTCTTGCCTTTCTCTCCACTACCATTCTGTGCGCTGTTTACAGATAATACTATATGAAAACACAAACCCAGTCAACGAAAAATACTGGAGAAAATTTTCGCTTTTGTGTCTTTTTTCCCCCGCAATAGTGTATAATTCATATTTTGACTTAAATTTTTATCTAAAATAAAAACCTGGATTATTCACGAGTCAGGATGAATGTGAGCATGACAAAATCCAAGGCCGGTTGAAGCGGCATGGAAGATATCATCTTCTTATGGATGGTCCAAGTAAGTATTTTGATAGGAGGAAATGATGTCAAGTAAAATCATAAGAGTTTTTACCGTTTTTGTCTTATTAATCCCTTGTTTCTTGTTTGGGCAGACAGAGGATACTGCTTCTTTATCCCTTAAAGAATGCATCCTTAAGACCGTTCAAAACAATCTGGGTCTCGCTGTGCAAAGGATCACTCCGAAAATCGCCGATGCCTCTGTCAGATACGCAAATGAAAAATTTATTCCGACTCTCACCATGAATTACGGCAAACAGGATTCCAGCTCAGCCTCTTACTCATTCCTGGATGCATCGGAAACCGTTTCCACGCTTTCCAATGATTATTCAACGCAAATCACCCAAATCGTGCCTACCGGAGGAACTTTATCGCTCAGTCTCAACGGATATATGTCTGATACGAGCCGGAGATTCCAGACTATCAATCCCCGTTATGGAAGCACTCTTCGATTCTCTTTCAGTCAACCCCTGCTAAAGGATTTTGGCTTTCAAATAAGCCGCAGAGATATCATAGTCGCCAAGAACAACAGCTACATATCTGAAGAGAACTTCCGGCAGGCCCTGGAAGAAACCATCTACCAAGCCATAGATGCCTACTGGAATCTTTTTCACAGTATTGAAAATTTAAAAGTGCGCCAGCAGTCATTGAAGCTGGCCAGGGAACTCTTGGAAAAAAATAAAGCTGAAATTGACGCCGGCACTCTTCCTCCGATTGAAATCCTTACAGCCCAGTCAGATGTGGCTACCAGAGAGGCAGATATTCTGGAGGCAGAGGCCATGGTCAAAAATAATGAAGACCTTCTGAAAACCATTATCAACCTGGAAAAGGAGATCCCGAACTCTTCTCTGGTTAAGATCATCCCAACAGACACACCTTCTGTAATAGGAGAAGGCCACAGCCTCGAACAAGCACTGAGCCTTGCCATGGAAAACAGGCCTGAGCTTCAAGCCACCCGGATAGAGCTGCAGAACATGCAGTTCGAGCTCCGTTATGCCAGAAACCAGCTCAACCCCGACCTCCGCCTTGAAGCCTCTTACTGGAGTCCCGGGGTCTCCGGAAGCCAAGTACTGTATGAAGGCGGAAATCCCTTGACCGGCAATATCATCGGGACTATCCCGGGAGGAGGGTTGGATGCGCTCAGGGATTCCTTTAATTTCAGATACAAAAACTGGTCCGTGGCGTTGTCTCTTTCTTACCCTTTAAGTAATATCTTCTCCCGTAGTATGGTAGCCCAGGCAAAACTCAATAAAGAGCAAACCGACTTGAAGCTCAAAGAACAGGAACAGCGGATATTCCTTGAAGTCAAAACAGCTGTCCGGGCCGTCCAAACCAACTACCAGCGGGTTCAGGCCTATAAAGCAGCCCGTGAACTGGCTCAAAGAAAACTTGAGGCTGAAGAGGAAAAATTCAAAGTCGGACTGAGCACTAATTATTTTATCCTTGAATATCAAAGGGACCTGGCTGACGCACAGATTATGGAGTTAGGGGCCATTGTTGACTACAACACATCGCTGGCTGACCTCCATAGAGTGCAGGGAACAGGCATCGAAGCCCAGGACTTGGAAATCGAATACCAATAAAAAAAATAATTAAAAGGAAAGAAAACGAGAATAATTTTCGTCTAAATAATTAAGTTTCTATTCAAAAGGATAAAATGATGACAAAAGAGACAAAAAAGAAAAGTGTAAAAAAAAGAAACCTCATCATCGCAGCTGCTTGCATCCTCGTTTTAGGATTTATAGGCTGGAAAATATATCAAAAAGCTTACGGCGGAGGTGGAGGTGGAAACCGGGGGTCCACTTCAGTAGCGGTTGAAATCGCCCCAATAACAGAAGGCTCTATCATAGATATGGGGACATTTTCAGGCAGCCTGATTCCCAAAACCCAATTCACGGTTGTGCCTAAGATTTCCGGAAAACTCGAACAGCTCCTTGTCGATATAGGCGACTCAGTCGAAAATAACCAGTTGGTGGCGGTACTCGAAGATGAAGAATACCAGCAACAGGTTATTCAAGCTGAAGCAGACCTTCGAGTCACAAGAGCCAACCTCGAAGAGGCCAAGAGCTCTCTGGAAATCGCTAAAAGAGACCTGGAGAGGGCTGTCACTCTCCATGAAAAAGGCATTCAATCTGATTCGCAGCTTGATGCGGCTAAAGCCCAGCATGACGCGCAGGAAGCCCGGTACAAAGTGGCTTTAGCTCAACTGGAAAATCGAGAGGCAGCCTTAACAACAGCCAAAGTGCGCCGCTCTTACACCCGTATTAAAGCAACGTGGGAAAAAGGAAGCGGCGCCCGCTATGTGGGAGAAAGGTTTGTCCAGGAAGGAGCCATGCTGTCTCCCAGCACACCCATCCTGTCCATCATAGACCTGCAGCCGGTCACTGCTGTTATCCATGCGACAGATAAAGAGTACTTCCGTCTCGCTTTAGATCAAAATGTCACCATTTCCAGCACCGCTTTTCCCAGCAAGTCCTTTATGGGCCGGGTGGTAAGAATAGCACCTCTGCTGCAAGAAACCTCTCGCCAAGCGCGGATTGAGATTGAAATCCAAAACCCGGAATTTCTTCTCAAACCCGGGATGTTCATCAATGCCCGGATAGAATTTGACAGACACGAAAAGACCACCATTATTCCCAACAGCTCTCTGGTTAACAGAAACTCTCAGCAGGGTGTTTTTTTAGCGGACATGGAGAACAAGAAAGCCAAGTTCGTTCCTGTTACGGTGGGCATTGTGGAGGGGGAAAAAGCAGAGATACTTGAACCCTCTCAACTATCCGGATTTGTAGTCGTGCTGGGACAGCATCTTCTGGAAGACGGAGCCGGAATCATCCTTCCCGAGGACAACACGGCTACAGCGCAACTCAATCTAGAATCTCCATATGAATCAGCCCGGCCTAAACAAGATTCTTTAGGAGGCCAACTGTGAAGCTATCCGATTTCTCAATAAAGCGTCCTGTTTTTTCAGTTATGCTGACTCTGGCTATCGTAGCCATCGGCCTCGTAGCCTTGAGCCGGCTTCCCATCGACCTTATGCCGGAAATAACCTATCCCACCCTCAACGTATCCACCTCTTATCAAAACACGGGTCCGGAGGAGATGGAACAGCTGGTCACGCGGCCTATAGAAGAGGCCATGAGCGCTGTTCCAGGAGTGGAAGAAGTGTATTCCATTTCCTCTGAGGGAAGCAGCACGGTGAGGGTCATGTTCGATTGGGGCGTTGACCTGGATGCGGCTTCGGATGATATCCGGGAAAGGCTTGACCGGGTAGTCCCCCGCCTTCCCGATGAAGTTGACAGACCCATGCTCCGAAAATTCGATCCCGCCCAGTTCCCCATACTGATACTCGGCGTTTTGAGTAATCTGGATCCCGTGCAAACCCGGCGCATTATTGACGAGCAGATCTCCTACCGCATCGAACGAATTCCCGGTGTCGCCTCCGTTGATGTATGGGGCGGAATTCAGCGGGAAATCCAGATCAACTTATACCCGGACAGAATCAAAGCCTTAGGACTTCCCCTTAATCAGGTTATCAATACCATTCGCCAGGAAAACATCGACACACCAGCAGGGATCATAGAAAAAGGCAATTATGAAGTCCAGGTCAGGATCCCCGGCGTTTACACCAACCTTGACGAAATCAGAAACACTGTCGTGGCTTTCCGCGACAACGTTCCCATTCTGCTCAAAGAGATCGCCAGTATTGATGATACCCACCAAAGAATAACGCGCATCGTGCGCGTTAACGGAATCCCCGGAACCCGGATCGCCATCAACAAACAGTCCGGAAAAAACACGGTGGCTGTGGCTCAGGGAGTGTTGAGGGAGGTCGAAAAAATAAAGCGGGATATCCCGCAAATCCAGATGATCTCGGTCACTGACAGCTCCCAGTACATAAAAAATGCCATCAGCAATGTAAGCTCTGCTGCTATCTACGGGGGAATTCTGGCTGTCTTCGTTCTGCTTTTCTTTCTGACAAACATAAGAAGCACACTGGTCATCGCAACGGCCATCCCTATCTCTATCATTGCCACTTTTTCCCTGATTTATTTCGGAGGCTTTACCTTAAACATCATGACTCTGGGAGGATTGGCCCTCGGAATCGGGATGCTCGTGGACAATGCCATTGTGGTTCTTGAAAATATCTTCCGGCTGCAGGAGTCCGGCATGCCGCGTTTCAAAGCGGCGTCTGTGGGAACTCAGGAAGTCTCCTCAGCCATTGTAGCCAGTACATTAACCACTCTGGCCGTTTTCCTGCCCATGGTTTTCATACGCGGGATGGCCGGAATCATGTTCAAGCAGCTGGCATATGTGGTGAGCTTTGCCTTGATTTGTTCCCTGTTCGTAGCCCTGACCTTAGTGCCCATGCTGAGCAGCCGTATCTTAAAGCCCTCTGACCTTAAAAATCCAAATTCAAACCGGAGATTGAGAAAACTGGCCAGTGCCATACGAAACTTTTTCTCCCGGCTGGAGGACAGCTATAAAAAACTTCTTCATTATTCTCTTAACCACCGGGTGCTTATTTTAGGTATCGCCGGCTCTCTTCTTCTTGGGAGCATCGCTCTCATCAGTCTCGTGGGAAGCGAATTCATGCCTTCGACTGACGAAGGAGAAGTTCGTGTCAGCGTGGAAATGGAAGTCGGAACAAAACTAGATCTCATGGATGAAAAGATCAAAATAGTCACAGATATAATCCGTGCAGAAGTTCCGGAGCTCGAGGACCTCGAAGAAAGTTTCGGCGGAGGAGGCTGGCGCAGAGGGGCGAACAGCGGAAGCGTCACCATTAATCTCAATCCCGATCGCTCCCGGTCAAGCCAGGAAATCGCCAATGCCCTCCGCCCGGCACTGGAAAATATTCCCGGAGTCATTATCCGGACGCGCGCCAGTGGAGGCATGTTCTTTTTTAGAGGAAGCGGATCTTCGGAGAGAGTCCAGATTGAAATCCGCGGATTTGACCTAGATACCAGCGAAGAACTAGCGCGGCAAGTCAAGAAAGTAATGGAAAACGTAGAAGGGATAACAGATGTCAGGCTGAGCCGGGATGTGGGAAACCCTGAGGAACTCTTTCACATTGACCGCCCAACAGCAGCGGATATGAAACTTACCGTAAGCCAGATCGGGAGTACACTTCAAACCGTTCTTTCAGGAAGCCAGGCCAGCATGTACAGGGAAGGGGGATATGAGTACCGGATTTTAGTCAAAGTCAAAGATTCAGAATACATGGATATCGATGATATCCTAGACCTGACCCTGACCAATTCAGACGGAGAGCAGGTCAGCCTCCGCAATGTTGTGGATGTCCGCTCGCGCAGAGGACCTGTTCGTATAGAGCGAAGAGATAGGGAGCGGATTGTTAACATCACGGCTGATTATGCGGGAAAGGATCTGGGTACTATCCAGAACGATATCCGTAAAGGACTGCGTTCTGTCCCGGTTCCCAGAGATTTTTCCATTGCTTTCACCGGAGATTTTGAAGAACAGCAAAAAGCTTTCCGGGAGCTGCTGACCAGTATCATTCTGGCTATTCTTCTTGTTTACATGATTATGGCCATGCTGTATGAGTCTATCCGTGATCCGTTCATTGTTATGTTTTCGGTTCCCATGGCTGTCATAGGCGTCGTCCTGATGCTCTTTCTAACCAACACAACCTTCAACATGCAGTCCTACATCGGCTGTATCATGCTGGGAGGCATCGTGGTCAATAACGCCATTCTTCTTGTTGACTACACAAACCTTCTCAGAAAACGTGATAAAATGAAGATAAGAGAGGCTATCGAGGAAGCCGGCAGAAGACGGCTGCGGCCTATTTTAATGACAGCCATGACCACTATCATGGCCATGATACCTCTGGCTATGGGTCTCAGGGAGGGAAGTGAAGCCCAGGCGCCCATGGCCCGTGCTGTTATCGGAGGCCTGCTCAGCTCCACATTTATCACTCTATTGATTGTTCCTGTTGTTTATTCCTTTTTCGAAGGTCGCAAAGACAAAAAAAACAAGAAGACAGAAAAAGAACTTGCTGAACTGTAAGGCTACAGCTTAAATCTGTAGTTTACCTTTATCAGAAATATATTGTCGCCCGGAGCAGAAAACAGAGCCTGGATATCTCTTGAAAAGTCAAACTGGCCAGGGTAGGAATAATCAGCCCTGTTCTGGGTCCAAACAGCGTAAAAGGTAGAGCCCGGACTGTATTCCCATCGGAGAACCACAGTGCCCCGCATTGATTTTAAATTAAAATCAGGATTTCTTATGGAAAAAGGCTCAGCAGGCCCGGAACCATCCGGATCAAACGTATACACGCCTTCATTCAGAGATATCGTTGAATCTCCTTCTCCATACACATCAAAAGCAAACGTTCTCGGTGCTCTCCATTCCTTGAATTTAAAATAATCTCCCACTCCTATATAAGGCTGGAGGTATGCCTGAAGACTGAGCTTGGGCGTAAAGGTCCAGTTTATCCTTATTTCAATAGGGATGGTCTCTACGATGATATCTGACATCACATACCGGACACCAAGCGTTTCTGGTTTTAGCCCATCTTCAATACTTGCAACCCACTGTCCGGCTGAATGTCTCCACATATAGCCGGGCTGTAGAGAGAGACTCAAGTTGCTTCCCGGCTTCCATGTCAAACCGGCATACACGGACCAGTTGTAGGCACCGTAAGGATGTGTCCTGTAAAAAAGTGAAAGAAAGCCTATGACCTTTTTCCTGTTATCGCTGCTTAGGCTTAAGCTCCGCGTGAAACCCCAGGGATACTCTGCTACCGGTCCTCCTCTCGTTAAATAGTGATTGTATCTTGTTGGGTCATATGACATGGAAAAAACAGCGGACCAGTAATTCAGAAACTGTCCGTATGCATTAAATAGGTAATTTTCATTGATTCTGTTCCCACCAAAGTCATAACCGCGGCAGGCTGCCAGAGTGAGCTTCCAGTTCCGGAAAAGAGTGCCCGGATGGAACGTCTGGTATCCTGTTTCTATATGGCCGTGGATGACATCTCCCCGGGTATGATACCCCATATCCATTGAATTGAATCCAGGCGACATGACGCCAACGGCGGTATTAAAGACAATGTTTCCTTTCTGCTTGTTTAGAAAGATACGGCCGGCCCACCCGCTCAGAGAAGTGGCATTCTCATCAACATGGATATAATCAACATCAGGACGCTGGAAATAATGCAGGGAGGAGACCTGAAGCGCTGTGATCGCTTCTTTGGTGCCGGATACATGCGTTCCCCCAAACCATCCGGTCACAACCCAATCCTTATCTTTATCAAGAAAGGTCCATCCGTCCACAGCAAAACCAAACGCTTTGCCGGGAAGCACAGCAGCCAGTTCGTCTGTTTTAAAATCCCGTATCACAGAGGTGGCAATGAAACCCAGCCCCTGGTTTCCCTGATGGAATTCCTTCTGTGCTCTCAGAACTCCGTAATAGGAAAAAGGCTCTATCTCCTGTTTCGTGCTCTCATCACCGACTTTTATGGTGGCCTTTTCTCTGTTTGTAAGCGCATTCAGAAATCCTATGTTCCACCCCCTGCCGATTTTTCCTGTCACTTTTGCCGCTGTCAGAATAGTGGTCCAGGCCGGGTAATCCACATATCCGTAAGGCTGCATAGAGCCCTGTGGTGAACGGCCGATCCTCCGGCTGTAAAAAAAATCAGGATTATCCCAGCCGAGGTATCTGACCGTATTCGCTCCTCCGGTTCCGAACCTGAAAATATCCGCACCCTCAATAAAAAACGGCCTTTTCTCTTCATAGTACGTCTCCTGGTCACTGATATTGATCACAGCAGGATCAACCTCTACCTGGCCAAAATCAGGATTCACCGTCATATTCAAAGTGAGGTTGCTTTTCAAACCGGCCTTTACATCAAATCCCGCATTGCCTGTCAATTCCTCACCTGTCTGAAAAGGATTCCCTTTTTCCTCAGGACCAAGCAGCGCCTTTCCTACAGCAAAAGGCAGCATCTCAAACAGCCGCGCGGGTTTGATGTCTTCGATTCCTGTTAAAACAGCAAAACGGGACACATATCCGCTTTCTTCCTTCGGAATCCACGAAAAGGTGCTTTTTTCATTTTTTCTTTTTATGACCCGAATAAAATTAACGCCCCATACATACTTATCTTTCTTCTTAAACCTCAGTTGATTGTAAGGTATTTTTATCTCTACAGACCATCCCTGTTCATCTCTATTTGTGGAACACGACCACACTCCATCCCAGGTATCGTCTCTTCCTTCATCATTATAAAGAGTGCCGTCAATAATGGACTCTGAGGGATTGACAGCGAATTGAAACCCGCTCCTTTTGTCAAAATAAGGATCAACCGCAAAAATAAACCAGTCACTCTCCAGCTCATCATCTCTTCTTCCCAGTCTTGTAATGATTTTTTCCGGCTCAGAATCATAAAGACGGGCAGCGATGTAAAGATGGTTTGAATCATACCCCACCCATACGACTGTTTTCTCCGTAGCGGGCTCTCCGTCCAGGGGTTCAGATTGGATGAATCCTGTGAATCCCGTAGATTGCCAGGGGGCTTCTTCTAAGATTCCATCCACTATGATTCTATCTGTGATCCTTGCGGCCTGAATGTGCCTTTCTTCAAAAGGACGGGATTCAAGCCCGGTGCAGAGCAAAGACAGAGCCCAAAGAAATATGGTCGCTTTTCTTATTTTTAAGATACAAGGATGAAGGAATCTCAATGTTTTATCCAAATTTTTAATTTACTAGAATACACAGTTTAAAAATTTTCTTCAAATAAAATCTTTATGATATAATCAAACACGAGAAAAGGAGGAAAAATGCGCAGCTTATTTGCAAGGTGTATCATCATTGTTTTATTTTTTTTAAGTCCTTTATCAGGCATTTATGCAGAACAGCATCCATTTTCCGTACACGACATGCTCGCCATGGATCAAATATCTGATCCACATATATCACCTGACGGACTCTGCATTGTGTTTACGGTTCGGACAACAGATCTTGAAGAGAACAGGGGACGCACAGACCTCTGGCTGGTCCGCACAAACGGAAAAGGCCTCAGGCAGCTCACCGCTCATCCGGCTTCAGATTTCAATCCCCGGTGGTCTCCTTGCGGAAAATACATCTGGTTCCTGTCTACACGCTCCGGCTTATCGCAGGCCTGGTGCATACCCATAGATGGTGGAGAAGCCCGGCAGATCACTCACCAACCCCTTGATATTGGAAATCTGGTCCTTTCCAGAGACGGGAAAACCATGGCTTTTACCATGGAGGTCTTCCCTAAATTCACTGATCCTGAGGAAACAAAAGAAAAACTTGACCAAATCGCAGCCCGAAAAAGCAGCGGCCGTATTTATGAAAAAGTTTTCATAAGACACTGGGATACCTGGGAAGACGGCAGAAGGTCCCACGTTTTTGTCATGCCCGTACAGGGCGGAAAGGCACAGGACCTCATGCCTGGAATGGATGCAGACACACCCTCCCAACCCTTTGGAGGGCCTGAAGAAATCACATTCACACCGGACAGCAAGGGGCTGATATTTACAGCCCGGACTGTCGGGCAAAAAGAGGCCTGGTCCACAGATTTCGACCTCTACCTTGTCCGCTTTAATCAGAGAAGTGAACCTCTTTGTATAACAGAAAAAAACAAAGCATGGGATACCACACCTGTTTTTTCCCCCGACGGGCAGAAGCTTGCTTATTTGGCTATGGAAAAGCCCGGATACGAATCTGACCGGTTCCGGATCATCGTTCAAAGCTGGCCAAATGGGGAAAGACACGCCCTTACAAAAGACTGGGACTTATCACCTTCGTCCATATGCTGGTCCCCAGACGGAAAGAAGATTTACGCCACCGCTCCGAATCTGGGACAGAATTCCCTTTTCCTCATAGATACAGAAACGGAAATGATTAAAACAATCATAAAGGATGGATATATCCGCTCTCCCGAAGTATGCCCCAACCGGATCATATTCGGTATGGATCATCTGGCCTCTCCTGTTGAACTCTATTCAGCAGAACCGGATGGAAGCGGAATCGCTCAAATCACGCATATGAACAGAGAAAAAATAGCCCTGGCAAAAACCGGAGAGTACGAACAATTCACATTTAAAGGGTGGAACAGCGAAACTGTCTACGGCATTGTGGTAAAACCCATCGATTTTAATACTGAAAAAAAGTACCCTGTTGCTTTCCTCATTCACGGCGGGCCCCAGGGTTCCTTTGGAAATCATTTCCATTACCGTTGGAATCCTCAAGTCTATGCAGGAGCCGGATATGCGGCGGTCATGGTTGATTTTCACGGTTCCGTAGGTTACGGACAGGATTTTACTGACTCCATCCGCGGAGATTGGGGGGGAAAACCTTTGGAAGACTTGAAAAAAGGACTTGAATCAGCCCTCAAACGCTATTCCTGGATGGACGGAAGTAAAGTCGCTGCCTTAGGGGCTTCCTTCGGAGGATTCATGATCAACTGGATTGCAGGGAACTGGCCTGACAGATTCTGCTGCCTCGTCAATCATGATGGTAATCTGGACGAACGCTTTGCCTATTACGCCACTGAAGAGTTGTGGTTCCCTGAATGGGATCACATGGGAACACCCTGGACAAACCCGGAAGGTTTTGAAAAACACAATCCGGTCAATTACGTGAAAAATTGGAAAACCCCGATGCTTATCATTCACGGAGCTTATGATTTTAGAGTCGTGGAAACTCAGGGAATGGCCACTTTTAACGCGCTACAGCGGCTTGGCATCCCAAGCAAATTTCTTTATTTCCCTGACGAAAATCATTGGGTTCTCAAACCCCATAACAGTATACTGTGGCATAAGACCGTCATAGGTTGGCTGGATCAATGGTGTAAAGACAGCCAAAAGTGAGTTGAGAAGCCGGATAAGTTAGGACTTATCTGAGTTTGAGGGTTATGCTTCCGATCCCTGCGTCAATGTCGACCCGAATCTCAACATCTGTTTTCCCGTAAGCCTCATTGACAAAATATTTGCCTTTTTTTATAAAATCCCTTGAACTTATCGACCCAATGCCCTTGTCCACTTGAACGATGACGCCTGTATCTCTGGGTAAATACACTGTTGTGGAGCCCACACCTCCGTCAACAACCACATCAAGGTCTATTTGATAGCGTCCGGATATGTCCACTTCAAGCTCTCCAACCCCTATATCAATATCAAGCGACTGGAGATTTAAATCTTTTAGGTCAAGGTCCCCCTCCCCAGCACCCATATCTATCACCAAATCCATGGGTATGTCTTCGTTTAAGTAGATATCCCAGAAGTTCCTTCCGTTTCCTGCTGGGATTCCAGAAGAATCACCCTGTCGGACCGAGAGAAATCCTTTAGAACCCTCTACACGATAATCTATCTCAGGTCTCCATTGCTGAATGTTGTACTCAAAAACTCCTTCAAGAAGATGCTTCGTTCCTCCAAATATCTCTATTTCACCCGCCCCAAAATAAAACCTCGCTTCAACAGATTGGGCTCCTTGAAACTCCACTGTCCGGAGGTCTTCCTGAAGTTCGCCTATGGGAATACAGGTAACAAACGCAAATAATACAGAGATAAGAACCACAAACCCAAAGCTCCTCTTTATTTTTTTCATTTTTCCTTCCTTATGACCGGGCTAGCTCGTTTCTGTCATTATACTATACGCAGAAAGAGCAAAGAAAGTTCTTGCCGCCCAAGAGCAATCTCCTCTTTTTTTGATTCTTCCTTCCGGATCAAGGGTCATTGAAATAATCCGGATGGAGTGCTATAATTATTAAAAAGTAAGTATCAGATATTTCTAGCAAAATCCGTTCCTCGGAGAATAACATGAACAGAAAATTAATACGCCCAAAATTTTCCCATTATAAAGACAATAAAAAGCAAAGCCCATCTAAAAAAAAATCTCACCCCTCTTACGACACTCATGCGGAGAACTATTATTATTTGAAACAGATGAACAAAAAGACCCTTATGGGAATCGTCTTGGTTGATGGAGAAAAGGTCGAAGGCCAAATTGAATGGTATGATTATAACTGCTTAAAAATAAACCGGAAAAACGCCCCCAATCTTCTTGTTTTCAAAAACAATATCAAGTACCTGTATAAGATGGAACCAGGCTCCAAATCAAAGGAGTGATCAAGACGGCCACTCTTCGCTGCAAAAAATGACGCCCACAGCAATTGGAATCAGCTTAGGAGACGCGGGGGGAATAGGCCCTGAGGTCACTATAAAGGCCCTTTTTTCCTTCCCTGACCTTCCGGAAGCAGACTATATTCTCTTCGGACCCAGATATATCATTGATAAAGAAACAAAGAGATCCGGCCTTAACATAAAGATCCCTGATTATACTCCCAAAAAGAGACTTAAATCCAAAAGAATCACCGTGTATGATAGGCCTTTTCCTTCAAAACCAAATTCATCGAATCATCCTTGTAAAGAAAACGGCGAATTATCATTTAATTGTTTTAAAAAAGCTGTTGAAAAAGCGGAACAAGGCTCTCTTAATGCTGTTGTCACGGCCCCTATATCAAAAAAGGCATGGAAGCTGGCCGGAATAGACTGGGCCGGTCACACAGAGTACCTTTGCAGATACTATCCCGAAGCAATCATGTCCTTTTTCTCCAAAAACATGAATATCGCTTTGTTCACCCATCATATCTCTTTAAAAAAGGCTCTGCATAAAATCAAAAAAAACGACCTTTATCACTTTTTCTTAAAGCTAGATACCCTCACCCAAAAAGCATTTAACCAAAATTTCCACCTTCTGGTCCCGGGGATAAATCCCCATGCGGGAGAAGGAGGGATAATGGGAAACGAAGAGATCGACGAAATCATACCTGCTGTCAAAGCAGCTCAAGAAAATGGGGTGAACATAAGCGGACCCTACCCTCCGGATACTGTCTTTAACATAGCTTATAAGGATAACAAAAAAATAGTGGCCGCTCTCTATCATGACCAGGGCCTTATTGCCTTCAAACTCATCTCTTTCAATGAAGGAGTCAATGTCACTCTCGGCCTTCCTTTTACCCGGACATCTCCCGATCACGGGACAGCGTTTGATATCGCCGGAAAAGGGACAGCTGATCCGACCAGCATGTTTGAAGCCATAAAATTAGCGGTCCAGCTTGCGCGCAATCAAAAAACCTGATTTTATGAATAAAGTCAGTAGTCGCTGGTCATGATAAACAAAGGCTTATAATTAAAACTCTTATAATAAGGCCTCAGCCTTTCCGTATTGTAATATTTATTGACATCCACTGTTTTCTTCGTGCTTGTAACCACTTCAATCGGAACATTATCATACTGCCCATTTCTTAACGAAACCATCCTGCCTGAGGCCTTCTCTAGAATAAGGTCTAAGGCTAAATTCCCGAAGGCCATGGGTACGATAGAATCAATAGCGTCAGGATCGCCGCATCTTACCAAATAACTCAAGCGCTGGTTTATGACATTGATTCTCCTTCCGTTGTTGTATTGAGGAGAGATTTCTTTCAACTGGTTCGAAATCAGGTCTCCGACGCCCCCTAATTTTTTATGCCCGAACATATCTTTTTCATTACTTTCAAATATCATCTCTTCCCCTTCAAAAACAGCTCCTTCAGAAACAAGGACCACTGAATATTTGCTGGGATTTGTCAAGCGGTCCTGTGTGAGCAATTCACACAAATTCTCGATCTTGAACTTATATTCGGGAATCACACATCTGTTTGCAGCTCCCGCCATAGTGGGAATCAGGGCTGTATACCCCGCATATCGTCCGAAAACCTCGATCACTAGAAACCTCTCATGAGAGCCGGCAGTGGTTCTCAGAGAATGGGTCAAGCTAATGATACGGGTCACACACGTGCTGAATCCAATACAGTAGTCGGTCCCCGGAACATCATTATCCATAGTCTTTGGGATTCCAATGATTTTGACTCCTTCGTGATGCAGCCTGACAGCATAACTCAATGTGTCATCTCCGCCCACTGGAATGAGATAATCAATCCCGAGATAATCCAGGTTTTTCAGCACTTCTTTGGTGAGGTCATTTGTCTTTTTGTTGAACTTATCCTTTAAAAATACAGGGACATTGACATCAGGGACATGACTCGGGCGAGTTCTTGACGTATGCAGAAAAGTTCCGCCCGTACGTCCTGCCCTATTCACTATATCTTCTGTAAGTACTTGATAATGTTGATTTTGCGACGATTCATCATCCCTGTTCATATCTATCAAACCAGCCCACCCTCTGCGTATGCCCACGACATCATATCCTTCCCGAAGGGCTCTTATGGTGATCGCCCTTATGGCTGGATTCAATCCAGGCACATCGCCTCCGCCGGTAAGAATTCCTATAGCACCTTTCTTTTTCCTCGTAACAAGCATTTTTTCCTCTTTAATAAAATATGTTATCCTTTTCGAATTCTTTTCAATTCCGCCCTCATATCTCTTTCCCGATCCCTTTCCTTTATTGCTTCTCTTTTTTCATAAACCTTCTTGCCTCTAGCCAGTGATATTTCGATTTTTACAAGTCCTTTATCATTGATCACCACTTTGGTGGGAACAATCGTCAATCCTTTTTGTTTGACCTTACCAATAAGACGTTTTATTTCCCGTCTGTGGAGCAGAAGCTTCCTATCCCGCAGCGGATCGTGGTTGAAACGATTGGCTGCTTCATAATGGCTGATATGGCAGCTAAGAAGGAATACCTCTCCGTCTCTGATATCAACATAGCTTTCTTTGATGCTGATTCTTCCTTCTCTAAGTGCCTTTACCTCGCTTCCGACCAAAGAAATCCCGGCTTCATATGTATCAATAATATCATAATTGAAAAAAGCCTTTTTGTTCTTTGTCACGACTTTCATAACAGACTGCCTTTAATCCATTACACACACTCATTTATAATATAAATCATATTTAATTGTAAATAAACCCGGATTGCCCACTGGTTTAAAGTCACGGGCTTATTATTGATAAATTCAGGTGATGAAACTCGGATGAAAACAGCCTGTGACTTAGGAATCTACCTGTGCGGCTGTATCTTTAAAACAGAGGGACAGATTCTTAAATACTCTTTCCTCAACCTCATTTTTAGAAACATCAATTACTTCTGATATCTCAGATACAAGCAGTGCTTTGGCCTTTTCCATCATCTTCTTCTCACGGAAGGATAAAGGCTTTGTGAGATTGAGATAATAGAGGCTCTTCAGAACAAAAGCCAGATCGAGAAGAGAACCTGTTTTCATAAGTTCTTCATGTTCCTTGTGCCTTCCTTTCCAGTTCTTGCTCACATCCACGATTCCAATCCTCATAAACTCGTAGATCTTTCTGACCTTATCTTCACTGACCAGCTTTCTGATCCCCATTTCTCTCACACTTGAAAAGGGGATGAGCACTAAGGTATCGTTTGACACAATCCTTAAACTGCAAACTCTTGATTCCACCCCGTATAAATCCTGGTTCTGGATATCTTCTATAATCCCAATCCCTTGGTTGGGATATATGACCTTATCTCCGATCGATAGATAGTCCATATGTAAAAAAAATTATAATAAACTCAATGCTTTAAGTCAAACAAAAAAAATAAATAAGTCAGGGACCATTAAAGAAAAAAGCCATGGTGTAAGGATAAAGAAAGCTCACGAGACTAAAACGAGCTTGACAGACAGGGTATTGTTTATTAACATACTTATCCAAACCAATTCGAAGAAAAGACAAAGAAGATGAAGAGAACATATCAGCCCAATAACAGAAAAAGGAAAAAAAACCACGGATTCCTTACTCGGATGAAAAAAAAAGGCGGACGTAACGTCATAAAAAACAGACGGAAAAAAGGCCGAAAAAAACTTTCCGCTTAATGAATGAGTCCATTACTCCTAAAGAAAGGATAAGAAAAAAAAGGGAGTTTTCATTAATATATAAGAAAGGAAACCGATATAGAGGTAAATATTTCATTATCATCTATCTCCCAAACGACG
>Ga0207752_1000143_pt1 | contig 32857 bp, 25 predicted proteins | sample Pon2CUnioCityCA_6_FD_187272 | JGI IMG/M metagenome (GOLD analysis project Ga0207752, IMG submission 187272) | Marine sediment microbial community from Union City, CA, USA - Pond 2C Sediment 2 (SPAdes) | ecosystem: Environmental > Aquatic > Marine > Intertidal zone > Salt pond sediment ... | reverse complement strand
AAGGGATTTTATTAAAATTGATTAGGTTAATCAAGATAATAAATGGATTTTGGATGGTTTATTCTAACTCAAAACTACTTGACATGCCTTAGGAAATCTGGAAGGTATAAAGGGGTCTTCATCTTCAATAATAAGGGGACACAAAGGATGTCAAGTTAAGAAAGAAAATCCACCAGGAAAGATATTCTCTTGCAGAGATATATATCCCTATTCATAACGCAGCGCCTCGACAGGATTGGTGCGGGCAGCCTTGAGAGCCTGCCAGCCAACCGTTACTCCTGCTAATAGAAGAGCCGAGGCACCGATAGATAGAAATATTTCGATCCCTGGTGCTGTGCGGAGAGCAAACCCTTTGAGAATTTCTTTAGATGCAAGGTATCCTATGGGCCATGCGATGACATTGGCAAGAAGTACCCAACGGAGGAAATCTTTTGTCATGTTAAGAACAATGTTTCTCTCTCCGGCTCCCAGAACCTTGCGGATACCGATCTCTTTGGTCCGGCGTTCGGCCATAAAAGATGCCAGTCCTAAAAGCCCCAGACAGGAAATAAAAACAGACAACGCTGTGAAAGAATTGAACACCGCGAGCGTTCTTTGTTCTTCACGGTAGAATTCAGCGTAAGTCTCGTCTAAAAATTGATATTCAAGAGGAGAGACAGGATCAAATCTTTTCCATGTCTTCCGGATACCGGCTATCGTATCAGCAACATTGTCTCCTCGGAACTTGACCAGGATCAGTCCGTTGTCTCCGGCTGCGGATATGTCTGTGATATAAAAGATGCGGGGTTCGACGGCATGATGGAGGGACCGGAAGTGAGCATCCCGGACCACACCGATTATGGTAAAGGTATCCTCTTTGGAAACTGAGAACCACTTTCCCACTGGCTCATCGATCCCCATGGCCTTTACTGCGGCTTGATTCAAAACCACGGCATGGTCCTTATCGGAGGTAAGACGTCTGGAAAAGACCCGTCCTTCCGTTAGATCCAGGTCAAGGGTTTTGAAAAAATCATAATCAACCCCGCAGTAGATCATGTCCAGGTCTTCACGACCTTCCCGGCCTTCCCAGTCAAAATTTCCCGAACTCCGGGAGGTGGTTTTGCTGAAGGGGTAGCGTTCAGCCGTGACTGATAGGACATTAGGATTCTGAAGCAGTTCGTTCTTAAAGGAACCGTACTGAGATGCGATCTTTCCCTTTACAGGCAGTTGGATGATGTTTTCCTTATTAAATCCAAGGTCGCTGCGGGTAATAAAGCGGATCTGTTTGGAAAGGGTGGCTGTTCCGATAAGAAGGATTACTGCCAGAGCGAACTGGAAAACAACCAGTATCCTTCGGAAGGTCAATCCGTCTTTTTTGGAAGATCCCTTTCTTTTTAATGTCATTGAAGGATTGAGCCTGGACAGAAAAACAGCCGGGTACCCTCCGGCCAGGAGGCCGGTAATCAGAAAAAGAAGGATCATGCCGATGAGAAGGTCTGCTTGAGCCAGACCCAAAGTCAACTGTTTGCCGCTCAGGCGGTTGAGAAACGGGAGCAGGAGAAAGGACAGAACCAGGCTCAGAGAAAAAGCAAGGCCGGTCATAAAAAAAGATTCTCCCAGGAAGCGGCAGACAAGATGGCTTTGTGTGGCACCAACCGTCTTCCGCAGGCCGACTTCTTTGAATCTTAATGCGGAGCGGGCTGTGGAGAGGTTTATAAAATTAATACAGGCAATCAGAAGCACGAAAACAGCGATGGCAGAAAAAAGATAAACGGTCCTGCGGTCACCAAGCAGTACTGTTTCTCTTTGGTAAGTCCTGGCATCCAAATGGACCCGGGATAGAGGCTGAAGCCTGAAAGAAGCCCCATCAAGAACCTGAGGGCATTGGTTGTCCCGTGCCAATCCGGTTATCTTTGCCCCCACACCATCCGGATCTGTGCCGGGACGGAGGAGAACAAAGGTATTGAAATTGAAGGCACCCCAATGGGTTCCGTAGTTAGACAGTTCTTTGATGAAGGCAAAAGAACTGACATAATCAAAGCTCAGGGTGGAGTTCCTAGGAATATCAGCAATGACTCCTTTAACCACTGCGGGTTTCCCTTCGATCTCAATCACTTTTCCCATGGGTTCCTCCTCACCGAAGTATTTCACAGCTAGATTTTCAGTGATCACGATATCAGAGGGCATAGAAAAAGCAGTCTCAGGGGCTCCTTTTAAAAAACGGAAAGAAAAAATATTGAACAGGGAAGGATCTGCGATAAGCCCCCTGTTTTCATAGAAGGCTTTCTCCTGATAGCGGAAGACCTGGCGGCTGTGGTTGCTGATCCTGACCGTGTCCGCAACTTCAGGAATTTGTTCGTTCACGGCTTTTCCCAAAGGCTGCGGAGTTCCCTCCATCCCTTCCCAGCTGTATTTGGGCCAGTCTGCGACAAGACGATAGATGCGATCACAATTTTGATGGAACCGGTCGAAACTCAATTCATGCTGGGCCCAGAGCAGGATCAGGATGCAGCACGCCATTCCAGCGGCCAGGCCAAATATGTTGATGAAGGCATACATTTTTTGTTTTTTTATGTTTCGAAAAACAGTCTTAATGATGTTGGATAACATGGTTTCCTCCTGGAAATGACCTGTCCCGGCTTGAAGCCGGGACAGGATAGTGAAAACTTTACGGTTGTTTTTTTATGACCTTGTATTTTGTCGGGTCGTCCGCGGGGATGTGGATCTCATCTCCATAAACAATATCCCCGTCAGAGTTGATCAACGCTGCCTGGCGGGCTATGAATTGGCGTTCTTCTCTAACGAGCAGGATTTGGCCGATGAGGATCCAGCTCCGGCCCTCATAGCTTCGTTCAGCCTGAGAAAGGCTGAAGTCCCATTTGTCCTTGGAGCTCAGCGAAGGACCGGAATGCAGGGTTGTTTTTATCTTCCAGCCCTGGACATTGGAGCTGAGCACAGGATAATAATGACGGGTGCGTCTCTCGTCTTCGGGAAGAAGAAGCGGCTCCTTTTCCAATGTTTTGCCCTTCAGGATCTGGAAGGAAGATGGGTCCTGGAGAGGAACCAAAATCAGACCCTGTGCTGTGACCTTTCTGTCAGGATCGACAAGAAGAGCTCCGAATCCGATAAGACATTCCCTGCTTTTCAGCCAGATGATATCCCCCAAAAGGGTCCATACCTGGTCGGAGTCATATAGGGGGGATAGAGCTCCCTTTTCCGGAAGAACAGCTTTGGCCTGTTCGAAATTGACAAGGTTTTTTTGGAACTCTTCAATTGAAAAAGACTTTCGAGCTGTGTGGACCTGAACATGAGGTTTTAAGGTAAAAACAGCGCAGGCATCCAGTTTGCCGTGGTCATCCGCTCCTTTTTCAAATCGGGCAGCGATGTCCTGAGGGGCGGCTTTTTTTATGATGTCGTTGATTTCCTTTAGATCAGCTGTAAGAGTCTGTGTGGACACAGGCTGTGTGCTTTCTGGTTCGAGGGGCATGAATTGGAGAAGAAGAAGTGACAGCTTATCGCTGCTTCGCATGACGATCAATTTACTGTCCCCTGGGTTCAGCTGGAAGGAGACATCATGTTTTCTGTTGGTCTTCCGGTTCCGGAACTCAGCTTCTCCCCGGATGAGGGCTTCGGATATCTTGAATTTGTCTGGTTTGATCCATATCTGGTAATCTCCCGCCCTGTGGGTGATGGTGATATTCTCTCCACCCCATGAGATTCCGTAGGCGGGAAAGGAACCGTAAGCTGAACTGATAAATTGAGAAATTTTATCATCAAAAAGCTGTCTTACAGCATCTAAAAGATCCCTTTGATCCAGCGGACCGGAAGAGCTTAAGGGAATGGTTCTCGGGCTGTGTTCCGGGAAACTGGCGAACTGGGCTTTGTCAAGAAGACGGCTGCCGTAAATAGAGTAACTCAAGAGAACGGGGATCTGGCGGGCCCTTACTTTCTCGATCCACTCTTCTGCTTCTGTGCGGACACTCTTATCTTTATCAGAACGGGCGGCCTGTTCCAAATAAGGCATGGCTTGATCAGGAAAAGAGCGGCCCAGCAGGGATACCACCTGTTTCCTGATTCCGGAATCAGGGTCTGTTTCAAGGACCTGCCTGAAGATGGGCAGCACATAATCTGGATCCATATCAGCCAGCGAAAGAAGCGCCAGGAGTTTGATTTCTTGTTCGTTCTTTTTCTGGGTTTTGACAGCCTCATCAATATAGGTCTTGTATTCTTCCTCTCCGCTCAATACAAGCTGGCTGGCGATCTCAAGTCGAAGGGTCAGAGCGTCATCCCGCCAGAGGCTCTCCGGGAATTTTCTAAGGATTTCGTCTGTTTTTTGGATAGCTTGTTTTTTAAGGGTGAGAATGTTTTCCTCTCCTTCTGTTTGCTTGGACAGCTGGTTCAAACTCTGGGCCAGCCAGTAAAGGGCTTCGTCTTGATACCGGCCTTCCGGAAAATCTTTAAGATACTTTTCAAACTGCGTCCGTGCTTTATCCCACTGTCTTTTAAAGACATATTCCTTAGCCTTGAAAAAAAGGTCTATCCCCTTGTCCTGGTAAGGAGCGGAGATGCTTTCAATGGATATGCCTTTCTCTTTAAAACTATCATGGTATTTGTTCAAAGCCGCAGCCTGAACAATCATTATTCCCCAAAGGAAAATCCATCCACAGATGATTTGTTTTCCGATTTTTGTCATAATAACCTCCATGTCAGATAGATGATTTTACGGTGATGAGCTCTTTTAACCTGAGAGAAATGTTTTTTTCCTGGATTATGCGGGCCAAGTGCCGGGCTACTTCCTGGTCTCCGGATTCCAGATTGCTCATGGAGACCAAAATAAATTCCATATCCTGAAGGAGATTCAGCCTTTCGGTATTCCCATTGCGTGAAGCAAGCTCCTTGAGAAGACGGGTTTGAAGAAGCATATCTCTGATGATTTCTTTCTCGAGGCGCTGGATTTTATCCGGAGTTTCTTTTTTATCTTGGTTTACGAAATTAACCAAAACAGGTTTCAGATGATCTGCATAAGAAGCAAGCGAGAGGGGAGTCATAGATTCCACAGGAAAGCCCTTGTGCCCGGTTTTCAGAACTTCTTTTCCGGCAAAATAACCCAGGATGAAAACAATCAAGAGGGAAGAAGCCGCTAGGACCCATTTTTGTGCCGGGATGATTTTGGAATACCGGCGGCGAGCCATAGTCTTTTTAGAGATAACCCTCCAGGATTTTTCCAAATCCGGGGAAGGGATCTCTCTCTGCCTTAAACGAAGATTCATGAGAGGAGCTGATTTCTCGTATAGGCGCATGCATTCAGGACACTCCTTGAGATGGGACTCAAGATCTTTCTTTTGTCCTGCTGTCAGCCGGCCGTAAATACCGATAGTAATGAGGTTTTTCGCTTTTTGGCATTTCATGGTTTCCTCCAAATAGGTTCCAGGGTTTTTCGAAGCTTTTTAAGAGCCCGAGAAATCTGGGTTTTGACATTGCTCTGGCTGCACCGCAGGGTTTGAGCGATGTTCTTGATATCCATGTGCTGGCTGTACCGCATTTCAAAAATGAGGTGCTGTTTGGGTGGGAGGGCTGATATGGCACTGTTGATGTGCTGGCCTATTTGTCTGCTTTCTGCTTTGTCCTCGGGTGAATGGTTCCGGGATTGGATCCCTTGGAGAATATCGGAGAGAGAGACCTGGTCATGGTGGTGCGTGCGCTTCTGTTTTCTTAAGTGATCAAGAGTGCAGTTGATACAGATGGTGTTGAGCCAGGAAGGAAAACTATTCTTTAGATTGGGATGGAAAGTGTGGATATTCTTGAAAGCTTTAATGAAAGTCTCCTGCATGATATCTTCAGCGTCTGACTGGGATCCTGTGTGGCGATAGGCTATTCGAAAGATTCTCGCTCCATGCTCTTCATACAGCTGACGAAAGGCGTCAGGATTTCCGTCTTTGGCCATAACGATATTCATGTGTTCGTTCATCTGCGGTCCTTTCCGCTCATCATTCATTCTATGGAACGCTGGTTCATCCTGAAAGGTCTACAAAAAAAATGAATTTAAGGGGAATAATTCGCACTTATAAATATAGTATTGTTATAACCAAAAAAAAAGCAAATAGGTAGCGACGGAATGACTTCCTATTCGTAGCGCAGTGCTTCGACGGGATTGGTGCGGGCCGTTTTTATGATTTTAAACAGAATCGAACCCATGATGACAGAAGTGGTGATCAAAGTTCCTATGACAAAAGGCAAAAGGCTCAGCTCTATCCGGTAGGCAAAGTTTTGAAGCCATCTTTGCAAAAGGAAGTAGGTTATGGGACAGGACGCTGCGGCAGCTGCGGCGATAAGGACTAAAAAGTCCTTAGTCATGAGAGTCAAGATGGAACCTTCGCTGGCTCCCAGTACTTTGCGGATGCCGATCTCCTTGGTCCGTCTGGATAGAGCCAGAGAGATCAAACCGAAAGCCCCCATACAGGCGATGAGAACAGCAAATACGGAAGCGTAAAGGGCTAACTCAGCCCATCTTTGGTCCTCTCTAAAGATGCGGTCCACTTCATCGTCTAAAAATTTATACTGAAAAGGCCGGTCAGGGGCCGCATTCTTCCAGATGCTGCGGATGCGCTCCAGAGTTCCGCCCCAGTCTTCTGTCTGCCCCCGGATAAGAATATAGCGGTAGGGGCCGTTTCTGGCCTGTAAATGAAAAACAGCCGGCAGGATTTCGTGATGAAGGGATTTGAGATGCATATCCCCCGCGATCCCGATCACCTGTCCCGCCAGATCCTCTCTTTCTGCAGGGAAGCTCTGTCCAATGGGTTCTTCCCATCCCATGGCCTCGACCAGGCGCTGGTTGACCATGACAGAGTTTTGGGCGTCTCCAGGAAAGTCCCGGGAGAATTCCCGGCCCCGTACCATACGGGCGCCGATTGTCCGGATGTAGTCATAATCCACAGCATACATACGGATAAGGATCTCTTTCCCTTCCACATCAAATCCGGTGCCCCACTGGCTTGGGGAAACAAAGAGCATGCTGGCCATGGTGACGCTTTCAATCTCCTGGCTCCGGGTTGCGGCTTCTCTGTAAGCAGCCAGGACACGCCTCATGGCTGTTTCGTCCATTCCGATCCATGTCCCTCCTCCGTCAATAACAACAACCTGTTGGGGATCAAAACCCAGGTTTTTCTTCCTCATATGACGCATCTGTCCGGTCATGACCAGAGTCGCCACAATAAGTCCCACAGAAATACCGAACTGAAATACCAGCAGTGCGGTTCCGATCGGATTCTTGGGCTTGAACACAAATTTTCCTTTAAGGGCTGTATGAGGCTCAAGACGGGAGAGGACCAGTGCGGGATAAATCCCGGCTGCCGCCCCGACTAAGGTGGCTATAGCCAGAAGAGGCAGAATCAGGCTGCTCAGCTCAAAGCTCAGTTCCCTGTCCATTAAGTGGGCAAATGACGGAACAAGGATCGCCGCCAGAATGAGTCCTATCCCCAGCGCTATCAAGGTGAGCAGCAGAGACTCACTCAGATGCTGCCGGGTGATCTGACTCCGGCCTGCCCCGACCACCTTGCGCAGGCCTACTTCTTTGGCCCGCCGTGCGGAAATCCCAAGGGACAGGTTTATGAAATTGACACAGGCTGTGAGCAGAACAGCAAGTGCGATCCCTATGAGAATAGCTGAGGAAACAGGATCGCTTTGGATGGTCAGCCATTCCCGGATTTCCGTATTGAGATACATATCCGGCAGGGGCATCAGCTTAACCGGTCTGTCTGCGGAACCGAAATAAGAGCGGCCGGACCCGGCTCTATCTTTGAAATAATCTTTAAAAAAAGCCAGCAGTCGTGATTCTATATCCTTGCGTGTGACTCCTTTTTCAAGCAGAACATAGGTGTAGAGATTATTGGCTCCCCAATGCTGTGACCTTTGGACGAGGTTCTGGTAATTAATGAGAAAATCAAAGCGCATACTGGAGGATTTGGGAAGACGGATGACACTTTTGACATAAAAAGACCTTTCCCCGTCTCGAAGCTGGATGCGGACTTCCCGGCCTAAGGGAACCTGGTCTCCAAAGAGACTTTCCGCCATGGAACAGGTGATAACCATGGATGAGGGATCGTTGAGTGCGGCTTCTCTTTCACCTGAGATATGGGGAAACGAGAACATACCAAGGAAATCCGGATCCACATGAAATCCTCTCATCATCAAGGTGCGGTCCTGAGAGCGTACAGGAGTGCCGTCCTTAAGGTCCCATCCGTAAACCCGGACTGTACGTTCAATGCCGGGGATAGACTCGGCGATGGTGGGTGCCAGGATAGGGGGAGTGGCCCCTGAGGGTTTCCGGTCACTGGACCCGCTCTGATGATACAGGAGGTGGATGCGGTTAGCGTTATCATGAAACTTGTCAAAGGACCGTTCGCATCTGACAAAAATCACAGCAAGAACACAGAACATCAGGCTCACAGCCAGTCCCGTGATATTGATCAAAGAATGTCCTTTGAAGCGAAGGATATTTCTCCAGGCGACTTTAATGTAATTTATGATCATATGCTATCCCCTTAAAAAACCGTTTCAAGTAAAGTCTCTTCCTAATATTGACCTCTAGAATATGAAACAGGTAGTCTTCATTACACGAATGACCCTGTTTTTTTCTTAATACTCCATATATTAAAACGCTGTTTTGCTCTTAAAGGTTGGATTTTTTTTACTGAGATGTTTGATTTTATGGACAGGGCTGATTTATCGACTATTCATATCTTAAGCTCTCTGCCGGATTGGCTGTAGCGACTTTGATGGCCTGCCAGCTCACGGTCAGCAGCGCGATAACCAGCGAAACCAATCCAGCCAGAAGAAAGGGCCAGATGGTTATATCGATCCGGTAGGCAAAATTCTGCAGCCACCTGTACATGGCATAATAAGCAATAGGCCAGGCAATGAGATTGGCAAGCAGTATCCATCTGGAAAAACCTTTTGAAAAAAGAATAACTATTCCGGTTACATGGGCTCCGAGCACCTTCCTGATACCTGAATACGCGGGAGGATATGAGGAAATAATCAGGTCATTTCAGGACGTGGAAATGGTCAACTGGAACCGGCTGCTCAAGTATCTTGATAGGATGGGAGAGAAAATACTTTTAATGATAAGAATTTCGTTTTTTTGTTGATGTTGATCTTCCCTCCATTTCATCAAATATCCGCCCTCAGAATAACTTCATCACCTATCATAGGTATAAAATAAAGGACGAGTCGACCAAAAACCCCCAAAAAAGAGAGAATACCAGAAAATCAGCGTAATAGTGGCGTAATAGTGCCCCGCAAAGAATAGAGATCCCCCTTGCCCCTGAACTAAAGGATTAGAGTTTCAGATGTATTCTGATGGTTCCTCAGCTGCCATAGAGAGCTGAGCCTGAGGAGGCGGGGGCCGGATGGCCTTAAAAGTCAGATTAAGGTGTTTGATGATCTTGTCTATGACTTTTTAAAGAGAGGATAGGCCTTATCATGTATTTGCCCACCTGTTCGGCATCTTCTTTAGTCTCAGTTCTAACTTTGGAGTGCACATTGAAGCCCGTATGATGCCAGTGCAATATTTTTTGGACAAGATCTTTATTGATCAGCTTTTTTTCAAGGAGAAGCGATAAGACCTCAAGTGTGAAAAACCGACAGAGCAGGGGATCATTGAATTGAAAGACCTTATGGAACTGTAGTATACGGTATAAGTTACAAAAAGGTTTATTTTTTTTTAAATAATTTTATGAGGGAATGTTTGATATCTCTTACTCTCCAAGATAATCAAATGTATGAATGAATCTTTTCTAGCGCATATTCCTACAATCCGCTCAATAATCCAGCAGAAACTCCTGATATCACCCGAGGAGAGTGGAGAGTATTTTTAAGGGCCTCTGTGGCTGATAATTGCTGACTAAAGGACCGAGTAAAGTTTCAACTTATTGGCTTGGATATTTCGGTTGAATTGTGCCGCTTTTTGAATATTCGACTTTGCTTATTTTGGGGTGATAATTTTATTTCAAGATATCATCGTGTGGAAATTGGGAAAATTGTGAAGAATTTGGAGCTAGCCCAAAAACAAAATTCTTATCAATTGGAAGAGCGAATTCAAGAAAACGCAAGATCGCTGCGCTTTACTGACTGAGATTGTTCTTTTCTTCCGCCAGGCTCATATTCTATAAAAGGTTGATCAGCTTAAACCTGTTTTTGACCATGAACTTCCGGTAGATGTTGGACACGTGATTCCGAAAAGTTCTGACAGAGATGAACAGCTCTCCCTCGATATCTTTGTATGATTTTCCCTTTAGAATAAGCCGGACGCTCTCTTTCTTAATGATGATGAAGGGATGCTTGTCCATCTGTACTTTGCGGCACTTGCCCCGTTAAATCTCATACAGAATCACTCCCATAGAATAGATGTCAGAGCAGACATCTGCTTCCTTCCCTTCTGCCTGCTCAGGACTCATGTAATCTGGCGTTCCGCTGATCACTCCCTCTCCGGTAAGGTCCCTGCCGCCAAGAGAGCGGGCTATGCCAAAATCCATTATTCGGGCATTGCCTTCTTTATCGATCATCACATTATGGGGCTTGAGGTCTCTGTGGATGACCCCCAGTCTGTGAGCCTCAGCCAATCCATCTGCAATCTGATGAGCAATGAAAACTGCTTTTTCTACGGGGACCTTTCCCATCCTTCGAAGCTGACTTTTCAGGTCTTCCCCTGCCACATACTCCATGGCGATAAACTTCGTGTCCTTCTCCTCATGGAGATCTTGCATTCAGCAGACGTTGCGGTGGATGATCTTACGGGCCAGCTTGATCTCATTTTTGAAAACGGTCGAGGGTCTTTTTATCAGCGGTAATCTCTGACTTAAGGAGCTCGATAGCGACTTCTTCCTCAAGCTGTTTATCACAAGCCCTGTAGACTCGGTCCATCCCTCCTTTACCCAGCTCCTCGATGATCTCGTATCGATTGGCGAATATAGTCCTCCGGCAAGTTCTTCCTTTTGTGTCTCCATTGATGCTGTGAATTCACTTCCCTTAACAGAAATTAGCTTTGTCCCACAATCTGCACAGAAGGCAGCAGTCTCAGGATTCTCATGCTGACATTTGGGGCACTTGATACTCATTGCTATTCCCTTACCTGGTTGAGGAAAGATTAGCAAGGAATCAGATGGGTGTCAAACTAAACTCACGATACTAAAAGCACAAATTGTGACCATATCATGACCGTCCAAGACGTAATCGCTTGTACTTAGGCATACCGCTTCGTACTTTGAAGAAATTCTCTAAATTGTTGATAAGATTGACTATTGCTTTAGAATCAAGGACTTAAGAAAACCACAGAAATCGGATTCCGGAGTCCTCCGCTTTATCCACTGAGCTACAGGCGCATCATGTTTATTTTTTATGAAGCGCCCTCTCCAGAAGTCTAGTTGAAGTATGCCATGCGGTCTCAAATGGCACCTTAAGATTTGCTGGAACTAAATATTCAAGATTCTGCTTCCAATTATTTTCGTATTCAGATCGCCGCCCAACAATCTTACCAAGGCCTATTGCATCAAGCGAAATTCCTTTGGCTTTACATTTGAGAGGAAATCCTTCTAGTACATTTTCAATGCTGGTGACATTTTTCGAAAGATGATACAAATCAAATATATCATGGGGTATTGCATGTTTTCTCTGACCAGAAAAAGCCCTTAATTTCTCTGCCATCATCTCTTCCAAAGAATAAACCTGTATTTCAACTGCAGGCAATTCCCCCCTATCTGAAAACTGATGAAAAACAGGCTGTACATTAGTTGGAAATACAAGGATTTCATCTCGATTTATATGAATTCGAACGGAACGAGGCGATCCGCCATAATTCCAAGGTCCATAGTAATATATCCTCGCTTCAAAGGACTCTTTTCCATATTCATCCTCGATAACGTCAATGAGCATCTCTCTTTCGTCAGTGCGAACTCCAATCGCATCTTGCATTGCAGCGTTAACTGAGCGCAGAAAATCATGAAGACTTTTAACAGAAATTATATCGAGAACTGTAAAATCGAGATCTTCTGAAAATCGATATTCCTCAAAATAACATTTCCGAAGTGCTGTGCCTCCTTTGAAGAGCCATTTTTTCTGTACGAGAGGATGTGTTCCCAAAAAACACAAATAGCAGCCAAGAACATAATCATGATCGATCACCCTTGGTTCTAATTCCAATGCACCTGCTATCCGCCGAACCTCATCAATTGAAATCAATCAAATCTCCATATTTATCCGGACTTTCCAGCGGGTCGAAATCTTCCCAGATTTGGGCCCGGCTGGATCTAGTGCACAAATTCCCTTGGTCAATCCTTGTTGCCATCCCTCAAGCATTTTCTTCGCCTCTTCAGGTAACTGAGGCACAACCTTTTCAAAGAGATAGCCCAGGCGCTTTTTTACAGCACCGTTAGGAAACCGCCTTGTATATTCATCGAGTCTTGACCAGGAAATCTGCCTTGCAGCTTCTTTTACGGCCTTTGCGATCTCCACGATGGATCCGCTCCTTTCTACATAATCAGCACAATCGATAAGTGTTTTTTCCTTGTCGGTTACTAGACAAGCCTTCCCATCACGCCATTCTTTCGTATGACCGAAGAATTTCTTTTTTGAAACTGTAATAATTTCGTATTCCACACCAAAAACCCTATGGCTAGATCTCGATTTTCTCTTGGTGGTCTGAACATAGACAACACGAGGAATTTGCTCAGTCCAATTCCAATGTCTTATGGCAGTCCAATAAGAAATAGCAGCAGGCTTTACTAGAAAATTCGCAATGAGGTATGAGTCAGCACTCCACCTCCTTTGAGGGCCTGCTTCTAAAGGAATGATCATATACTTGCCTCTTTCTATCCGCTCTATCCAACCTTTTTTCTCAAGTCTCCAAAGAATGTCACGAGTCAGCCTTCTGCTTCCCCAAAACCGGACAGCTTTCTCTATAAGGAAGAAACCTTTATTTCGGGTGGCAAAAAGAGAGATGAATTGCGCCTCTTTAGGGCCTAGTCCAGTTATATTTTTTGACATGTTAATCTTATCTAAAATATGATTATCGTGTAATAAAATATAAAAAATATTAGAAGAAGTCAAGAAAAAAATGGCCACATTTGGCAACTTTTAGACAGAATAACTTAGGCTGCAGAGATCTATCAATCTGAACCACGGATTCCGAATCCGAAGGTCTTGTTCTACTGCCCTTTGGTGAACTTTAGTTCGTACAGGAAATAAAGGCCGAGGAATCTGAAAATATCTATAGAGAATTCAGAGAAACAAACGAAGAACTCGATAATCAACCGAATGATTTTTATCCTTTATGTTACGTACAAGACCTTTCCGTGGATCAGAAGGGGAACCTTTATATTCTATTGAATGTCCCGGCCCGGCTGACAATTTATGTTTTTTCACCTGAGGGCATATTCAGGGGAAAGCTGCTCGGGGTCAAGGATAGTGTGGACAGAATCACAATTTTAGATAGAGGAATCCTTTATGCATTGAGCCAGGACACGCATTATATTTATGGATTCAGGGTGGATCTTGAAACGAACTTATAAACATAGGTAACATGATGATGTGATGCACCTCCTGCGGGAGTCGGAAGTATGATAGACTACCCGCAAGGTCAATTTAGAATAAAGGAGGTGCACAAATGGATTATATGGGAATTGACCATCATAAGCAATACTCACACATCACTTTGATGGATGAGAAAGGAAAAAAGCTCAGAGCGGGCAAGGTGGCGAATTACCGCACAGAGCTGGAGAAGTTTCTTGATGGGAAGAGAGAGGATAAAGCAGTTATTGAAGCAGGCAGATCAAGCTATACCATGGTGGATCTTCTGGATGAGCTAGATATTGATGTGACTATAGCCCATCCTAAAGAGGTCAAAGCCATAGCCAGGGCAAAAATAAAGACAGATAAGAGGGATTCTTTCATGCTGGCTCATTTACTGCGCACGGACTTAATTCTCGAGGTCTACAAACGAAGTCCTGAGAACCGAGCCTATCAGAGAGTTTTGCGGCAGAGAGCGTTTTATGTTGGCAGCATAACCAGGACAAAAAACAAGATACGGTCGCTTTTAGTCCAGCAGAGAGAGGAGGTCAGGGATAAAGTTTTAAGGAAAAGGAATCTTTTTAGCCTAAGTGGAGTGAAGTTTCTTAAGGGATTGAACCTGCCTGATAGAGATAAGGAGCTGCTTTCTGCGCTCATAAAGACGTTCGTTCATTTAGAAGAGAGACGGAATGAGACAAACGGATTAGTGGAGAAGCTTTATCAAGAGATGCCAGAGGCAAGGCTTATCCGAAGTGTTCCCGGTTACGGAGTGTTTTTATCCGTACTGGTGGCGGTTGAAACAGCAGATATTGGAAGATTCTCTAAAGCTTCCAAGTTTCTCTCATATGCGGGTGTTATCCCATCTGTCCACAGTTCTGGAGGGAAGAGCTATCATGGAAAGATCGTAAAGCAAGGGAATCGCTGGCTGCGCTGGGCGGCAGTGGAGGCTGTTTACCCTGGAATAAAAGCTGACTTTGATATCAAATGCTTTTATCACAGATTAAAAAAGAGGAGAGGTTCAAACACAGCCAAAGTGGCCACAGCAAGACGTATGTTGACAATTATCTATCGGATGTTAAAAGAGAATCGTCTGTATATTCCATATAAAAGATGATAAAAAAAACGAATCGGCTGCCTTCACGAAATTCCTAATGGACCGATGAAGGTTGCATTCTTTCGATAGGTTAAGGAGCCGGGACCTGATGTTAGAGTGTGTGCGGACTTAACACTTTTGTTAAGGCACGGATAGAAGGATGGTTTAAAAGACCTTTGATTATGGAAAAGAAAATAAAAAAGGAGGTTTATTAAAAAAAGACTTGCATCACATCATCATAGAAGGATTTCCATTTCGACACTCTCCACAAGCCGATCGAGCCTGCGTTATTCGTATGCCGCCCGGATGAGACCCCCTTCGGCGGTGTCAATATCGGAATCCGGTTCAGGCCGGATAATTTTGAGGGCACCATGGACCAGATCAAAAATGTCTTCATCCAGCTCATTTCCAGCCAGCCGTTTGATTTTTATTTTCTCGACGATGGCTACGACCAGTTCTACCGCCGTGAAAAAAGGCTGGCCGTCATGATCGGATATCTGGAAGGATTGGCTATACTCCTGGGATGCATGGGACTTTTCGGGCTGGCTGCTTACTCCACGCAGCGGCGGTCCAAGGAAATCGGGATCCGCAAGGTTCTGGGTGCGTCGGCTCCCGGAATCTTCATGCTTCTTTCACGAGGATTATCAAAATGGGTGCTTCTGGCCAATATTATAGCCTGGCCGGTCGCCTACTATTTTATGAACAGATGGCTGCAGAATTTTGCCTACAGGGTCGGTCTGAATGTCTGGGTTTTCCTGCTTTCCGGCCTGGCGATTAGGTTAGCCATGCCAACCCATATAAGAAAATCCTTTGAGAGAATGGCCACGATCCCGGATATGGATGATCCCAATATCTTGCGTATCCCGATCTCTCTGGTCCGCTGCTGGGCCATAAAAGAGGCCAGGCCAAAAAGACCCAAGCAGGCGATAAATACGGCCAATCCTGTTCCGGCCTGCACCAGCTTACCGAATCGGACCTCAGCATTGTAAAGCTCATTGATCTCTTCGTCCATGAAGCGAAATTCAAACGGGTAGTTTGGCGAAGGATAAGAATTTCGTTTTTTGGTTGCTGCTGATTTTCACTCCATTTCATCAAATTCCCATCCTCTAAGCGACTTCATCACCTATCATACGTATGAAATAAAGGACAAGTCAACAAGAAACCCACAAAAAAAAGAAAATATCAGAAAATCCATGGAATCTCTCTCAGCGGAGTGTTTTCCGTATTGATAGAGGACCTGCCCCTCATGCAGGGATAATCTTTTTTTGTCTCGGCACAATTAACTATTCGTATCTTAGGCTCTCGGCCGGATTGGCTGTAGCAACTTTGATGGCCTGCCAGCTTACGGTCAGCAGCGCGATAACCAGCGAAACCAATCCGGCCAGAAGAAAGGGCCAGATGGTTATATCGATCCGGTAGGCAAAATTCTGAAGCCACCTGTACATGGCATAATAAGCAATAGGCCAGGCAATGAGATTGGCAAGCAGTATCCATCTGGAAAAATCTTTTGAAAAAAGAATGATTATTCCTGTTATATGTGCTCCGAGCACCTTCCTGATACCTATTTCCTTGGTGCGGGAGCGCATCATCAAAGTTGCCATGCCGAACAATCCCATACAGGCAATAAGAACAGCCAGCCCGGTAAAGTATCCCAATAAGCGGAACGTATTTCTGTCCGACCGGTAAAGGGAATCAAGTTTCTCGTCCAGAAAGTGAAACTCAAAGATCTGGTCCTCATATAAGCGGCTGCAGACGCCGTAAAGTCTGTCCATGGTGTGCTGGACATTTGACGGATAAAGATTCACCAGGAGCTTCCGGCACCATCTGAAATCAGGGACAAATACGGTCGGCTTCATGGTTTCATACAGCGATTCAAAGTGGAAATCATCAATGACGCCAATGACTTTCCTGTTTGAGGAAGGCCAGGTGATTTCTACTGTTTGTCCTATCGGATCATCCTGGATTCCCAGTGCTTTTACGGCCGATGTGTTCAAAATGACAGCATCCTGAAGATCTGTCTCAATGTCTTTTGAAAAGAGTCTTCCCTGAGAAGCGGTTATACCCAGTGTTTCAAAATAGTCATGATGGACGTGAACAAAAGGCAGGGTGATCTTTTGTGACTGGCCTTCGACCAGTATCCCTCCCCAGTTATTGAGGGGATCGGACGGGACCCTTGAGGCAGCAGTCACACTCTTCACAACACTCTCTTTAAGCATCTCTTGTTTCAGGGTGCTGTAGTTCTCTTCGGACTCAAAACTGTTTACTTCTGATACGAGAGTATAATTCTTATCGAATCCCATTTCTTTACGTTGAAGAAAATGGATCTGCCGGAACATAAGAAATCCGCAGCAAAAAAGAATGATCACAATGGTGAATTGGATTCCGACGCATATCTTTCTCGCATTGAATCCGGAGTTTCTGACATGCCCGGATGCTGTCATGGCTTTTCTTGGCTGGATCCCGGAAAGAATAAAGGCGGGATAGGACCCAGAAAGGATGGCTGTGATGATCATGATACCCAGTATGGGTAAAAGAGTGCTCATGCGAAAGAGTGCCGATAATTCCAGGCTTTTGTTTGAGAGAGAATTGAAGATCGGAAGCATGACTTTGACAAGAACAAGGGAGATCACTAGGGCTGCAGAGAGTATCACATAAGACTCCCCGATAAATTGAAAAACAAGGTTGCCGCGTTCAGCGCCCACTACTTTTCTGATTCCTATCTCCTTTGCCCTTGATGCAGCGCTGGCGGTTAGAAGGTTCACATAGTTAAAGCAGGCAATGAGCAGTATAAGAAGTCCGATAGCGGAAAAGATCAGGACATAGGTTATGCTGTTTTGCGGCTGTATATCATTTTCAAAGCGGGAAGAGAAAAGATGAATGTCTTTTAAATTCTGCAGTGAATAATCAGGCGGGGGATCGCCTGCCTCTGAAGGGCGGTGTTCTAAAATGAGCCGATTGCATTTTTCAGCGACCTCTCCCGGAAAAAAATTTTCCTGCATTTCAAAATAGATAAGAAAATTCTCCCATCCCCAGTTGTTCATCCAGTCTTTCCCGAATACCTCGTCTGCGTTGGAAAGAGTGGCAATGGCATCGAAACGGAAATGGGAATTTTGCGGCATGTCTTCCATCACGCCTGTGACCGTATAGTGTCCGGAGTTATTTATGGTCAACTGCTTTCCTAAGGGGTTTTCGTTGCCAAAGTACTTATGGGCGATTTTATCAGAGATAACGAGGCTGAAGGGTTCTTTAAGGGTTGATTCCGGATCGCCCAGTTTGAATTTAAAAGAAAATATTTTAAAAAGAGCTGCGTCAGCGTGGGCGATGTTCTTTTCTATGAACTTTTTTTCTTTATACTCAACGATACACTCAGAACCTGGTCTTATTCTGGCGAAATCTTTTATTTCCGGAATGTTTTCTTTCAGTATTCCCGCTGCCTGGGGTGCATGATAGGGATGTTCGGGATTACATAATCTGTAGATATTATCTGAATGGGCATGAAAGCGGTCATAGCTCCACTCATTCTGAACCCAGAGAAGGATCATGATCACGCATGCCAGCCCGATAGCAAATCCGGAAATGTTAATAAAGGAAAAACCCGGTTGTCTTTTGATGTTTCTGAGAGCTGTTCTTAGATAATTTTTAAACATGACGAATCTCCATAGAATAGACTTTAAAATAAATGTTGCCAGAATAACGAGGAGTGCCGAAAGCCAGGATAATCCGGCACGAAAAGGACCTTTATTCTCCCTATCCCAGATATATCGCTCCTCCATATCTTCCAGTATGGTCTCACGCATGTGCTCATCGGTTAATAGGCACAGGCAGATGTGCGTGAGTTTGGATAATACGGATGGAAGCCTATCCATTTTCAGCTGCTTTTTTTAAATCCGGGACTCCTTCCCAGAGCGACTTGTTGACTTTTTGAAGAGAGGCTAATTTATCAAGGCCTGAGGGAGAGAGCTGATAGTATATCCTGGGGCGCCCGCCTTTTTTTGCGGGTTTTTGAGCTTTTATGGATCTGACATAGCCTTTGTCCTTAAGGCGGCTCAAGGGAGCGTAAATGGCATCGGACAACCAGGATATTCCGGTATCTTTTTCCACCTGACGGCGGATGGCTATTCCATAGGCGTTTTCTTTTAACTTCCAGATGGCCAGAAGTAATATTTCCTCGATCCTAGATAGATATGTCATTTTTCTCCTCATTTGATAATTTAATTAGAATGGTTTTAATCAAACTATTCATATTATATACGCTGAAAAAATAAAAAAAGTTGTCAAATAATCTTAATTATCCGAGTGATATTGAAATTTATTCTGTATATTCAAGAAAGCCTGTACGTAAAAGCATGAAATTTGCTAGAATGAATAAGGACAGCATCAAAAAAAACCATACAGGAGGAGTGAAGCGATGAAGAGTTTAAAAGGAACCCAAACGGAAAAAAATTTACTCGCTGCCTATGCAGGTGAGTCGCAGGCCAGGAACCGCTATACGTACTTTGCCTCTGTGGCTAAGAAAGAAGGTTATGAACAAATAGCGGGGATTTTCCTGGAAACAGCGGATAATGAAAAAGAACACGCTAAGGTGTTTTATGAATATTTACAGGGAGGCATGGTAGAGATACGGGCTGAATACCCGGCCGGAGTCATCGGAAACACGGAAGAAAACCTGCTTGAAGCTGCAGAGGGAGAGAAGATGGAATGGGGCACTCTGTACCCCAATTTTGCTGAAGTGGCAAAAAAGGAAGGATTCCCTGAAATAGCTCGAAGTATCGAAAGCATCGCTAAGGTTGAGTCGCATCATGAGAAAAGATACCGCGAGCTTCTGGAAAATGTAAAAAAGAAACGAGTGTTCAAGAGGGATAAGGTTGTGAAATGGAAGTGCCGGAACTGCGGCTTCGTCCATGAGGGAAAAGAAGCTCCCAAGAAGTGTCCTGCCTGTCAACACCCGCAGAGCTTTTATGAAATCTGGACCAAGCTCTATTGAAAAAAGAACGAGTTCGTTTTACTGGCCTCTGGGCGCGGTTTGGAGATCGGATTGCAGGCACAAGGGTGGAGCACCTGAGGTGATGGTGGTTGTCCATTTTAGTCAAGATGAGGAGAAGTGTGGACAAAAATTCTATATGTATAGGAGAAAGAATGAAGCCATATAAGGTTTTATTATTACTCTTTGTTGTTGTTTTCCTGGCAGACGCGTGCGCTCTGCCGGAAACGGACTTCACTCCTAACTTTAGACTGCTCGAAAAAGCCCTTGTTTTGGATCAATCTGAATTCGATAAGGTCTGGCCGGGATACAACCTGAACGACTTTCCCATTGGCCTCTATAATGAAAACGAGGCTTATCTCATCAATCATCCATCTCCCGGAGATGCGTTTCAAAAAACAGATAAAAAAATAGATCAGTTTGTGCTCTATCATTCCCCGAATAAGCCGGATGCTTTTTTTGGCAATACCTCCGTTGAATACAATGGACACAGAACGTCCATTTTCAAGGTTCACAAAGATATGAGTGAGGAAGGCTTTTACAATCTGCTTTTCCATGAGGTGTTCCACTCTTTTCAAAGCAATCAGGAAATATTCAACAAAAGATACGGGAATGTGCTGCTTCAACCCTTTTTCCCTCTCAATGATGTGGAATTTTACACATTTAGTTATATCGAACAGATAATCCTCAGAGATGCCTTTATTTCCGGTGACGATAGCGAGACAAAAAAAAGGATACAGCAGTACTATGCGGTATCTGATAAAAGAAATTCCATGCTGGATGGGAAATTTATTGAATTTGAATCCAATGTCCAGATAAACGAGGGCACGGCCACTTATGCGGGCAATAAAGGTCTTGAAATCATGGGATTTGATGAAAAATCAAAGCAGAATCTTCTGAAACTGATAAACGGCAAAACCGATGTACCTACCGGATTCAGGCTGAGATGTTACGGTGTGGGAGGTATACTGGCCGAGCTTCTGGATCGGTTCTCTCCGGACTGGAAAAACAAACTGCAGCCAGGTTTTACGTTACACGGGGTTCTGCAATCGACAGTTGAGCCCCTTTATAATGCCGAGCTGGAAGATATTCTCAATGAATATCATTATGAAGAGATTAAAGAAGAATTCAAAACTCTTCTGGAGCATCAGGCCGGGAAACGGGAAAAGCTAAAGAAGGAAATCCTCAAACCCGGTTATCTCGTGGTGCAGTTTCCGGATCAGAATTTCCTGGACATGAGCTCAATGAGATTTGATCCCATGAACATATCCCTGGTTGAAGAGCAGCTCTTGTGCCACAGATCGATCCTCACTCTCGGGAAAAAAGACCGCTTCAGCTTCAAGTTGAATTGGCAGCCCATACTGACCGAGATCGCTCCCGGCAATTTATTTTTTATTTCAAAGATATATTTCGTCATTCCTGAAGATGCCCGGATGACCGCAGACGGCGAATCCATGACCGAGATAACTGAAAATCCCGATGTAAAGGAGTTTGTTCTCGATTCAAAGTCAATAAATATGGAGATCCGCAATGCGGAGATCAGAAAGGAAGATTCACATACTGTTATTGAGCTGAAGCGATAGTATCACAGTTAGAAGCTGGTGTTAAAGAGGGGCAGAACCTTCAAGCCCCGAGGGTTATTCCGGACGATATTGACCAGGCCTATTTGTAATCCTTTTACATTCCATGCGTAGTTCACGATTCCGATGGACAGACCCACCTGCTCTCCCCGTATATTGTTAAATGAGCTGACAGCCAGCCCCGTCATGACGCCACCTGATTTATCCGTCATGATGCTTCCCAGGCTCAGATGGATACCTTTGAGGTATTTTCCTCCGACTCCCAGGCCTCCAAATGAAATTCCCGTCACTTCTGTTGAGCCGCAGCCAAGCCCGCCAATATTGATACCTGCCAGTTTTTCTCCGGCTCCGACTCCGAGTCCTCCGATATTGACGCCGTACATATTTTCTCCGGCCCCGGCTCCTAAAAGCCCGATATTTATTCCTTTCATCGAGGCCTCAGCCCCAACACCGACAATACCCAATTGAATCCCCTGAAGATGTCCTCCGCCGGGCATAAGACCTAGGGACAGCCCGTTGATCACGGAATCCGGATTGTCCTTTTTAGGTTTCCAGAGGGTGAAATTGATTCCGTTGATCTTTTGCACGCCATCATCTTGAATGTTGAACCGCAATCCTGTGAAATTCTTTGAGTTTCCGAAGCTGATTCCCCATTTCTTCGAAGGAATATCCAGGCTTTGAGCTTGAACCGTGGAATTCCCAAGGAAAATCAGAGCCAGAAGGGAACACACTGAAATTACTTTATGCAGCCGTATTTTATTTGTTTTATGCATAGTCCTATCCTTTAATAAACTATACGCAAAAAAACATGCGGAGGTTCCATGGTGCGCTTATTTATTAATTCTTTTGTATCGAATTTGTCACAACCTTCTTCTCTTGACCTGGTTTATCTTTTGGTATACTTTTTGCTGGTAAAGATTTGTTTTTAATATATGTATTTTATGATTAAACTTTTCTCTGCAAATTGCCGTATAACAAAATGACGGAAAGGAGGAGTGTGTTTATGTTTAAAAGCTACTTGAGAGTTGCCTTAAGAAATATCACGAAGCAAAAGCTTTTTTCTTTTATCAATATTATAGGATTGTCCATCGGGATTTCTGTCTGCATATTGATATATTTTTATGTCAGAAATGAGTGGAATTATGATAGATTCCATGAAAATACCGACCGGCTTTACCGGGTTTATATCACAGAAGACCTTCCCCAAAGAGATCCTTTTTCTTATGTGGTGGCTCCCTATCAACTTGCTGAAGCCCTGGAGCAGACTTTTCCGGAAGTGGAACAGGCGGTTAGGCTTGATGTGCGGACTGATATCATCCGTTACGGGGAAAATACTTTTTCCCAGAGAGTTCACCTGGTCGAACCTGAATTTTTTGAGATGTTCACGTTTCCGCTGCTAAAGGGAAGCAAGCAGGACGTCTTGAAAAACCTGAATTCAGTGGTTCTCACACAGAGTACGGCAGAGAAAATATTTGGCCAGGCTGAACCCATGGGCCAGCGTTTGTCCGTCAAAGTCGGGGATTCCTTCCATGATTTTATGGTCAGCGGCATTGTCAAAGATGTGCCATCAAATTCAAGCATCCGATTTGAAGCCCTCATTCCGTTTGAAAATGTGCATAGATTCCGGAGTCCGCGAGCGCTGGACCAGTGGTTCAATGTGTTTTTCGAGACCTATGTTTTACTGGACCGCCCTCTCCCTGCTTCCGAGATAGAGGATAAGCTTCAGTATGTGGTGGCAAATCATTATCCTGAACGGACCGTGGATATGGTCACCCTGCATTTGCAGCCCATAAAAGATATCCATCTGGATCCTGATATCCCTGCGGGATTTGAAGCCACGAGCGATCCGGTTTACTCTGTGATTCTTCTGGGGATAGCTCTTTTGGTCTTGATCATCGCCTGTGTTAATTTCATGACCCTCGCTGTGGGACGGTCTGCCGGCAGGGCAAAGGAAGTCAGCGTTAGAAAAATCCTGGGAGCCTTAAGATCTCAAAGTATCAAGCAGTTTTTGGGAGAAGCATTATTGATGAGTTTTTCGGCCTTTCTCGCAAGTATCCTGCTGGTGCATCTTTTCCTTCCTTCCTTCAACAGCATAACAAACAAGGAACTTTCCCTCTCATACGGGATAGGAACCATATTTTTCTTTGTTGGGTTGATGATTGTAGTGGGATTGGCGGCTGGAAGCTATCCGGCCTTTGTGCTTTCAAGTTACCAGCCTGTTGAAGTGTTGAAAAATAAAAGAGGGCAGAGAAGACGCAGTGTTTTTATTCGCACTCTGGTCGTGGGTCAGTTTGCTCTTTCTATAGGATTGATTGTGTGCACCTTCTTGATGGGCGATCAAGTCCGCTTTTTGTTGAGTAAGGACATTGGATTTAATAAAGAAAATGTGATGGTGCTTCAAAATTTTTCCGCTCAGGAGCAGAACCGGCAGATCGTCGACCGCTTGAGGAATGCATTGGAGAACCGAAAAGAGGTATTAGGCGTGTCCGGTTCTTCTTCCACCTTTGCCAAAGACTGGACAGAGATGGGATTCAGAGATCAAAATGGGGATTTCAAGCAGTTTTTTCAGCTCACGGTCGACTATGATTTTATAAAGACCATGGGTATTGCGCTTAAAAACGGCCGTGATTTTTCCAGGGAATTCAGCACGGATCCCAGTGAGGCTGTCATTGTCAATGAAGCGCTTGTGGATTACTTCAACTGGGATTCTGCTGTCGGGAAGAGCCTCCCCGGAAAGAATTTCCCTCCCCACAGAGTGATCGGTGTTGTCAAAGACTTTAACTTCCAGTCACTGAGAAACGAAGTCGGCCCTGCTGTTTTGGTTTTGGACCCTAATACTTTATACCAAGGAATCAGTGATATCTCGACCTCTTACGCCCCCCGACTTCTTAATTTTATCAATGTCAGGATTCACCCTGAAAACATACAAACATCGGTTGGATTGATAGAGGAGACCTGGAAGGAGGTCGCGCCGCAGCATCCTTTTCTGTTCAGCTTCCTGGATCAGGATGTAAACCGGCAGTACCAGGAGGTCGAACACTGGAGCCAAATAGTGGGTTATGCTTCAGGATTCGCAATTTTGATTGCCTGCCTGGGTTTGTTTGGTCTGGCCGCTCTCTCTGTCTCCCGCCGCATAAAAGAGATCGGCATCCGAAAGGTACTCGGTGCCACCACAGCAGACATTGTGTTTATGCTTTCCAAGGAATACGGGAAAATCGTGATTCTGGCCAATGTCATTGCCTGGCCGCTGGCTTACTTTATCATGAGCCGCTGGCTGCAGGATTTTGCCTATCGTGTGAATATAGGCATTTTCAAATTCATTCTCGCCTCGGTTATTGCCCTGATTGTTGCCTTGGTCACGGTCAGTTATCAGTCCGTTAAAGCGGGCCTGAAGGACCCTGTCGAGTCCCTTCGATACGAATAAGCTTCTTTAAGCCCTGCTCAATGTCAATTCCTGGTTCCCATTCAAGAAAACGTTTTATTTTATCAATATTATAAACTGTATCCATGACGTCATTCCGCCCGGATTCCTTTTCAAATTGAACGGTTAGGTCCTTTTTGACAATTTTCTTGATGATTTCGACAATTCCCTTTACAGAATAACTTTTACCAAACCCGATGTTGTATATTTCGAAGCCCTTGATCCCATTCTTAAGAACCAGAAAAAGCGCTTCCACGAAATCATCCACAAAAATATAGTCTCTTTTAGGTTTTGAGTATTTAAGTTCAATTTTTCCTGTCTTTAATTGGCTGAGTATTTTGGGAATAAGAAAATTTTCGTTCTGACCGTCTCCATAGATATTTGACGGTCTTAGGATAACGGTAGGAATATTGTAGTCTCTATGATATCCTTCGCAAATTTGCTCACAGATAATCTTGGTTTGTGAGTAGGGGTTGTATCCTTTTACAGGGTGCTTCTCATCAATAGGTAAATACTCAGGTTTTCCATACACATAGGAGCTGAGGTAGATCATTCCCGCTTTTTGAGCCCGGCAGACTTCAAGAAGGTTGAGTGTGCTGCGGATATTGTTGTTGTAATATTCCCAGGTTTTTTTATAAGAGCCGGGGACAAACGTATGCGCGGCCAGATGGATGACAACATCGGAATCATTTATTTTTTTTACTTCATCAAAATCCGTCAGGTCAATGCCTTCTTTAATATCAGCGGTAATCACTTCATATTTTGAGGCGGTTAATTTCCGTACCAGTTTTTTCCCCACAAATCCTGAGCTGCCCGTGACCAATATCTTTTTATTTTTCCTCGTCATTATCCCCAACGAAATCCTTACAGGCCTTTCGGTAGTCATCCGGGCGTCCTATATCCAACCAGTATCCCCTGTGAATGTAACCCATAATCTTTTGTTTCTTTTTATGAAGGTGCAGGATGAGCTCCGGGATCCCGAAGCTCTCTTTTTCCGGGAGGTCATGGAATATCCCGGGAGAGAATAAATAGATCCCCATGCTTACGGAGTACTCCAATACAGGTTTTTCCTTCCAGCTCAGAAAGTTATTCTTTTCGTCGAGCCTGACCAACCCGAAATCCACGTCCACTTTTCTCGATGACGCGGCTATAGTAGCTGTATTTTTGTTCTTAAAATGGAAGTCGATGAAATCCGAAAAATCAAGGTCGGTCAGGACATCGCCGTTCATGACGAGAAAATCTTCCCCGATCTTGTCTTCGATCAGTCTTAGTGGGCCGCCGGTTCCCAGGAGTTTTCCCTCAGTAGAGTAGGTAATATAGACTCCGAACTTTTTTCCATTCCCGAAAAAAGATTCTATCATTCCGCTCATATGACCGGTTGTGATGATTATTTGTTTTATTTCAGCTTCCCTCAGCTTCTCTATCACTAATTCCAGAATAGGCTTGTCGCCAATAGGCATCAAAGGCTTCGGGAAATGAGTGGTGTAAGGCTTGAGACGCCTTCCTTTTCCTCCGGCCAGTATGACAGCTTTCACATCGATTCCTTTGTTAAACGTTATATAGTTTTGGTTTATATTTGATTAAATTTTGTTTTATCCAATCAATAGTATCGATAAGGCCTGTTTGCAAGGATATTTGAGGGCTCCATCCGGTTATCTTGGTGAGCTTTGAGTTATCGCAGCAAAGGCGGGACACCTCGCTTTTTTCAGGACGCACCCTTTCCTTATCGAATCCTATTTCAACAGAAGAGCCTGTTAGTTCAATGATGCGCTGCGCTAGGTCCTTTATAGGAATTTCTTTGTTGGTCCCCACATTCACGATTTCTCCCATCGCTCTGTCGGATTTGGATAGTTTGATAAAGGCTTCAGCCGTGTCCTTAACATATGTGAAGTCTCTTGTCGGATGCACATTTCCCAGTTTCACTCTTTTTGCTCCGGATAATATCTGAGTGATAATGGAGGGGATGACCGCTCTGGCAGATTGTCGGGGTCCGTAAGTATTAAAAGGCCTCACTATTTTTACGGGCAGGCCAAAGGATTTGTGATAGCTTAAGGCTAGTTGATCCGCAGCGATCTTGGTGGCTGAGTAGGGCGATTGGCCCACCACAGGATGTTTTTCGTCAATGGGGATATATTGAGATGAGCCGTAGGTTTCGCTGGTAGATGTTATAAGAACATCACTCAAGTTTGATTCTAATGCCGACTGAAGTACATTGTAAGTCCCGTCAATGTTTGTTCTGATATAGGCTATCGGGGAAAGATAAGAATAGGGGATCCCTACAAGAGCGGTCAGATGAAAAACAGAATCGCAGCCTTTCAGGGCGTTTTTCACTGAGTCAAGGTCTCTTATATCGCCGGACACGATTTCTATTTCGCTTTTATGCCTTGACTCCTCTAGCCATCCCCAGCAGTTTGTGGAATTATATCTGACAAAGGCTTTGACGTTATACCCTGACTCGACAAGTGATTCCGTTAGATGGGATCCAATGAATCCGCCGGCTCCGGTTACTAAGACCTTTTTATCCATTGAGAAGGCTTCTCATTTTTTGCTTTATATGAATGCTATAAGAAAGGAACTTGTTCTGTCAACGAATAATGTCTCGGAGAGTTGCCTGGATAAGGATACGTATTGAGTGCAGAAACGTGAAGAAGGCGCTTATCCCCGCGGTATTTGATGTTCGATACGGCTTTTCGCGGCTTCCAGGATCATTTTCAGCATATCGCTGTAGGAAAAGCCCTGCAGACCGGCCATTTTCGCCAGATGGCCGTCCCAACACCATCCCGGATTGGGATTGACCTCGAGCAGCCGGGGTGTTCCATTTGCATCGAGCCTCCAGTCAAACCGGGCATAATCCCGGCATTCCAAGCGTTCATACAGTTTAAGGCAGCTGGCTGTTAAAAATCTTTCTACGTCTTCCGGAAGGTTTGCCGGTATTGATTTGAGCTGCCAGTAGGGGGAGTCAGGATCCCACTTGGCCTCATAACCGCAGATTTTTGGCAGATCCGGGGGCAGGCTTGAGTAATCTTCTTCAATAATAGGCAGAACAGAATAGGATATGGTGGGATTTCCGATAATACCGACACTGATGTCCTTTCCTGTCAGAAATTCTTCCACTATGATCGGGTTGTTGTAACCGAATCTATCCCTGACCTGTACAATGGCGCTCTCGAGTGACTGGACATCATAACAGACATTCTGGGCAGGGATGCCAAAACTGGAATCCCCGAAATTCGGTTTCACAATGACAGGAAAATTGAGCGGGAACTCGATGAAACTTACATCTTCAGGCTTTATCAGGAATCCCTTGGGAACAGGGATGTCCATTTCCTGAGCGATACCGCGAACGAGCGATTTATCATAACAGTAAGCAAGGCATTGGGGAGTGCCGCCCGAATAAGGAATGTCCAGCACTTCCAGAAGCGCGCTGATGTGCAGCTCCTTTGAAGCTTGGTTGTTGTAGCCTTCGTCACATAAATTCAGAACAAAACTGCACGTGTTCTTATCTTTCAGTAATTCCTGGATCAGGCTGTTGTGATCGCTCAAATAAACGAAATGGTATTGTTTTAACTGGGAAAGGGCTTTTTTGAGCTCATTGATGGTATGGTAATCATCTTCGTCAAACTTTGCATTGGGTTTGACGATATCATTTCTATTCGGGTCGCCTAAAAGAACGATGATATTTTCCGGCTGGACGGCTTTTTCCTCGACGGATGGCCAATCTTTTTTAATAACAGCGGTCAGGACTATCCGCTTTGCCATCATGCCTAAGTCCTGATTTCGTTGTGAGTCAGGTGATATGGTTGAATGCTCACAGATGTTTATAAATCCTACCTCAGAAAGTAAAGCTTGGAGGTCATTGAATGTATAAAGTCTTTCAGCATAGAATTGGTCGGCAATCACTCCTTTGGTGACGTGAGTGATGACTTCTCTGGAAACAAGCCGGTCTTTGCTTTTTGAGAGCGATCTCTCCCGGCATACAAAGTAATTCTTATCGATCCATTCCCAGCTTCTGGGTTCAAAGTTTTCCCGCATGTATTCTCCGTCTGTAACATCGATCAACAGTTTGCCTTCAGGTTTCAGTATGCGTTTGATTTCCTCCAGAACTCTTTTATCATCCTTGGCTGATTCAAAATAACCGAAACTGTTTCCGGCAATAAGGACCGCATCGAAACTATCGTTTTTGAGCCTTAGTTTCCGGGCGTCCCCTTCCCTGAACTGTACATTAAGTCCGGCCTGTTTGTTGAGTTTTCTAGCGCGGTTGATGAGATAATGGGACCGGTCGACTCCGGTGACTCCGGTATATCCGCGGCTCGCCAGTTCAAGGGAATGCCGTCCCTGTCCGCAGCAGAGGTCGAGCACCTGAGCATCTTTAGGCAGGTCAAGAGCCGTGATGAACAGATCGAGCTCGTCTTTTGTGATTTTTGCGTCCTCAACCACATCGCCGTCTGTTCGCAGGTAGTTGGCATTAAAAATGAGACGCCACCAGTCAGCTTTGACATAACTTTCCAAATCTTCAACCGGCCCTAATACCTCAACCAAGGCCGAGTTTTCACTCTTTACTTTATTGTTCATTTCTTAATTTCCCTCTTTTATTTTATGCTTAGATGACTGTTTTTTTTCTTGTCTATATTATACAACCGTTTTGTCTATAAAAATACAGTATTTTTATAGATAGTCAAGAATGACCAAAGAAAGTTGCTTTTTCCGTTTTTCCTGATACAATAACCTTAATTTTAGTCCTCTATTTTTAGAATAGGTCAGGTTAATTAAGGAGTGTAAAATGGCAGATTTCATAAAAAAGATTCTTTGGCCCACAGATTTTTCCGATGAAGCTCAGGAGGCTATGCGCCATGCCGAGCAGATGGCCAAAGTCTTTAAGGCAGAACTGACAGCTTTGCATGTGGTACCGGACTTCCCTTCAGCGCTCTATAACACAACCGAATCCGTAAAGGGAGAGCTGGTGCGCCGCATCGATGTCATCAAGCAGGAAGCTCTGGAGAAGCTGGAGAAGATAAAAAAGGCCCACAAGGCAAATTTTCGTTCTATAATCCGGGAAGGGAATCCCGCCAAGGAGATCGTTAAAGCTGCGGAGGAGGAGCCTTTTGACTTGATCGTTATGGGAAAAAAAGGTCTTTCGGCTCTGGAAAAGCTCTTTATCGGGAGCGTGGCCAACCAGGTCCTGCGCAGCTCAAAGGTGCCCATGCTCCTGACCAAGAAGAAAGCCAAGAAACTGGAGTTCGACCGGATTCTTGTCCCCACTGATTTTTCCAAACATGAGGAGATCGAGCGGGACTATGCCTGGAGGCTGGCCAAGGGATTTGATTCCGAGCTTGTGCTGCTTCACGTTCTTGAGCTGCATGACCAGCAGTTTGCTCCGCGTGTACTGGATGAGATGATAGAATCGATCCACAAGCGTCTTTCCATGAGAAAAAAAAGGGAGAGAGAAGGGATCAAAATTACCGAGGACGTGGTCCGTTCCCTGAGTGCGGAGCTCGGGATCGTGGATTATGCGGAAACACACAATTGTGACCTTATCGTGATTTCCACCTGCGGCCCCGGTGCTGTAGAGCGATTTTTCTTGGGGAGTACGACTGAGAAGGTGATTTCCTACAGCTCGGTCCCGGTTTTTGCCCTCCCTTCCCGTTTTCGAAGATCATGACATTGTGAAGTGCGGTTGTTCAATGCAGCAGTGGCACTTAGAAATTAAACGTGGTTGAATATTTGATCATGACAGCCCGGCTGCTGTAGGGAGGAAGATGGGGGATTTCACTGGACCGGTCAGTATAAAGACAGTCGTTTATGACCACATAAAGGTCATTCCCTTCCTTGGGATTGTAGCGCAGCCTGATATTGGCAATGGCTAGGGACGCAGCACTGTTGTATTGAATAAAAGCTGAGGCAGTGAAGGCAGTGCTCAAAGTGGCCTCCAGCTTGATGCGGGCAATATGAGCGGTGAAAGCCTGGTTTCGGTCAGGAAACTCAGCCCAGTTGTACTGGTAAAATCCACTGAGACTGATGTCGTTCACTACCGTCCAAAAAGGGGTGACTCCAATAGAGAGCCGCTGTCCGTCATAGAATTGTCCTGTTTCCACATTTACCATGGTGCTGAGCAAGCGGTTCATGGGAGTTGTGAAAACCCCCTGAAATCCGAAAAAAGTGTACTCCCCTACAGGCACGGAGATATCATCGGACAGTTCGAAAGGCTCTGTAAGGCTTTCCCTTTGGAGAACCAGTGAGAAGTTGCCAAACCATCCGTTTTTTGCGCTGAATTCCCAACCGGGCTGAAACAGAAGGGTGCGCAGTCCTCCATCCTCGTTACGGAGAATAATCCGGGTCGTGTTGAAGACGTTGTGAGATTGGAGAGGGGATTGAGATCCGGGCAGCCACCCATAGAGTACATTCCCGCCGATAACAGTATAGTCTTCCAGCATCTCGAATCCCATTCCCGGATCATAATGGGGACCCCGACGGCCTATACGGAACAATCCTCCCAGCCCTTTATTGGTTCTCCGCTCCCATCCGAAGCGGAAGCGGGCGTTATCCAGAAAATTAGAGGTGGCGGGACGGTCAATATCAAAACACTGAGCCCAGGCCAGGATAAGGTAGTCGTTTTCTGAGAGCCGGGTCTGGCTGTCCACCCCGTAAACCACATTGTAGCTTCCGTCTGCCCCGAGACGGCTGGTCAGGATGCCTCCCACATAGGAGTAGGGGTTGAACACCCGGCGCCGCATGCGCAGCACACCGAAGTTTTCTGACGGCAGGTCATCCAGAGGAGCTGTCTGCATATCAAGAAAACCGATATCCCATCCGCCTAAACGCCCCACTACACGGCCCCCTCCGTAAATGCGCACGATCTGGTCGTCGTGAATGCCGATGCTGCGGCTGTAAAAGAGCTTGGTCGGGCCCCCGAAAGTGAAGTCAAAGATGCTGGAGCGTTCCTGAAAGAAAAGGCGCTTTTCAGGAAAGAAAAGCGAGTATCTTGTCAGGTTGATTTGGACATCGTCAGCTTCGACTTGAGCGAAATCGGTGTTCAAGGTCAGGTCCATAGTCAGGTTGCTGGTCAGTCCGTATTTGATATCCAGCCCGGGTTCCAGCTTTGGCTGATTGTCTTTGAGGTAGGCGGTTTCTTCTTCATTCAGGTCATAGCTTTGTCCGTATCCGGCTAACGTATAGGGAGTGATGTAAAGGGGATTTTGTCTGCGGACTCCTTCCAACACCACCTCGCAGGCCCGCGAGCACTTCCAGCTGCTGTACGCCCCCCAATTGGGAGGAATGGCAGGGTAGATATCCGATTCATTCTTGCGGGGGATATATCGCGTGGCGATAAGACCCATGACCACCTGTCCGTCCCTGTCCTGAAAGCGGAGACTCGAGAAGGGGATGCGTATCTCTGCGAACCAGCCCTGGTCATTGACCACGGTTTTCACATCCCAGAACGTGTTCCAGCTTAGGTTGATGGGTATGGATTCAGGATTAACAGGAACAGCATCATTAAAGATGGCTCCGTCAAATCGAAGTCCGGTAGGTGTTGTGTAAAAAGCCAAGCCGTTCTCTTTGTCGTTAAACGTATCGAGAATGATGCCGAACCACTCCGTGTCTCCCATCATGTAGTCACGCTTTTTGGATGGGGCTTGGATCTTATCCGGTTCACGGTCGTAGAGACGGGCCCCTACATAGAGATATTCGTCGTCGAAACCAATAAGCAGTTCTGTTTTTTCAGACGGAGCGGGCCCGAATTCAGGGGTCTGCATAACCATGGAAAGAGATGTAGCCCCGTTCCAGGCATTCTCTGCGACCAGCCCGTCCAGAGTGACGGGCCCCGAGAGGCGTTTGATGTGTACAGGATCCGGAGGTTCTTCTTGCGATGCAGAAAAGGACCAGGCCCTCCAGACAAGATAAAAGAACAGAAAGAACGCTGTCACAAGTGTACATATCCGGTATTTGTTCATTTTTGTAATAACCATGCATATCGCTGATAATTAATTGGTAATAAAAACATCGCCATTTTTTTATGAATAGGTCAGGTTAATGTAATTCGCACTAAAATAGCATAAGTTTTGACAAAGAGCAATTTCAAATTCTTGTTTGTTTTAATTGAGTTTTTTGCTTACTGTCGTTTGATGATCACAAGAGTGATATCATCGTCCTGGGGTTTGTTTTTTGTGTGAGCGGACACCGCCTGGAGGATAGCAGCCTGGATCTCCCGGGCTGGCAGAGAAGCGTTGTCCTTGATGACTTGGATC
>Ga0207752_1000142_pt1 | contig 32865 bp, 24 predicted proteins | sample Pon2CUnioCityCA_6_FD_187272 | JGI IMG/M metagenome (GOLD analysis project Ga0207752, IMG submission 187272) | Marine sediment microbial community from Union City, CA, USA - Pond 2C Sediment 2 (SPAdes) | ecosystem: Environmental > Aquatic > Marine > Intertidal zone > Salt pond sediment ... | reverse complement strand
GCGGCGGGTCAGTTGCGATCGTGTCGTGCGAAGTTGGGGGCTGCAACGCTTCGTTGTGCGTTGGGCTTGCCCTCTCAGTATTCGCGGTCTTTCAAGATGCCGGGCTGGGGCCAGGGGTATTTGCCCTCGGCGTCCGGCATGACCGGGGCGGGGTAGTCCGGCGTGAACTTCTCCACATCGGGGGCCATCTCGTGCGGGCAGTTGAGGATCTGCTCGTAGGTGATGGTCTGGCCGGTGTGGGCGGCCATACGGCCCATTGAGGTCACGAGGCTGGCCTCGGCGCCGCGTTTGGCCTCGTTGTAGGGTTTGTCGTTGCGGATCGCGTCGATCAGGTCGTCCCATTCGAGCTGGTAGGGGCTCTTCTCCGGCTGCGGATAGCGCCAGAGCAGGCCATCATTTTCCATGGTGTGGCCGCGATAGGTGCGGACCTTTCCGGGCGTATGGCCGCTGGTGGAGATGACGGCCGAGCCCTTCGAGCCGTGGGCGAAGCTGCAAAAGCCGTTCTGGCAGCCGGACATGTTGCGGCCCTGGTAGAAGAGCTTCGTGCCGTCCGGGTACGTGTACTCGACGTCGTACGTGTCGAAGTTTTGGTCGACGGAGTCGCCGCGATAGTGCCGGCCGCCGAGGGCGTGGGCCTGGACCGGCCAGGCGCCCTTCATCCAGGAACACTCGTCGATCTGGTGGATGTAGTAGTCGCTGTAGCAGCCGCCGCTGGCCCAGATCCAGCTATGGAAGGTGCGGATCTGGTAGAGCAGCTCGCTCATGTCGGCCGGCTTGGGGCGTGCGATGGCCGACCGGCCGCTCATGCGGTAGCCGCGAAGCATGATGATCTCGCCGATCTCGCCGGAGCGGATGCGGTCGAGCAGTTCCTGTCGGCCGCGGCAGTGACGCACCATCAGGCCGACGCCCACTTTCAGGTTCTTTTTGTCCGCCTCTTCGGAAAGCTGGAACATCCTTCGCGTGGTGGGGCCGTCCACCGTGACGGGCTTCTCCATAAAGACGTGCAGACCCTTGGCGATGGCGTATTGGAAGTGCATCCAGCGGAAGGCGGGCGGGGTCGCGAAGATCGCCACGTCGCCGGGGCTCAGGCAATCCATCGCTTTCTTGTACCCGTCGAAGCCGAGGAACCTGCGGCTTTCGGGCACGTCCATCTTGTCGGCGTGGCGGTTCTGGAGGTTTTCGTAGCTGCGCCTGAGCTTACGCTCGAAGACGTCGGCCATCGCGACGAGTTTGATCGGGCCGTTCTTGACGCGCAGGGCGTTGTCCGCGGCACCGGTGCCGCGACCGCCGCAGCCGATCAGGACCACCTTGATCGTGTTGTTCTCGGCCGCGTAGATCCGCGAGGCGAGCCCGGCCGCGAGGACCGATGTCGCGGCGATTCGCCCGGCGTTTTGCAGAAACTCGCGACGGGACGGACTTTTCTGGGCCTGTTCAGTCATAACGGGTCTTCTCCTAAAGGGGTGCTTGTTACAGATGCCGTAATTGAGTTTGACGTCACCATCGACTCCCGGCCCGCCAGTCACGCGGGCCCCAAACCGGTCATTGTCACGATCCACGCCCATTTCACAAGCACTTCTTCATTTTCGTGCAGGGCAATTGAATGTGAACGCGAATACCGAAGCGAAGCAGCAGGATGGTGCGATCGAACCATCTGACAGCGGCATCCACTCGTTTTCGACGCGTCGTAGAACCCCAGCAGGCATTTTCCCAGTTCGCAGTGACCTCATCCTTGCGCGGGAGGAAAATCCTTGATTGGCGGCAACTTTCCAGTTGTAATCTTCATACTATCGTCACAGGGAGCCTCCCACCCCATCCCACTTCAAAACGAGCAATCACATCTTCTGGATAAGCCTTGCGTCCTGGCGTTATCTGCTTATAATGATTCGTGTATGCTGCGTTCCCATTTGAGATTTCAGCGCTACCAGTATCCTCTCCGCGCACGGTGTGTCTCGTCGTTTTTGCTGAGGGTCTGCGATATTCCAGGCCATCGGAACAGGGCTACGGCGTGTTTCTGCCGCCTTGGCAGCAGCATTTCCGGCTGTTTTCGCAGCCGCGAAGTTGAACCATAACCCATCTACGCGGCCCGACAAGAAACGCGTGCGCGGCAGCGCATCCACTTTTCCACGGAATGAAAGGAACAGAGAACTATGCCTATCCTGAGTGCTCGCCAAGAGCAACTTGCCAAGCAGATCGGCGGAGACCACGTCTCGGACCAATGGCGGAACTGGCACTGGCAACATCACCATACGGTCAGGACTATCCCCCAATTCGAGCAACTGACCGGCATCACGTTTTCGCCTGACGAAAGACGTGAGCTTGAGGAGACCGTGGCGCGCTTTCCTATGTCCATCACGCCCTACTATCTATCGCTGATTGACACCCAAGATTATCGGAACGACCCGGTCTTTCGTCAGGCGTTTCCCTCACCTTCTGAGCTGATCATGCATTCTTATGAGATGAGTGATCCGCTGGCCGAGGACATGGATAGTCCAGCGCCACAAATCACCCATCGGTATCCCGACCGTGTGCTCTTTCACATCAGCAACGTTTGCGCCATGTACTGCCGGCACTGCACGCGCAAACACAAGGTCGGTGACGTGGATTGTGTCCCGGATAAGGCCACCATCCAGCAAGGGCTGGACTATATCCGTGACACGTCACAGATTCGCGACGTATTGCTCAGCGGCGGCGATCCTCTGATGTTGTCAGACAGCTACTTGGACTGGATTCTCACAGAGTTGAGGTACATTCCGCACGTCGAGGTCATCCGTATCGGTACTCGCACGCCTGTCGTATTGCCTTACCGCATCACCGACAATTTGTTGGAGATGCTTCGCCGGCACCATCCCATCTGGATCAATACGCATTTCAACCATCCGCGTGAGATCACCGCTTCGGCGAGAACAGCGCTGTCGAAACTGGTCGACGTGGGTATTCCCCTGGGCAACCAGACGGTACTGCTGGCCGGTGTGAACGATTGTCCTCGTATTATGAAGCGTCTGGTGCATAAACTCGTGCAGAACCGGGTCCGGCCTTATTACCTGTACCAGTGTGATTTGTCGGAAGGCTTGTCCCATTTTCGCACGCCCGTGGGGAAAGGCATCGAAATCGTTGAGAGTCTAATCGGCCACACGAGCGGATTCGCGGTGCCCACCTACGTGATCGACGCCCCCGGTGGTGGTGGGAAGATCCCGGTGATGCCGAACTACTTGATCTCCTGGTCCACCAATAAGGTCATCCTGCGCAATTATGAAGGGGTGATCACGACGTACAAGGAACCCGATTCGTACGAACCGGTTTTCTGTGATCGTAAGTGCGACAACTGCACCCTTCAACTGAAACTGGACGACGCGGACGAATACCGGGCGACGGGTATCGCCCAGTTATTCTCGGACGCGAATGAGAAGATCACGCTGGTGCCCGAATCGCTGGAGCGAATGGAACGGCGAGACGAGGAAATTCAGGGCGTATGACCTGGATCGACTACTTCATCTTTGCGTTGTACTTCCTCGGGGTCCTGAGCATCGGCGTCTACTTTTTCCGTAAGAACGAAAGTCGTGAAGATTACTATGTCGGTGGCCGCCGTATTTCGGCGGGGCATGTCGGCATGTCGATCGTCGCTACCGATGTGGGAGGCGGGTTCTCCATCGGCCTCGGCGGCTTGGGCTTTGCCATGGGACTTTCCGGAAGCTGGCTGCTTTTCACCGGCCTTGTCGGGGCTTGGCTGTGCGCGGTCGTTATGGTCCCGCGCATCAAGCGGCTGGACATGGAGAAGGGACTGCTGACGTATCCGGATTTCCTGCGTCTATGTTACGGCAAGCGGGTGGCTGCCCTGGCGGCAGTCATCTCGGGCATCGGGTATCTCGGCTTCACCAGCGCGCAGGTACTGGCGGGGGCCAAGCTGGCGGCCGGCAGCGTGCTCGCCCATATCACATGGGCCGATCCGCTGAAGCTGTCGCTGTACCTGATGGCCGGTGTGATCCTGATCTACACTGTGCTGGGCGGGCTCAAAGCAGTGATCTACACGGACACCCTGCAGTGGATCATTCTGCTGGCGGGCTTGTCTCTTTTCGGTCTGCCGTTTGCCTACCGTGAGGTTGGTGGGTGGACGGCGATGTCCGAGGCCTTGCCCGAAGAGTTCTTTCGGCTCACCAACATTTCATGGGTGCAGATTGTCAACTGGTTCGTGACCATCATTCCCATCTGGTTCGTGGCCATGACGCTGTACCAACGCATCTTTGCCTGTCGCGGCCTGAAAGAGGCGAGACGGGCCTTCTTCATCGCGGGTCTGCTGGAATACCCCATCATGTCGTTCCTGGGCGTCTCCCTGGGCATGATGGCGCGAGTGGTCTTTCCGCAGGTCGAGGCCGAAATGGCAATGCCTATGTTGTTGGGTGAGGCCCTTCCGGCCGGAGTCGCCGGCATCGTGATCGCGGCCTACTTCTCGGCGATCATGTCAACCGCCGACAGTTGCCTGATCGCCTCTTCAGCCAACTGGGTCAACGATATCATCGGCCAGTTCGGTTTGAGGTTCTCTGGGCGGGCGTTCATGCTGCTCAGTCAAGGTGTCACCCTTCTGGTCGGGGTCCTTGCCCTGCTTCTGGCGAGTGCGTTCGACACTGTGCTGGATCTCATTCTGCACGCCTATGCCTTTATGGTCTCGGGGCTCCTTGTGCCAACGCTCGGTGCTTATTTTTGGAAGCGCAGCCGACCCGAAGCCGCCTTGGTCAGTATGTTGGGGGGCGGTGGGTTGACTCTGTATCTCGCGTTTTCTGGGCGGCACCTGCCCTGGGGACTTGATCCGAGCCTGTTCGGAATCACGCTGTCGCTGGTTCTGTTCACAGGCGTGTCGCTGGTGGGCTCTCGGAAGATGAACTATGTCTGACATCGTGGAAAACCTGGGCAGATCGCTTATCCAACACGGTAAGGAAAGCGACCGGATTTACCTGATGAAGCTCGATCCGCGCGATGTGTCGACGATCATCGCGAGGATGGAGGAACTGGCCGAGGCCAACGATTACGGCAAGCTCTTCTGCAAGGTTCCCGGTCCGGTGGCGCGAGCGTTCGCCCATGTCGGCTATCGGGAAGAAGCCAGGATTCCGAGATTTTTTGATGGCCTTATCGACGTGGCGTTCATGTCACGTTTCCGAAAATCCACGCGCAGTCAGATATCCGACGAACATCGGGCGGCCATCAAGCAGACTCTCGACGTGGCAGAACAGAAGCGGGCATCCGCAACGGTTCATCCGGACGCCAACTATCACATTCGACGGCTCGACGAGAAGGATGCATCGCAAGTGGCCGGACTGTACCGAATGGTCTTTCCATCGTATCCGTTTCCCATCTTCGACGAGACATATCTCCTCGACACGATGGCCACGCACATCCGCTACTTCGGAGCCTTCACGACAAACCGGTTGGTCGCGGCCGCTTCTGCTGAGATGGACCGCGAGGCCCGCAACGCCGAGATGACGGACTTCGCCACTGATCCAGGCCACCGCAAGAGGGGGTTGGCCGTGGAACTCCTCCGGGCCATGGAATCAGACATAAAGGCGGCTGGTTTCGCAACGCTGTATACGATCGCCCGCGCGGTTTCGGTCGGCATAAACGCCACGTTCGCCCGCTGCGGCTACCAGTTTGGTGGAACGCTCATCAACAACACGCAAATCTCCGGCAGCATTGAATCGATGAACGTCTGGTATAGGAGTCTTGCCTCATCCGGCTAACATTGAGGCAAATACCCCGGATTACGGTCGCATCCGCTGAAACGCGGGTGTCAATGTAGTGAAGACTTTCGGCCCAAAAGGCCGATTTCGACCCTGCCGGCCACGTTCCTAGCCCCGAATCCACAAAGTCGGGTCAGCATCGAAATCGGCCAATCACAGTTCGCGGCACCAATTCGGTCATTCGGGCTTTGTACTTCGGATTTGGTGTTCTAAGCCTTCAGTTGGCTGGTTTGCTCCGCAGGGCCGGATCGCTCAGGTATTGGCGATAGAAGGCCACGACCTGATCGTCGGAGGCGTTGGTTGTGACGAGCAGGCGAGTGCGGACTATGGCGGTTTCGTTTGCCTTCAGGTTTCGGCCGAAGAGGGATAGGTAGAGCGAATAGTGACTTTCGCCTTCATGCGGCGTGGCGATCGCGAAGCAATCCTGCGGCGGCGACATCAGGATGACCGAGAGATCCTTGCCGGCGTTTCGTCGCAGGCACACAGGGGCGGCCAGGGGAGGCATGATCGTCCACTCCACGGGGTTCGGCTCGATCTGCCATCGGCCGTCGTGGAGGATATGCACGACCTCGGCGTCCTTCGGATACATATGCCAGTTCCCGTAGAACCGCCTTGCCAGGAGCAAGCCGGGTTTGTTTTCCGCCTCGGGGTTCTTATTGACGTACACGTAGGGTGACGCAAATGCCTCGTCGAAGTACGAGGCCAGGAAGGACTCGAACTTGCGCAGGTCCTTACGGGCCGTGACGGTCGTCTCGACGTCGAGCGTCTGCGGGTCCTTCCAGCGGTAGATGGCGGTCATTTCGAAAGGACGGTCCGCCGCCTCGGGCCAGGTGGTCTGGACGGCCCCGTCGGCAAGCAGCTTCGATGTACCGGGCCAGTCCCACGCCGCCGTGCCGTACCGGTGGTTCGTCGTGAACACTCGATAATGACTGCAAATGCCGAGGCTTCGATCCAGCCGTGTCCCGGTTGGCACGTGCACGACGGATGACAGGCCTCTCGGTCTGCCGTCCTGCCGCAGCGCGCCGCGCAGAACGCCCGTGTCAAACGTGTATCCGCCTCCGTCGTTTGCGAGGAATCGCAGGGCGGGCGATGTCTCTTGGGCAGTCACCAGGCCGGTGAGAAGCGTAATGGCAGCAGTCACGTAGAATCTCTTCGTCACGCGATCGGTATACATCCTTCTCACTCCATTTGTAGCAGGTGACCTGCCAGTCGCGATCATATGACAAGTGGCAGCAACGAGGTCTCTCGTCCCGCTGCTGCCACCTGCTGAGATCGAATGCCCGCGGATCCGGGCAAGACAATGCTACTTATTTAGAGTTCTTCTTATCTACTTCGCAGGCGACGCGGAAGCCAGCGAAGTCGATCTGGGGCAGCCACCATTTGCTCTTGGGGATCTGGGGGTCGTTCATGCGCCACCAGTCCTCTTCGAAGGCGCGGGCCGCACAGCGCAGCTCGTCGGCCGGGCTGTCGTAAAAGCCGCCGCGGGCGACGTGCACTTTGCCCTCCTTCGGGCCTTGCGGATTTACATTCTGGTTGTTCTTGGCTGCGTCCGGGTAACCCTTCGGGCTGTAGAAATCGTGGACCCACTCGCGGACGTTGCCCTGCATGTCGTAGAGGCCCCATGCATTGGGCTTCTTCGTGGCGACGGCGTGAGGCTCCATGTCGGCATTGTCGCCGTACCAGGCGCAGGCATCCAGTCCGGCGGCATCATTGGCTGCCCCGTAGGCACCGCTCGTGCCGGCCCGGGCGGCGTATTCCCACTCGGCCTCGGTCGGCAGGCGGTACTTCTTGCCGGTCTTCTGCGAGAGCCAGCGGCAGAACGTCATGGCGTTGTGCCAGGTCATCCCGATGGCCGGGTGTTTCTTGCTGTAGCCCATCGTCATGTCGCCGTAGACGGGCGTCGGGCCCGTGATGGTGTCAACGTCTTCCTTGACCTGGTCGTTCTTCTGGGCCTCGGCGATTTCGACGAAGTCCTTCTTGGCCGTGCCCGTCTCCTGATAGTAGGCGAGGAACAGCTCGAGCGTGGTCTCCGTGGTGCACAGATAGAACGGATCGATCTGCACCTTGCGCTGCGGGCCCTCGTGGTCCAGGCGATCCGCCTCGCCCGCCGGACTGCCCATCGTGAACGTGCCGCCCGGAATGAGCACCATGTCCAACGAGAGCTTCTCGCCGGTCTTGCTGGTAAGGTTCTCGGTATATTTCTTGGGAAGCTTGGCGTCGGCTGCGGAAGCTGTTGCAGTAGTCAGGACGCCAAGACAGCACGCCAGAACGGCAATGCTTAGGAACATGCTGCTTCGATTCACCTCATATCTCCTGTAATCACATAACGTTGCGGCGGGCAACCCCGCCCTGCACGAATGCAAAACTGCGGACGTCGTCATCGATTCTTGGCGATTCCGCGATTTTGCCACTTGTCCTTCGATATTACATCGCCTGAGCCTGTGCTTTGTTACATCCGGCCCGACGAAAGACCCCTTGCTTTACGTCTTCATATCATCTGTGTGCGGCCCGGCAGGGGCACGGGATAACTGCCGTTCGGGCCGGCCGTCGCGGGCGGCACCATTTCATCGTAACATTCCTCCGGCTTCGGCGGATAGTAGAAGTCCGACTGCTTGACCTGTTCCAGGGTGACTTCCTTCCCGGTGTAGCAGGATATCTGTCCCATCACGGTAATCAGGGTACTGGGGACCATATAATCGCCGTTATTGACGGGCTCGCCGGAGCGGATGGCCTTGAACAGGACGTCGTGCTCGATCTGATAGGGATCGCATCGACCGGTCCAGCGCCAATTGGTCTCGCCCCAGATCCGGCAGCCCGTCACACTGGCTTTGCCCTTGCTGCCCAGAATCGTGCTGGACGAATCGTTGTGGCACCCGGTTGTGGTGCGGCAGAAGGCGTAGATCGGCACGCCGTTCTCGAACTCGTAGACAACGGAATGGTGGTCGAACACGTCGCCATAGATGGGCTCGGTCATTGAGGATCGCCCACCCAGCCCGTGGCATTTCACCGGGGTCTGGTCGCGCATGACCCAGCGGGAGCGGTCCAGGTTGTGAACCAGCGACTGCGGCACGTCGTCGCCGGAGAGCCAGCGGAAATGGTATTGGGTGCTGCACTGCCACTGGACTTCGGAAAGCCCCGGCTTGCGGTCGATCACGCCGTACGGGCCGCGGAGGAAATTCTCCTCAATGGCGATCACGTCGCCGATCTGGCCGTCGTGAATCCTCTGCACGGTCTCGGCGTAGCCCGTGTGGTAGCGGCTGTGCAGGCCGGAGACGAGGCACAGTCCTTTCTGTTTCGCGAGATCGGCGGCTTTCTGCATGGTCTTCATCCCAGCCGGGTCGATACCGTGCGGCTTCTCCACGAAGACGTGCTTGCCGGCCTGAATCGCCGACAGAGCGTGCAACGGATGAAACTTTGCCGCATTGGCGATGACAACGACGTCTGAAGCCTCGATCACGTGCTTGTAGCCGTCGAACCCGGCAAAACAATGATCGTCGTCCACGGCGATCTGTTCTGCTTTTCTGCCTTTGAGCAGCTCTCGCACGCCTTTGACCCGGTCCATGAAGATATCACACATCGCCACGAGCCTGGCGCCCTTGTCGGCTGTGAGCGCCTGATCGGCGGCGCCGGTGTTGCGTCCGCCGCAACCGATCATGCCGACTCGGATCGACCCGCTGCCGCCGGCATGGGCCCCGATGTTCAGAGTCCCCAATGCGGCCGCTGAGGCCACCGTGGTGGAAGCCTTCAGAAAATCCCGTCGCGTCGTCCCCACATTCCTGCCTGATGCCTCTGGCCGTGTCATATTGCCTCCTTTTTCGGTAAACCCATTGCCAAGCTCGGCTTGTATCACGAGTACCGGGGTGTGCCGGGCACACGCCTCCTTCTGCCTCCGCCCGGCCGGGATTCACGCGGGCCGGCGGCGGCCCTCATGATACCTGCCCGCCGCTCCGGATTCAAGTCGCCTCTGGGAATGAGGCGCCGGGGGTTCCGAGACGTTAGGGTTTTTCCCTCATCCGGGGCATCCCTCGCCCAGGATGAGCCGACTGCGTGATTTCGGGCCTTCGTCGGCCTGTGCAAATCGCTATCCGTTCTTGCGAAAGACCGAAAAAAAAGCTTGAAATTGGCGATAAATGTGGTATGCTGGTATGTGCTCGGATGCGCGCGTGGTCGCAGTGCAATGGGGTGGTGAGCCAAGGGGGCAGCATGCTCGCCCGTGCAATTTGAGTGATCAGGGGTCCGGCCCGAACGGGCTGACGTCACAAATTGAGGAGGAGGTATCACCATGATTCGGCACGTCATTTTTCGCTCGGTTGTCGTAGGAATCCTGCTGTTGGCCTTCCTGAGCGTCGATGGTTTTGCTCAGAAAGGGACACCTCGCCCGAGTTTTCCATCGGGCTTTGCCCCGGGAACACGGGTCATGCTACTTGCGGATGAGCCGGCTGTGGCCCCTGGCCTGGAGGCCGGTATGGCCGGCACGGTTGTCTGCTGCGATGCGGAGGATTGCACCGGATCGCTTCTTGTGAGTTGGGATCTATTTGCGGGCGGCCAGGACGATGAGACCGGTTGTGCGATGCCGGCGGTCGGGCCGTATCCGCCCGGCACCGCCGTGTGGGTCGACCCGGCCAAGGTTCCGCTGGGACAGCCTTTTGACGAAGTCGGCATTCTGCAGGAGGATCCCGCCGGCTGTCTCTATCTGGGCACTAATGACGGCCGTCTCTTTCACATCGTCGTCGGTCCGGAATTCCGTGAGCAATGGTGGATGGTCAGAGGCGGGAATGGCGTTCGGGTTCGCGGCTGGTTGAGCACCTCGGCCTCCGACGTCAAGGCCGGCGGGGCATGTCCCCAGCGAGATGGAGACGTCTATCATCCCATTATGTCATTGTATATTTGGGAGGACCCGGAATGCTGCGATCGGTGGGTCTGTGGCTTTGGCTATGGCGACCCGGTCGTCTTGATCAGTGACAATCCCGCCGGCGCCGTGGATCTGCCGCGCGGTACGAGCGGCACGATCATCTGCTGCCGCGGTGACGAAAACTCGTCGCTCCTCGTCAGTTGGAACTTCTGGAAGAACGGCGGTCCCGACGACGCTTACGTCGAATGCACGGAGCGCCTCGCGGGGCTGTTTCCGCCGGGCTCCACGTGCTGGGTCTCGGTGAAGGACGTCGCGGCGGTCCTGGAAAGCGAGTGCGGGATCGTGCAGGAGATGTCGTTGTCTGTCGGCGGTGTGCCTTTGGATCCGGAGGCGGTCGGATTGTTTGCGGGCCACGACAAAGTGTACTACCTGCCCGACGTGGACCTGGCGCGGCCGCTGCCGCGCGAGCGGTTCCGGGCGATAGGGTTATTCACCCCGTACGGGGACCTGGTGGGTGGTCAGGTGGTTGCCTCCGATACGGCTCTCAACCACGGCATCAATGGGATCGTTCTCAGTTCCGTACTCGCCCTGTGCCCGGAGGCCTCTTGCTGTGAGCCGGCGTTCGCCCCGGGAGATCGAGTCGAACTTCTGGTGGATCGGCCCGGCGGCGCCAGCTTGTCTATCGGTGCGACCGGCACGGTTCTGTGCTGTAACGCAGACGATCCAGCCACGCCGATTCTCGTCTGTTGGGACAACTGGACCGACGGCCATGACGACGACGAGCAGTGCGATGTGCCTCCGGAGTGGTATCCCGACGACTCCGCCTGGTGGATGGCGTGCACGGAGATCAAGCGAATCGTCCTGCCGGATTTGTTCGATCGAGGCGAAGAGTTTCGTGCGCTCGTGCCTCAGGAGCTTGAGGCAGGCAAAGAGGGGCAGGTTCTGAAAGTCATGGGCATGATCAGCAACCGGGGCGGCGCCCAGTCGGGCCGGTTCCTCGTGGAGGTCTATCTATCGACGGACAGGAACATCACGCGGGAAGATGTCCGGCTCGCCGATGTGGCGATGGATATTGATCCGGATGGCGAGGCGGTGCTGTCCTGGATGGGGGCGTTCCCGACGGACACCCCCGCCGGTGTGTACTCCGTCGGGTGGCTGATCGATCCTGACGATGACATCGCAGAGGCAGATGAGACGAACAATACAGCGGTTATCGAAACGGCCCAGTTGACCGTTCAATAAGCCGAGAGCCTCCACCTTGACGGCCGATCCAGGCCGGCGCGCATTTCACGGCACTCGTTGGGGCCGAGGGAGAAGGGTCCCAACGCGCGGGATAAAGGTGTCTCAAGAACGCCCAGAGATCGCGGCACAGACGGCATCTCCGTGCGCCTGTGCCGCGTTGACGAGCGTGGCTGACAGCGATTTCTAAAAGACTGCGAAGAGCCGTCCGGCCTGCGTTCCCTACTGCCACCGGAATCCGATACCCAGGATATACACGAACCGGCCGTCATCAAACTTGTCTTCTGCGTCCTCGGAATCATCGAAGAAGAACTCGTATTCGATCGCGCCGAGGATGAAGGTCGTGTCGTTCACGAAGACTCTCACACCCGCTTCGGGACCGGCGACCCACGTATCCGCGACCCCGTCGCCGTAGATGTAGCCGAGGCTCACACCCACAAAGGGCCAGACACGCCCCAGGTCAAAATTGTAGTCCACGGCTACTCGCGAAGCCGCCGACCATTCGTCATCCCCACCTGCCACGTCATTGCGGGCCAGTCCCTGCCGAAATGCGAGTTCCAGGCCGTCTGTCAGGAAGTAGCTGATCGTGCCCTCAAATGAAAAGTCGTTGTCGACAAACTCATTGTCGCTTGCGCCGCCCCCGCTGAGGGTAAGCGTCTTGTCGCCCTGCGTGAACCCTTGGGCAAACACGGCGCCAGGCAGCAGCAGGCAAAAGACACTGGTCGCGGCGATCACTCTGGTCAACATGGCATTCTCCTTTCTACTAGGTTGAACGATTCTCATTCGAAACACTACGCAACCGCTCGGCGCGCCCACAACTCGTGACAGCCGCCGTTTCAAGCCGACAATCAAAAATTGTACCGACGAAATATACGCCGTGGCAACACCTAAGTGATACGTTCGTGATGGTAGATCGCGAAATAACCCGTGGCTTGGGCTCATGAGCAAAAGGCGTGCCCGTGCGTCAGTAAGAAGCCCGCTCGCAGCAAACATCCCATGTTGTCACGTGACGCGCGTGGGAACTGTGGTTTGCGTAGACTTCCAATGTCAGGATTGCTGAAGTTGCCTATTCTTACTCTCTTTCCATTCTCTGGTGTGCCGTTGGAGGGAGGCGAAATGCCCATGACAGCGATGTCGTCGTAAAGAGGCGCTTTTCGCGGGGGGCGAGACGCCCTACAATCTACCGGCAATGCTCTGACAACGAAGTCAAGGAGACCGCGACAGGTTTGGATCATGGCAAAATGTATCGGCATCATATCGGATACTCACGGGCTGCTTAGAGATCAGGTCAGGAGCCGGCTGTGCGACTGTGACACGATCATTCACGCGGGTGATGTCGGGAGTCAATCGGTCCTGATGGAACTGAGGCAAATAGCCCCACTCGTCGTCGCCGTGCGGGGGAACGTGGACGCGGGGCAATGGGCGAAGGAATTGAAGGAGCAGGAACGCCTGGAGATCGAGGGCCGGGCGATCTGGGTGGTCCACGACATCGGTACTCTCGCCCTCGATCTGCGATCAGCCGGTATTGACGTCGTCATCCACGGCCATTCCCACAAGCCGGCCATCGTGCATGAGGACGGCATCTTGTACATCAACCCGGGCAGTGCGGGCCCCAGGAGGTTTCAGTTACCCGTCAGCATGGCCGTGTTTCATATACAGCCCGGTGGTGAGACTCTCGGCGAGCTTATTGAGATTCCAGTGTAGACGAGGTCCGCCCGGGCACCGTGGATTCTCTGTTCAGTCTCTCGGACGCCAGAGGAGCGAACTTCCTGACGTGGGGGCACGGGGCATCCACCAGTCGGGTCAGGACCGCGGGCAGCGCGCCGTGACCTATTGATGGCGAATTTTATGTTTGCGCTGCGCGGCTTGCCTGTTACTATGGCGGGGTCTGTGAGGATCTTGGGGCCGGTGGATGTCGCATCGGACCGTGTGGATGGTTGCTGTTGAATGGAAGGGATTGAGGCCATGAAAAAGTCCGCGATTCTGCTGGTGGGGATGGCGCTGTCGGTGCTGGGCTGTGCAAGTGCTGACAAGAGCGAGCTGAAGCGAGTGGAGATTGACAGGAAAGTCCGGCGGCTGCTGGCGCAGATGACGCTGGAGGAGAAGGTCGGACAGATGACCCAGATCACGCTCGAACAGTTCGCCAAGTCGGGCCAGGATGCGTATCTGATCCTCGACGAGCAGAAGCTGCGCGAGGGGATCGTCAAGCGTAACCTCGGCTCGATTCTCAACTGCGGCGGACAGGCCCGCACCGTGGAGAACTGGCAGGAGATCATCACGAAGATTCAGGACGTCGCCACGAAGGAGACCCGGCTTGGCATCCCGATCATCTACGGCATCGATACCATCCACGGGGCCAACTACGTGTTGGGCGCGACGATCTTCCCGCAGCAGATCGCGATGGCGGCGACGGGCAACATCGACCTTGTGACGAAGGTCGGCGAGATTTCCGCGCTTGAGACGCGGGCGGCGGGCATTCCCTGGAACTTCAGCCCCGTGCTCGGCCTCGCGCGCCAGCCGAGGTGGTCCCGCGTCTTTGAGACGTTCGGCGAGGACCCCTACCTCGCCTCGGTGATGGGCGCCGCCTACATCCGCGGCCAGCAGGGCGACGACATCTCCAATCCCGTCAAGGTCGCCACGTGCATGAAACATTACCTCGGGTACAGCTTTCCGTTCTCCGGGAACGACCGCACGCCGGCGTACATTCCGGAGCGGCAATTGCGGCAGCTCTTCCTGCCGCCGTTCGCGGCGGCCGTCGAAGCCGGCACCGCGACCTGCATGGTCAACTCCTCCGAGATCAACGGCATCCCCGTCCATGCGAGCAAGTACTATCTGACGGACCTGCTCCGCGACGAGTTGGGTTTCGATGGCTTCGTCGTTAGCGACTGGGCTGACATCGAGAATCTGTACACGCGCGAGATGGTCGCCAAAGACCGGCGCGAGGCCGTCAAGATGGCGGTGCTGGCGGGCGTCGATATGAGCATGGTGCCGTACGACTACAGCTTCTACGATACGCTGCTGCAATTGGTCGAGGACGGCGAGGTGCCGATGCAGCGGATCGATAGGGCTGTAAGCGATATCCTCCGCGTCAAGTTCCGGCTCGGCCTGTTCGAGAATCCCTATCCGAGGAAGAATCTGGCCTATAGCGTCGGCTCGCAGACGTCCAAGCAGATCAACCTGCAGGCGGCACGGGAGGCCATGACGCTGCTGAAGAATGACAACGACCTGCTGCCGCTCGCCAAGGCCCAGAAGGTGCTGGTGACCGGCCCCTGTGCCAACAAGCTGTCGGTCCTCAACGGCGGCTGGACCATCACGTGGCAGGGCGACAACGAAAAACTGTATCCGCAGGACAATCACACGATCCTTGAAGCGATCCAGGAGAAGCTGGGCGAAGAGAACGTCACGTATGTCGATGCTGTGAGCTTCGATGAGGAGATCGCCCTGCCCCAGGCGATTGCCGCCGCGGCGAATGTGGACGTGGTCATCGCCTGCATCGGCGAGCCCCCGTACTGCGAGACGCCCGGGAATATCAAGGACCTGACGATGACCGCGCCGCAGTTGAAGCTGGTCAGAGACCTCGCCCGGACGGGCAAGCCCGTCGTGCTCGTGCTGGCGGAGGGCCGGCCCCGTGTGATTCGCACGATTGTGGATGACGCGAAGGCGATCCTGATGGCGTACCTGCCGGGCCTGGAAGGGGGGCAAGCCGTCGCGGATGTCCTCTTCGGCGACGCCAACCCGAGCGGGAAGCTGCCTTTCACCTATCCGAAATATCCGGGCGGATTCACTTGGTACGATCACAAACCGAGCGAGGGCAAGGGCGGAAACGAGTACGATCCGCAGTGGCCGTTCGGTTTCGGCATGTCCTATTCGAGCTTCGTGTACCATGGCTTGCGAGTCGACCGCAGCGAAATCACGCCGGGCGACACCCTCACCGTAATGGTCGAAGTCACGAATACCGGCAAGCAGCCCGGCAAGGAGACGGTCCAGCTTTATCTCTCGGATCTCGTCGCATCGGTGACGCCGTCGGTGAGGGTGCTCAAGCGATTTGAGAAACTGGAGGTGCCGCCGAACGACACGAAGGCCGTGCGTTTCCAGTTGGGTTGGGACGATCTCGCCTTCATCGGCCCTGACAACGTGCCGGTCGTCGAGCCCGGCGAGTTCAAGGTCCACGTCGGCAAGATGTCCGTCAGCTTCAAGGCCCGCGAAGCGAAGGAGTAATCGAGGCAGGATCGCTCTTGGCTTCATCGCCTTTGGGCGAGACGGATGAGCGAGCGTGCTACGAGCCGTCCAGCAGGATGCAGCAGACCTGTTTCATGCTGCGGATGTAGAGGCGGTCGCCGACCAGGGCCGGATGCGACCAGACTTCCGTATCCTTGAATATGCGCAGGCGTGAGACGGGCGAGAAGCCTTCCTGCGATGCTTCGAGCAGGACGATCTCGCCCTGGACGGAGGCGGCGAGGATGCGCTCATTGCCGGCAAGAAATGCGGCGTAGTCCGTGAATGCCTCGTCGTCTTCGGTGCGGTAGAGGGTCTTCAGGCCGTCGTCGAGGTCGAGGCAGACGAGCCCCGCCGAGCATCCGAACACCAGTGGGCCAAGGACTACCGGCGTGGAAATCTCCGGCGCGAGGTCGAGACTCTCGGCCACGAGTACAGGCTTGGCCCGTCCTCCGTCGCGGAATTCGTACAGGCGCGTGCCGTTGTTCTTCGTGGCCACGAGCAGCCGGCCGTTGATGTTGACCGGAGTGGTGACGTTGTAGTCGCCTTGTTTGTCGGGCAGATGCGTCCACAATCGCTCTCCCGTGTTGGGGTCCCAGCCACCGAGCGAGTCGGCGTCGTAGCCGACGATCTGGCGGACACCGCCGAAGGTCCCGAGAATCAGTGAACCGGGGGCGGCTGCTCCGCCGGGCGTCTTCCAGAGCATCTCGCCCGTGTAAAGCCCCAGCGCCACGAGCGACGCGTCTTCAGCGCCTGGATTGACGATGAGGACGTCGTCGACGATCAGCGGCGTCGAACACAGCCCCCAGGGCGGCAGGTTTGCCCCAAAATCCATGGCGATGTTCCTGCGCCAGAGGATCTGATGGGTGTGCATGGCGACGCAATGGAGGTCGCCGTAGGCCCCGAGCAGGTACGCGAAGCCGCCGTGGATAACGGCAGTGGCGCGCGGCGCGTTCGTGAACTCCATAGCCGTCGGCGTGCCGTAGGCAATGGTCCATAACTCCTTGCCGGTTTCTGCGTCGAGACAGCGCCAGAGATCGCGATCGTTCTGCTCGCTCTTGTCCGCGACGATCACGTGTGTGGCGGTGGCCGCGATTCCCGAATGGCCGGGCCCGGTCAGACCCCGTTTCCACAGGACCTTGACGGTCCCGGGCAGGCTCGTGGGGATATCGTCGCTGAGGCTGGCACGGTCGGGGCCGCGCCAATCCGTCCATTCCGTCACGGGCAGGGGCGCGGGCGGTAGGGGCGGCGGAGTCGGTTCCTCCGCCAGTGGTTCTTCATGCAGCCCGACAAAGCCCTCCTTTGAGTCCAGGGCTTCGAGCACTTGCGGCGATGTGTTCACTGTCAGCAGGGCGTCCACGATCTTCTGTTCTATCCCGGCGCTGATCCGGGCCGTGGCAAACGCGGTGATGAACGGAAGCGATGCGGTCCGACCGACCACACGCAAGGCCCCTTTTCCCCGACGATCGTGCTTGTCCAGCAGCGGCAGGGCATAACTTGAGATGACGGCGACATCCGCGTCGCCCTTTGCCACAGCGAGCAGCGCGTCGTTGCAGTCCGGCACGGTCTGCAGCGGCGGCACGGGCGCCACGCCACACGCCGCGAGCGCCGCCAATGCGGCCGAATGTCGTTCCTCATCGTAGGCAGGTCCGAACAGAATCTTATGATCCGCCAGATCGGCGACGGCTCGGGCGGGGTCGCTGCTGCGCACGACGAACAGACCGCAAACATCCGTCCGGCCTTCGCGGTCCGTGAGGCGGGCAATCGGGCGAATCGCCTCATTCGCCTCAGCCGCCGTGACCGATACAACCGACGCCTTGCCGATGATCAGGTCGGCAGTCCCCTGATGAGGTCGCAGTTCATCTGTAAAGACAAACTCGACGGAGCGTCCCAATCGTGTACCGAGAAACGTGCCGAGCGGAGCATAATCACGCGGGGCAGTGTCGCTCGGAGAGTCGCCGGCCGGCCCACGGCACAGGGGGTCCATGACGATGATCCGAAACGGTGCCAGCGGGGCGGTAATGTCGAGGCGTGCGTCGACGCTCCGGTACAGCCAGAAGAGCCATCCAGCCAGTAAGATAAACGGCACGAGAAGCAGCCCCCAGAGGATCTTCTTCCCGACTGCCCCTACGGATCTGTGATGATGTATTCGTGCCATCCCTGCCATCGGACTTGAAACCTCCGTGTCGGCCCGAGACGAGCCGCTTCGGACGGGTGGATCGTCCGCCCGCCTGCGAAGCTGTGTCGCAGCATAGCACAGCTAACCCCATCCGGCAAGGCGTCCCGCCCAGAGACCGGCCGAGCGTGCGCGAGTCACTCCATCCGGCTTGATTTTGTCTTGCGGATTCGGTAGAATGAAACATGACGTTCAGGGCGGCAACCTGCCCTGGGATGGCGAAGGCGCTCCGCCTCGCCCGGAGAAGGGTCTGTAAGGGGTGATGAAATGATCGCAAGAGTAGCCACCGGAGGATTTGTCCGCGCACTTAGTTTGTGCCTTCTGGCGGTCGTGTTTGCCCGGCCGGTGATGGCTGGATACGGCGGAGGCGCGGGGACTTCCGACGATCCGTTTCTGATCTTCACCGCGCAGCATCTGGCCGAGGTCGGTCAGGAGCCCGATGACTGGGATAAGCACTTCAAGCTGATGGCCAATATCGATCTTGGTGATCAAACAGACTTCCCCGTCATCGGCACGCCGGACGACGGCCCGTTCTCCGGTGTTTTCGACGGCAATCAGAAGGCCATCTCCGGCCTGCGGCAGGCATCGGACTACGGGGGCTATCTCGGGCTCTTTGGCCTCATCGACGGCGACGAGGCGCGAATCGCCAACCTCGCTCTGATCCGTCCGAGCGTCCACTCCGATACCGGCAGGTATATCGGGGCCCTGGTCGGGTTTCTGCGGGATGGAACCGTTGCGAATTGTCACGTCCGGGCGGGCGAAGTCACGGGGATGAATTTCGTTGGAGGCCTCGTCGGGAAGAACGAGGGAGGCTTCATTACCGATTGTACGGTTAGTGGCAGAGTCTGTGGGATCACGCGCGTCGGGGGACTTACGGGCCAAAGCTACTTCGGAGAAACGACTCGATGCCGGACGGCAGGGCAAGTTGTCGGTCTTCCCCAACCGGTCGCGTGGTTCGTCGGCGGGTTGATTGGAGAGAACAGCAACGCTGCCATCGCCGAGTGCCGTGCCTGCTGCATCGTGACGGGCAACTCGTATGTCGGTGGCCTGACGGGCGATAATCTGCTTTCCACCGTGGACCGTTCCTGCGCCGATGGGATCGTGACAGGGGATAACGATGTCGGAGGGCTCAGTGGGCGAAGCAACGGCGGGATCTTCACGGACTGCTATGCCGTGGCCGAGGTGACCGGCGGTGCGATCGCCGGCGGCCTGATCGGGCGTCACGGGCCGTCATGCTACTGCAAGGTGTACGACCCGGGGCTGGTGACGCGCTGCTATGCCGCCGGGCTTGTGAGAGGCGCTGCCGACGGTGGCGGCCTGATCGCTCTGAACGAGCGCAGCTTTGCAGAGGACTCCTTCTGGGATGTCGAAAGCTCCGGCTGCAAGAGCAGCGACGGCGGCGAAGGAAGAACCACCTCACAGATGCAGGACCCGACCACGTATTGGGCGGCCGGATGGGACCTCGTCGCCGGCGACAACAAGAAGGGGCCTCAGGCTGTCTGGCGAATGGCAGCAAAGGCTTACCCCCGGCTCGAATGGGAGGGTGCTGCGGGCGACCTCAACGCGGACGGCCGGGTGGATTTGCGGGACTACGCCGTCTTTGCCCGCCGGTGGCGGCAGCTCGACACCGGCTTCTGGTCCAACGGCGTCGCTATCACCCAAGACGGCGTGGTCGACCTCGACGATCTGGCGGATTTCGCCGGGGCGTGGCTGGGGTCGAGCTCCCACATGCGATAGCCCGCAATCGCCGGATCGAGCCCAAGCGCCGTTGCCAAAGCAACGGGCAAATCGCAAGAATCACAACGCCAAATCAAGGTGTCGAGTTCCCCTTTCGCGTCGAGTGTTTGATTTCGCGGGCGTTTGCTGCATAATGTGAGTCGCGTGCGGTATCTACGTAACCGGCCGGCTCTTGCTGTAGGAGCCGGCGCCGCGCGGAATGGGAACGTATTTCTTGGAGTATCATGCGAACGTCTTATGATTGTGTGCCCTGTGCGATTGGGCACTGCCTCAAATCGGTGCGGATGGCTACGGATGATGAGACGGTGCACGAGCGCGTGTTGCGCGAGGCGCTTGCGCTGTGGCAGCAGGCCGATCTGGCGCAGAGTCCGCCGGCGTTGGCGCAGCAGGTCCATCGGCTCATCCGGCGGATCACGGGCGTGGACGACCCGTACTTAGCGGTGAAGAACGAGTACAATGCTTTTGCCTTGCGGATGTATCCCGAGCTGCGGCAGCGGGTGGAGCAATCCACCGATCCGTTCGACACGGCGGTGCGGCTGGCCGTGGCCGCCAACGTAATCGACTTCGGTGTCAATGCCGGCGTCGAGCAGACGGCGGTGCAGGAGACCATTCTCCGAGCGTTGACCGATCCGCTGGATGCCGGCATCGTGCAGAGGCTCCGCGAGGCGATTGCCCGGGCGACAGAGATCCTCTACCTTGGGGACAATGCCGGCGAGATTGTTTTCGACCGGCTGTTGATCGAGCGGGTGCCTCGCGAGAAAGTGACGTACGTCGTCAGGGGCAGGGCGATCATCAATGATGCCCTGATGGAAGACGCCGAGATCGCCGGCCTGACGGATCTCGTCGCAGTCATCGACAACGGCTCCGATGGACCGGGCACGATTCTCGATACCTGCTCGGAGTCCTTCCGCCGGCGATTTGAGCAGGCCGACCTGATCGTCGCCAAAGGGCAGGGCAATTTCGAGTCGCTCAGCGACACGGAGAAGAACGTGTTCTTTCTCCTGCGCCCGAAGTGCGCCGTCCTGTCTCGATATCTGGGCTGCGAAATGGGCCGGCTCGTTGTCGTTCAGAGCGGCAATGGGATGCGCTGAACGGCGCAATGCCATGGGATTGACAACGGGGCTGTGAGACCTGTCGCCGGCCGGCGAACCGGAATCGGGGCCGGACAGTAGTACAAGCGTGAGCGTCCGCCGGCGGGACCGGCCCTGCAATGAATGGACTTCGGAAAGGGATAGTGGATATGCCGATATTCGAGTACAAGTGCGGGCAGTGTGGCCATGTGACGGAGGTGCTTCAAAAGAGCCGCAAGGCGGCCCCTCCCGCTTGCGAAAAGTGCGGCGGCGCCGACATGAGCAAGCTGCTCTCCGGTTTCGCGGTGGGCAAGGCCTCGGAGTCACCGGCGTGTGATTCCTGCGCCTCGCTACCGGCCTGCGGCGGCTGCCCCGGCGGCACCTGCCCGATGTCATAAGCGATCACCGGGGTCCGTGCCTCCTTGGCCCACGGTCGAGGGCGCGTGCTGGTGGAGGGGGGATTGAGCCTACGGCTTTTCCACAGCAGCATCCACTGGAGCCATACTCCCGTCTTGGCCAACCTCGGGCAGGGTCGGGCATACGCTCACATAGATATCGCCGTCTTCGTCGTTGAGAACATGTTTCGTATTGACGATTCCGGTGGCGGCGCTGAGCACGGGCCGACGAAACGAGAGGGTTGTGCGACCGTTCCCTTTAGCATTATAGGCGACCATCCCATGCTGAAACAGACGCGTGACGACCCCGTCCGGCCGGAAGACGCGGGGTGCTGTGGGCCTGCCCAGCTTCGGCCGGTTCGGCTCGATCTCCTTGTTCCAGAATGAATACCAGTTGTGCAAATGGTCCGGTGTCGGAAGCGGGTTCGGATCGGAGAACAGACAATAGCCGTCTGAATGGGTCAGGCTCAGCGTGGTTGTCGCTCGCATCAGGTGCAGGTCTTCGCGCGAGTGGTGAAACCAGGTTTCCAGGCAATTGACGCGCGGCGGGCGCAGGTGCTCCTCCGCCCATAGCAGCGTCTCCGCCACCCTTTGCCAGTCTGCGGCCTCGCTTGTCCGGGTGACCTCCATGAACAGTCCGTTGACGTAGCGCGCCGTGTTGGGCACCTTGCGATCGTTCGAGTTGACGACAATCAGCGGCGTTTCACCAATCGCATCGCGGACCGCCTTGACCAGATTGAGGCGATCATGATCGTCGTTCCACCAGTCCAGGAGGACACCGTCCACTACGCCGCTGTCCACGGCGGCCTTGCACTGCGCGGCCACGTGTGCCTGGAAGCCGCCGTCCTGGTAATTCAGAAGAAAGTACCCCCCTTCGGCCCAGCCCGGCACCCGGTCACCCGCTGCGTCCCGTTTCCACCACGGTGAATTCTGTGGCAGGAAACTATTCGATGCATCGCGATACCGAATTTCCGCCAGAAGAATCATGTTGGGATTCTGTGAAAGCAGGCTCTGGCGATATGCAAGGCCGTTGGCGATGCTCTGTTGTGTGAAGGATTCCCCCAGACCTTCATGGGACGCCTCCCACCGAAGCTTGTAGCCGCCGGTCGTACGCCACATCAGATCGTGCCGTGCCGCCGTGTCGATCCGACTCTCCCCAGGCAGATTATCAGCGCGATTCCATGCCTGAAACACGGACGGGAGAGCCCGATTGGACACGCGCTGCTCAATCGTCCGAGCTACTCCTTTGTTGGCGAGTAGACAGAGCAGCAATCCAGCCTGCAGGCCTACGCCTCGGAAACAGGCCCCTATCGCAAAGGATATGATCCATCTTGATGAGTGTGTCAGGTCTCGTAGCATATCTGGCCCTTCGGCTGTCCTGCAAACCGGCGAGTGGGCCCGCTACTCCACAAATGGGATACAGCTGGTTTTGCTGCGGGGCGCGCCGTTATGTCTTCCGTGTCGTGTTTGAGGGGCTATGTCTTCGGTCCCCGTGCCGCGGAGGGTTCGTTGGCGTCGGTCCCGCTCTCGGCTTTGTCAAGCTGCCGACCGCTGGTCTCGAAGAGTCGTTGCATGGCGGCCTCGGTTGCATTCTCGAGATTGTCGGCCGAGGCGAAGGAATGGACCCGGTCGCAGCACCAAGCGATGCAGGAGAGGTTGGTCTGTTGCGATTCGCGGCTGAGACCGAGGGTGTGGACAATGTCGCGTTCGGCCAGCGGCGTGGTCGTCAGAACGAGGGCAACAAAACTCAGGACGAGAAACCCCGCCAGGAAACCAAGCCCGCCGGAGAAGAGAATGTCGAACACGCGAGGAAACGGAATGTTGAACTGCCCCGTCAGAAAGACATACGACAGTCCCTGGAGAATCGCAAAACAACCGCCGGCCAGGACGATCATGCTCAGCGCCGTTCCATACGAAGAAAGCCCATCGCCGCTCGGGGCAAACGCAGCGACGACCGGTGACAGGAAGACGGCCACGTACACCGAGACGACGATGTTGAACAGCAGGACCCACATCTCGTAGAAACCCATGCGCACGGCCAGCCAAATGAACAGTACGCCCATCAGAATAGCGAGCCAGAATACCATATCCTCTATCCCACGACTCTCTTGAGCTCTTCCAGGCTCGTGACACCCGCTACGACCTTCTTGAGTCCTTCCTTTCGAAGGCCGGATATGCCTTTCCGGGAACCTTCCGTCCTCAATCTGGCGATCAGCGTTTCACTCTTGGCAATTTCCGCTTTCAGGGCATCGTCCACCACCATCAGCTCGCCGATCGCGATCCTTCCGAAATACCCCGTCTTCTCGCAGTGTTTGCAGCCAATCGCTTCGAAGACGTGTGAATGGTCTATGCCCTTCTTCGTGAACCCATGGATCTGACTGTCGCTCAACTCTGCGGGCTTCTTGCAGTGCTTGCAGAGGCAGCGCACAAGTCTCTGGGACACGACCAGATTCAGACCTGCCGAGAGAAGCAGCGGGGAAACGCCCAGGTCCAGCAGCCGGATCAGTGCCGTGGCGTTGCTGTCGCAGTGGATGGTGGCAAGCACGAGATGGCCGGTCTGGGCGGCACGCAGAGCGATCTCGGCCGTCTCCTCGTCGCGAATCTCACCCACGGAGATCACGTCCGGGTCTTGCCTGAGCACGCTGCGCAGCGTCTTGGCAAACGTGATGTCGGCCTTCGGATTGATCTCGATCTGGCTGGCCTCGGGCAGCACCGCCTCGATGGGGTCCTCGACGGTGATGACGTTGCGAGTGAAGCGGTCGATGTCGTTGAGCATGGCGTATAGCGAGGTGGTCTTGCCGCTGCCGGTGGGGCCGCAGACCAGAATCATGCCGGAGGGTTTCTGGATCGCGTTCTGGATGCTGGCGTGCTGCTTCTTGGAGAACCCCACGTCGGCGAGCGTGAACGATCCAGCGTCCTTGTTCAACACGCGGATCGACAGCTTCTCGCCGTAGAGGACGCCGGCGCTGGCCACGCGGAAGGAGGCCGTGGAGGTTCCTCTCTTGGCCATGAAGCCACCGTCCTGGGGTCTTCTTCGCTCGGAGATATCCATCCCGGAGACCGCCTTGACGCTGTTGATCACCGCCCGACAGGTATCCGCATCGAGCTCTTTGGCGACGCGGAGAACCCCGTCGATGCGCAGCCGGACCGTATACGAGGATTCGTTTTTGGGATCGATGAGCAAATCGCTGGCCCGGCGGTCGAGGGCATCGGCAATTGTCGTTTCGGTCAGGTTGAGGACCTGGGCATCCGCTCGTTTGGCGTCGCTGTGGCCGTAGATCTCATCGATGCTGCGCCCGGATGAATCGAGCAGGCGAAGGGCCGAATCATCCTCCTCCGATTTCGAGCGTCGCGAACGAATGGCCATCAAGGCTTTTCCCGCCTGCCGCAGGAGGACCTCGCAAAAGCTCTCTCTTGTCTGCTGGGTCTTCCGGGCTGTATCCAGGAGGAAGAGGGTCAGGAGCAAGAACGGCCCCGTCAGCAACGTGACAACGTTCGCGGCCGTTTTGCAGTTCTTCGGTACGAGCGGGCTGAAGTGTACCCGCTGCACCAGATAGACACACAGGTATACCCATCCGATGAGGAGGATCAGTCGAATGGGATTGAACGGCAGATCGGTGAGCGAGAGTACGGAAGGAATTTCCGGGGCAAGAACACGGGCGAGCAGGCATCTTGAAACGGCAATGCAATCCAGCATCGGCACGGGACCTCTGTTGCCTCCCAAAACAGGACACAATTACAGCGTCGAAAATTCTACCCGATTCCGCAGGAATAGGCAAGTGCGTTTATTCGCACGTGCCGCCTGATTCTGGAATTCATCGGTTGCCTGCCCAGATTCATTGCCTGGCTCGCCGGTCTCACCGCCGGATCAGATGTCCTTGAGGTCCTCCAGATCGTCGTCCAGGTCGTCCAGATTGATGAAGCTGTCGGAATCCCCCAGATCGCCGAGGTCATCGTCCAGGTCGTTTGCCGCATTGGCTGCCTCTTGCTGCGGCTTGGGCTGCGCTGGGGCGGCCTTCTTGGGCGGTGCGATCTTCTCCGGTTTGCCATCGATCCGGCAGACGAACGTCAGAGGACCGATCCGGATGTAGTCGCCCGCCTTCACGGAGATTTCCCCATCCACGCGCTTGTCGTTCACGAACGTGCCTCCGCTGGAGTCGAGATCGCGAAGCTCCACCTCGCCGTCGTTCAGACTGAGTTGACAGTGTCTGCGGGAGACCGTGGGCAGGGGAACCCGCAAATCGCAATCGTGTCTTCGGCCGATGACCGTTACGTCTTTGGGTAGAGGGAAAGCCTTGCAAGCCCCGTTCTTCTTGAGAAGCATCAAGTTGGCATTCATCGGGCTTCCCTTTATACGGATTCCGCACACACACCGTCACCACGATTATACCAGCATAGCCGTCCCATAACAATAGTTAAACATTTGCGAGCGACTTTGTCAAGTGGCCGGGACAGCGTTGCTGTCGTAAGTATTTTGTAGGAAGACGGTTAAGGCGGGTTTCGACGGCGTGCATCGCCGCGCGCCCGGCGTAGCTGCCTCCGGGGGACCAGGGTCTATTGGAGCGGAGGCGGATTCGGACGATCCTTGACAAGCGGGGCCGGTCCGGTATATTCGGAAAAACGCAAGAGAGACGTGCGATTTTGGAAGGAAACATGGCAAGAATCACACTTCCCGACGGCAGTACGCTGGAGGTTACTGAAGGAACGACCGCAAGACAGGTGGCCGAACAGATCGGTCCGGGGCTGGCCCGGGCCGCCGTGGCCGCCAGGATAGACGACCGGCTGGTCGATCTGACCACGCCCATCATGGACAGTCGGCGCGTCCGGATCATCACGCCGAAGGACGAAGAGGGGCTCGAGGTCATGCGCCATAGCTGTGCGCACGTCATGGCAGAGGCAATTCGCAGCCTGTGGCCCGACGCGAAGCTGGTCTACGGGCCGGTCGTGGAAGACGGCTTCTACTATGACATCGACCTGGATGAGCCGATTCGCCCCGATGATTTCGGTCGCATCGAAGCCAAAATGCGGGAGATCGTCGAGACCGACAAGCCGATTGTCCGCAAGGAGATGCCGCGGGAGGAGGCGCTGAAGAAGCTCAAGGATGACAAGTACAAGACGGACAACATCCAGCGCGTCGACAGCGATGTCATCAGTTTCTACTTGCACGGCGACGACGGTTTCGAGGACCTGTGCCGCGGGCCGCATGTGCCCAGCACCGGCAGGATCGGTGCGTTCAAGGTCATGTCCGTCGCCGGGGCGTACTGGCACGGCGATCCGACCCAGAAGATGCTCCAGCGGGTCTACGGCACCGCCTGGCCGACCCAAAAAGGGTTGGACGAGCACCTGCACCGGCTGGAGGAGGCCAAGAAGCGGGATCATCGCGTGCTCGGCCGGCAACTCGACCTGTTCAGTTTCAGCGATATGGGCCCTGGCTTCGCTTTCATGCATCCCAAGGGAATGCTCATCTGGAATGAGATGGTTGGCTTTCTGCGGCAGTTGAACCGCAAGTACGGGTACAAGGAGGTTCGCACCCCGATCATTCTGAACGAGGACCTCTGGCACCGGAGCGGGCACTGGGAAAACTACCGGGAGAACATGTACTTCAGCGAAATCGACGGGGTCGGCTATGCGATCAAGCCGATGAACTGCCCCGGCGGTTGCCTGCTCTATAAGACGACCAGGCACTCGTATCGAGAATTACCCATGCGGATGGCGGAATTCGGCATGGTCCATCGTCATGAGGCCAGCGGGGTCATGCACGGGCTGTTTCGGGTCCGCCAATTCACCCAGGACGATGCCCATATCTACTGCACGCCGCCGCAGATTGAGTCCGAGATTGTCGGCGTGATCGAACTGATCTTTGAGACCTACAGGGCGTTCGGATTCGAGGATTTTGCCGTCGAGCTGTCCACCAAGCCTCAGAAGCACATCGGTTCGGACGAAATATGGGAGGCGGCCACCAATGCCCTCAAGGCGGCGCTGGAGCATAAGGAAATTCCCTACAAGGTCAACGAGGGCGACGGGGCCTTCTACGGCCCCAAGATCGATTTCCACGTGAAGGACTGCCTCAAGCGTTCCTGGCAGCTCGGCACGATTCAACTCGATTTCTCCATGCCACAGCGGTTCGAGCTGACCTATGTCGATGAGGATAACACCGAAAAGACCCCCGTGATGATCCATCGGGCGGTCCTCGGCTCCTTCGAGCGTTTTATGGGCATTCTGATCGAGCAGTACGCCGGGGCGCTGCCGGCGTGGCTCGCGCCCGAGCCGGTGCGGGTGCTGCCTATCAGCGAGAAGAGTAACGACTATGCGACGGCCGTCCAGGCGAGGCTCATCGCCGAGGACCTGCGATGTGGGATCGATCTGTCCGGCGAGAAGATTGGGGCCAAGATCGCTAAAACCCATGGCGGGAGAATCCCGTACATGCTGGTGGTCGGCCCCAAAGAGGCACAATCCAACACCGTCAATGTGAGAATCCGGGGTAGTCAGGAAAGCAGGACGGTCTCTGTAGAGCAGTTTCTGGCAATCGCAAAGCAAAAAATCGTCGATAAAGCAGTAGATGCAGCGTTTTAGTGTGCCGCCGGTTCGGTAAAATATGATACACTGGCGGGCAAGAGTCGTGTCAGATTGATCGATGTTGTGCACAATGGGTTCCTGCTCGCGCGGGAATGACAAGTGTCGCACATCGGGCGTAAGCCGCCCTCAGAGAAAGCACCGGTCGTTCTGAGCAAGAGTTGATGGTTAATTGAAGAAAGGCAAGGTGGTGCACAACAGTGAAACGAGGTCTACGTGTTAACGGGGGGATCAGGGCCGACAAAGTTCGGCTGGTCGACGAATCTAACAATCAAGTCGGTGTGATCACAAAAGACGAGGCTCTCAACAAAGCCCGGGAGGTCGGTCTGGACCTTGTCGAGGTGGCGCCGAACAGCGAGCCGCCGGTCTGTCGCATCATGGACTACGGCAAGTGGCAGTACCAGCAGAAGCGGCGGGGCCGCGAGGCGCACAAGAAGAGCCAGCATCATGCCGTCATGCTTAAGGAGATCCGACTCAGACCCGAAACGGATACGCATGATTTAGAGGTCAAGCTCAAGCACGCCCGGGAGTTCCTGGAAAAGGGCCACAGGGTCCAGTTCAGCGTCTTCTTCAGGGGCCGCCAGATGCTCCATAAGGACCGAGGCTATCAAGTGCTCGACCGCATCACGGAGCAGTTGGAAGATTTGGCCAAGGTCGAGCGACCTGCCATGATGTCCGGGCGTCGAATGACCATGGTAATGATTCCGAAGTAACACAGTCGCCAGGCTCGGGTGATGTGTGATTCTCTGCGGGTGCCGGGGGAAAGCGGGGGGCTTTTTGTCTCTCAGGAGCCCAGTGGTCGGCTGGCTGGGGATGAAATTTTTCGATATGGATTGACCTCGCCCGCCATAGAGGGTATACTGCAGGTTTTTCCTGTATGAACCAAAGTGAGTGTACCGTGAGGTAACGTATGCCAAAGCAGAAGACACACAAGGGGCTGGCCAAGAGGGTGAAGGTAACCGCCCGCGGCAAGATCAAGCATCGCCGCGCCGGCGCCAGCCACTTGATGAGCGGTAAGAGTGCGAAAAGCCGGCGTCGGGTTAGACGTCCGGCCGTCGTGGGCAGCAGCACGCTGACCCGGAAGTTGGTTGCCGAGCTTCGTAGTTGAGGGGGCGATCGCTGTCCGCGTGGAAATGAGGTATGATTGCTTGCTTCCCGGCGTCCATCAGCTGCCGCAGCAAGCGTGACTCCAATTCGTGTAAAGGAAAGCTGATATGCCGAGAGTCAGAAAAGGGGCCGCAGTACGAAGGGCCAGGAAACGTGTTCTCAAGGCCGTGAAAGGCCATCGCGCCGGTCCCGGTCATCTCTATCGTCTGGCCAAGGAAGCGGGAAGACGGGCCGAGGTTAACGCCCGCATCGACCGCAAACGAAAGAAACGGGATTTCCGGGGTTTGTGGATCACCCGTCTCAACGCCGCCTGTCGCGCACGCGGGCTGCGGTACAGCGAATTCATCAATGGCTGCAAGAAGGCCAACATCGGCCTGAATCGCAAAATGCTCAGCGAGATCGCGATCGCGGACCCGCCGGGCTTCGATGCCATCGCCGAACAAGTCAAAGCGGCACTCGCCTGAATCCCAAAGCATGCTGGAACGGTTCGAACAAATCGGCAGAGAGGCCCTTGGCGAGCTGCAGCAGGTCCAGGCCCCGCAGGCCCTTGAGGATTTCCGGATCAAGTACCTCGGCCGCAAGGGGCTGGTCACGCAACTGCTCAGCGAGATCGGCCGGCTTCCTCGCGAGGAAAAGCCCAAGGCCGGACAGCTTGCCAACCGGATCAAGAAGGAAGTCGCGGCCGCATTCGAGGAGCGGAAGAGGGCTCTCGAAGAGGTCCGCAAGGAGCAGCGGGAGTTCGTCGATGTGACTCTGCCCGGGATCCCGGTCGAGATCGGCACGCCGCACGTCATCACGCAGACGATCAACGAGCTGCTCGATATCTTCGGTCGGATGGGTTTCGGCGTCGCCTACGGCCCTGAGGTCGAGGACGAATACCACAACTTCGTCGCGCTCAACATCCCGCAGGAGCATCCGGCCAGGGATCCGCTGGACAACTTCTACATCGAAGACAACATCCTGCTGCGCAGCCAGACCTCGACCATCCAGATTCGGGTGATGGAGAAGACCAAGCCGCCGATTCGCGTCGTCGCGCCGGGCCGCGTCTACCGCCCCGACACCGTCGATGCGACCCACATGTACATGTTCCATCAACTCGAAGCACTCGTGGTGGATGAAGGCGTCACCATGGTGGACATGAAGACCACCATCGAGCAGTTTATCCACGTCTTCTTCGGCCCCGAGACGCAGTGGCGGTTCCGTCCGAGCTTCTTTCCCTTCACCGAGCCCAGCGCCGAGGTGGACCTGCTCCTGACCGACAAGGCGGGCAAGGAGAACTGGGTCGAGATGGGCGGCTGCGGCATGGTGGATCCGAACGTCTTCGACGCCGTCGGCATCGACAGCGAGAAATACACCGGTTGGGCCTTCGGCTTCGGCATCGAGCGCCTCGCCATGCGCAAGTACGAAATCCCCGACATCCGCTGGTTCACCGAGAACGACCTGCGCTTCCTGAAGCAGTTTTAGAGGGTTTGCCCGCAATTCTCAAGGCGACTCCTTCCACGGCATGTCCCAACCTCGTGATCCGGCCAAGCGTGGCCTCTTTATCTCCCTATCACGCCGGTCATTACGCCGGACGATGAAACCATTCTGCTCGTCATTGCCACTTTGGAGGGACTGAAAGAGATCGGCGATGTGGGTGGGAGAGTGACTGAATTGCCTTTCTTGGCCGGGCTCTGGGGTAGAGCCCCCAAGATGGACGCAAACCCACTGGTACATCCCCTGTCACCAGAGGCAGATGGCGTCCGGGTAGAGAAAAAAAGGTCCGAAAAAAACTGGATGAGCCCCTTTCTGCTTTGGACGGCTCATTCCAATTGGCTATAATCATGTTATAGGGCCGGGGCCTGATCCGCTCAAGGAGCCCTGATTCTCGGACAGGTCGGTCATCAACGATACCGATACTCTGAAGGGAGGAGAAATGGACGGTGGGCGCCACGCGTGACGAGAGACCCATGCGGTAAACTCTCGCTATTCCATCAGTTTGCACCGTAGTGGGCCGATATACACTTCATGCGTCAGTCAAACGAAATGGAGTCTTCTCGTTTGGCGCGGTAGGTGTAGGACCACCGTCGAAAGCAATGACAAATCGATCCGTACGACGTCTTCGTTGGGCAGCCGGGAGAGGGACGATGTGTCTGCGAATGTTTCGTCGCCCCTCGCTCAGGAGCTGTCCATTCTTCGCGTGGTTTGGCAAACAAGATTCACGTTCTATTTGAAGGAGGCATCGAGATGTTACGAAGAGCAGGGTTCTTGAGCATTCTACTGATCGTGGGCCTTTGTGCCGGGGCTTGGGCGGAACTGATCTCCTACCATCCTTTTGATGAGGGATCGGGCACCACCGCCGCCGACGTCACCGGCAACGGCAACGACGGCGCCTTCAATGGCGAGGTGGAGTGGGTGCCGGGCTTCAAAGGCACGGCCGTGCGTTTCGATACGGGCGGTGAAAGAGTCGTGATTGGCCCCATCGATCCCACGGCCACTAACAATGCCATGACGCTGGCCGCCTGGATCAACTGGGAGGGCGAGGGTCATAGCATCTCGCAGCAGGGAATCATCGGCAAACGTTTGGGCTGGGATCCGGGCACCGGTGTCAAGTGGTTCTGGCAGACCAACCCGTCCGGCGATTTCCTGTTTCGAGCCGATAATGCCAACGGCGGTGATAGTTTCGGGTGGGGCAACACCCTACTTCTCGACTACGCCAATGAGTGGGCGCATGTGGCGGTGACATGGAACAATGGTTCCGCCGCACAGTATATCAATGCCGAGCAAGTTTCCACGGGGGATGTTGCCTTTAGGGATACCGCTGATGATACCCCCGTGACGATCGGGTGCGTGGATTCCACCAACACGGAGACCTTTGTCGGCATCATCGACGAGGCACGGATCTACGACACGGCGCTGACAGCTAGCGAGATCGCCATGGCCATGCAGCCCGGCGCGGCGACGTCCAGCAGCGGGCCGATCCCTCCGTCGGGCGCGACGGATGTTCGCCGCGATGTCACGCTCTCGTGGACGCCTGGGGAACTCGCAGCCAGCCATGACGTCTATTTTGGGATGGATTTTGCCGACGTCAACAGTGGCGATGCGAGCGTGCTGGTCAGTCCGGGGCAAACCGCGACCTCATACGCTGTCGAAGAGCTTCTCGAATTCGGGCAGACGTACTACTGGCGGGTGGACGAAGTCAATGCGCCGCCGGACTCGAGCGTTTTCGCAGGGCCCGTGTGGAGCTTTACGGTCGAGCCGTTCACCTATCCCCTCCAGAACGTGACGGCCACGGCCAGCTCGGCCACCACGGCCAAAGGCCTGACGCCCGACAAGACCGTGGACGGATCGGGCATGACCGGCGACGAGCACTCAACACTGGACTCGGACATGTGGCTCAGCGATCCGCTTGAGGTGCTGCCGGCCTGGATCCAGTATGAGTTTGACGATGTCTACAAGCTCTCCGAACTGTGGGTGTGGAACTCGAATCAGTCCGTCGAGTCTTTCATCGGTTTTGGGGCCAGGGACGTGACGGTCGAGTACTCGCTGGACGGCGTCGAGTGGACTACGCTGACGGAAGTGGAGTTCGCCCAGGCCCCCGGCGAGGTCGGCTACACCGCGAATACGAAGGTCGATATGGCAGGCGTGCGGGCGAAGTTCGTTCGACTGACGATCGCGAACAACTGGAAGGGCATTGTGCAGCAGGCCGGCCTCAGCGAGGTGCGGTTCTACCACGTTCCCGTCAAGGCCAGGCAGCCCAGCCCCGCTTCGGGAAGCGCAGGGGCCCCTCTGGATG
>Ga0207752_1000141_pt1 | contig 32870 bp, 30 predicted proteins | sample Pon2CUnioCityCA_6_FD_187272 | JGI IMG/M metagenome (GOLD analysis project Ga0207752, IMG submission 187272) | Marine sediment microbial community from Union City, CA, USA - Pond 2C Sediment 2 (SPAdes) | ecosystem: Environmental > Aquatic > Marine > Intertidal zone > Salt pond sediment ... | reverse complement strand
CTATCCCAAGCGACTTAAGAGTGTACCACAACTACTCTGCACTGTCAAGGAATTCGCACAACTTTTTTCGTAAGAAACACATCAACTTTCTTGCTTCTTCCTAAAACACGGTGGATTCAACCCGTGTGAGTGCAAAGGACGAGTATAATAAGGCGTCGATTCTCTGTCAAGGTCTGGAATCTTAAAAGATCGAAGAAAAAACCGTTTTCAGAACCGTTTCACGCCACGTTTACTGAGAAAAGTTTAGGCGCCTAATGTGCCTAGATATAGGGTGAGAAAGCCTATACCCCCCTGCATCTGGTCATCATTTTGCCCCACTCACGCCCCCAGACCCCAAAACTCACGTTATTTATTTGTGAGCTACTCATAAATAAATATCGGTGATTAAATCCCGCATCTCCAGCAGCGACTCCCTTCCATCTTCTGGCAAATCATACTCCACCAGATATTGGAGCAAAGCCAGCGCAAGGCCAAACACCTCGCTCCGGGTAGCGCCAAACAAGACATTTAAGGTGCCATGCGCCCGTCCCAGATCGATGGCCTGCTGCGGAGAAAGTCGGATTGAGGTCCACCGGGGTTCTTCTTCCTCATCTTGCTGCGCCAGGTCCCAAAGGAGGTAAAGAGATTCCAGATCGGTAATACCTTCGGGAATCTCTCGTGTCCGGCCGGCAACCGCCCGCCGCAGACCTTCCAGCCGGGTAGCCAGTACGATGACGGCCAGATCCGCCACATCGGCCCGCACGAATTCATCCGGCAGCTCATCGGACAGGGCCGTCACCAGATCCTTCTGCGACTGCGTCAACTCAACATAGACGTTCTGCCGGCTGATCTCGCGGGGTGGACGACCCCGGCGACGCCTCTCCTTAAGAAGCGCGGCTAACGTGCTATCTTTTTGCTGCTCGCTCACAGATTATCCTCCAGACGGCGATAGCTCTGATGTTTGCTGAGGAAATTCGTCACAAATTCCTCGCTAATTTGCTCGCCATTCTGATCCAACAATTCCAGGCAAAGGTGAAGACAAAGGAGACAAATGCTGCGGGGATAACCGCGCGTCTCGCGCCAGATGGGCAAAATTGAATCATTTGAGAAAAGCGGTTTCTGGCGTGGCTCCCGGCCGGCTGCCATCAGCCGGTACTCGATCAGGGAGCGGGTATCGTCGGGCGTCAGGGGATCTAATGAAGAACGGGTAGCCACGCGATCGTTGAAATCGGGCACATCCCGCAAATTAATGTCCAGTTCTGGCCGTCCCAACAGAATCAGCTGGTAGGCCTTTCCCCCTTGCGGATCACGGAAATTGAGCATACGGCGCAACTCGACAAATTGCTCCACGCCTAATTCGTGGGCCTCGTCAATAATAATCAGGGGCAAGACCCCCTTCTCACTCTGGCGAACCAGAAAAGAACGGAACTCGTTTAACTGATCTTCGGTCGCCCGGCGGGTGCGCAGGTTAAACTCGGCCGCAATTCGCCGCAATAGAAGCAACCCGCTTCGCTTTGGCGGCTCGTCCACCCGCGCAGCGACGAAATCGGGACGGCGCTGGTAGCGGCTGTGAAACCAGGAAGCCAGCGTCGTTTTGCCGGTACCGACCTCTCCCACCACAACCGAGGCCCCCTGCCCCGCTTCCACCATAAAACTAACTTTTGAGAGAGCGCGTCTCGTATCATCAGAAATATACATGAACCGGGGATCGGCCTCAATACTAAAAGGGGGCATTACCACCCCCAGCTGATCCCAGTTCGGTTGGGCGAAGCGCTCCAACTCCAGGGCAGGATTCACATCATCAATCATCTTTGCACCTTGAAAAGAACAACTTTATGGGCAATAGATCGCCAAAACGGCAAATCTTTAAGGTATTTTACAAAAATAACGGCAAAAAATCAAATCTATATGCTATAGATTGGTTGACACAGGCTTATAATTCTGATAGACTTTCTTCGAGTCGTGGTTTATACCCCTCTCGGCACGTTTTAAGTGGATGTAAATCCTCGTCGAAACAACAAAGGAATGGGGAGAGAAGGTCATTAACAAAGCCTTTGTCGATGTTAGGCCTTTAACAAGAGTGACATTTTCTGGACCGCCTTTGCCGCAATCCTGACCGAGCGATTGCAACAGGGGAATCACGCCCTAAGAAAAAGGCCAGGCGTATGAAACGCTTGGCCTTGTCCCAGTTAAACTGCTGTCTGCTGTATTGGGTGCCGCCAACACCTTTATACAGAGCCCCTTGAGTGGGGAAGGGGAGTTTATGCCCCTGGGCAGTTTACCTAGTTGCGTAATGAGCATAGCACAGGCATGCGACCCTGTCAATGTTGGTGTGCTTCTCGTTGCCACTTCACAGGAGATTCTATAGTGAGCCTGTCTGGAGGTGCAATGCGAGTGTTTACCGGCCAGGTCGCTATGGGTGCCTGCCTCTCCGGCTCTTGCGCAAGCGAGCGTGCACTGTGGTCAGAAAACCTGGCGCTATCTCTCCCGAGTTAGCAGCTGCGCAAGAGCAACTGGTTTTAAGACGCCAAGAACGCCGGCAAGAACGAATTAGCCAACGTTTACCGGTCAAAACAGACGCTCACGGCCGGTTAAATCGCCCACATCCGACAGGTTCCCCTGAATCTGACCCAGTTGATCAAAGAGATAATTTTTCGGGCTGGGAAAGCACACGCCTGACAGAGGCACTGGGAACAGCCAGTAAACGGCGGCGCCAACAGCATGCGCGGGCTTCGGCGCAAACCCTCTCCTGGCTTCCCTCCCCTACCCCGCCCGCCAAAACAAAGGCCGCGATCATCCCGGAGCGTCCAGACAACGTTCGCCTGTACCCGGACCTGGCAATGGCCATGCTCCAACAGCAAGAAGTAGCGGCCGGCCGGATCTGGTTCCTCTTACGGCATCTGGATCACAGTGGACGGGGCTGGGTTAAGGTAGCCGAAGCGCGCGCCCACCTTACGGGAGAAGGATCTCCACTGCGGGTCTGTAGCTGGCGCCAGCTCCGCAATCTGCTGGCGCAGGGTGAAGGGCTCTTCTGGATCCGGGATGCGCACACGGCGGAAGATGCACGCATCTGGCTGCGGGGATTGACCCGGGTATTGTCGGCCTTCGGCGTACGCCGGCTTTCCTTGCGCCCGGTAATTCTGCCGGTCAAGCTCCTGACGGAGACAATCGGCACGGTTCGCGCGCACTTCTACGCCAGTTTCCACAGCGGGCGCCCGGATCAACGACCGGTAGCCCGGGAAACCCTGGCCGATATCAGCAGCGTCAGCCGCCGGACCCAACGCACCTATGAAAAGAAAGCGGGCGTAAGACGCCAGCAAAACTGGGTCATTGGCCCGCGCCACACCCCTGAGGCTGTCCAGGAAGAGGCATGGAAGCGGGGACAGGCCCTCTTTACGTTTACCGACGAAGCCGGTACCTATGGGCAGCCGGGCCACTCTTACCTGGCCTGGCAGTTACCTAATAGCTACGCCGGCCCGCACACGCCCCAAGCCCGTGGGCACCAGAAACAGATTAACCGAAAGCTTGCAGACCTGTTTATGAAAGGGATAACGGGGAACGGCACGCAGGAGGTTGAACCGCAACCGGCACTCCAGGAGCGCCGGTTGCCGGCACGTTTCTATGCTCACGGAGAAAAGGCGGTGCGGGCGAGCAATCAGGCACCGGCTACAGAGCACTATTGGCAGACACACCAACGCCTGCGTCAGGCTCGCGTCTGGCACCTGCTACCGGTCAAGGGGGAAAGCAAGTGAAACACATTACGGCCGGGTCGGAAAAAAGTTGCACCCGTATAAAGGGATTTATTAGTTATATTGGCTGGAAGGGGGAGAGTGTTTGTTTGAGTGCTTGCTCAAATTCGTTTTCGTTTTACCGCTTCCTAACCTCCAACCTAGATGTCTTCTGGTTCTTCGACAATGTCCACACCGCGACCCTCATGCATAGTCATAATCTTCTCTGCGGTCTGGAGCTGAGCCGGGTCCTCGGGCTGAACCAGGAGCAAAATGCCTCCTTGTTGAACGCCCTCCACATAGATGTGCGTCTGTTCCTCTGCCACACCAAATCCAATCAGGGCACCGACAATGCCCCCGTAGGCAGCTCCAATCCCGGCTCCGGCTGCAGTTGTTCCCAAAACTGTGGCCCAGGTACCGAAGGCAAGGGCCGGCCCAATTCCAGGCACTACGAGGGCACTGGCCCCGGCGATTAATCCGACCAAACCGCCTAGAGCTGTACCACCCAGAGCACCAACGCTGGCACTTTCCATAGCCGATTCGCCCCGTTCATCGTCTACGATGTCTTCGACAACTTCCCGGCGGGCGAGTACGCTAACCTCATCGGGACCAAATCCGGCCTCGTCTAACGCGTCAATTGCATCTTCCGCGCTTTCGCGTTCAAGAAACAGTCCAATTGCCGTTCTCACTACGCTCGCACCTCCTGATAATCATAGATATTGTTGTTTGTGAATATTCTATTCGTCCCGTTCTTCTTCTCGTTGCTCAAGAGAGACGGGCGATCCCTTCTTGTTCTGTCACCCCGTGCGATCGTACATGCCCTCGGCGAATGCCTTAAAATTGCGCAGATCTTCTTCGAGTTGCTTTTCGGGGTTGGCCAGTAACTCGGCTACTGCTTCCCCCGCTTTGCCGGCCGGGAGCGCGTATTGGAGGATGACAGTCACTTCTGTTTCCTCCAGGGACAGATCGTTAAAGGTTACCTGACCGCTGGTGGTCACCAGTCCATTGTTATCCTTCGTACTCCAGCCAATCCGTTTGTTTTCTTCAACCCGGGTCAGTTCGGCGTTCCACGTGAGCTTTGTGCCCAGCGGGCCGGACATCGTCCACTCACTGGTTTTGTCGCCCGTCTTTCTGACTGACTTGATATTCCTCATAAAGTGAGGGAAATTCTCGAAGTTCGCCCACAACTCATAAACGTCGGGCACATCTGCCTTTACAATGATACTTTTGGTAATCTGCTTTGACATCCTGTCCTCCATTATTAGTAAGCGGCCAATCCGGCTACGAACCGTCTTCTTCCCGTTTGCCCATGGTCCACGACGGAGGATCGCTGGTAGGGAAGGATTCCCACGAAGATTCCGTGACCTCATCGCCAAGCTGGACGCTGGGCGGTGGTGGTTCCTTTGCGGAGCGCAACCTGCCGGTTTCCCTGCTGTTCATTCCGAGGAGATCGTAGAGGAAACAGTGCCCTTTTATCCCCCGGTAGAGTAAGTAGGCTCCACTCAAGGCAACCAGAATCCCCCCAAGCGATTTGCGGGATAGGCCGGCCAGTGTCAGTAACGCGCCAACAGCGCCAGAAATCCAGCGTTCTGGCTTTCCTACATTTTTTTCGACTGTTCCTTCAAGCATATCGCTAAATGTTGTCTCCATACTCTCACCTTCAAAGTTGACTGCTTCAACGCTGCCGGATCTATCCCGGTCTGGTGATTTGCGTTTCCAGAGCCTGAATCCGATCACGCGCTGCTTTGATCGCCTGATATTGGCGTTCGACAAGCGCCTGGATTTCGGGCGGAAGATCCTTTTGGAACACTTCCTCATAAACCTGAACCGCCGCTTTCTCGCCGGCCTTGCACTCGGCTAGAATAGCACCAGGCTCTCTGGCAGTAATCAAGGCCTTTAAGATAATCCATCTTCTGTGTAGCGTACCGGCCAGGTCCCCCTCTTTCCCGGGAATACCACCCAGACGATTTACTTCCGCCTGGAGGTCCGTGGTAAAGCGGTGTCGTTGCTCTGCATATTCTTCAAATAGAGGATGGTACCTGTGCGGTTCGAGCAATGTGGCGACGGTTCGATATCCTTGTTCACCATCTTTACAAATCGCGATCAGGGTATTCAGTTCAGATATAATTTCTCCCGTCTCCATCCACTGCCATCCTCATAATGGGTTACGTTAACAGCTTACAACAAAGTGACAACAGACACATGTACTCAGGCACAAAAAGAGGATATAGACAGCGATATATTACAGGACCTATTCCTGTAAGCCTTCAGGTACCCCGTCAGGGTAAACCTCTGCGATCGCCTCACGAATGTTTTCCAGCCGGTTCTCCGGATTGGGATGGGTGCTGAAAAATTCAGGCGGACGCTGGCCTTCGGAAGCCTCAGCCAGGACCCGCATCACCTCCAGCATCGACCGGGGATCGTAGCCAGCCTCGGCCATGTAACGGACGCCCAGTTCATCCGATTCTAACTCGTCGTCCCGGCCGAACTTCATATTGATGACCTGGCCAATAAGGGCTGCTACCTGGGCTGTGCGCTGGGTAGAAGGGTCATTGGGATCGTAAGCGGCGATGACGGCGGCGCCGGTAAGCCCCTGGGTTAGTTCCGCTTTAGCCATTTGCTCCGCCGAGTGGCGGGCAACTGCATGGACAATCTCATGGGCCAGAACGCCGGCCAATTGTCCTTCTGTCTGCAGACGGTCAAAGAGGGCGGCTGTGATGAAAATCTGGCCTCCCGGCAGCGCGAAGGCGTTTACCGTCTGGTCATCGTCTAGCAGCGTAAATTCAAACGGATATTCCGTTTCGTCGAGATCGTTTGCCTCGACAATGCGTTGCCCTATTTCGTCAACCAACGCCTGCGCAGATTGATCTGGATCTGCCCCTCCATACTGCTGGGCCATCTCCGGTGCAGCCTGCAAACCGAGGGCTATCTCCTGTTCTTTGGAGATTGCCACGTACTGCTCTTCATCGGTAAAGGGATTGTAGGCTTTTGAGCCACAGTAAGAAAGTATGGAAAAGGCTGCGATCACCAGGGCAATCAGGATACGGCCCTTGCTGAGCCCACCACCGCCGGAACTTCTTCGTCGATACATCTATCCTCTCCTATCCTATGTCAATCAATATCTTCGTGAACGGGAACGAAGCGCTCTCTTTCCAGCGCTTCATAAACGCCCCCGGCGACAGCCCCGAAGAGAATATGGGACAGGATATCGGTCCAGTTACGTACGGGGAAAAACCAGGGGAAAAAGCGGGTAAAGGTGTAATAATTGATGGCGTAAATCGCCAGACCAAAGAGGGCGCCGATGACGATGCCCACGACCAGCTCCCATTCGTGGATAATTGCTGCGAGGATCATGCTAAAAATCACTGCCAGCACGAAGTTGACCAGCAAGGCGACGACGAAGATCACGGCGTCAAATGTGGGTGGCGGAGGCAGGACGTTTTCGCCCATGACGATGGCGGCAATGTAACGCACCGCAATCCAGGGACTACCGCCGGTGACGGCGGCCCGGCCGATCATCTCTGCCAGGAGAAAGACAAGGCCGGCAACTAGTCCGGCGATAATCGCCGAGCGCCAGTCGACGATCTGTTCCATTTTAGTGGATGCTTCTGCTTCCATAAGGTGGCCTCCAAAAGAGTATTAAGATGCTGACCTGGTACGTGTCTGTTTTCACGCCTGTGCTTCCATTGCTTCTCGGCGCCGGACCAGTTCCTGCCGGGCCCGGCTGATCTGGGCATGTTGTTCCTGGAGGATCGTGGCAATGTCCGGCGGGTACGACCCATCCATCGCTTCCTGATATGCCTCGAGCACGTCTGTTTCATGCTCCAGTCGATCTTCGAGGACGATGAGGTCGGTCTTGTCGTGCTCAATGGTCATCGCCGACTTAATATTCAGCCAGCCTCTGGATAGCGCGCCACCGGCCGTTGTTGTTTCTTCAGGCTCTTCTCCTAGCCGGTTTACGGCGCGCTGCAAGACATCCACCATTTCGGCCCGTTCTGATTTCAGCCGGTCAAACCAACCAGCCAGGGATTCGTCTTCCACATCGTTTTTCGCTCGGACAAATCCTTTGGCGCTATCCTTGTTCAGTGTGATCAGTTCATTTAATGTGGCACCAATCTCATCCTGATTCAGCGGCATACTATCTCCTCCGGTAGGCGTGTCTCTGTAGTAGAGCATAAACCAGGAAGATCAAGAATTCTATATGCCCCGATATAAGAAGGGGATACAAAGAGCGATATGTTTTAGAGGGGAAGCATATGGGGGAAAACAAACAGAGCCGGCATGGATGCCGGCCCTGTAACGGTTTTTAGCGAGGCATGGTCCGATTCAGCTAAAAGCGAAAGACGGCCGCAATGGGCGAGTCACCGGGCACCTGGCCCGGATCAACCGCGTACACCGTTCCGCCATAAGCCATGGTTTGCACGGCAGCAAAGTCGAGTAGATCTTCATCGCCATTCTGGGATTCTTCATGCACCTCGATGGAATGGGTGTCTATATCGTAGCTGCCCCATTTCTGCGTACCAACCGCAACGAACAGGGCGTCCACGCGTCCCTGGACCGCGGCCGGGACAATCATTTCCAGGTCATCTGATGCCTGTTCGCTGTGTGCCATCTGGTTGTATCGTTCTACTACTTCTTCTTTCGCTTCGGCAAAGAGCGGCTCGACAATCTCCCATGCCTTGGCGTGTAATGCTTCGGCGCTGAGATCATCCGGATTACCTTCTATCCCCTTGTCCAGGAGGTGTGGCGAACTGTCTGCTTCTTTATATAGTGGGTGGAGGTAGTCGACGGCGGCCAATACCAGGGGGGATTCTTCGTCAGCTAACTGATCTTGCACGGCCGTGCTCACGTCCTGGAAATAGCGCCGTAAGCGCTGTAGCTCCTCGTCGTCGGTAACCCCCTGGCCATGGTGGACGACACCTGGCTCGGCGGCCGGTTCGCCACCCGTGCCAGAGGTGGAGGTATGAGACTGTAGCTGTTTCTCCGGGTCATCGTACCACAGGGCATCATCTATGCTTTGCGGTGCGTTTTCTAGGGCAATTTCGTCGACAGTGTTGCGCGTTCCCTGGAAGAGGCGCACTTTGCCCTGGCTCAGGGCCAGAATGTAAAAGCGGCCATCGTCGCTGAACAGGGGTAGGATCGGCTTGATGTGGAAACGATCTGAGACAACGGTCAGTGGTTCAAATTTCAGGGGTAGGCGGTAGGTCTCAAACAGCTCGGGGGAGACAAAGAGGGCCAGTCCATCTAGTTGGTGTTGCCAAAAAGGAGATTCCTGTAGCAACCGGCGCGGTGCTTCCACGATCTCATCGATTTCAGGCGGTCTCCATCCTCTTTCTTCCAACGTTGTTTCGGCATCGCGCAGGGCATTCTTCAGACGGGTAGCATTGCCCTGGACATCCGGGCCAACCCGGGCCATGGGCAGATAGATCGAAACGCAATATTCGCTACGGGCGTTGATTATTCGTTGTAATTCGCTTTTCTTAATGAAGTCAGCGTTCATTTGAACTCCTTTTCTGCAGAGCACTTTGATCAAACGTAACATTATGGTTATTGTTTGTCAACGGTCCTGGGGCATATGTCAGATATAACTGTTATGTAACTCGATCTACATGGTGCCCGGCCGGTGTTGGATCGTGATGCCGATCCTCTTCAATGATAAGGCTGATCCGGTTAGCAGATGAAGCTGGCTAGCCAAAGGGAAAAAAGGAGTAACAATGAAGATACACACCCTGGATCTTGATTTTCAAGATGTTCCCCACTCAATTGCCGCCTATTTGCTGGAAGGCCCGGCCGGTTACGCGCTGGTCGAAACAGGGCCAATGTCCACCCTGGACACGCTCAAGGCCCGGCTGGCCGGACATGGATTGGCGCCTGCGGATATTAGAGAGATCCTGGTGACCCATATCCATCTCGATCACGCCGGCGCGGCCGGCTGGTGGGCCCAACAGGGCGCGCGGATCTACGTGCACCGCGTCGGGGCCCCCCACCTGATCGACCCCGCTAAACTGTGGCACAGTGCCGGTCGCATCTATGGCGATCAGATGGGCATCCTCTGGGGGGAGATCTTACCGGCACCGGCCGGACAGGTGACCGCCCTGGACGATGGCGATACGGTAGAAGTGGCCGGATTGACGCTGACTGCCCTGGATACCCCGGGCCACGCTTCCCACCATCACACTTACCGCCTGGACGATATCGCCTTTACCGGCGATGCGGTCGGCGTGCGCGTGCCTGACAGCCAGTGGGTTTCTCTACCGGCACCGCCACCGGAATTTAACCGGGAAATCTGGCTCGAGACGCTGGCCCGGCTGCAGGCAGAGCAGTTTGCGGCAGTTTATCCGACCCATTTCGGCCGGATCGAGGATGTGGATAACCAGATCGCCCAGTTACGGGCGAGCATGGGGGCAGCCACCGCCTTTGTCAAAGAGCAGATGGACGCCGGTTATGAGCGGGAAGAGATCGTCCGCATGTACGCTGAATGGAACCGGCAACAGGCGGAGGCGGCGGGGATGCCGGCGGGGGTCTATGACCAGTATGAAGCGGCAAACCCTCTCTTTATGTCCGTAGACGGAATCATGCGCTACTGGCGCAAACGCCAGTAGCGCATGATCCTGAGACGGGCACTATGGCGACAGGTAGTTGGCGCTCTGGTTGTAGAGGGGGTCGTCGGGGGACAGTGACTGCGCCTGTCTGACGCTTTCGAGAGCGGCCGGGTCGCCGGGATCGGCCTGGTAAAGGGCCCAGCCGCGGATGAAGTGAGCGGGTGCCAAGTCCGGCTTTGCAGAGAGGGCTTTTTCGCTGAATACAAGCATTTTCTCGACCATCGAATCGAGCCAGCCTTCGGCGGCGGTGCCGGCCACAAAGGGCGGGCTATCGCTGAATAGCTCGGCCGGAGCGTAGCTACGCATTGTGTCTACGGCGCGCTCGTACGTGCCGAAGAAGATGTTGCCCAGCAAGGGGTAAGGCCCGATGGCGTTTTCCCGTCCGCCGGCGATGAGATTGATCAGGGCTGCATTCCAGGCAATGATTTCATCCCCCGGTGCCTGGGACCGGGCCCGGCCGATCAATTCGCGGGCGTCCTGCCACAGTTCAGCTTCGGCCACGGTCACGGCCCGATCGTTGAGTTCCCAGGCTTCCCCGCTGCCCTGGCAACAAACCAATCCGACCGTTTCCAACTCGCTCCCGTTCCAGCGTAGCAGTTCATAGTTTACCAGACGCACACCACTGGCATAGGCGAAGACGTAGGCGTCGCTCTGGTCCAGGATTACCTCCTGCCGGGTGTCCCCGTTGACGTCCGCCACCCATCCGGCGCCAGGACTGGCGTTGCCGTGAGCGGCGGCGACGGTGAAGGAACTACCATCGTGACGCAACAGATGGAAGGTGCCTCCATGCGCGCCGACGCCGCCGTCTACGGTAACCCAGGTGTGGGATGGTTCGACAAACACCTGATGCACGCTGCCCTCATTCAGATAATCAGGCCCGGGGGGGAGCTGCGGGCCTCCGTCGGGGAACGCCAGCCGCCCTGCTTCCTCCCAGCCGGCGGGCGTGTTGCGGTAGGCCGCCACCACGTGCGGCTGGAGGGGATCGAAACCGCGCATCCCCACTGTGTGTACCAGCCAGAGATCCTGGCCGGTAGTAACCAGCGGGCGCACGACGACGTCCTGCACGCCTGCTTCCGGCTGCAGGTCCAGCGTACTCTTGAAATGCTCTACCAGAGCTTCCAGGGCAGCATCAGCCGGGCCCGCAGCAGGTACTGTGGGCGCCCCACCCCAGCGCGGGTTGCTGCCGTTGGCTGCCAGGTCGAGCACCGGGCCACCGTCTACGGGAACCCAGCGCATGGGGCCAGTGTACGGATACTCCCGGTCATTGCTTCTGTCGACGAAGATCGCGCCCAGGTCGTTATCCGCCCACAGGACGTCGCCGATGTAATAAGCCTCTTCTCTGACCGGCGTCATCATGCTGCCGTCGGGACTGACGCGGTAGATCTGGTAAGTAGGCGATGAGCCCAGATATTGGGCGACGGTCTCTTCCTGAGCAAAGGTGAACAGATCCCCACCGGCCGTCTGGTGGGGGGTCTGGAACAGGCGGGCCGGATTCTCAGCATTGACTTCGCCGTCCGGCATCCCTTTGATCAGCGTGGTGCTGTTTCCGCTGCCGGCATCCACCCGTGCCAGGCCCGCCGAGCCGTAGACCACCACGTTGCTGGCGATGAAGCCACTCTGGCTGTCGTTGCCCCAGGTCCAATCGCCGACAGAGATGTAGTCAGGATTGGCAATTTCGGCAAGGCTGCCGTCGCCCATGTGATAGATTGCCAGGCCGCCGGCTTCTGGATAGTAGGCGAACTCGACCAGCAAACTGTTGCCGTCCGGCGACCAGGAGACGGGCCAGAAGAAGCGCGTGGGGCCTTCCTCCGGTACGCCGGCCGGGGTTTCCGGGTACGGGTCACTGGGCTGGAGTACGGTGTAATTGCCGCTGGCATCCCCGCTCGCGATGACGTTGACTCCGTTCAGGCCAAAGGCGATCTGGCTCCCGTCCGGCGCAATACGTGGATTATCGATTCGCTGCGAAAAGCGGGCCGCGTAGTCGTCATCGGCAAAATCGCTTCCCTGGATCAGAACCTGGCGATTGCCGCCCCCGGCGTCCGCCTGGATCAGATCATTGCCGCTAACGTAAACCAGCAGGCCAGTGCCGGGATGAACGTCGTAATCGATCACCGGCGCTGATTCGGACGTGGTGCGGGTGACGGTTCGGCCATCCGCTTCCAGGCGAAAGATCTGGCCGTTGTTCAGGTAGTAAACGGGAGCCGGTAATAGTGCCTGCCCGGCCGGCTCTGCCGTCGCCCCCGGTGCGGGCGTGGTCGTTGCCGCCGGCGTAGTTGCCGTGGGCTCTGCCCCAGATGGGGAGGCAGTTGCCGCCGGTGCTGCTGTATCTGTTAGCTGCAACGTCGGGCTGGGCACAGCCACGGTGGTGGCGGTGGCCGTTGGCTCCTCCTGCGGGCCGGCCGTGCAGCCGGCAACCACCGGCAACAGAAGCAAGGCAACAGCATAAACAAGGGTGGTCACAACGCGTTTCATGGTTTTAGTTCTCCTGTATGACTGGATAAGGATAGTCACCATGCATTATAAGCGATGTTGGACGTTATTGTATTAACGCTTACCCTACGCCTGGCTGGCTCCTTTGCTACGTCTGCTGAAGGTGTGGGCCGCGTTTACTTCTGCCCGGCCTGTATTATGAGGTTTGCGATCACGCCCCTCCGTTGTCAAAGCGTCCACCATCGGTTAAGCTTGTGCGCCTGTCAAACGGCACGGAACTCAGTAACCGGCGGCAGGAGAGATAATGGAACGACAATGGCGCCGGCCCGGCCGGCGCACGCTGACAAAGAAGATGGCTTCCTGGCAGAAATATGACACCTGGAAAAGGGGCGCGGCCCACACGGCCGTGGGAAACGTCCAGATTCGGGAGAAGGTGTGGAGCCCGCACCTGAAGAATAACCGCAACCTGGTGGTCTATCTGCCCCCATCCTACCGGCAGGAGAGCGAGCGGCGATATCCGGTGCTTTACATGCAGGATGGGCAGAACCTGTTCGACCAGAGTACAAGTTATTCAGACGAGTGGCGGGTTGACGAGACGATGCAGGGGTTGAGCCGGGAAGAGATTGAAGTGATTGTTGTGGGGGTGGCCAACACCGGCCAGCGACTGGCGGAGTATAGCCCGTTTACCGATGATCATCATGGAGCCGGTCGGGGGGAACTCTATCTGGCTTTTCTGGCCGATACGGTCAAGCCTTTGATTGACCGGGATTTTCGCACCCTACCCGGCCGGGAGCACACAGGAATTATGGGGTCCTCCATGGGGGGGCTGATCAGCCTTTACGCCTTCTTCCGCTGTCCCCACCTTTTCAGCTTTGCCGGCGTGATGAGCCCCTCCCTCTGGTATGCGGGCGGCGCCATTTTCCCCTTTATCGAGCAGGCTGCCTACGTACCTGGCAAGATTTACCTCGACGTGGGTACGCGCGAACTGGGAGGCAGCCCGCAAAAGCGAGAAGCGCGCCGCCGCTCGCGCCGCTACTACGCCAGCGTGCGCCGCCTGAAGCGAATGCTGGTTAAGAAAGGATACCGGCCGCTCCATGAATTATTAATGGTGGAGGAGCAGTGGGCCGGCCACCATGAGCCGGCCTGGGCGCGGCGCCTGCCGGACGCTTTACGGTTCTTGTTACAGGACCTGGCATAGGCTTGGAGATTAGCACCGCCTGACGGCCCAAATCTCCAATCTCTATCCGCCAATTACCACAAACCAGAGCACAAGCCAACCAAACCCGACCAGCAGCGTCAGGTAAGTGACCGGCAGGCCGACTTTGAGAAACTCGCCAAATGAGATGGGGGTGCCCGCCTGCTCGGTGATCCCGGCCGTGACCAGGTTTGCTTCGGCGCCGATCAGGAGCCCGTTACCCCCCATGGCAGCACCCATGGACAGGGCATAGAAGAGCACTTTGCTGTGAGCGCCGGGAACCGAGCCAGAAAGAAATTCCACCACCGGGAGCAGGGAGGCCGCCAGAGGAATATTGGCAATGGCCACCGAGAGGGTGCCCACGCCAAAGACCAGGACGAAGATGGCCAGTACCAGGCTCTCCCCGACCAATGTGGCCACCTCCCGCGCAACCAGGCTAATCAGGCCTACCTCCTGGACAGCGCCCACCACCATGAAGAGAGCCATGAAGAAGACCAACGTTGTCCAATCGACAGCCTTGATCATCCCCTGGACATCCGGCTTGAGCCAGATGAGAAGGATGGTCGCCCCGATCAGGGCCGGGATAGCCGGCACCACGTGAAAGCGCTCGCCGACGATAAACCCGGCCAGAACTAAGAGAAAAACAAAGCCGGAGCGCCAGAGGTCGCCTGGATGCTCGATGGCCGCGTTTTGCTCCAGGCGTTCATAGAGGACGGGCGAAATGCCGCTGCTGGCCTCGCGCCACTCTTTCCGGTAATGGAAAAGGACGTAGGCGCCCATCAGAATCAAGGCACCCACAACGCCGATGGTCTGATTCACCAGGAAATCGCTGAAGCCGATGCCGGCGTAGGCCCCAATCAGGATGTTCGTCGGCGTGCCGATGAGGGTGCTGATCCCACCCACGTTGGATGCCAGGACTTCGGGGATGATCAGGGCCAGGGGATTGATGCCCAGGGCGAGCCCGATCTGGAGGCTGATCGGCGTCATCAGCAACATCGTCGTGAAGTTGTCCAGCAGGGCGGAAGCTACGGCCGTGATCAGCATCAGGATCAGAACCAGCAGCCAGGCCCGGCCGCCGCTGAGGCGGTAGGCCTGGAATGCCGTCCACTGGAAGATGCCGGTGTGTTCGATAATGGCAATGACAATCATCATGCCGATGAGGAGGAAGATCACTTCCCAGTTGATGTAGGTCAGTGCGCGCTCAAAGTCGAAGATATAGAGATCGGGATTGAACTGGCCACCGATGAAGGTTACCAGGAAGACGGCGGAGAGTCCGGCCAGGGCAGCGGTGGTGCTATGCAGTTTTTCGAGGGCGATAATCAGCAGCATGCCGGCGAAGATAATGGCTGCGGCCCAAAAGCCGGCCGTGATCCGCCGGGATATCTCGATATGGCCCAGGCGGTAGGTGCCGCTGGCGTCTAGCTGCTGTAAATCGTCGTCGCTAAGCTGGAATTGCTCTGTTGTAAAATGATGCCGCGCAATGGTCACCGTCACTGGCTCCTCAGGCAGGTCGGCCAATTCCAGCGACCAATCCCCATTTCCCTGGCTGACTCCCTCCGCTAGCGGTTCTTCTTCCCCGGGGATGGTGGCCACGATCTCCGCTTCGGACACCGGCTGGTTTTGCTCGTCCACCAATTCGCCGGTAATGACGTAGAGGCCTGCCTCCGGTTCCTGGGCCCGAACCAGCCGGGGCAGGCTGCCGGCGAGGATAACCAGAGCTACCAGCAATACCAGCGCCCGCGGGCCATTCAACGCTGGCACCAGCCGCATCCACCTCTGTACGAATCGGGGAAGGAAGGTCATGTTTTCTCCGTTGTCGTCTTGTCTCGTTTATCTGTCACAATCGCCCATATTACCATGGCTTGCAAACGGCCGGTAATGAATGCCATGCCCTGGCAGATCTTCTTATTATGGGTGTATTGGGACGCTATCCTGGTAAAGTGACCAGGTAAAATCCTGGTCGATTGCCGGAGGGAAAAAACCAACGCCTGGATTATCCTGAGATTAGGTGGTCACCTTCACAACATTTCACCACAGCGTGCGTATAGAATAATGTCCTATCGCAGACGGCAAGAACAACGCCAAGATACCAACGACTGCCAACTACCAACCTTAATTGTTTCTGAAGGAGTTTGCTCGATCATGAATCGCAAGACTAACACACGATTGTTGCTGTTTTTACTGTTAGCAGCTCTGGTCCCGGTGCTGGCCGCCTGTGGACGCCGTATTTCTGTGGGTGAAACCCAGACAAAGGAAGAGACGGTGGCCCGGCAGGATGCCAGCGCGGTTGAAGTAGAACTACGTATGGGCGCCGGCGAGCTAAATGTAGCTGGCGGTAGCCAGCAGTTGCTGGAAGCGGCGTTTACCTACAATGTCGAGGCGTGGGAGCCGGTGGTGGAATATGACGCGAGCGACGGTACCGGCCGCCTGACCGTCAGCCAGCCTGAGGTGGAAGGGATCGGTATTCCCAACAACGATATCCGCTACGAATGGGATCTCCGGCTCAGCGAAGAAACGCCTCTGGAAATGCGGGTGGATCTGGGCGCCGGCCAAAACAACCTGAACCTGGCCGGTCTCAATCTGCGCTCGCTGCGCATGAACACCGGGGCCGGAGAAGTGGACGTCAATCTGGGGGGTGCCCTCGAGACGCTCCGCATGGAAACCGGCGCCGGCGAGATCAACCTGAACCTGGCGAACCGTTGGGAGCGGGACATGGAAGCGCAGATCAGTGGCGGTATTGGCTCTGTGACCGTGCTTCTGCCGTCGGATGTAGGCGCGCGGGTCACCGTGCGCCAGGGGATTGGCAGCGTCAATGCCGATGGCCTCACCCAGAGTGGGGATACCTATACCAATGATGCATATGGCGAGAGCGAAGTTACGCTGGATATTACGATTGAAGGCGGTATCGGCGAAGTGACCCTCCGTGTCGGGGGCTAAAGTATAGATGCCTCCTTCCTTTGTCAGCGGGCCTTACCTCCTCAAAGGGGGTAGGTCCGCTTTTTTGCTGGATGCCGGACCCGGCCGGGCATGTTAAAATTGCGTTGCCATAACTAATTCCCGAATAGCGTCTGACGCGAACCTTATAGGAGAAACTCGTGGAAGAGAAATTACAGGAACTGAAGACCCGTCTACAGGAAGTCAACGATCTCCAGTCAGCGGCATCATTGTTGCACTGGGACCAATCGACTTACATGCCGCCCGCCGGCGCGGCAGCTCGCGGCCGGCAGCTCGCCACTCTTTCCCGGCTGGCACAGGAGAAGTTCACAACAGCGGAAATCGGGCGCTTGTTGGACGAGCTAGAACCGTATACGGAAAAGTTACCTTTCGCTTCGGACGAAGCCAGCCTGGTCCGGGTGACCCGCCGGGAGTATGAGCGGGCGTTGCGTGTGCCCCCGGCTTTCATGGCGGAGTTTTATGCGCACAGCAGCGCTTCTTACAGTGTGTGGGCGGAAGCGCGCCCCCAGAATGATTTCCCGGCCGTCCGTCCCTACCTGGAGAAGACGGTGGATATGAGCCGGCAACTGGCCGACTTTTTCCCCGATCACGATCACATTGCCGATCCCCTGATTGCCTTTGCCGACTATGGGATGACGGTGGAAACGGTGCGCCCGCTGTTTGCCGAGTTGCGCGAGCGGCTGGTGCCCCTGGTAGAGAAAATCATAGGCCAGGAACCGGCCGATGCCGGCTGTCTCCACCGGCATTATCCGGAAGCGGAGCAACTGGCTTTTGGCAAGGAGGTGATCCGGCGCTACGGATACGACTTTGACCGGGGCCGCCAGGATCTGACCCACCATCCCTTCATGACCAAGTTCTCTCTGGGTGATGTGCGGATCACTACCCGTACCGACGAAGAAGATTTGAGCGAGGCTCTCTTCAGCACCCTGCACGAAGCCGGGCACGCCCTGTATGAACAGGGGATCGCCCGGGACCTGGAAGCGACACCGCTGGCCCAGGGGACCTCCTCCGGCATTCACGAAAGCCAATCTCGCCTCTGGGAGAACCAGGTGGGACGCAGCCGCGCCTTCTGGGAATATTTTTACCCTTGCCTGCAGGAGCGGTTCCCGGACCAGCTAAAGACGACACCCCTGGATGAGTTTTACCGGGCAGTGAACAAGGTCGAGCGCTCGCTAATCCGCACCGATGCCGACGAGGTAACGTACAATCTTCACGTCATGATCCGTTTTGATTTCGAGTTGGCGCTGTTGGAGGGGCGGCTAGCGGTACAGGATCTGCCGGAAGCGTGGCACGCTCGCTACCAGTCGGACCTGGGTTTGCGGGCGGATGACGATCGCGATGGCGTACTCCAGGACGTACATTGGTTCAGTGGGGTCGTGGGAGGCTCTTTCCAGGGGTACACTCTGGGCAATATCATGAGCGCGCTGTTCTTCCAGGAAGCGTTGGCGGCCTATCCGGAAATCGAGGCAGAGATAGGCAACGGGCACTTCGGGACCTTGCACGGCTGGCTGGCAGAGAACGTATACCGGCATGGCCAGAAATTCACGGCAGCGGAGTTGGTGGAACGTGTCACCGGCGCGCCGCTGACCATCGAACCCTACCTGACCTATCTGCATACCAAGTTTGGAGCATTATACGACCTGGACTGACCCTTTTATTATGAGTAGCCAACAGTTACAGGAAAGCGATTTTAACAGCAGAGGCAGCCTGATCTTCCTGGTGGTGGCCGTTGCCGCCTACCTGCCTCTGTTGTTGCAGCCGTTGCCCTCGCTTTCGGTCACGCGGGTGCTGCTGGTACTCTGTCTGGGTGGCGTTTATCTGGTGCTGGGGATCTATGGGTGGGGATTGGTCGAACCGGCGGAGGGGTGGTTGCCCCATACACTATATTTCGCCGGGCAGCTAGGCCTGGTCCTGCTCATTCTATCCCTGGGTGGGGGACTATCCACCACCCTCTGGTTGCTGGCGTTGCCCATTGCCGGCCAGAGTGCGTACCTCTCCCGCTGGGCGACGGCTGCCGTCTCTGTCGCGGTTGTGGCCGGACTGGTGGTGCTGGCCCAAATCCAGGGAGCAACTTGGGAGAACAGCCTGCAGTTAATGGCCGGCCTCTCGGCGGCCATTATCTTTGTGCTGGTGTTTACCGAAATCGCCGTGGGCGAGGAACGGGCCCGGCACGAAGTGGAGCGGCTGGCGGGCGAGTTACAGCAGGCGAACCAGCAGTTACGGACGTATGCGGCCCAGGTAGAAGAGTTGGCCACGACAACGGAACGGAACCGGCTGGCACGGGAGATCCACGACAGCCTTGGCCATTACCTGACGGTAATGAACGTCCAACTGGGGGCTGCCCAGGCGGTTTTTGACAGCGATCCGGAGAAGGCGCGCGATGCCTTGCAGAAGGCGCAACGGTTGGCTCAGGAAGGGCTGGCCGATGTGCGCCGCTCGGTGGCTGCATTGCGCGCGAAGCCAATGGGCGACCGCTCTCTGCCGGATGCGCTTTCTACCCTGGTGGAGGAGACGGGGTCGGCGGGGATCGCCACTTCTTTCTCCGTCCAGGGAACGCCCCGGCCGGTAACGGCACCGATTGAGCTAACCCTCTACCGGGCCGCCCAGGAGGGCCTGACCAACGCCCGTAAACATGCCAGGCCGGAGGAGATCGCCGTTACCCTGGCCTATGAGCCGGCCCAGATCCGGCTGGCCGTGGCCGACGACGGCCGGGGCACGGACGGGAGTGAGGAGGGTTTTGGCTTGTTGGGCTTGCGCGAGCGGGTAGAATTGTTAGGAGGAGAGATAGTGGTGGAGAGTGCCCCCGGCCGGGGGTTTGTACTGTCTGTGTTTGTGCCAGGATAGAGTGATGACGGTTCGTGTTTTACTCGTAGATGACCAGTCCCTTTTCCGCGAGGGGCTGCGGACGCTCCTTTCGGTGCAGGATGGGATCGAAGTGGTGGGCGAGGCCGGTAACGGCCGGGAAGCGGTAGCCGCCGTCACCGAACACCAGCCCCAGGTGGTGCTGATGGACGTGCGCATGCCGGTACTGGACGGGGTGGCCGCCACGCGGGTGTTGCGGGAAGAGCATCCCCAGGTGCGGGTAATCATGCTCACCACGTTTGACGACGATGAGTATGTATTTGAAGGGTTGCGGGCCGGGGCGGCCGGCTACCTGCTAAAAGATGTGCCGTCCGAGCAACTGGTGGAAGCGATTCGCGCGACCGCTCGTGGCGAATCGTTTTTGGAACCGTCGGTGGCGGCGAAGGTTGTGGCCGAATTCACCCGCCTGAGCGGCGGTCCGGCCGGCCGGTCCACCAGGGCAAACCAGGCTCTGGTCGAACCACTCTCGGAGCGAGAGCTAGAGGTCCTGGAGCTGATCGCCACCGGTGCCAGCAATCGGGAGATTGCCGACCAGCTCTTTATTGCCGAAGGGACGGTGAAAAATCACGTGACCAGCATTCTGGGCAAGCTGGACGTACGTGACCGTACCCGGGCGGCGCTGAAAGCGAGAGAAGCGGGCCTAATCTGACGCCGCTGTTAACTTAGCGAGAAAGATCCGGGCCCCAGGGGCGGCTGTTCGTCCTCGTCCAGCATGTGGCGGAGCAGGGGCAATTCGCGCCGGTAAAGACCCCGCATCTCCGTCAACAGGGCTTTGGCCCCGGCCGTGGCCAGCAAGGATTGCTTTTGGCGGTTGGGGACCTGCAATAGCGTTGCTGCCAGAAATGCAAGGGATTCCGGTTCTTCGGGTAATTGTCCGGGGTCGAATTCCATCTCCCCCACTTCGCTAAGCAAGCTCAGATATTCGATCACCCAGGGGCGCAACTGCCAGCCGGCCTGGTGCGTTTCCGGTGCGCTTTCGTCCAGGGGAAAGGTCTCCACCAGCCCGGTCAGGTATGGTTGATCCTGTTCCAAAGAGAGAATGCGAAACCGCTCCTGGCCAATGGCCAGAATGTTGAGGCGCCCATCTCCTACTTCCTGCACCTGTACGATCTCTGCGGTACAGCCGATGGGGTAAGGCTGGGCCATGGGTCCTAACGCTTCCATCCCTTGGCGAATGAGGACGACCCCAAACGGTTTCCGCTGCTCCCGGCACTCGTTGATCATCTGCTTGTAGCGCTCTTCGAAGATATGCAGCGTCAACGGCATACCGGGAAAGAGGACGGTATTCAGCGGAAACAACGGAATTTTGTAGCTCATGATACCCTAAATCGTAAGAGATTTTGAGAGGGATGTCTATAGGAGAAAGATTAGTGTGACCCCCTTCCTATGGCGAATGTGACCCGGATATGACTTCTGGCACATTACCCGCTCTCGCTCCTCCCTTATACTAATAGCATAACGATTTTAGTTGAGACAACACGAACGCCTCTAGGGCGTCATAGGAGGTAAACAATGAGCGAAAAGGTAGTGGAAATGAACGAACAGAAGCAGGAGAATCGCAACCGGATGGTCGGTGGGGTTGCCCTGATTGTCCTGGGCTTGCTCGCCCTGGCTGCCCAATTTATCGATCTGGAATGGTTGGGGTTCATGATTTTGCCGGCGCTGGCCGTCATCTTCCTGGTATGGGGCATCCTGACCCGCCAATCCGGGCTCTTCATCCCGGCCGGCATTCTCGGCGGTCTGGGCATCGGCACGCTGCTGGTGGCGGGTCCTTTTGAAGGGGTTAGCGAGGATACCCAGGGCGGGCTCTTTATGCTGGCCTTTGCCTTCGGCTGGGCGTTGATCCCCCTCTTCTCCATTCTCTTTACCCGGGAACGGCATCTGTGGGCGTTGATCCCCGGTGGTATCCTGGCCATCATCGGCATCGGTCTGCTTTTTGGCGGCATGGCCTTTACCATCCTGGAGTTCCTGGGAATCGTCTGGCCGGTCTTCCTGATTCTGGGGGGACTCTACCTCATCCTCCGCCGCGGCGGGCGCGGATTGGCCTGATCCCGTTTCCCCGGATAAGTGGGAGTCTCGGCACCGGCCGGGGCTTTTCCCTGCAGTGAAGAGAGGGGCGCCTGCTCCAACGGGCGCCCCTCTCTTCTTGTACCCGGCCAGCCGGTAGCTTGCACCGCACGCTGCCCGAGGCGGTCAAAGGCCGGTTGTGATCCGCGGCCGGAACTGCTCGTCAAAGCGGAGCAAGACCTTCTCCAGGCTTTCTTGCGAACCGATAATCGAGACATGATCTCCTAATTCCAGGCGGGTGTAGCCGTGCGAGATAATGGTGTGATCTTTGCGACGCACGGAGAGTACCAGCGTATCCAGGGGCAATTGCAGATCGCGCACGGTCACGCCATGCAGAGCCGGATTCCGCACTTCGACTTCCACAAGATCCTGTTCGGGATCCTGCCCTAGCAAGACCGAGGTGGCTACCGGAGAACGGACGAAATGATCGAGCAGGCTGACCAGCGCGGTGCCCGGTTCTACAATCAACACGCCAAGCTCGTGAAACTGCTCTGTATGGGCACGATCGTTGAGGCGGACAACCAGCGTCTCCGTGCCGAAATGCTCGTAAGCCAGTTCCATGATCCGGTAATTTTCTTCGTCGGAGAGCATACTTACAATCGCATCTGCCTGTTCCGCTCCCAGATCGTGCAACGTCTCAAGGGTCAAATCGGCTTCTCGAATGTCGATGTTGGTCTCGCCTATCTCCTGGATGAAGCTCTCGTCAAGGCAGGCCAGTCTCACCTGCCAGCCATGGGACTCCAGTTGCCGGGCCAGTAGCAGGGATTGCCCTTCCACGCCAAAAATGATCGCATCCCGCTGCCCGTCAAACTTCCCGTGTGGTGCCCGGGTGTGGGCTTCTCCGCTCTGTTTGATGGCCCACTTGTAGAAGGGGGGACCGATAATCTGGCTGAGGACAATCACGGAGATGATCAGAGTGGCAAACTCTTCTCCCCATCCCGGAAATTCCACGGCTACCTCTGTAGCCAGTCCCAGGCCCACGCCGGCCTGGGTAACGTAGGCCATCCAGCTTACGCGATTGTGGGCCAGGGGATCGCCGGCAGCCATCCCGCCGGCAAAAGACGCGATGAAGATTGAGACGAGACGCACGAGAAAAAGAGCCAGGGCGATTTCCCACGTGTCTACGAGCACATCCAGGGCCAATGACGCACCGGTAAGGGTAAAGAAGGCCACGTAGATTGGCGGGGCCGTTTCTTCCAGGATCTTCAGGAATTCATCGCGGTAGCCGGTGTAGTTGGTGACAATAAAGCTGCCGATCATGGCGATGAGCAACGGTTCCAGGAACAGTTCAAAGGAGAAGATGTCGTGGCTGCGATGGCGGATTTCCAGGGCAACCAGAAAGACAAGATACCCCAGGAGCAAGGTCAGGGCGGCCTTGACGATCCGCTTCACGTGGAGAGCGAGAATGGCCCGCAGGAGCCTGGCGACGATATAACCCAGGATGGCCGAAATCAGTAACTCGGCCAGCAGCAGGCCGACGAAGCCGGCACTGAATCCCACATGTGTGAGGAGCGCATCGGCCGTTTCCACGGCAATAGCAAAGAGGATGATGACCACCACATCGCTGACCATGGTCACGCCCAAGGTGGTCTGGGTAAAGGGCCCCCTGGCCCGCATCTCGTTGACGATGGCAATGGCGGACGAGGGGGAGCGGGCGACCAGGATGGCACCGGCGAGCAGGGAAATGGCGATCCGGCCGGCACTGTCCATTTCGGCCAGGAAAGGGATAACGGGTGCCAGCAGATAAACAGCCACACTGCCCATGATGGGGACGACGACGGCATTGCTGCCGGTGACCCAGGCAATGCTTTTGAGGCGGGTTCTTAACGCCTTGACGTATAGCTCGCTGCCGGCGGCGAAGGCGATGAATGCCAGGGAGATTTGATCCACAAATTCCAGGTGCTCAATCGCTTCCTCCGGAATCAGCCCCAGCAGGTAAGGGCCGACCAGCATCCCCGCAAACAGAAAGCCGCTGATTAAGGGTAGCTCAAAACGGGTAAAATAGTTGCCAATCTGGCGTGCCGACAGGGCTACTACGGCAAAGGTGACCAGAAAGATCAGAACGGGCTGGTACTGTTCAATCATAATTTCCACCATACAAACAATAATAGAGAATGGCGTTGTTGCCAACCTGTACCGGGGATAAGTTGTTTCTGGCGGCGCCGGTTGCCCCGGTGTGAAAACATGTTAGAATCTGCGAGACAGACGTGTGCAATGGACTGGAGATGCACAAAAGTTCAGAGGAAAGATGGAAACATTGCCGGCCGACCGGCGGCGCCAGATTTTGGCGCTGCTCCAGGATCAAGGAATCGTTTTAATTCGCCATCTGAGCGAGCGTTTCGACGTTTCCCACATGACCATCCATCGCGATCTGGATCAACTTGAGGAACGTGGTCACTTACGCAAGGTTCGCGGGGGGGCAGTGCCCGTGACCCCGGCCGTAACGACGCCGGTGGCGACCGCATCCAGTAGTTGTGAGATGTGTGCCAAGCCAGTGCAGGCCCATACCCGGGTCATCCTCAATCAGACAGACGGTGGGCAACTGGTCGCTTGCTGTCCCCATTGTGCCCTGATGCTGTTTTCCCAGCGTCAGGAAGAAGTCGCCTCGGTCCTGGTTACCGACTTTCTCTCTGGTGCGGTGGCCAGTGCCCAAACCGCTTCCTATGTGGTTGGCCCAGAAGTGACGGTGTGCTGTTCGCCGACCGCGCTCTCTTTTTCCCGGCAGGAGGATGCGGAGCGCTTTCAGAAAGGCTTTGGAGGCGAAGTGCTTTCGTTCACGGAGGCGATCCACTACGTCCGCCGGGCAATGCACATGCATTCACCGGGCAGGGAGGATGGCTGATTAAAAGGGGGTGTTGCCGATGAAACGACTATTGTTGCCGCTCCTGGCGCTAACGCTCGTGTTGTTGGGCGCGGCTGCCTTTTTGCTGCTGCCGGGTCTGGGGGACCCACCGGGTTTCAAGGGGACCGAACTGCCAGAACCGGGACCGGCGCCGGCCCTGACGCTGGCCGATCCGTCCGGGAGGCAGATCTCGTTGGCTGATTTTGCAGGTGAGGTGCGCTTACTCTATTTTGGTTACACCTTCTGTCCTGACATTTGTCCGACGACGATGGCCGATCTGGCTAAGGTGCAGCAGGAAGTAGATGACGACGGGGGCGAGGTGCAGGTGATCATGATCACGGTGGACCCGGCTCGGGACACGCCGGAGGTGATGGCCGAGTATGCCGCCAGCTTCCATCCTGATTTCATCGGTCTGGCGGGATCGCCGGAGGAGATTGCGACTGTTGCCGAACGCTGGGGAGTATTCTATGAGGCCCATGAAGGAACGGCGGCGACCGGCTATTTGGTGGACCACACCGCTCGCGTCTTCCTGGTGGACAAGGCCGGCCGTTATCGTCTCACTTACGCTTTTGAGACACCGCCGGAAGATATTATAGCCGACTTGAAAATTCTGTTGCGCGAGCGGTCTGAAGAGGAGTGAGATGAAACGATTCATTCTATTATTGTTACTGCCCATGGCCCTGGTTGCTTGCGGGCGCGACATTGAGATAGACGGTGCCTGGGGCCGTGTTTCCCCCGGAGCGGTTTCGAATGGTGCCTTTTATATGCAGATCGCCAATAACAAGGGGGAAGACGATGCCCTGGTGGCGGTGCAGAGCAGCACCTGCCGGACGATTGAGTTACACGAGTCGCAGGTGGATGAAAATGGTGTGATGCGTATGGCCCCGGTCACGGGGGGCCAGATTGCCCTTCCGGCCGGGGAGACGGTCACCCTGCAGCCCGGCGGGCTGCATGTAATGTGTATCGGCCTGGCCCGCCCCCTGGCAATGGGCCAGAGAATTCCGCTGACTCTGGTGTTTGCGGATGCCGAAGAGATTGCTGTGGAGGCCGAGATCCGCGACGAAGCCCCCTGAGCGCTGGCTGTATTTACGGTAGGAGCCTACGATGAAGAAACAGACGTTCTTTGCCCTCCTTCTTCTCATATTGCTGATTCCGCTGGCAGCATGTGCGCGTCAGAGCCAGCAGCCGGCAGCCGGCGATGTGGAGATGACCCTGGCCGTACGGCCTGACCCTCCCGCTGTTGGCGATGCTACCCTCGAGATTACATTGACCGACGGGGAAGGAAACCCGATCGAAGATGCCCGGCTAAATGTGAAAGGGGATATGAGCCACGCCGGTATGGAGCCGGTTCTGGCCGAAGTGGAAGGTGGGGCCGGCGGTGTGTACCAGGTGCCGTTTAGATGGACAATGGGTGGTGACTGGTTTGTGACAGTGGACGCCGTGCTCGCAGATGGTACTACCATCTCTCGCCGCTTCGACCTGGCCGTTGCCGGCAATATGGGTGGCATGGATATGGATACGGGTGAATGAGCCGCCTCCCCGCCGTTCGCCGGCCGGATCTTTTGCGCCTGCCGCTGCTGGGAGCCTTGTTGCGCTGGCGCCGGGGGCGCCTCGTTTTCCAACTGGCGTTGCTGCTGGTGGCCTTGCTAATTATCTACGATGGCTTGACCGGCCCACAGATAGCTCCGGAGAATATCGCCACTGTTGCTGCCTGGCTCCAGTACCGGGGGCTGGTGGTATTGGCCTTGCTTTTTGCCGGCAATCTGTTCTGTATGTGCTGCCCTTTTACCCTACCCCGGACCCTGGCCCGCCGTCTCAGTGACCGGGGCCGGCGCTGGCCCCGGTCACTGCGTAACAAATGGGTGGCGATTCTCTTTTTCTTTTTGCTCCTCTTTGTCTATGAATGGTTTGACCTTTGGGCCAGCCCCTGGCTCACCGCCTGGGTAGCCGTGGCTTACTTCGCCGGGGCCTTTCTCCTGGAGGCGATCTTTCGCGAGTCTCCATTTTGCAAGTACGTTTGCCCGCTGGGGACATTCAACTTTGCCGGCTCTACTATCTCGCCGCTACAGATTACGGTACACGATCGTGATGTCTGCCGCACCTGCCCGGGCAAGGAATGTGTGAACGGGAGCGCACAGGTACTGGGGTGTGGTACCGAACTCTTTCCCCCGCAACTGGCGAGCAATATCGACTGCACCTTTTGTCTCGACTGTGCCCGGGCCTGCCCTTATGAAAACGTGGCCCTTGCCCCTCGTTCGCCGCTGCAGGAGTTGCTCCGGCCGGACGCGTGGCCCCGTCGCTGGGATTGGGCAATGCTGGCCCTGGTTTTTGCCTTCACCGCCCTCAGCAATGCGTTTGGGATGGTGCCCCCCTTTTACGAGTTAGAGGCGGCGCTGGCCGGTTGGCTGGGAAGGGAAGAGCCGGGCCTGGTCTTGCTCCTGATTTTTGGCACCATCGATCTGCTCTTCCCGGCCGGGTTTGGCCTGGGCGTGGCGTGGCTTAGCCGCCATCTGGCCGGCAAAAGAGAACCCCTGCGCCATACCTTCACTCGCTACGCCCCGGCGGTCATGCCCCTGGCCTTTGCCATCTGGCTGGCCCACTACGGGTTCCATTTTGCCACCGGCGCCCTCTCGATCGTGCCCGTTACCCAGAATTTCCTACTGGACCACGGCATCACCGTCTTCGGCCGGCCAGATTGGACTTTGAGCGCCCTCCTACCCCTATCCTGGCTGCTGCCCCTGGAAATCGGCATCACCCTGGTGGGGCTGGCCGGCACCCTGTATCTCACCGGCGAGCGGGCTGCCCACTTGGAGCCGGAACCAGATCCTTTGTCAGCCCAGCTCCCCTGGGTTCTCCTTTTTCTGGCCATCGCCCTGGCTGCCATCATCCTCTTCACGCTTCCCATGGAAATGCGTGGGACGGGGTTTATGGATTAATTGGTGGCCACAGGCGGGCACCACCAGCCGGTTGCCATCTGGCAGAAAATAGCCCACCCGAGGATAATAGCCGTAACACCGTAATTAACTTCATAGTCGCCGGAGGTGTAAGGGATTGGCAGAAGTGACCCATAGAGGCCCGGATGAGATTACCCTGAGCCGTACGCTCGGACTGTTGGATATCACCATGATCGGGGTGGGAGCGATGATCGGGGCGGGAATCTTCGTGCTTACCGGCATCGCCGCCGGAGAGGCCGGACCGGCGCTGGTGCTGGCCTTCTTGCTCAACGGGATCGTCACCACTTTCACCGCTCTCAGCTACGCAGAGCTGGGCTCGGCTTTTCCCGAGGCAGGTGGTGGTTATCTCTGGGTCAAGGAGGGCATGGGCGGCACGCAGGGTTTCCTGGCAGGATGGATGAGCTGGTTTGCCCATGCAGTGGCCTGCTCCCTCTATGCCCTGGGGTTCGGCCGTTTTGCCGTCGAGTTGATCTCCCTCTTCGAGCCCGGGGTATTCGCGTATGCAAATCAGTTGACGCTGGCCTTTATGGCGGTGATTGTCATCCTCTTTGCTTACATCAACTTCCGGGGCGCCAGTGAAACCGGCCTGATCGGTAATGTGGTCACGATTGCCAAGGTGGTGATTCTTGCTATTTTCATCGGCTTTGGTGTGGCGGCCATGATCCGCCGGCCGGATCTGAATGTGTTTACCGAACACTTCCTGCCCCATGGGCTCAGCGGTGTATTCGTGGCGATGGGCCTGACCTTTATCGCCTTTGAAGGCTATGAGATTATTGCTCAGAGTGGGGAAGAGGTACAGGATCCATCACGCAACATTCCCCGGGCGATCTTTATCTCTATCGGGGTGGTGATTGTCGTCTACGTGCTGGTCGCTGTGGTAGCCATCGGCGCCGTGCGTGTGCCCGCCTCGGCCGGCGATATTCCAATCTGGGAGTACCTGGAAGCGGCGCGAGAGGTCGCCATCGTGCGGGCGGCGGAGCAGTTAATGGGCGGCTGGGGCGGTCTCCTGATCTTGATCAGCGGCCTCGCCTCCACCATGTCGGCTCTCAATGCCACCGTCTACTCCAGTTCGCGCGTTTCCTTTGCCATGGGCCGGGATAACAATCTCCCGGCCGTGTTTGGGCGCATTCACCCTCGCCTGCACACACCCCATTGGGCGATCACCCTCTCGGCCGTGTTGATTATCTTGATGGCCCTGGCCCTGCCCATTGACGAGGTGGCGAAGGCGGCCGATGTGATGTTCCTCGTCATGTTTGCCCAGGTGAATATCACCGTAATGACCCTGCGCCGCCGCCGGCCGGATCTGGAGCGGGGGTTCCGTGTACCCTTCTTGCCCTGGCCGGCTGTCATCGGCATAGTGACCAATGTGGCCCTGGCCGGGTTCCTGGCGTTCGAAACCGGCCGCGTAGGTCTGGTGACAATGGCCTGGCTGGTGGCCGGAGGTATGCTCTATCTGGGCTATTTCCAGAACCGGGAGGAGATGGAGCGCCCGAAAGAGGTTCTGCACCAGGAAGCGCTGGTTTCTGTGGATTATTCGGTTCTTGTCCCGGTGGTCACAGAAGCCCAGGCCCGTGAACTGGGCTATCTGGGTAGCCTGCTGGCCCGAGCTCACCAGGGGGAAGTGCTGGCCCTGAATGTGATCAAGGTTCCCCAGCAGTTACAACTATCCGATGGGCGGCTATTCCTCAAGGAGCGCCGGCCCCTGCTGGAGTTAGTGATCGCCGAGGCGAAGCAATTGCAGGTGCCGGTCCATACGATGTTGCGCCTGGGGCGTTCTGTACCGGAGGCGATTCAAAAAACGGCGGTCGAAAATGCCAGCGACCTGATTTTGTTCGGCTGGCCCGGCCGGTCAGGTACCAGCGGGCAGTGGTTCGGTTCTGTCATCGACCGGATCGTGGCCAACCCGCCCGCGGATACGGTGATTGTCCGGGATCGCCCGTATGAGCAGTTGCGCCGGATCCTGGTGCCGGTCTCCGATGGGCCTAACAGCCGGTTGGCGGTCAAGATCGCCGTGGACCTGGCGCGTAACGTGGAGGAAATGGCGGAGGTCGTGCTGCTGAATGTGCGGCCGCCCGGGGTGGAGCGGGCCCGGGTAAAGGCCCGCTCCCAGAATCTCTTCCGTCGCCTCTCTGAAGGGATCGATTTCCCACTGAAAACGGAGATGGTGGTCGCCGACAATCCACCGGCCGGTATTCTGGAGGTGGCCCCCGCGTACGACATGATCATTCTTGGCGCCACGCGCGAGCCGCTCTTTCGCAACCTGCTGATGGGAAACGTCTCTGAGCAGGTTGCGGAGGAAGCCCCCTGTCCCGTCTTGCTGGTGAAGCGTCGCAGCGGCATGATCGCCTCGATGTTGCGTGAAACGGTACTGCATCCGGCGCAGAATCGCAGATGAGTTTACATATATGGGGGAGCCCTTTATACTAGCTTCTGACGACCGCCAATTAGGAACTGTCCGAGGAGGCGCGATGCTCACAAAGATGCAGGGAGGAGTGAATTGGCTTCAGGATCGCCTGGGCGGCGGTGAGGCTCAGGGCGAGCAGAAATTCGGGACTTTCGCCGGCGTCTATACGCCTACGATCCTCACGATCCTGGGCGTCATCATGTATCTGCGCCACGGCCAGGTGGTCGGAAACGCCGGCCTCGGGGGGGCGATACTGATCGTCTTGCTGGCCCACATTATCACTATCACGACCGGCCTCTCTGTTTCTTCGGTCGCGACCAACACCCGCGTAGGGGCCGGAGGTGCTTTTGCCATTATCTCCCAGTCATTGGGTGTTGAAGTGGGCGGCAGCGTGGGCGTCCCACTTTTTATCGCCCAGGCGGTATCGGTAGCCCTCTACATCATCGGTTTCAGCGAAGCGTGGCAGATCGTTTTTCCGGGCCATCCCCTGATTATCGTGGCCCTGGTTACCTTTGCCCTGGTAGCGGCCATCGCCTTTATCAGCACCAAATTTGCCTCTCAGATCCAGTTTCTGATTCTGGCCATCGTTGGCTTTTCCCTGTTTTCTATTATTCTGGGCTCATTTCCGATAGCCGCCCACACCGGCCTGACGGAAGCACCCCAAGTGTGGGGTGAATTCCCGCGCTGGGATTTCTGGCAGGCCTTCACCATCTTCTTTCCGGCCGTGACCGGCATCATGACCGGGATCAGTCTCAGCGGTACCCTGCGCGAGCCGCGCCGCAGCATCCCTGTCGGTACCATGGGGGCCATTGCCACCGGCCTCGTCGTCTATGTGGCTCTTTCCTACTGGCTTTCGCGCGCGGCGACTCCGGCCGATCTGGCCGACCCGAATAATCGCGTCCTGGTAGATAAGGCTCTCTTCGGCTGGGCGGTCCTGGCCGGTATGCTGGCCGCTACCTTCTCCTCTGCCCTGGGCTCGCTCATCGCCGCGCCCCGGGTGATGCAGGCCCTGGCCGTTCACCGCATCCTCCCCTATGGCACCATCTTCGCCCGGGAGACGGAGGCCGGTGAACCCCGGCAGGCGATGATCGCCACGGTCGTCATTGCCTTTGCCGGCATCATCTTTGCCGTCATCAGCGGGGGCCTGGACGCCATCGCGCCGGTGATTACCATGTTCTTTCTGCTTACCTATAGCATGCTCAACGTCGTCGTCCTGGTGGAACAGACCTTGGGCATGGTCAGTTTTCGTCCCACCTTTGCTATTCCACGGTTGATCCCTTTTACCGGCATGGTCTTCTGTATTTTCGTCATGTTCCTGGTCAGCCCCACCTTCAGTCTGGTGGCGATTGTGCTGGCCCTCGTCCTCTACGGCTATCTGGCGCGGCGTAATCTGGTAGCCACGCATAGCGACGTGCGTAGCGGGTTGTTTATGTCAGTTGCCGAGTGGGCGGCTACACGTATTAGCAAGGTGCCGGCAGCGCCGGAGCGAACCTGGAAACCGTCGGTGCTGGTGCCGGTGGCTTCGACCAGCGCTCTCGCCGGGAGCTATCGTTTCCTCTGGGCGATGGCGGCTCCCCAGGGGAGTATGCATGTGTTAGGCTTGCCCCAACCCGGCCGGGAAGAAGATCTCAAAGATCTGGATCTGTTAACCCAGGCTTTCGTCGACGATGGGATCAACGCCCGCATGACCCTGCTGGACGGCGATAATTATACCGAAGGCGTGCGCACGGCCACCCAGGTGTTACGCGGCACCTTCTTCCGCCCCAACATTCTCTTCCTCCGGCTTTATCCACATAGCGATCTGGCCGAGCTCCAGGACCTGGTCGATCGGACCGCCGCTTACCGGATGGGGATCGTGCTTCTGGCCCGCCATCCCGTCATCGAATTGGGCCGAGAACAGTTGATTAACGTCTGGGTTTCGCCGCAGGGGCCGGATTGGGAACTGGATTTGCGCCAAAGCAACCTGGATCTGGCGATTCTGCTGGCCTTCAAGTTAGCGAAAAATTGGAATGGGCGTGTTAACCTTTGTATGTCGGTGGAAGATCAGGACAAGAAGATGGCAGCCCAGGCCTATCTGGATACCCTCCGCACCTTCTCCCGGCTTCCATCCGACACGGGCACCATGGTCTGGCAGGATTCATTTGCCGCCGCGTTGCAACGGGCACCTCGGGCCGACCTCAGCAGCTTTGGCCTGCCCCGGGATCCGGACCTGGCCTTCTCCCAACGGGTGGTGGAGATGGTAGACGGCTCTTGCATTTTTGTCCGGGATTCAGGGGACGAGAGCGCTCTGGCCTGACCCCGCCGGGGACCCGGTACGACTGCAGCAGAACAGCGGTAACGAGCAAGGAGTAACGTAGATGAGCAAGATTGACCTTAACCAGGCAGATGTAGAGACGCTGGCCCAATTGAATGGAATTGGCGACAAGCTGGCTGCGCGGATTATCGACTACCGGGAAACGGTCCATCCTTTTGAAGAGACCATCGAACTGGCAGCGGTTCCCGGTGTTTCCGAACGGATGGTGCGTGAGCTGGCGGACGAAATCACGGTCGAACCACCCTTCCAACCGGAGGATGCGGCTGCCGAACCCGGAGAACAGCTTGGCGAGCTGGCGACGACGGCTGCCGTCATCGCCGAGGGAGAGCCGGAGCCCGAGAGCGAGGTGACGGATACACTCTCGCCGGTGACCGGGACGGCGGAGGCGCCAGAAGAAGCGGAGAATGCGACGACGACTGCAGTAGCAGCGGCGCCAGAAGAAGCGGCGCCAGAAGCAGTGGCAGAGGCGGAACCCGTAAAAGAAATCCCGCCGGAAGAGGAGATCGTGCTCCTGACTGAAGTACCGGCCGGAGAGCAA
>Ga0207752_1000139_pt1 | contig 33200 bp, 30 predicted proteins | sample Pon2CUnioCityCA_6_FD_187272 | JGI IMG/M metagenome (GOLD analysis project Ga0207752, IMG submission 187272) | Marine sediment microbial community from Union City, CA, USA - Pond 2C Sediment 2 (SPAdes) | ecosystem: Environmental > Aquatic > Marine > Intertidal zone > Salt pond sediment ... | reverse complement strand
TTTCAACAAAGATGGTAGTTATGCCATGAAAAAAGCTGACTAACTTGCTTAACGCAGTTGTTAACTTGATTTAAAAAAAACGGCCCCATGGGGCCGTTTTTTTTTACGAGTTTCTTAGAACCATTAACTTCTCGTCATCTTTGAAATTTTTACAAAAAGCTAACGGAATAAATTCTAATTTGGTGTGGCGGCGGGAATCTGAATTGCTCTCGGACATCCTGGCCATCACAATATACAAACATCCTGTTTGCAACCCGTAACGCGTCTTCTCATCCACACCACAGTCTGTAAAAACAAAAAGGCCACCTAAAAATCAGGTGGCCTTTTTGTTTTTAGTTGGTGGAGGCGGCGGGAATCGAACCCGCGTCCGCAAATTCTCTGCTCTCTGCTCTACATGCTTATTCTGTCTTTAAATTTAACCGGATGCTGCCCGACAGGCAGGGATCACATACGGCGGGTCTGGTAAGTTTTAGCGGATTGGTCCCAGACGTACCTTTCTCGCGATCTTATGTAAGTGACCCCTGGGATCTGGGAGCATAAGCACTCACCAGGCAGAGGGCTTTAAAACTGGTTATTAAGCAGCTAAAGCGTAGTTGTCGTCGTTTGCAACTATTAGTGTAACAGCTGTATTTACGAGGTAATCTGTCCCTCGGCATGCACATCAAGTTTCGCTATCCACGTCGAAGCCATGTCGCCCCCTTGATATTTCTGACCCATATATTAGCGAATAATTCCATATAAGTCAGTTTTAATATTATGGGGTCAAAAGGCGCATAATTAAAGGGTATTTAAACACTTTAGTAAAGAAATAGTCAGAGTAGTCGATAAATAAACAAGTAAATTTCGTTTTATTTAGGTGGCTGTGTAATGGCAAAAATCAAGGTAAAAAAGCTTCAGGTTGGAATGACCCTGTCAGCGGACGTCTGTGATCCAAATGGACGCTTTTTGTTGGGGGATGGCTGTAAGTTAAATGAAAAGCATATTAAGGCGCTTAATGCCTGGGGGGTCATTAGTGTTGAAATTAATGATTCAGATATGCCTGAGGACGAAAATTATATTGAGATCTCACCAGAAATATACCACGCCATTGAAGAACAGGTTAAGACACGATTTTCCCATAATGATATGAACTCGCTTTTTATAAAAGAATTGATGACAGAATCAGTACAGTTTTTTGTAGAACAATTGGGGCAGTAACATGGCTTTAGATGCAGAACGTATTGTAACGAGCGTACTCAAGGTTGCCACACTCCCTGAAGTTGCCGTTAAATTCAGTGAGGCTATTAGAGATCCTCTGACCTCAAACCAGGACCTGGAAAATATTGTTTCAGAAGACTCTGCGTTAGCGGCAAAAGTTTTAATGATTGCCAACAGCGCACTTTTTAATTTTCCTTCAAAAATAGACACCATCTCTAACGCAATAACGATCATCGGGCATAAGCAGTTAAGTGAAGTAATCTTGAGTTGTTCAATTGTTGCCATGTTTAAAGACATCCCTCAGGATGTCATTGATATGGAGCAATTCTGGCGTCACAGTATCGCGGTAGCCACTGCTGCACGCATTATTGCCTCTTCCAGGCGCGAACAAAATATCGAAAAATATTTTACCGCAGGCTTACTACATGATATCGGTAAACTCATCATTTTTGTTGAGGCACCGAAATATGCTGCAGAAGTATTAAAACAATGTAGTGTTAAAAAAGAATTAATGCACAAGGTTGAAAAGGATGTGCTGGGTTTTGACCATGCAAAACTCGGTGCGATGTTGCTAAAGAAATGGAAGTTGCCGAGTGACGTTGTTACAGCAGTTTATTATCATCATATGCCTTCCGTGTCATCGGGAAATATTATTGCACCCGCGATTATTCATATTGCAGACATCCTGACGCATGCACTCCAATTTGGTTCAAGTGGTGAAGAGTTTGTGCCTACTTTGAATGAAAAATCCTGGAAGGCACTGGATTTAGAAGTGGAAATCATAGGTCCGGTTCTTGAACAGTTAAATGTACAGCATGCAGAAGCGGTAAAATATATTCTTGGATAATATGCATGAGTGATAGTAAGAAAAGCGACCTGGAAGATCTTAATGATATTAATATCTTTATGCATGAGGGTATCTCTTCTGTCGTTACCGTAAGTAATGAACTTCTTTCTTTGAGCAAAGAAAGTAACATGGATGATGTCCTGGACTTACTGACCGAGAGATTAAAAGCACTTAATTATTTCGATTCATTTGCCTTTTATGAAATAGAAGATCTGATCGATTTTAAACAAACACATTGCTACCCCAAAGACGCCAGCGATTCAATTGAAAAAGATGTTGAAAAGTATATTGAAAATGGCACATTTGCCTGGGTGTTAAATCATAGTCGTCCAACGGTATTTAGTAGCCCCGTTAGTAATCATAACCAGGTACTGTATTCATTATCGACTAATCGCCGCATTCACGGCATGTTTATTGCTAATGCAAAAAACAATGAAGATATTGTCGGAGTAAAACTTGATATATTACAACTCATCCTCTCTACCGCGGTATTTAGTATTGATAACCTGCAGTTAATCGAACAGCTAACAGATTATACCCATAACCTGGAAGAGAAAGTATCCGAAAGAACCCAGGAACTTGAAGCAGCAAAACTTCGCGCAGAAAAACTGAACCAGGCACGTTCCGAATTCCTGGCAAATATGAGCCATGAAATTAGAACACCTATGAATGGTGTACTAGGAATGATGGAATTATTAAAAGCTACAGACCTGGATAAGAAACAACTTCATTATGTGACTACCGCTAAGAATTCCGGTAACAATATGCTGGTGATTCTCAATGATATTCTTGATTTATCAAAAGTTGAATCAGGAAAACTGGTTATCGAGGAAGAAGAATTTAACCTGGTAGAAACAATTGATAATTTAGTTTCTTTATTTGCTATTGAACTACAGGAAGAGGGAGTGGATTTAATCGTTTCGATTGACCCTATAATTCCGGCATATCTTCTCGGTGGGCAAACCCGCTTATGGCAAATTGTGATGAACTTGTTGGGCAATGCGAAAAAATTTACAAAATCGGGTGAGATATATTTAACCCTGATATTAAATGATCTTGTAGATGATGAGGTCGACTTACAGGTGAGTGTTAAAGATACCGGGATCGGTATTGCCGAAGAATCATTAGGGAAAATATTTGAGTCATTCGAGCAGGCCGAGGTGAATACGGCACGCCAGTATGGCGGTACCGGGCTGGGTTTAACTTTGTGTAAAAAACTGTCAAACATTATGGGCGGCGACATCAGTGTTAAATCAACCCTGGGTGAGGGCAGTGAGTTTATTTTTAATGTAAAAATGAAACGGGTTGCCAATGCACCTGAAAGTTTCAGCTTTAAAAAGCAGAATAACTTTTATACCTTATATATATGTGATAATGAAAAGACATTTGATGCAGCAAGGACAGTATTTGAGTCATTGAATGTCGATTACACCATTTCTGATTCGGTCAGTTATATTGAAAACAAGTTATCCACGCTTAATGATGAAAACATAAATTCACTTTTGATTGATGAAAGTTTTATGCAGGATATAGGATGGGCAGCTGAAGACCTTAAAGACAGGTTTAAAAATATTGAGATAGCTGTTGTCTGTAATGAATTAAACAAAAACAAATACAGCGACCATGTTGGAGTGATTACCAAGCCTTTTTTAGTTAACAAGCTGTATCGCTATTTCCAGATGCTTACAGGTGAAGTTGATTCCACTCACCTGGAGGAAAAAGAGTTTCCTAAATTTGATACTAATGTCCTTGTGGCAGAAGATAATGAAGTTAACCAGATGGTTGTATCAGGAATGCTGGGTAACTTAGGCTGTGAAACCACAATTGCTGAAAATGGTCAGGCTGCACTGGATATTTTGAGAGATAAAAATTTTGATATTGTTTTAATGGATATCAATATGCCTGTATTAAACGGACGTGAAGCAACCATACAGTATCGTATTAACGAACCTAAAAATGAACGTACCCCGATTATCGCCTTAACCGCAAACATTTTGCCTGAAGATGTTGAAACGTATTACGTGGCCGGAATGGATGATTACATGTCCAAACCCTTTACCGCGGATGAACTTTATGAAATTCTAAATAAATGGGTACCAGATACCCGGCGACAGGAAAAAATTAAGAGCTTCAAACCGTCCTCATCTGGTGGCGATGTAAAACATCTTGATAAAGCCATGGTTACAAATTTAAAAGAAATGATGGGAGACGGGTATAGTGATCTTGTGAATACCTATATAACCAGAAGTACAGAATTAGAAAAAGAAATTATAAATAATGATGAAGATATAGATAAGCTTATTCGGGATGTGCATAGCTTAAAAGGAAGTAGCGGAACAATGGGCGCGAAGAACCTGTTTTCGCTTTGTCAGAATTTTGAATACCTACTCAGAAGTAAGAGTTATTCGAACATTGCAGGTGAAAAAGAGGCAATATCGAATGAGCTCAATGCCATTCATCAAGAGTTAAAAGCTTGATAAATTAAGAGGCTTTCAGTATCCGGGCTTTTTCCCGTTTCCAGTCTCGGTCTTTTTCTGAGGCGCGTTTATCATGTTCTTTCTTACCCTTAGCCAGGGCAATTTCAAGCTTGGCGCGACCTTTTTTCCAGTACATTGCAGTCGCAACCAGGGTATAGCCTTTGCGTTCAACTGCACCGACAAGTTTATTAATTTCCTCACGGTTAAGGAGTAATTTACGCACACGTTGAGGTTCGGGATGAATGTGGGTTGAAGCAGTTTCTAGCGGAGTAATTACGGTAGAGCTTAACCAGGCTTCATTGTTCTTGATAAAAACATAGCTATCACGGATTTGCACTTTACCCGCGCGCAGACTTTTCACTTCCCAGCCTTCGAGTACGATGCCGGCTTCAAACCGATCTTCAAGGATAAAGTCATGCCGTGCTTTTTTATTCAGCACGATGGTACTTGAGGGTGATTTCTTGTCTTTTTTCGATTTAGCCATAGTCCCAATTATACAGACAAATCGTCAATCTGGCAGTTTTAGTCTTGTGGCACTGCAGAAGTTATCTAATAATAAGGTATAGTAACTAATAATATTAAGTGTATATCAGCAAAGACTGAACTTCATAAAATAAAGCGCCATATTCTTTTAAAGGGGAGAAAAATTGGATAATAAGCCAAATAATAAAAATCACTTTCACCGTTTAATTCAGCAATTTATCTTCACCTTGTTCTTTATGGCCACCAGTTCCCTGGCAATGGCCGCAGAAAATGCTTCGTCATCTGCACTTAATGATTTATTTGGCGAAATTAACGGTTATTTAGCCGCGGTCTTTTTCTTTGATGTGATGCCGGGTGAGGCAAGTATGCCCTTTGTCGTTGCCTGGCTAGTTGTTGGGGCTGTTTTTCTTACCATACGCATGAATTTCATTAACCTGCGGATGTTCCGTCATGCTTACCTGATATTACGGGGTAAATATGCGGTTCCCGGTGCAGAAGGTGAGGTGACATCATTCCAGGCGTTAACCACGGCATTATCAGCCACGGTTGGGTTGGGAAATATTGCAGGTGTTGCTATTGCCATTATGATTGGTGGTCCCGGTGCAACTTTCTGGATGATCGTTGCAGGCTTCCTCGGGATGACATCCAAATTTACCGAAGCCACCCTGGCACAAATGTACCGTGAAGTTCGCTCTGATGGTCATATTATGGGTGGGGCAATGGAATACCTGTCACGAGGTCTGGCTGAAAAAGGCTGGTCACAAACAGGTAAAGTTCTGGCAATCGTTTTCTGTGTGCTGACCATTGGTGGTTCACTTGGAGCAGGTAATGCCTTCCAGGTCAGCCAGGCACTTGGTGCGGTTAAACAACAAATCCCAATGTTTGCTGATATGCCTGCATTATTTGGCATCATAATGGGCGCCCTGGTTGCGATTGTAATTATTGGGGGTATTCGTCGAATAGCTCATACCGCTGAAGCCATCGTTCCGACTATGGTGACAATTTATATTCTTGCCTGTCTCTGGATTATCCTGAGCAATGCATCAATGATTCCAGAAGCGTTTGGAAAAATTATTACAGAAGCGTTTACCCCTGCAGCAGGTATGGGTGGTTTAATTGGTGTGTTAGTTCAGGGCTTTAAACGAGCTGCATTCTCAAGTGAAGCGGGTATTGGTTCAGCGGCGATTGCACATGCAACAGCAAGAGTGAAGTATCCCGTTCGCCAGGGTATCGTTGCCTTAATGGAACCGTTCATTGATACCATCGTGATCTGTACCATGACTGCATTGGTTATTATTATTACGGGTGTTTATAACAGCCCTGAAACTGCCGAACTTGTTGCAAACAAGCAAGGTGCAGCGTTAACGTCAGTCGCTTTTGGTTCAGCAATATCCTGGTTCCCAATTATTTTATCGCTTTCGGTAGTTCTGTTTGCTTTCAGTACCATGATTGCATGGTCTTATTACGGTGAACGTTGCTGGACCTATTTGTTTGGTGAAAGCTCAACGATAGCTTATAAGATTATTTTTGTAATCTTTGTTGTACTGGGTTCGGTAACAAGTGCAAGTAATATTCTTGATTTTAGTGACCTGCTTATACTTGCAATGGCCTTCCCTAACTTTATTGGTTTATACATATTACATGGCAAGGTCAGGGAAGCTTTAGCAAGTTACCTGGCTAAACTAAAAAGCGGCGAGCTGGATCGTGAAGTGCAATAAAAGACACTTCAACAATAACAGGGATGTCTTGAATGAAACATGAGTGGTCGAGTCGACTGGCTTTTATCCTGGCAGCTGTTGGATCAGCCGTTGGGCTGGGGAACATCTGGAAATTTCCATACATAACCGGTGAATATGGTGGCGGAGTTTTTATCTTTGCATACCTGGTGTGTATATGCCTGATTGGTCTTCCCATTATGCTTTCAGAAATTGCACTGGGCCGGCGTGGAAAGCAGAGCCCGGTAAATACCATGTTGCTTCTGGCGCAACAGGCCGGGTCCAGTCCAGCGTGGAGCTTGCTCGGCTGGAGTGGAATGCTGGCTGGTTGTTTAATCCTTTCTTATTACAGTGTCATTGCCGGTGAAGTACTGGCTTATAGCTTTCGTGCAAGCACGGGTATTTTTACGCAACAAACCGTGGATGGTGTTAAAGGAATTTTAAATTCACTTGAGTCTGAACCCGAAAAGCTTCTGGCCTGGCATACCATCTTTATTGCGTTAACCATGTTGTCAGTGGCCAGGGGTGTGAAGGGGGGTATTGAAAAAACCGTTTCATTTTTAATGCCGGCACTTTTTGTCTTGCTGCTAGTACTCGTTGGTTATGCCATGAACTCCGGTGGTTTTGAAAGAGCTATCGAGTTTATGTTTACCCCTGATTTTGAAAAGTTTTTTTATGCCCGTGATGAAGTGGGTAACTACCTGATGGATGCGGAGGATCAAAAAATCTTTACCTGGGAACCAATGATGGTTGCACTGGGTCATGCATTCTTTACTTTAAGTTTGGGAATGGGCGCCATTATGATGTATGGCTCTTACCTTAATCGCCATGTTTCTATTGGTCAAATGACTTTAATTATTATTGTAATGGATACATTGGTGGCTTTACTGGCAGGCCTGGCAATTTTCCCGCTGGTTTTTGCCAATGGGCTTAATCCTGCTGCAGGTCCCGGTTTAATATTTGAAACCTTACCACTCGCGTTTGGTAGTATGGCGGGGGGAACCTTTATTGGTACACTCTTTTTTGTGTTGCTCTTTTTAGCTGCACTCACCTCGGCAATATCACTTATCGAGCCAACAGTGGCGTGGTTAATCGAAAGCAAGGGTATGCGCCGAATTAAAGCCACGGTCTGGATCGGAATGGTTGTCTGGTTCATTGGGCTTGCAACGATATTCTCCATGGCAGGGGTAACCTTAGAGGATATAATTACCTCGGTACTGGGTGATGTAGAATTAGAAGGCGAGATATTCCAGAAAAACATGTTCCAGCTGATAGACTTTTTCACTGCGAGTATTATGTTGCCTCTCGGAGGATTATTTATTGCATTGTTTGCTGGGTGGGTGATGGACAGGCACTCCACGGAACAAGAATTTTCATTTCAAAATCGCTATCTCTACTCTGCCTGGCATATAATGGTACGTTATGTAAGTCCAGTCCTGGTATTTTTTGTCTTTGTGAATATTACTGGCATTTTTAAGTTTTAATTTTAAGTAGATGTTATGACAATAATTAGTAAAAGTGCCCTGGTTGCTTATTCACCGGAGCAAATGTTTAAACTGGTCGATGATATTGAAGCCTACTCAGATTTTTTACCCTGGTGTGGAAATGCGAATGAAATCTCACGCGATGAAAAAAATGTTGAAGCCAGCGTACTGATTTCACACAGTGGTTTGAATAAAGAGTTTACAACCCGAAATACCAATACAAAGTATAGCCAGATTGAAATGCACCTGGTGAATGGTCCGTTTAAAAATCTTGACGGGGTCTGGTTGTTTGAACCTTTAGGCGACACAGCATGCAAGGTATCATTGAACCTTGAGTTTGAATTTTCAAGTAAGATTATTGGACTTACACTCGGTCCTGTATTTAGCAAAATTGCTAATAGTTTAGTCGACGCGTTTATTAAACGGGCAGAATCTGTATATGGATAATAATGAAAAATATTACATTGAAGTTATATACGCGTTGCCTGACGAGCAGCAATTAATCACGCTGGATGTAGAGCAGGGTACCACGGTAGAGCAGGCGATTAAGCTTTCCGGCGTACTGGAAAAGTATCCTGAAATTGACCTGGATAATAATAAAGTCGGTATCTTTGGTAAAGTTAGCAAAAAAGATGAAGTGCTGAGAGACAAAGATCGGATTGAAATTTATCGACCGTTAATAGCTGATCCAAAAGAATCACGCCGTAAACGAGCGGAGAAAAAGGAAAGCAAAAAAGCCGGTTAGATAACCGGCTTTTTTTTTAATCTAGAGTGATTTTTTTTAACTGGCTCTTATCGATTTTAGACAGGCGGTTGTTTTTGAAATACAAGGTCAGTAATCGTCGTTCAGCTTTTTCCCGTCCCTTTGCATAAGTGTAGAGATAATCCCAGCGGTTTTTATGAAACGGATCTTTGAGTAACGAGGTTCCCATAATAAAAACCACTTGTTGGCGGGTCATTCCCACCTTGAGCTGTGCTATTTGCTTGTCATCAAGGGTATTTCCTTGCTGAACATCAGGTTTATAGGCACAACTGACCAGAAGTTGGCTAAAAAACAGGCTAATTATAAGAATGAGAACTCTTCTCATTTTCTTTCCAATATGCGACGATTAAAAAAATGAATCATACCCTATTGTTTGCTCCTTATGCGAGCCAGATATGATCAAGTTGTGAGGAATTATGGACAGTAGTGAACTAAAACGAGCGGGCTTAAAAGCCACTTTACCCAGGTTAAAAATTCTTGAGTTCCTGGAAAGCAGTAAAGTCCGCCACATGAGTGCAGAAGATGTCTATAAGGCGCTTCTTGAATCTGGTGAAGAAGTTGGTTTAGCAACGGTTTACCGGGTATTAACCCAGTTTGAAGCAGCTGGACTCGTGGTACGCCATCATTTTGAGGGTGGTCAGTCCGTTTTCGAGATGGAGCATGGTGAGCATCACGACCACATTCTTTGTGTTCGCTGTGGTAAGGTTGATGAATTTGTTGATGAGACCATTGAAGAACGTCAGAAGAAAATCGCTAAAGAGAAAGGCTACAGCATGACGGATCATTCACTCTATATATATGGAGTGTGTGCAGAGTGTCAGAAAGCCGATAAAACTTAACTACAATCTGTAAAATGTCACATACGCTTAACTGGGAAGGAAATGGTGTTTACTGGAAATATTCTGGTGATGTTACTGGTGCAGAAATTCTTTCAGCCAGTACAGAAATTTACGGTGATCCTCGCTTTGATATATTAAAATATAAATTAGTCGACTTTAGTGATGTAACTTCTATCACGATTAGTGAAGAAGAGATTAAACTTATCACTTTTCAACACGCTGCAGCTGCACAAAGTAATCCACGAATTAAAAATGCGATTATTATTAATAAGAATGATGAACGAGCAAAATTGTTTGTTCATTATTTATCAACCAATTCAAACTGGGAAGTGGCTGCATTTTCTAGCCTGGAAGAAGCAAATCAGTGGCTAGGACGGAAATCTTAACCGCTACCTACTTTACCTAACATTTCTTCAGCATGTGACAAGGTTTGCTGAGTAATCTCAATTCCTCCCATCATCCGTGCAAGTTCATTCACACGTTGTTGCTTATCGAGATAATTGATTTGACTGATTGTCGTAGCTGAGTCCGATTGTTTGCTTACCTGTAAATGATGATCACCGAGTGCCGCAACCTGGGCGAGATGGGTGACACAGATAACCTGGCGATGAGCCGCAAGTTGTTTGAGTTTCATCCCCACAATTTCAGCAACGCGACCACCGATACCCACATCTACCTCATCGAAGATAAGTGTTGGAATACGAGTCGATTCAGCAGCGATAACCTGGATAGCTAAACTGATACGGGAGATTTCACCGCCTGACGCTACCTTGGTTAAAGACTTGGGTGGTTGGCCAGGATTAGCACTCACCAGGAACTCAATTTGTTCATTGCCGTTTGCATGGAATGAATCATTGTCATAAGTTTTCAATGCTGCTTCAAACTTGCCACCTTCCATGCCCAGCTCTGACATACTAGCCGAGACTTTTTCTGATAAGGCTTTTGCTGCTTTTGCTCGACTTTTGCTGAGTTTGTCAGCGGCTTCCTGGTAATTTGCTGCAGCCCCATCTATTTCTTTTTGTAATGACTCAAGCCTGACATCAGCATTTTCAAGTGAATGTAATTCTTGCTGTAATTTAGGCAGTAGTTCTACCAGTTCATCGGCTGAAACCTGGTGTTTACGCGCTAAGGAGTGAACACTACCTATACGATCATCAAGTTCACCGAGACGTTGTGGATCAAGGTCAAGATTATCAAGGTAATGACGCAGTTCACTTGATGCTTCATTAAGTTGAATGGCCGCACTGTCGAGTAAGCCGGCAATATCATTAAGCTTGTTATCGGTTTTTCCCAGGCTTTGTAACTCTTGTGTTAAATGATTTAACTGCTGAGTAATGGCGCCGTTATCATCTTCTTCAAGTGCATGTAATGTTTTTTCTGTAGTTTGTACTAACTGGCTGGCGTTCGATAAACGCTTGTGTTCTTTATCGAGTTGTCCTGATTCACCTGCTTGCAGATCGAGTGTTTCAAGTTCATTGACCTGGTAACGTAAAAGATCCAGGCGATGGTCTCGTTCACTTTTTGCCGTTGAGAGTTTTTCTAACTCGGTTTTTAGTTGGTGCCAGTTTTTATAGTGACTTTTCACTTTACTCAATAGCTCAGCATGATCAGCATAATCATCAAGTAACTGTTGTTGCACATCTGTTTTCATTAATGACTGGTGTTCATGCTGGCCATGTAGATCAACCAGCATTTCTCCGAGTTCACGTAATTGCTGAACGGTTGCCGGCTTGCCATTTATAAAGGCTTTTGAAGGACCTTTTTCATTAACAGTGCGACGAATAATGCATTCATGCTCACTATCAAGTTCATGTTCTTTTAACCAGGCTTCGGCATTTGCTGCTTCTCGGGTATCAAAGGTCACACTGATCTCAGCGCGGTTTTCACCATGACGAATAATGGTACTGTCGGCACGATCACCTAAAGCCAGTCCAAGCGCATCGAGTAATATTGATTTACCGGCACCGGTCTCGCCCGTGAGTACAGATAACCCCGGCTCGAGTTCAATATCGAGTGCCTCGACAATGGCAAAGTTCCAGATGTGAATATGAGTTAGCATGGGCTGGTTAGTATAATCATTTATCAGGTCATTGCGAAGGAGCATAGTGACTGCAGCAATCTTTTGAATGCGCACATTTAACAGATTGCTTCGGCATAGAGCCTCCTCGCAATGATGGTGTTATTTAAAAGTGCTCGCCCCAATGAAGTTTAGCTCTTAAAATCTCATAATGGTTATGTTGGTGAGGATGTATTAATCGAACTACGTTTTTATTTTTCTTAATGGTGATTTTATCACCTGAAACCACACCAAGATTAATTTGCCCATCACAGGTCACCTGGGCATGTGAATTCTGGTTTTCTTTTACAATAATCTCAATGGTACTGTCACCACCGATGACGATAGGGCGGTAACTCATGGTATGCGGACAGATTGGCACCAAAACCATGGCATCCATATCAGGTTCTAAAATGGGACCACCACCAGAAAGCGCGTAGGCCGTTGAGCCTGTTGGAGTTGAGACAATTAATCCATCTGAGCGCATGCTGTTTAGAAACTTACCATTAATATAGGTTTCAGTTTCTATCATCCGTGCCACTTCCCACTTGTGAACCACGACATCATTAAAGGCATCGCTTTCACTTGGCGGGTTGTTATCCCGTTCAACTACCGTGTTCAATAAAATTCGATGTTCTTCTTCGAATTCACCATCAAGAATCTCATTGATATGTTTTGACATTTCATTCGGTGAAATATCAACCAGGAAACCCAGTCGTCCCAGGTTAACGCCAAGAATAGGGACATCAAAATTAACCAGGCCACGCGCGGCATCAAGTAAGGTCCCGTCACCGCCGACGGTGACAGCAAGATCGCATCGTTTTCCAATTTCATGACGGGTAATGATTTCGAGATCGTGGTCACCCATATTACGGGACGTTTCACGGTCAAGAAAAACAGTGCAACCACGATCAAGTAAGATTCGGGAGAGTGCCAGGATGGTTGAAGCCACACTGGTATCAGCAAATTTGCCAATCAGGCCAATGGTATTGAAGCTATTTGTCATGCATCTACTTTATTTTATATTCAGTTATTTTGATGTGAAACACATCGTGGAATGATGCGTTTTATGTAATCGTGATTACTTAAATATGTACCGGTAAATTAGCACATCTTGACCTTAATTAGCCAATCTTACCGGTTTTTTTATAACGGCTTTAAAGTCATGAGCTGGATTTAATCTGGATATGATATGGGCTTGACCTGGTACGGCGAAACAGCTAATTTTCGATTAGCACTCTAAGCTTAAGAGTGCTATTTTTACACTTTAGCTAGACAACCAGATGGAACAAAAAAAAGCCGTGTCGACTGATTCTCCCCTGGACAATTTAAACGAACGCTCCCAGCAATTATTCAAAGTCCTGGTCGAGCATTATATAAGTGATGGTCAGCCGGTTGCCTCCAAGGCACTATCTAATGATGGCAAAATAAACCTGAGTCCTGCCACGGTGCGAAACGTGATGGCAGACCTGGAAGACCTGGGCCTGATTATTTCACCTCATACTTCGGCGGGACGAGTTCCGACACCACAAGGGTACCGCCTCTTCGTGGATAACCTGATTACTGTTAAACCCTTGCGTGGACAGGCGGTTGAAAAGCTCCGCAGTGAAATGGGGATTGATGATTCCCAGGGAGCCCTGATTTCCAGGGCATCTTCGGTGTTATCCGGAATGACCCGCATGGCCGGAGTGGTGACGATTCCTCGTCGTGAAGCCGTGATTTTAAGGCATATTGAATTTCTGCCTTTAACCTCGAACCGAATCCTGGTGATCCTGGTGGTGAATGAGCAGGAAGTTCAGAATCGTGTAATTCATACAGAACGTGGTTTTACAGAATCAGAACTTGTAAAAACAGCAAACTACCTTAACCAGGAGTTCATGGGGAAAGACCTGTCCCAAATTCGTCAATCTGTGCTCGAGCGAATGAAACAAGAGCGCGATGACATGCAGGAAATCATGAAGATGGCCATCCAGATGACGGACAACGTGGTTGATGAGAAAAACAGTGAAGATTTTGTCATGGCCGGTCAAACCAATTTAATGGACTACGCCGAAATGGCCAATATGGAGAAATTACGTACCCTATTTGATGCCTTTAATGCCAAGCGGGATGTTTTACACGTGCTTGATCAGTCCATCCAGGCAGAGGGCATGCAGGTCTTTATTGGAGAAGAATCTGGTTACTCCGCTTTTGAGGGCTGCTCGGTGATTACCTCACCTTATAAAGTCAGCGAAGAGGTTGTGGGTGTGCTGGGGGTGATAGGCCCTACCCGGATGGCCTATGACAAGGTCATCCCGTTAGTCGATGTGACGGCAAAATTATTGGGATCCCTCTTGAGTTCAGAGTAAGTGTCCCCACATACAGCATAGATATTATTTTTCGGAGTTAGGAATGAGCGAAACAGAACAAAATCAAGATGTCGAAACAGAAGTTGAAGCGTCTTCAACTGAGACAACAGAAGCTGAAACAGAAGCCGCTTCAGAAGAAGTGACTATTGAATCATTACAGAAAAAGCTGGCAGAAGCTGAAGCAAAGGCTGAAGAAAACTGGGATCAGCTGGTACGCAGTAAAGCTGAAATGGACAATATTCGTCGTCGTTCAGAACGTGACCTCACTAATGCGCACAAATATGCACTGGAAAAATTTGCCCAGGAATTACTTCCTGTTATCGATAGCATGGAAATGGGGGTTGCCGCGGCACAGAATGAAAGTGCAGACGTGAGCAAGTTACGCGAAGGCACTGAAATGACCCTGAAAATGTTTGAGTCGGTGATTGAAAAATTCGGTATTCAAGGGGTACATCCTCATGGAGAACCTTTTAACCCGGATCACCACCAGGCTATGAGTATGATTGATTCACCTGAACACGAACCAAATACCGTCATTGATGTAATGCAGAAGGGTTATTTACTCAATGAACGCCTGGTTCGACCTGCGATGGTTGTTGTTTCTTCAGCAAGCTCGGGATCAAAATCAGGTTCAGATAAAGAAGAGTAGAAAAAAATAGGAATTTTTATTTTACAGGCTTGAAGCCGGAGTAAATGACCCTATTAAATCAACAGTTAAACAAATTTAGTAATTATAAAGAATAGTTAGACTTTAAAAGTATATTAAGCGGAGCAAGCAGATATGGGAAAGATTATCGGAATTGACTTAGGTACCACAAATTCATGTGTTGCCGTCATGGAAAATGGCAATGTAAAAGTTATTGAGAATAGCGAAGGCGATCGTACAACTCCTTCAGTTGTCGCATTTGCTGATGGCGAAGTTTTGGTTGGTCAATCTGCCAAACGTCAGGCAGTAACTAATCCAACAAACACAATTAATGCAGTAAAACGTTTAATTGGCCGTCGTTTTGATGACGAAGAAGTTCAAAAAGACATCTCAATGGTGCCTTATAAAATTATCAAGGCTGATAATGGTGATGCATGGGTAGAAGCTGATGGTAAAAAAATGGCTTCACCTGAAGTATCTGCACGTATCCTGCAAAAAATGAAAAAGACTGCAGAAGATTATCTTGGTGAAGAAGTCACTGAAGCGGTAATCACTGTACCTGCATACTTCAATGATTCACAACGCCAGGCAACAAAAGATGCCGGTAAGATTGCAGGCCTGGATGTTAAACGTATTATCAATGAGCCTACTGCTGCTGCACTTGCTTTCGGTATGGATAAGCAAGAAGGTGATCGTACGGTTGCGGTATACGATTTAGGTGGTGGTACATTCGACGTATCAATCATTGAAATTGCAGACATTGATGGCGACCATCAAATTGAAGTGTTATCAACGAATGGTGACACGTTCCTCGGTGGTGAAGATTTTGATATGCGCTTGATGGACTTCCTGGTTGAAGAGTTCAAGAAAGACCAGGGCGTTGATTTACGTAATGACCCTCTTGCATTACAACGTTTAAGAGAAGCTGCTGAAAAAGCAAAAGTTGAATTATCATCAAGTCAGCAAACTGATGTGAACTTACCATATGTAACAGCAGATGCGTCAGGTCCTAAACATTTAAATATCAAAGTGACTCGCGCTAAATTAGAGTCTTTGGTAGATGACTTAATTGCTCGTTCAATTGAACCATGCAAAAAAGCACTGGCTGATGCAGGATTAAAAGCGTCAGAAGTAAACGATGTTATCCTGGTTGGTGGACAAAGCCGTATGCCTAAAGTACAGGCAGAAGTTGAAGCTTTCTTCGGTAAAGCACCTCGTAAAGACGTTAACCCTGATGAAGCGGTTGCTATGGGTGCAGCGATTCAAGGTGGCGTACTCGGTGGCGATGTTAAAGATGTACTGTTACTTGACGTAACACCATTATCTTTAGGTATCGAAACTATGGGTGGTGTGATGACCAAGCTCATCGATAAAAACACGACTATCCCAACTAAAGCGAACCAGACGTTCTCAACTGCAGATGATAACCAGTCAGCGGTAACGGTACATGTTGTGCAAGGTGAACGTGAACGTGCTGATGCCAATAAATCACTCGGTCGTTTTGATTTACAGGATATTCCACCAGCGCCACGTGGTGTACCACAAATCGAAGTAACTTTCGATATTGATGCAAACGGTATCTTAAATGTATCTGCAAAAGATAAAGGTACAGGTAAAGAACAATCTATCGTGATTAAAGCATCAAGTGGTTTATCTGATGACGAAGTCGAAAAAATGGTGAAAGATGCGGAAGCACATGCTGATGAAGATCGTATCTTCCAGGAACTGGTTACTGCACGCAACACGGCTGAGCAACTGATTCATGCAACCAGGAAATCAATGGAAGAGTTGGGTGATGACAAATTAGAGCCAGGTGAAAAAGATAGCATTGAAGCTGCCATTAAAGAGCTTGAAGAAGCAAACAAAGGTGAAGATAAAGATGCTATCGAAGCAAAAACTAAAGCCTTAACTGAAGCTTCAGGTAAAATGGCTGAACGTCTCTACGCTGAAAAAGGTGCAGCTGAAGGTGCGGCGCCTGGCGCGGATGCAGCTGGTGCTGAACAGGCAAGTGCAAAAGACGATGATGTTGTTGACGCTGAATTTGAAGAAGTCGACGATAACAAAAAATAAGTCTTTTTAGACTTTTACTGTAACGAATGGCTGCATGTATTTTTTCATGCAGCCTTTTGTGTTTAAAAAATATGTCATTTAAATAACGAATTAAGAAGCGATATCTATGTCTAAACGTGATTATTATGAAGTTCTGGGTGTTCAAAAGAACGCAAGTGAAGCTGAAATTAAAAAAGCTTTTAAACGTCTGGCGATGAAATATCACCCTGATCGTAATCAGGATAATCAGGAAGAATCTGAAGTTAAGTTTAAAGAAGCAAAAGAAGCCTACGATATTTTAAGTGATTCACAAAAACGTGCAGCTTATGATCAGTTTGGTCATGCCGGAGTGGATCAGTCTGCCGGAATGGGCGGAGCAGGTGCTGCAGGTGGAAGCTTCAGTGATATCTTTGGTGATGTGTTTGGCGATATTTTTGGCGGCGGTGGTGGCGGCGGTGCACACGGTGGCCAACGTGTTTATCGTGGCGCAGACTTACGTTACAACCTTGAACTTGATTTAGAAGAAGCGGTTCGTGGAACAAGTGTAAATATTCGAGTCCCAACTTTGGTCAGTTGTGATGAATGTGGTGGCAGTGGTGCCAAGAAGGGAACCAAGCCAACAACCTGTACCACCTGTGGTGGTCATGGCCAGGTGCGCATGCAACAGGGTTTCTTTTCTTTGCAACAAACCTGCCCACGTTGTCATGGTAATGGCAAAATGATTTCAGACCCTTGTGGCAAGTGCCATGGCCAGGGGCGTGTAGAGAAAAATAAAACTTTATCCGTTAAAGTTCCCGCGGGTGTGGATAACGGTGATCGCATTCGTCTTTCAGGTGAAGGTGAAGCCGGAGAAAATGGTGGACCAGCTGGCGACTTATATGTCCAGATTTCTGTTCGTGAACATAAAATATTTGAGCGTGACGGTAGCGATCTCTATTGTGAAGTACCGATTGCGATTACAACAGGTAGTTTAGGCGGTGAGCTGGATGTTCCTACCTTAGATGGCCGTGTGAAATTAAAGATTCCAGCTGAAACGCAAACAGGAAAAATGTTCCGTTTACGTGGTAAAGGTGTGAAGTCAGTTCGTGGTGGTAGTACCGGTGATTTAATGTGCCGTGTTGTTATTGAAACCCCGGTTAACCTAAGTAAGCATCAAAAAGAACTGTTACAGGAATTTGAAAAATCACTTAAAGAAGATAATGCCAATCACAGTCCGAAGGCGTCGAGCTGGTTGGATGGGGTTAAAAAGTTCTTTGAAGATATGAAAGGCTGATTATCTTAGATAACCTGGAAATGGTGTTAGCGTTAAAATAATAGTTAATTATTTTGACTCTGCCCTTTGGGCACCTGCTCGTAGTTGGAATAAAAACTATGAAGCTTGAGAGCATCTTGTTATTGTATATGCTTTCAGTTTTTATAGATTATTAATAAACAGGCAAAAGACATATGGGCATTCTGGATGATTTAAAAAACCAGTCGGAAGTTCAAAAAGCTAAAGAAGAAGAGGAAAAGCAGCGGCAGGCTGATCTTCTTAAATATTACCAGGAAAACCTCCATCCAAAAATGTTGCAGTTATACACATTTTTGAATGAGTTATCTGAACATCTTAACTATATAAAAACAGAAACGTTTACGGATTACCCCGTTTCACCTGATGGAAGCATGCAGCAGTTTCAGCAATCAGGTTATAAAGTCACTATTGATAGCGCAAAAGAAGTTAAAGAAATTAATCTTCACTTTAGGTGCAGCTTAAAAGAACCACTCGTCTTTGAAGTTGAAAACTGTGAACGCATTCAACGATATAATGACGTTTTAAATAGTTACCGCCTGGAGTTTGATCGCACGGATAATAAAGACAGTAACTACGAATTAATCAGTGCAAAGTTTAAAGTGATTGGCCCGGTATCAGTTAATATCATTTTACAGGGTGATATAGATACTTCATCAATACATTTAATATTAAAGAATTTTGAAAAGCCGGGTTTTGTAAAGCATTCATTTAAAGAGCGCCACATTACTGAAGAGTTTATTGATGGCCTGGGTCGTTTTATTCTGCGTCAAAACCCGGAGTTCTTAAAGTTAGATATTGCGGATGAGCATAAAGAAATCATTCGTCAGAATATTGAAGCCGATATGAAACAGCGTCAGAAAGAACTTGAAGAAGCTGAAAAATTATTGGCCTCAGAAAAAAATCAGCAGGTCGAAAAAAAGTCCTGGAAAAATATATTTAAAAAAACAGATTAAGCATAAATCTGTTTTAACTGGAGAGAGAAATGACCAAAATCGCAATCACGGGTGCTGCTGGCCGCATGGGGCGTGTATTAATTCAGGCGGTTACTGAAACAGATGGCTGTGAAGTAGGTGCTGCTTTAGATCGTCCCGGTAGTTCAATGGTCGGAGTAGACGCCGGTGAGCTAGCGGGTGTGGGTAAGATTGGTGTTGCGGTTACAGATGATTTAAGCGCTGTGACCTCTGATTTTGACGTCTTGATTGATTTTACCCGTCCGGAGGTCACGCTGGCTAACCTTGCTGTATGTCATGAGGCGGGTAAACGCATTGTCATCGGTACAACCGGTTTTGATGATGCAGGTAAACAACAAATTTCTGATACTGGAAAAGATATCGGTGTGGTTTTTGCTCCCAATATGAGTGTGGGTGTGAACTTAACGCTCAAGTTGCTGGATATTGCTGCCCGTGTAATGGGGGATGATGTTGATATTGAAGTGATTGAAGCTCATCACCGGCATAAAGTGGATGCACCTTCTGGAACGGCACTGCGAATGGGTGAAGTTGTTGCCAATGCTTTAGGTCGTGACTTAAAAGAATGCGCAGTATATGGCCGTGAAGGGATTACATCTGAGCGCGATCGTAAAACAATCGGTTTTGAGACTATCCGTGCAGGCGATATAGTCGGTGAACACACGGTCATGTTTGCGGATATCGGGGAGCGGGTAGAAATTACTCATAAAGCCTCGAGTCGGATGACTTTTGCTAATGGTGCGGTCCGTGCTTCTCTGTGGATTATGCAGCATGAATCCGGTGAATTCGACATGATGGATGTGCTGGATTTAAAAAATAGTTAGCCACGAACGACTGCATGGACGCAGGAGGTAGAGCAACGCAGGAGCAGTTGCCGAGGACACGAAGAAAAGATAAACCAATAAACCACGGGGATCACGGGTACACAGGGAACATGAATAAAATATTTCTTACCCCCGTGTTCCCAGTGGTTAAATCTTGAAGTTTAAATGTTTTTCTTGCTGTTCTTCGTGCCCTTTGTGGCCAACTTCTCTAGAAATTTTAAACGCCGTTGGGTATAATCACCCCGGTCTGAAACATATCTCTGACCATCCAAATTCCTAGCGGGAGCGTTTAAACAAAGCGCCTCCCGCTTTTTTACACGTCTGTTTTATGGAGGTTTACTTGAGAAAACCGGCCCTACTTGCGCTTGAAGACGGTACCGTTTTTTACGGTGAATCCATTGGTATTGAAGGAGAAACAGTAGGTGAGGTAGTTTTTAACACTGCCATGACCGGCTACCAGGAGATTCTCACTGATCCTTCATATTCTCGCCAGATTGTTACCCTGACTTACCCCCATATTGGAAACGTGGGTACCACCCATGAAGATGCTGAATCATCAGCCGTTCATTCAGCAGGTCTCGTAATTCGTGATTTACCCTTAATTGCCAGCAGCTGGCGAAACGAACTCTCGCTTGAAGACTACCTTGCACAAAACAAGGTCGTGGCGATTGCGGATATTGATACACGTAAACTTACCCGAATTCTTCGTGAAAAAGGGGCGCAAAGTGGTTGTATCGTGGCGGGTGATAACCTCGACGAAGCGGCTGCCATTAAAGAAGCCCAGTCCTTTGCTGGTTTAAAAGGCATGGACCTGGCGAAAGAAGTGACCACGGATTCACAATATGAATGGAAACAGGGAAGCTGGACTTTAGCCGATGGTTTACCCGAAGAATCTAAAGACCTCCCTTACCATGTTGTTGCCTATGATTACGGTGTAAAGACAAATATCTTACGCATGCTTGCCGATCGCGGTTGCCGTTTAACGGTTGTACCTGCAAAAACACCTGCTGCTGATGTTTTAGCGATGAACCCTGATGGCGTTTTCCTTTCAAACGGTCCTGGTGATCCGGAACCGTGTGATTATGCTATTGAAGCGATCCAGCAAATTTTGCCTACGAAGATACCAACATTTGGTATTTGCCTGGGGCATCAACTGCTGTCACTGGCCAGTGGTGCGAAAACGGTGAAAATGAAATTTGGTCATCATGGTGCCAATCACCCGGTACAGGATCTTGAAGGGAAGCAGGTAATGATTACCAGTCAGAACCATGGTTTTGCCGTTGATGAAGACTCTTTACCGGATAACCTGGTTGCTACGCATCGCTCACTCTTTGATCAAAGCTTACAAGGTGTACATCGTACTGATGTTCCGGCCTTCAGTTTCCAGGGACACCCGGAAGCCAGCCCCGGCCCACATGATGTTGCGCCCTTATTTGACCACTTTATTGAATTAATTCAGCAAAATAAATAATTAATTAGGATGTAGGTCGGGCTTCAGCCCGACAAAAGAAAATTATGGCAAAAAGAACTGACATTGAAAGTATCCTGATCATCGGTGCTGGCCCAATCGTAATTGGCCAGGCCTGTGAGTTTGATTATTCTGGTGCACAAGCGTGTAAAGCGTTAAAGGAAGAGGGTTACCGTGTCATCCTGGTAAACTCCAATCCTGCGACAATCATGACTGACCCGGAAATGGCGGATGCAACCTATATCGAGCCCATTCGCTGGCAAACTGTCGCTAAAATTATTGAAAAAGAACGTCCTGATGCCGTGTTACCCACCATGGGGGGCCAAACGGCATTGAACTGTGCGCTCGATTTACACCGTGAAGGTGTATTGAAAGAGTATGGCGTTGAAATGATCGGTGCCGATCGTGAAGCCATTGATAAAGCCGAGGATCGCGACAAGTTCCGTACTGCAATGATCAAAATTGGCCTGGATATGCCAAAAGCAGCCGTTGCACATAGCATGGAAGAAGCTTTCCAGGTTCAGTCTCAGGTAGGTTATCCAACCATTATCCGACCATCATTTACCATGGGTGGTTCCGGTGGTGGTATTGCCTATAACAAGGAAGAGTTTATTGAAATTTGTGAACGTGGTTTAGACCTTTCACCAACTAATGAACTCTTAATCGAGGAATCCATCCTCGGTTGGAAAGAATATGAAATGGAAGTGGTGCGTGATCATAAAGATAACTGCATCATTATCTGTTCAATTGAAAACCTGGATCCAATGGGTGTGCACACCGGTGACTCTATTACCGTTGCCCCTGCGCAAACTTTAACGGATAAAGAATATCAAATTATGCGTGATGCTTCGTTAGCAGTATTACGTGAGATCGGTGTTGATACCGGTGGTTCAAACGTACAGTTTGCAATCAATCCCCAAAATGGTCGCATGATCATTATTGAAATGAATCCACGTGTATCTCGTTCATCAGCATTAGCCTCTAAAGCAACAGGTTTCCCGATTGCAAAAGTCGCGGCGAAATTAGCCGTGGGTTATACGCTGGATGAATTACAAAATGATATTACTGGTGGTGCCACACCTGCGTCGTTTGAACCGACGATTGATTATGTTGTAACAAAGATTCCGCGCTTCACATTTGAAAAATTCCCGAAAGCCGATAACCGCTTAACCACGCAAATGAAATCCGTGGGTGAGGTGATGGCAATTGGTCGTACTCAGCAAGAATCATTACAAAAAGCATTGCGTGGATTAGAAATCGGCGTTGATGGTTTTGATGAGATGGTCGATTTGTCTGCTGATGATGCAATGGACATTATCCGCCAGGAAATCAAGACACCACGTGAACATCGTTTATGGTATGTCGCGGATGGTTTTCGTGCCGGCTTAACGGTTGATGAAATATTTGATTTATCCTTTATCGATCGTTGGTTCCTTGTTCAGATAGAAGAGATTATTAAGTTAGAACAGGAAGTAAAAGAGCAGGGTGTAAATGCGCTTGATGCGAAGCGTATGCGTTACTTAAAACGCAAAGGCTTTGCTGACCGTCGTTTAGCGAAGTTATTAAATATTGACGAGTCATTGTTAAGAAAACAACGTCATGATTTAGGTGTCCGTCCAGTTTATAAACGTGTTGATACCTGCGCGGCAGAGTTTGCAACAAATACTGCTTACATGTATTCAACTTATGAAGAAGAATGTGAATCGGCTCCGACATCTAAAGAAAAGATTATGATTTTAGGTGGTGGTCCTAACCGTGTAGGTCAGGGTATCGAGTTTGATTACTGTTGTGTTCATGCGGCTCTGGCGATGCGTGACGATGGTTATGAAACCATTATGGTGAACTGTAACCCTGAAACTGTTTCAACGGATTATGATACATCTGATCGTTTATATTTCGAGCCACTTACACTCGAAGATGTAATTGAACTGATTGATCTTGAAAAGCCTAAAGGTGTGATCGTTCAGTATGGTGGTCAAACACCGTTAAAACTCGCGCGTGATTTAGAAGCTGCAGGTGCACCCATTATAGGTACAACACCTGATTCAATTGACCTGGCTGAAGATCGTGAACGCTTCCAGCAACTCATTGAAAAGAATGGTTTATTACAGCCACCAAACAGAACTGCGCGTGAAGAAGAACAAGCCGTTAAGTTAGCTGATGAAATTGGTTATCCACTAGTGGTACGTCCATCTTACGTTCTCGGTGGTCGCGCAATGGAAATTGTTTATAACGAGAAAGAACTGCGTCGTTATATGGATGAAGCAGTCCAGGTTTCGAATGATTCACCCGTATTACTTGATCGTTTCCTTGATGATGCCGTTGAAGTGGATGTTGATGCGATTTGTGATGGTGATGACGTCTTAATTGGCGGCATTATGCAACATATCGAGCAAGCAGGTATTCACTCGGGTGACTCTGCATGTTCATTACCACCGTATAACTTATCTGAATCTGTTTTAGATGAGATGCGGAAGCAAATTCGTAAAATGGCAAAGGCATTAAACGTGGTTGGTTTAATGAATACGCAGTTTGCGATTCAGGGCGAAACGGTTTATGTACTTGAAGTTAACCCGCGTGCTTCACGAACAGTGCCTTTTGTTTCCAAGGCTACGGGGCGTCCTTTAGCGAAAGTTGCGGCACGTTGCATGGTGGGACAAAACCTTAAATCACAAAATGCCTTAGATGAAATTGTTCCTGATTTTTACTCGGTAAAAGAAGCGGTATTCCCCTTTAATAAATTCCCGGGAGTTGATCCTGCTTTAGGGCCTGAAATGAAATCAACCGGTGAAGTTATGGGCGTGGGTAAAACATTTGCCGAAGCATTTGCCAAGTCACAACTTGGTGCAAGTGTTGTCTTACCTGAAAAAGGTAAAGCATTCTTAAGTGTAAAAGAAACTGATAAGACAGGTATTGTTGATATTGCCAAAGACCTGGTTGAGCTTGGCTTTGAACTGGTTGCTACAAATGGTACTGCGAAAGTCATTGAAGCAGCAGGTATTGAGTGTCAGCACATTAATAAAGTAATGGAAGGTCGCCCGCATATTGTTGATATGATCAAGAATGAAGAAATTAACCTGATTGTAAATACAACAGAAGGTAGCCAGGCGATTGCAGATTCTGCCACTATCCGTAGTAATGCTTTGCAGTTTAAAGTGACATACACAACCACGTTGGCCGGTGGTGAAGCCTTATGTATGGCATTAAAACAAGAAGACTTAAGCGAAGTAAATCGCTTACAAGATATTCACTAGGAGAGGCGATATGAGTCGACCACCCATGACAGCAGTAGGTGCAGAAAAGTTACGTGCTGAATTAAAAGAATTAAAAACCGTTATTCGCCCACGCATTGTTGAAGCAATTGCAACTGCACGTGAGCACGGTGACTTAAAAGAAAATGCTGAATATCATGCTGCGCGTGAACAACAAAGCTTTGCTGAAGGACGTATTAAAGAAATTGAAGCCGCCTTATCAAATGCAGAAGTTATTGATGTAGTTGAAGTGGGTGGCCGTGCTGGCGATAAAATCGTTTTTGGTGCCACCGTCGAGTTGTTTGATATTGCCGAAGATAAAGAAGTGACTTACCAGATTGTTGGTGAACTTGAAGCCGACATTAAACAGAACCTGATTTCTGTCTCTTCACCGATTGCACGTGCCTTAATTGGTAAGTCAGTTGATGATGAAGTTACCGTGAATGCACCGGGTGGTGATCGCGAGTACGAAATCGTATCTGTTACCTATAAATAAGATGTAGCTCAGATTTTAATCTGAGATACATAACTCAAATGTTTCAAATCAGCGAAAAAATTCTTTTAACGATATGGGTCGGCGCCATGTGGTCTGTTGGCTATATCGTTACGCCTGTATTGTTCCAGATGCTAGATAAACCTGTTGCTGGCAATGTGGCCGGGCAACTATTTACGATAGTCAGTTATCTCGGTTTATTTGCAGCCGTGGCATTAATCATCAATATCTTAATGCAATACGGTTTTAATCGTCGTCACTGGCAATTATGGACTTTAGTAGGCATGTTGGTGATTGTTATGACTGGTCAGTTTGTATTTCAGCCAATGATGGAAGAGTTAAAAGCCGCCGGGTTAAGTGGAGAAAATGCCACCCGTTTTGGTCGTTTGCATGGGATGGCTTCGGGCCTGTTTTTGATTAACAGCCTGGCTGGTTTGGCTTTAGTGATTTCAGGCTTAAGTAAAAAGTAATTTAACTTTTCGGTAAGCTAATCTTGGGTTCATCTGCAGGACGATAAAAACTCGCAGTGTGGCCAATTGTCTGTACTAAAGCAGCTCCTGTTTCGTTCACAATTTGCTCTATCATGGCACTGCGTTCATCTCGGTCACCACTGTTAATTTTTATTTTAACCAGTTCATGGTGAGCCAGGGCAAGCTCAATTTCTGACATCACATTTTCAGTTAATCCAGCACCACCTATGATCACAATAGGTTTAATGTGATGGCAACTTTGACGTAAGAATTTGACCTGTTTTGATGTGATGCTTGTGCCCATGGGGTAATCCGGTTAATTGAAATTCTGAAGGGCGCCTAGTCTACCGTGTCGGCGCTGATAAATCATCCGATAATCAGGTTATAATCTGCACATATTTAGCAAAAACATACGATATTAAGTGATATTTGAGATATAAAAATGGCCCGATCTAAAACCAGTAACAAGTGGTTAACTGAACATTTCAGTGATGAGTTTGTCAAAAAGGCACAAAAGGAAGGTTACCGATCACGTGCCATTTATAAACTGATTGAAATGGATGACAAAGATCGGCTGTTAAAACCCGGTATGACCGTGGTTGATTTAGGTGCCGCTCCGGGTGGTTGGTGTGAGCTCCTGAGTAAGCGTGTAGGTGATTCTGGCCGCATAATTGCATTAGATATTCTGCCAATGGATGCCCTGGGGGATGTGACCTTTATCCAGGGGGATTTTACCGAGCAGGCTGTTTACGATGAATTAATGACGGAGCTGAATGGAAAATGGGTAGACCTTGTAATTTCAGATATGGCCCCCAATTTAAGTGGAATGAAGGCTGTAGATCAGCCAAAAATGATGTATTTGGCTGAACTGGCGCTGGAATTTGCCACAAATGTCCTTAAACCGGGTGGGACCTTTCTAACCAAAGTGTTTACCGGTGAAGGAATCGACGAATATAAGAAGGAATTACGGCAACATTTTGCTAAAATCATAGTTCGTAAACCGAAAGCATCAAGGGCACGATCGTCAGAAATTTATTTATTGGCGAAGGGCTTTAAGAAGGGATAGTATTAACAAAGTTCGAATTTTGCAGGAACGATTTAAGGTAGGAAAACATTGAACGATTTAGTCAAAAATATCATTTTATGGGTAGTAGTCGCCGTTATTTTAATGTCGGTTTTCAGTAACCTGACAACGAATACCCAGACCCAGGAAATCAGTTACTCAGAATTCATTAAAAGCATTAAAGCCCAGCAGGTGACCGATGTCATGCTGACCGGGCGCGTGATTACCGGCACATTACAAGGTGGTCAGAAATTCAGTACTTACTCTCCTGAAACCGATAATAAAGCCATGATTGGTGACTTATTAGAAAGTGGTGTCGTGATTAAAGCGAAGCCATTAGAGCAGTCAATCTGGATGCAGATTTTCATTTCCTCTTTCCCATTCCTGATCATTATTGGTATCTGGCTTTACTTCATGCGTCAGATGCAAGGTGGCGGCGGTAAAGGTGGTGCCCTGTCTTTTGGTAAGAGCAAGGCGCGTTTACTCGGCGAAGACCAGATTAAAATTAACTTCAGTGATGTTGCTGGTGTTGAAGAGGCAAAAGAAGAAGTTGGTGAATTAGTCGAATTCTTACGTGACCCGGGCAAGTTCCAGAAGCTTGGCGGTAAGATTCCTCGTGGTGTATTAATGGTTGGATCACCGGGTACTGGTAAAACATTATTAGCAAAAGCTATTGCGGGTGAAGCGAAAGTTCCGTTCTTTACTATTTCCGGTTCAGACTTTGTAGAAATGTTTGTTGGTGTAGGCGCTTCACGTGTGCGTGATATGTTTGAACAAGCTAAAAAACATGCACCCTGTATTATCTTTATCGATGAGATTGATGCAGTAGGTCGTCATCGTGGTGCTGGCTTAGGCGGTGGACATGATGAACGTGAACAAACATTGAACCAACTTTTAGTTGAGATGGATGGTTTTGAAGGTAACGAAGGTGTCATCGTAATTGCCGCAACTAACCGCCCAGACGTACTCGATCCAGCCTTACTCCGTCCGGGTCGTTTTGATCGCCAGGTCGTAGTGCCGTTACCTGATATGTTAGGTCGTGAACAAATCCTTAAAGTGCATATGCGCAAGGTACCTGTATCCGATAATGTTGATGCAAAAATCATTGCCCGTGGTACACCTGGATTCTCGGGTGCAGATCTCGCTAACCTGGTTAATGAAGCAGCCTTGTTTGCTGCACGTGCAAACAAACGTTTGGTTGAAATGAAAGAGTTCGACCAGGCAAAAGACAAAATTATGATGGGTGCTGAACGACGCTCCATGGTAATGAAAGATGATGAGAAAAAACTCACGGCATATCATGAAGCGGGTCATGCCATTGTGGGTTTAAAAGTGCCTTCTCATGATCCTGTTTACAAAGTGACGATCATTCCTCGTGGCAGGGCATTAGGTGTGACCATGTTTTTACCTGAAGAAGATCGCTATAGCTATAGCAAAGAAAGACTTGAGAGCCAGATATCAAGTTTATTTGGTGGTCGTATTGCCGAAGAACTTATTTTCGGTGCAGATAAAGTGACGACGGGTGCGTCGAATGATATTCAACGCACGACTGAACTTGCACATAACATGGTGACGCAATGGGGTTTATCAGAAAAACTCGGTCCTATGGTATTTGGCGAAGAAGAAGGCGAAGTTTTCTTAGGTAAGTCTGTAACTCAGCATAAAAATATATCGGATGAAACAGCGCATATTATCGATGAAGAAATCCGTAATATTGTTGACCGCAACTATACGCGTGCTGAAAATATCTTGAAGGAAAATATCGATATTCTTCATGCCATGTCAGATGCATTAATGAAGTATGAAACGATTGATAAAGAGCAAATTGCCGCGCTTATGAAAGGTGAAACACCTCAGCCACCTAAAGGGTGGGATGATCAGTCAGGTGGGGATAGTGCGAATACCGCTAAACCTGCTGAAGAAGATAAAACATCTGAAGGTAAAATTGGTGGGCCGGCAGGCGAACACTAAATGTTTTAAATCAATACCTCGCACTTGCGGGGTATTTTTTTGTCTACGTTTTTTGTTAGCGTAGCAATAATCTAAGTTACCAATATGAAAACCTTGTTTGGAAAATCTTATCCCTTAATTATGGGGATACTAAACGTAACACCCGATTCATTTTCTGATGGTGGTCGTTTTATACAACATGATAGTGCGGTTAGTCATGTTAAAAAGATGATTGAAGATGGCGCTGATATCATTGATATAGGTGGGGAATCCACTCGTCCAGGTGCAGCAACAATTTCTATAAATGAAGAATGTGAGCGTGTTATCCCAATCATAAAAGCAATTCGCGAAGTTTCTGATATCCCTGTTTCTATCGACACAAGTAAACCCGAGGTCATGCAAGAAGCTATCACCGCAGGCGCATCTATGATTAATGATGTGAATGCGTTACGAAACGAAGGTGCTGTTGAACTTGTAGCACAACATAATATTCCTGTTTGTCTTATGCATATGCAGGGAAAACCTCGTAGTATGCAGCATAAACCTGAATACACTGACGTGGTTAAAGAAGTTAAAGCATTTCTTGTTGAACGTATTACCGTTTGTCTTGAGGCAGGTATGAATCGAGATAACTTAATCATTGATCCTGGTTTTGGCTTTGGTAAAACACTGGAACATAACCTGTCATTATTTAAACACCTGGATGAATTCTTAGAGTTGAATGTTCCCGTGTTAGTTGGTGTATCTCGAAAATCAATGATTGGCACAGTGTTAGACAATGCACCGGTAGAACAACGTCTTCACGGTAGTGTTGCCCTGGCGACATTAGCCGCCTGGATGAATACACAAATACTTCGCGTACATGATGTTAAAGCAACGGCAGATGCTTTAAAGTTATGTATGGCAGTAAAAGAAGCACAGTAATTAAATTGTAGTAATGGAATAAGAATGAAAAAACAGTTTTTTGGAACAGATGGTATTCGCGGTACTGTAGGATCATATCCAATCACACCAGACTTTATGCTTAAACTGGGTTGGGCTGCCGGGCGTGTATTAGGTGCAGAACAGGGAAGTAAAATACTAATTGGTAAAGATACCCGTATCTCGGGTTACATGATCGAGTCTGCTTTAGAAGCGGGGCTTTCTGCAGCAGGCGTCGATATTCAGTTGCTCGGTCCAATGCCTACACCTGCCATTGCATATCTTACCCGTACTTTAAAAGCCCAGGCAGGAATTGTTATTAGTGCTTCACATAACCCGTTTGCCGACAACGGCATCAAGTTTTTCTCAGCCGAGGGCACAAAGTTAGCCGATGACGTGGAGCATGCGATAGAAGCTGAGTTACAAAAAGAAATCGCCTGTTGCGAATCAGCCGTTTTGGGTAAAGCGTCAAGGGTAAGTGATGCACCTGGTCGTTATATTGAGTTTTGTAAAAACACGTTCCCGGCAGAATTAAACCTGAAACAATTAAAGATCGTCGTGGACTGTGCCAACGGCGCAACCTACCACATAGCTCCCAAGGTGTTTACCGAGTTAGGTGCTGAACTCATTAGCATCGGTGCTAGCCCTGATGGGATGAATATCAATCATGGCTATGGCTCGACGCATCCAGAGAATTTACAAAAAGAAGTCCTGGCTCATAAAGCCGATTTAGGGGTGGCTTTCGATGGTGATGGTGATCGCTTGATCATGGTGGATCATGAAGGCCAGCTGGTCGATGGTGACCAGTTACTCTATGTCATGGCGATGGCTGCCTATGCCAAAGGTGGATTGAAAGGTGGCGTCGTTGGAACCCTGATGACCAACCTGGGGCTTGAGCATGCTTTTGAGCAGCATGAGATCCCCTTTAGCCGGGCAGGTGTCGGTGATCGCTACGTGATGGAGCAGTTACTGGATAAGAACTGGCGCCTGGGAGGCGAGTCATCAGGCCACTTAATTTGTCTGCAGCAGACAACAACGGGGGATGGCATCGTGGCAGCCCTGCAGGTATTGGCTGCCATCGTTGAGCAGGGTACAAGCTTAAAAGAATTGGCCTCTGGTATGAAAAAATACCCCATGGTGCTGATTAATGTACGTGTTACAGAAAAGCCCGATCTGGATAATCATGCTGAAATTCAGTCCGCGGTAGCTGCTGCTGAAGCTGAATTAGCCGATTCCGGACGGGTATTACTTCGACCCTCTGGAACAGAGCCTTTAATCCGGGTTATGGTTGAAGGGCAGGATAAATCACAGGTTGAATCAGTGGCAAATAAGCTAGCTGATATGGTCAAAAAGACCCTGACTTAAAGGCCTAATTTCACCTAATAGCACCGAGTTTTCTCTGGTTTTTCATTGCTTTATTGGCGTCTGGACGTTATTATTCTGCGCTATTTTTGACACGGAACATTAGGGGATACTCAATGCGTAAGCCGATAATTGCCGGTAACTGGAAAATGAACGGTTCTCGTTCAAGCATTAAAGAATTACTCGATGGTGTAAAAGCCGGTATGGGAGATGTGAACTCAGCTGAAGTGGCGGTTTGTGCTCCTGCAATTTACCTGGCGGACGTGTCAGAGCAATTATCTGGTTCAGACGTAGCATGGGGTGGACAAAACCTCAGTACCGAAGCAAAAGGCGCATTCACTGGTGAAATTTCAGCGGATATGCTGCTTGATTTCAACTCAAAATATGTAATTGTTGGCCACTCAGAACGTCGTACTTTATACGGTGAAACTGACGAGCTCGTTGCAGAGAAATTTGAAGTGGCTCGTAAAGCCGGTTTAACACCGATTTTATGTATTGGTGAAAGCCTGGAAGAGCGTGAATCAGGTGTTACTAATGAAGTTTGTGCTCGCCAAATTAATGCGGTTATTGAACGCAGTGGTGTTGAAGCCATCGCGGATGGTGTTATTGCATACGAACCTATCTGGGCAATTGGAACGGGTAAAACAGCGACTCCTGAAATGGCACAGGAAACACATGCCGCAATTCGTAAAATGATTGCAGAAAAAGATGCTTCTGTTGCTGAAAAAGTACGTATTCAATACGGTGGAAGTATGAACGCGGGCAATGCTTCTGATTTATTAGCGATGGAAGATATCGATGGTGGTTTAATCGGTGGTGCTTCGCTTAAAGCGGAAGATTTCCTGGCTATCTGTAAAGCTGCCGGTTAAAACTAATCTAAGAGTTTATAAAAGTTATGTTACATAATGTCATTCTTGTAATTCATGTTCTTGTTGCTATAGGTGTAATTGGCCTGGTTTTAATTCAACAAGGCAAAGGTGCTGATGCAGGTGCCGCGTTTGGTGGTGGTGCATCATCAACAGTATTCGGTTCTCAGGGTTCAGGTTCATTCCTGACACGTTTAACTGCGATACTGGCAACGATCTTTTTTATTACCAGTTTGACACTCGCATACTTATCGATTCAAAAAGTTAAACCTACGAGTGTAGTGGATACTGTAAAAGAACAAAAAGTAGATGTACCAGTAGCGGCAGAAAAGCCAGCGAAATCTACATCTGACGTTCCAGTATCTGATTAAACCTCACAATGCCGATGTGGTGGAATTGGTAGACACGCCATCTTGAGGGGGTGGTGGGGCGACCCGTGCCAGTTCGAGTCTGGCCATCGGCACCATATATAAAAAAAGCGTTACTCATTACGGGTAGCGCTTTTTTTATGCGCGGGAGAACTGTCACGCTAACCGTGCAAGTTGATTCAGGTCGCACTATAGAACTCGATGTAGCATCGCTTTCATTCAGCACTTCCTAACCTCACGTTGTTCGTTCTCGTCGTCCTTGGCGCACTATCGTGCGTCCAATTTTATTCCATACAAAATTGTCGAGTCTGGCCATCGGTACCAGATTTAAATCTTATTATTTTCAATAACTTAGCTATTACCATTTTAAATATGCGTTATTACTGAGAGCGGTAAGTAACTGATATTAATAAGTAAAAAATAAAAGGGTGATATGGATCATAGTTTTGCTAACAGTTGTTAACAATTTATTGAAAATCATTCTCAAGTAAATTAGTATTTGCTTATGGATTATCTATAAGGGTAAACCATTAAAGGATTTTACGTCGTGTTTGGACTACACGAACAAGGAAGCAGTACAGGGAAAGTTAGGAAAGGATTGTATCTTAAGGATTGGTACAAACAAGGAAAACGAGAAAGGAACACTCGTAAAAGCTCCGAAAGGGCACGTTGAATATCCCCCCCCAATATTCGGCACGCAAAGTTTCTGGCTTAGTCAGTAATGGTTAAGTAGCCGAACTTCCGAAGAGCATCTACTTTCAACACGAGAGTGTTGAAATATAATGGAATGCTTTCGGACAGGGATGTTACCCCTTAAATATTAAGGGGCAAAAATAGTAAATGTTGGATTAATCCAAAATCATGCTTGAAGCATGATTTTTTTTGCCTTGAATTTTTGCCATAAGCTCGTGCATAATCACTTTAATCAGGATGATTAAAGAAAAAGGATATTTCATGAGTCTCACCGATACCGCACTACTCAATAAACAAATTTTCTCTTT
>Ga0207752_1000138_pt1 | contig 33351 bp, 28 predicted proteins | sample Pon2CUnioCityCA_6_FD_187272 | JGI IMG/M metagenome (GOLD analysis project Ga0207752, IMG submission 187272) | Marine sediment microbial community from Union City, CA, USA - Pond 2C Sediment 2 (SPAdes) | ecosystem: Environmental > Aquatic > Marine > Intertidal zone > Salt pond sediment ... | reverse complement strand
TTGTGGAGCGACATCGACGAAGCGCAATGGAATGACTGGCACTGGCAGCTGGCCAATCGCATCACCACTGTCGATAAACTGAGCCAGGTGATCAACCTGACCGACGAGGAGAAACAGGTCATCGACCGGTCCCTCAACACCCTCAGGATGGCCATCACCCCCTACTACGCCAGCCTGATGGACCCGGATAGCGCCTCCTGCCCCATTCGTATGCGCGCTGTGCCGAAGATCCAGGAGACCGAGATCCGGCCCGAGGACGAGGTCGATCCCCTGGCCGAGGACACCGATTCACCCGTGCCGGGCATCACCCACCGCTATCCGGACCGCCTCTTGTTTCTCGTCACCGATCAGTGCTCGATGTACTGTCGCCACTGCACCCGCCGCCGGATGGCCGGAGACACGGACCGGGCACTGCCTCAGTCCCGCATCGACGAGATGGTGACCTACGTGAGGGACGCCCGGGGCGTCCGTGACGTCCTCCTCAGCGGCGGCGACCCCCTCACCCTCTCCACAGACAGGCTCGAGTACATCGTCGCCCGGCTTCACGAGATCCCCCACGTGGAGATCGTCCGCTACGGCTCCGCCGTCCCCGTCGTCATGCCTCAGCGGATCACCGACGGTCTGGTGACTATGATGAAGAAGTACCAGCCGGTCTGGCTGAATACCCATTTCAACCATCCCCGGGAGATGACGCCCGAGTCCCGCAGAGCGCTGGCCAAATTGGCCGATAACGGCATCGTCATAGGGAACCAGAGCGTCCTCTTGAGGGGCGTCAATGACTGTCCCTACATCATGAAAGAGCTGGTGCAGCGTCTGGTCCACAACCGGGTTCGCCCATACTACATCTACCAGTGTGATCTCTCCCAGGGCATCGGCCACTTCCGCACGTCCATCGGCACCGGCATGGAGATCATAGAGCATCTCTGGGGCCACACCACCGGCTTCGCCGTGCCCCGCTACGTCAAGGATGTCGGTGGCGGGGTGGGGAAGACCCCGATCGATCCCTGCTACATCGTAAGCAGAAGCGACCGCATGGTGATCTTCCGGAACTACGAGGGCGTCATCGGACGCTACATGGAGCCGGAGGACACCGCCTCATTCGCTTGCCCCGAGGAATGCGAGGTATGTGAGGAACGGCAGAAGCGCGGTCTCGACCAGCGGAAGGTCGGCCTGGAGCGTCTCTTCAGCGGCGAGGTGACGGCCCTCGAGCCAGCGCGCCTCGACCGGCACGAAAGAAATGAGGAAGCAAGAAGAAGGAGAACGCAGAAAAAGGAGAAGACAGAATGACTGAGGTCGTCATCGCCTCGGCGGTGCGCACGCCCATCGGCAAGTTCGGCAGCGTGCTCAAGGACGTATCGGCTGCGGACTTGGGCCGCATTGTGGCCGAGGAGTCGTTGAATCGGGCCGGGCTTGCCCCCGACGACGTCGACGAGATCATCGTCGGCCACGCCCGCCAGGCCGGTAACGGCCCCAACCTGGCCCGCCAGATCGGCTACCAGGCCGCCGTGCCCGTCGACCGGCCATCCTACACCATCAACAAGGCCTGCGCCAGCGGACTGAAAGCCATCACCCTCGCCCACCAATCGATCGTCACCGGCGAGAACGACGTCGTCCTGGCCGGCGGCGTCGAGCAGATGTCCCAGATCCCCTACCTGCTGACCCAAGCCCGCTGGGGCTACCGCCTGGGCGGGGACGAATTGGTCGACGCCATGCACCGCGATGGCTACTACTGTCCCCTGGCGGAGATGATGATGGGGCGCACGGCCGAGGTTCTGGTGGAAGAGTATGACATCAGCCGCCAGGAGCAGGATCGACTCGCCCTGGAGAGCCACAGGAAGGCCGTGCAAGCGTGGGAAGATGGCCTCTTCGACGCGGAGGTCGTGCCGGTCGAGGCGCCCACCCGGATGGGACAGACCGTCCGGGTCGAGGAGGACGAACGCCCGCGCCCGGACACCAGCATGGAGAAACTGGCGCGACTGCGCCCCGTCTTCAAGGAGGACGGCACCATCACGGCGGGGAGCGCCAGCGGCATCACCGATGGGGCCGCCGCGGTCGTCGTCATGCGGGCCGACCGGGCCGACGCCCTGGGCATCGAGCCCCTGGCCCGCATCGAGGCCTTCGCCAGCGCCGGCGTCGACCCAAAACGGATGGGCATGGGCCCGGTGCCTGCCACCCGGAAGGTCATGGCGCAAACCGGCCTCTCCCTCGCCGACCTCGATCTCATCGAGCTGAACGAGGCATTCGCCGCTCAGGTCCTGGCCGTCGAGCGAGAGCTCGACTGGGACGTCGAGCGGCGGAACGTCCACGGCGGGGCCATCGCCCTCGGCCATCCCACCGGCTGCACCGGCACCCGCATCGTCGTCACCCTTCTCCATGCCATGCACCAGCGCGACGTCGAGACCGGCCTGGCCACGCTCTGTGTGAGCGGGGGGCTCGGGATGGCGCTCCTGGTGAGACGGGTGTAGGAGCAATCGATGTCCGACGAACGACACACAGAATCGACCGGCGAATCCGGCTACGCCCATCCCCACGGACACGTTCTCTACCGGCGCGCCAGCCACCGCCGGCCCATGGTGGACCGGGGTGAGGGTGTCTATCTCTACGATACCGAAGGGCACCGCTATCTCGACGCCTCCGGGGGTGCCATCGTCGTCAATCTGGGCCACGGCGTCCGAGAGGTGGCCGAGGCACTGTCCGACCAGGCGGCGCAGGCGGCGTACGCCCATCCCACAATGTTCACCAGCCGCCCGGCGGAGGCGTACGCCGCGGCGCTGGCCGAGGTGACGTCGCTTCCCGGCGCCCGCTTCTTCTTCCTGAGCAGCGGCTCCGAGGCGGTGGAGACCGCCATCAAGCTAGCCCGACAGGTGCAGGTGGAGCGTGGGAGGGGCAGCCGCTACCTCATCATCTCCCGCCAGCAGTCCTACCACGGCACCACGCTGGGCGCGCTGGCGGTGGCCGGCAAGCCGAAGATGCAGCGTCCCTTCCAGCCGATGCTGGCTGACGTGCCGCACATTCCGCCACCCTACTGCTACCGCTGCCCTTTCCATCTCAGCCACCCCGGATGTGATCTCCGCTGTGCCGACGCCCTCGAGGAAGAAATCGAACACGTCGGACCGGACAACGTCGCCGCCTTCATCGCCGAGCCCGTCAGCGGCGCCACCCTCGGCGCCGTCGTGCCGCCGCCCGGCTACTGGCCGCAAGTCCGGGAGATCTGCGACCGTCACCAGGTACTCCTCATCGCCGACGAGGTGATGACCGGCTTTGGGCGCACCGGACGCTGGTTCGCCCTCGATCACTGGGACGTCGTGCCCGACGTGGCGGCCATGAGCAAGGGGACGGCCGGCGGCTACGCTCCCCTCTCCGTCACGGCGGCGCGGGGCGACCTCGTCGACGAGATCGTGGCCGGAAGCGGCAACTTCGTCCACGGCGGGACCTTCTCTCACCACCCGGTCAGCACCGCCGCCGGACTGGCGACGCTCCGCTATCTGAAGCAGCACGACCTCATCGCGGCCGCTGCGCGGAAGGGGCACCGGTTGGGGGAGAAACTGCGGGACGGCCTGGGTGACCTCCCGTGCATCGGCGATATTCGCGGGATCGGACTGATGTGGGGGGTGGAGTTCGTCTCCGAGCGCGAAAGCAGGGCCCCCTTCCCGCCCCAGAGACACTTCGCTCAGGCGGTGGCGGACACGGCCTTTGAGCGAGGCCTCATCGTCTACCCCACCGGTGGCTGTGTCGACGGCACTGCCGGAGACCACCTGACCCTCGGCCCTCCCTTCATCATCACGGAGGAGCAGATGGACGAGCTGGTGGTTCTCCTGCGCCGAGCGATCGAGACGGAGGCGGGCTGACCAGCGCAGCGGTGACGTTGTCCAAAGTCTCATATCGGGTTACAATCAGTTTCGACATGGACTGGGCGCACGACCAGCCCTTCTCACCGGCCGTGCGCCCGGAAGAGCTCCCGCGTCTGAAGGTGTCGCGGGCTACCCCAACCGGAGAATAGGCAGGCCCTAGGCAGATGTCCGCCTGCGAGTCCCACGCGATAATGGGAACGCCGCAGATCGATCAGCTCCGCGATCTCAGCGGGCAATCGATAGAGACGTGCTACCATTGTCACAAGTGTCGGGCCGGCTGTCCCGTCCTTCCCGCGATGGACTACGGGCCGGACCGCATCCTTCGCCTCCTCCACCTCGGTCAATGGGAGCGGGTTCTGACCAGCCGCGACGTGTGGCTCTGCCTGGGCTGCGAGATGTGCGGCGCCCATTGCCCCAACGGTATCGACGTCGGCGCCGTCATGATTGCGCTGCGAGAAATCGCGGCAGCGCAAGGGTACCGCGCCGAGGACTGCGCCAAGCTACGCGACAGGCTTCGCGACCAGCTTGACGCTGCGCCTCGCGACGACCAGCCCGTCGCCCCTCACGACCCGACCCTGCCCAAGGTCGACGATCGGCTGTGTGCGGGGATTCAGCGTCTTAACCAGCTCAGCAACACCGTTGCCGCCGCTCACAACGTCAGCGGCGACGACAACGATGACCGTCTGATCTGGAGCCAGAACCTGGCGCACATTCCCGAGGGCCTGACCCAGAAACCTGGGGCCGACCTCGTCTACTTCGTCGGCTGCGTGGGCGCCTTCTTCCCCCGCAGCTACCGGGTGCCCCAGGCGCTGACCCGCGTGCTGGAGGCTGCCGACGCCGACTTCACCACCTTGGGGGGCGAGGAGTGGTGCTGCGGCTACCCCATCTTCGCCATCGGGGACAAGGAGCGTGCGGCCGAGCTCGCCCGCCACAACGTGGCCCGGGTGGAGGCCCTGGGCGCCGGGCGCCTCGTCACCACCTGCCCCTCCTGCTACCATGCCTGGAAGCACCTCTATCCCGATCTCGTCGATCACGACCTGGCCGTCGAGATCCTCCACGCTACAGAGTTGCTGGCCGAACTGGTGTCTGAGGGAGATCTCCTCCTGGGGGAGCTTCCCGTTCGCGCCACTTATCACGACCCGTGCGACCTGGGGCGCAAGGGACACGTCTACGACGCGCCCCGTCGGATCCTGCGCGCCATCCCCGGCCTCACGTTTGTGGAGATGAACGGCTCGGGACAGATCTCGGAATGTTGCGGGGGCGGCGGGAACGTGGAGAGCTTCGACCCCGACGCCGTCTCGGGTGTCGCTCACCACCGCATCGACCGGGCGTGTGAGGTAGAGGCTGAGATGATCGTCTCGGCGTGCCAGCAGTGCGAGCGCACGCTCATGGGCGCCGTCCGTCGCCACAAGGAAGCCCGTCGAGCACGCATACGCGTCGTGGACGTGGCGGAGCTCGTCTGGCAGGCGGTCGAAAGCGGCCGAGAGGGGAACGCCTAGGCCTATGCCCGGAGCCCGGATCGGCGTCTTCGTCTGTCATTGTGGGCTCAACATCGCTAGCACCGTCGACGTAGACCAGGTGGTCGAGGCCCTCCGCGGCTACCCTGGCGTTGCCGTCGCTGCTGACTACCAGTACATGTGCTCCGAGCCCGGCCAGGGGCTCATCCAGGATGCCATCCGGGACCACAACCTGGACGGCGTGGTCGTCGCCGCCTGCTCGCCGTCGATGCACGAGACCACGTTCCGCAAGGCCGCCGACGGCGTCGGCCTCAACCCCCACCGGCTGGAGATCGCCAACATCCGCGAGCAGATCGCCTGGCCCCATCAGCGTGCCCCCGAGGAGGCGACGCGCAAGGCCATCGAGACCGTGCGCACCTTCGTGGAGAAGGTCCGGCGTAACGAGCCGTTGGCGCCGATCACGCTCCCCATCACCCGGCGTGCGTTGATCATCGGCGGCGGAATCGCTGGCCTGACCGCCGCCCTCGACGTCGCCGAAGCGGGCTACCCCGTGGTCCTCGTCGAGCGGACCCACCGGTTGGGAGGGAAGGTCGCCGATCTGGCGCCCCTCTATCTCAACCTTGAGGACGGTGATCACCTCCTGGCCGAGCGGATTGAGGCCGTCACCCACCACCCGCTCATCGAGGTGCGCACCGGAGCAGAGGTGACCGGCTTCGAGGGGTACGTCGGCAACTTCACCGCGGAGATCACCAGAGCGGCCCCCCAAGACAGCGACCAGCCCTCGAATCTGCCGGTTTCCCAATCTACCACCGTCGACGTCGGTGCCGTTATCCTGGCCACCGGCTTCGACCTCTACGAGAAGAATCGACTCGTCGAGTACGGCGGCGACCGCCTTCCCGACGTCGTCGACAGCATGACCTTCGAGCGCATGCTCAAGTTGGGGGACATCCGTCGACCCTCCGATGGGCGCGTGCCGCAGGAGATCGTCTGGATCCAGTGTGCCGGCTCCCGGTCCCCGGATCGCCACCAGCCCTATTGCTCGAAGATCTGCTGCATGTGCGTCGCCAAACAGGCCATCGCCTATCGGAAGGCCGTGCCCCAGGGCCAGGCCTACGTCTTCTACATCGACATCCGTTCCCAGGGCCGCGGCTACGATGAATTTGTGCAACGGGCTATGGAGGAGTTCGACGTCGTCTACCTCCGCGGAAAGGTGTCCAAGGTGCTCCGTCGGAATGACGAGCTCGAGGTCTGGGGTGCCGACACCCTCACCGGACGCTCGATGCGCGTCCGCGCCGATCTGGTCGTCCTGATGATGGCGTCGGTCCCCAGCGAGGACAGCGACGAGTTGACCCGGCTGCTCCGCGTCGCCTCCGACGAGAGCGGATTCTTCTCCGAGGCCCATCCAAAGCTGCGCCCTGTGGAGAGCCTCACGGCCGGTGTCTACCTCGCCGGGGCCTGCCAGTTTCCCAAGGACATCCCGGAGACCGTGGCCCAGGCTTCCGGCGCCGCCTCCAAGGTGCTCAAGCTCTTCGCCCAGCCCGAGCTTGCCTCCGAGCCCTCCGTCGCCACCGTGGACGAGGATCTTTGTGTCGGTTGCGGCCTCTGCGTCCCGGCGTGCCCCTACGACGCCCGCGAGCTCCACCCCTGGAAGCAGGTCGCCACGGTCAACGCCGCCCTCTGCCAGAGTTGCGGCGCCTGCGCCGTCGTCTGTCGGAACAAGGCCACCACTGTGCGCAACATGACCCCCCGTCAGATTTTCGCCATGATGGAGGCCTTCTTATGACGCCGCGCAGCGCGAACGGGTCAGCTCACGTGCTCGTCGTCGGGGGCGGGCTGGCCGGGATGACCGCCGCCCACCATCTGGCCGAATGGGGCGTCCACGTGAGTCTGGTCGACAGCGCGCCGTCCCTCGGTGGCGCTTTCCTCCTCCTCGATCACACCTTCACCACCGACTCCTGCGGGCTGTGCATCGCCCTCCCCCGCCAGCCCTCGTACTGCCCGACCCTGTCCAGCGATCTCCACCCCCGCATCTCGTCCCTGACCGGGACCACCCTGGTGGCCCTGGAGGGAGGGCCCGGGGCCTTTGCGGCCGTCCTGCGCCGCGAGCCCCGGACCGTCGATCCCGAGCGCTGCGACAACTGTGGGGCCTGCGCCGCCGTCTGTCCCGCAACCCGTCCGCGTTCCCGCTGGGGGCGCTTCCTGTTCGACGATCCGCTGGATCAGAAGGCCATCTATCCTCCGCCCCCCCGCGCCGTCCCCTATGCCTACGCGATCGCTCCGGACGCCTGCACCCGGTGCGGGGCCTGTGTGGAGGCCTGCCCACAAGGAGCGATCGATCTGAACGCGCAGGCTTTTCAGCTGCAGATCGAGGTCGACGCGGTCCTCCTGGCGCCGGGGTTCGCCCCTTTCGACGCCGCCCGGGCCTTCGAGTATGGCTGGGGCCGCTGCGCGAACGTGGTCACCAGCCTCGAGTTCGAACGGATGCTCAACCGCTCCGGGCCCACCGCCGGACAAATCCTCCGCCCGTCCGACGGGCAGGCGCCGGAGCGCATAGCCTTCGTCCACTGCGTCGGCTCCCGCAGCGAGGCCCTGGACCGCCCCTACTGCTCCACCTCCTGCTGTATGATCACGGCCAAGCAGGTCGGCATGGCAAAACAGATCTTCCCCCGGGCTGACGTGACCGTCTTCACCATGGACGTGCGCTCCGCCGGGAAGGGATACGAACGCTATTTCGACGAAGTAGCCGCCCTTCCGGCGGTGACCTACCGGCGCGGGAGGCCCGCGGCGGTCCACGAGACGCCCGGTGACCAGAACGTGCGGCTACTGACTCCCGAGGGGGAGGAGATCTTCGACCTTCTCGTGTTGAGCGTGGGCATGGGCCCGGCTGAAAGTATTCGAGAGCTGGGTGACTGCGCCGGGGTGCCGCTCGACGATCACGGCTTCATCCTCCCGGGCGACGCCGGACCGGGGAGCACCCGTCGTGCCGGGATCTTCACCGCTGGAGCCAGCATCGCGCCCGCCGACGTGCCCGAGACCGTCACCCAGGCCGAGACGGCGGCCGCCCTCGCCGCCAGTGCCCTCCTCCGTCCAGCGCACTTCGGGCCGGACCCCACAAAGAACCAGGAACCCGGGGCGCGGGAGAAGGACCTCTCCGACGAGCCGCCCCGTGTCGGCGTCTTTCTCTGCGCCTGCCGCGGGGCACTGGCTGGTGTTCTCGAGTTCGAGGCCCTGGTCGGCGCCGCCGAACAGATGCGCGGCGTCGCTCACGTTGAGCTTCTGGACGCCGCTTGCGAGGAGGCGGGGCTTGCGGCCATCGAGGAGGCGGTATCGGCCCACGACCTCAACCGTCTGGTCATCGGCGCTTGCTCACCCCGCCTCTATGCCAATCGGTTCGAGGCGTTGATGGAACGCCTCAAGTTGCCACCCGAGCTCCTCCGGCGTGCCAACATCCGCGAGGGCGCCGCCTGGTCCCACGAGCGGATTTCCGCCGCCGCGACGGACGTGGCCCGGAGCGCGGTGGGGATGGCCGTCGCCGCCCTGCGGGAGATCCCCGTCCGCCCTCCCCTCGTCCGCGGTCCCCAGTGGCCTGCGGAGCGTGTTCTCGTCCTCGGCGGCGGCCTCGCCGGGATGACGGCGGCCCTCACCCTCGCCGAGCTTGGCGTACCGTGCGACCTCGTCGAGCGGGAGGCCTATTTGGGCGGCAACTTGCGAGGAAGCGTCCACCCTGTCGAGGGCTTCGGCACCGGCAAGGACCCCGGGCGCCTCCTTGAAGAGATCACGGAGCAGCTCGAACGCGCCGAACGCCTGCGCATCTGGAATAGGGCGCAACTGGCAGCGTGGACCGGCAGCCAGGGCGACTTTCGCGCCCGGATCCAGGTTCAGGAAGAAGTCGTCCCGGAGAGGTACGGCGCCCTGATCGTCGCCACCGGCGCCGAGCCAGCCGCCCCCCACGAGTACCTCTACGGCCAGGATCCTCGCGTCGTCACCCAGCAGGACCTCGACCGGGCCCTAGGGGACGCGCCTCTCGGATCGTCCATCGGCGATCTCCGCTCGGTGGTCATGCTCCAGTGCGTCGGAAGCCGCGACGAGGAGCACCCTTACTGCTCCCGCGTCTGCTGCGCTCACGCCCTCCAGAACGCCGTCCTGCTCAAGGGGCGTGACCCCGCGCTGGACGTCACCGTCCTCTTCCGCGACATCCGCACCCTGGGCATGCGCGAGCTCCTCTACCAGGAGGCCCGCCAACTCGGGGTCCGTTTCGTCCGCTACGAACCGCCGGACACGCCCGTCGTGGAGGCGCGCCCGGACCATCTGCGCATTACCGTGCGCGACCGGCTCTACGACGAGACGCTCACTCTCCGGGCCGACCGCCTCGTCCTCTCGACCGGCATCGCGCCCCGCGCGGGTAACCGTCATCTTGCCGACCTGCTCGGCATAGGGCTCGACGAGGATGGATTCTTCAACGAGGCCCACCCCAAGCTCCGCCCGACCGACCTGCCTCCGCCTGGCGTCTTCGTATGCGGCATGGCCTATGGACCCCGTTTCTCCGAGGAGAGCGTAGCCCAGGCCCGGGCCGCGGCCCTTCGCGCCGCGTTGACCGTCCTTCGGCCGGCGGAGACCCGTCGTGACGTCGCCCACGTCGAAGAGAAACTCTGTAGCTTCTGCGGATTGTGCGTCACCTCCTGCCCGTACGGCGCCCGGGTTCTCGATGATGACGAGCGCGTGGCCCGCGTCATCGACCACCTCTGCCTCGGTTGCGGCACTTGCACCGTCGTCTGTCCGAACGGGGCCAGCCGCCAGAAGACCTTTGAGCCCGTCGAGGCCCTGGCCCTGGTGGATGCCGCGCTGATCTAGATGAGCTCTTGGAGGATGAAGCTATGAATGAAGCGTTTGAGCCCCGCATCGTGGCCTTCCTCTGCAACTGGTGCACCTACACCGCTGCGGACCTGGCGGGCACCAGCCGCATCCAGTACCCGCCCAACGTGCGCGTCATCCGCCTGATGTGCAGCGGGCAGCTCGATCCGATCTACGTGGCCAAGGCCCTCCTGGAGGGAGCCGACGGCGTCCTCATCGGGGGCTGTCACCCCGGGGACTGCCACTATCAGTCGGGCAACTACAAAGCCCGCCGTCGCTACGCCATCATCCAGGAGGTGCTCGACGGGCTGGGCATCGACCCGGAGCGCGTATGGCTCCGCTGGATCAGCGCCTCCGAGGGACAGTACTTCGCCGACACGGTGACGGACATGGTCACGGCGATCCGCGAGGTCGGTCCGTCTCCCTTCCGCAGCCAGTGGAGTATCTGATTGACAAACCTTCCCGAAAGCTACAAACCCGGACTCGACAAGCGAGAGCTTAATCCGCTTATATCCAGTTCTTTGCAAGGATGCCCTATCGTAGCTTTCGGGAAGGTTGACGGGACACCAGACCATTGGAGTTCTTCCTATGAATGGTTGGCTAGAAACGGAAAGCGGGACAACTCGTGGGATCGTCGACCTGCTCCAGAGACTTCTGAGCGAGGGCATCGTCGACGCCCTCCTCGTCCCCCTTCGCACCCCCGACGGACGGGCCGTCGTGCCCACCTTGATTCGCGACCCGTCCCTGCTCAGCCAGGCCCGCCCCCTGGCCCCCGTCCTGCCGATCAACGCCGGCATGGTCTTGGGGCAGATCACGGCCACCGGTCCCGCGGGCCGCGTCGGTGCTGTATTGCGCAACTGCGAGCTCCGCACAGTGGTCGAGCTCTCCAAGGTGCGCCAGGCGCTCCTCGACGACGTGCTTCTCATCGGCGTCGACTGCCTCGGCACCTATGCCGTCGAGGACTACGCCGACCTCGCGGCAGAGGGTATCGATCCCGTGTCGCCAGCCCTCGCCATGGCTGGCCAGGGCACGGTCCAGCCCCTGGAGGGCCGCGCGTTCCGCGCTGCTTGCACCATGTGCGAGCGCCCCATCCCGTCTGCCGGTAGAGGTGCCGCCGGCGGTGACGACTACGCACCGCACGTCGCCATCGGCCTCCTGGGCGTGCCCAACGACCAGCGCCTCTGGCTGTCGGTCCCGGACCCGGACCTGGCCGCGGTCCTCGGCATCGAACCGGCCGACGAGCCCGTCGCCCGCGACGAGGCAATCGCGTCCCTCATCGCCGACCGCACCGCGGAGCGTGACCGACGCTTTGTCCGCTTTGCCGAGCAGGTCAGCGAGCCCCTCTCCCTCCTCAGCGAGTTCGCCACCTGCATCCGCTGTCAGAACTGCATGGTCGCCTGTCCCATCTGCTACTGTAAGGAATGCATCTTCCGCACCGACATCTTCCACCATCCCTCGGCCCGCTACTGGGATTGGGCCGCCCGCAAGGGCGCCGTCCGGCTGCCGTCGGACACGCTCCTCTTCCACGTGACCCGCATGCTCCACATGGCCCACGCGTGCGTGGGGTGCGGTATGTGCAGCGACGCCTGTCCCGTCGACATCCCCGTCGCCGACGTCTTCCGCGCCGTCGGGCAGAGGGTGCAGCAGCGCTTCGACTACGTTCCCGGCCGTCACCCCGACGAGGAGATGGTCATCGCCACCTTCCGCGAGGACGAACTGAAGGACCTGGGAGGCTAGGGCCGAAATGACCGGAAACGACACTCAGACCACGACGGCTCACAGCGAACGACAGTCCGCGTCCGGCCCTTCCATTACCGCTCTTCACCGCTCTGAGCGGATCGCGGGATCCGCGCCCCGTGCAAGTCATTTTCTCCACCGCTCCCAGTGGATCGTCAGATCCGCGACCCGTGCCAGGTGCCATCGCGGGCGAACCAGCTCCTGCCAGGGACCGCATCCCCTATGCCAGAGACACGCTCTGTAGCAGACGCCCCGTCCCCCGACCGCGTCCTGATCGTAGGGGCCGGCATCGCCGGCATGCAGGCCGCCCTCGACGTCGCCGACGCCGGGTACGACGTCCTCCTCGTCGAGCGCCGCCCGTCCATCGGCGGCCGCATGGCCCAGCTCTCCGAGACCTTCCCCACCCTCGACTGCGCCCAGTGCATTCTCACCCCTCGAACCGTCGAGGTTGGCCATCACGAGCGGATCGAGTTGTTGACCCACTCGGAGGTGGAAGCTGTCGAGGGAGAGATGGGCGACTTCCGCGTCCGTATCCGCCGGCACGCGGCCTACGTCGACTGGGATCTCTGCACCGGATGCGGTCTCTGCCAGGAGAAGTGCCCGGGCCGCGTCCCGTCCGAGTTCGAGCGCGACATGGGAGAGCGGAAGGCCATCTACACCCTCTCCCCCCAGGCAGTGCCCAACAAGCCCGTCATCGACCCCGAACACTGCATTCACTTCCTCCGGGACCGCTGCGGAGCCTGTGCCAAACTCTGTCCCGTCGGCGCCGTCGACTTCGAGCAGCAGGACACCATCATTGAGGAACGCTGCGCCGCCATCATCCTCGCTCCGGGCTACGACCTCTATGGGCTCGAGCACATGCCCGAGTACGGCGGCGGCAACGTGCCCGACGTCATCGACGCCCTCGCCTTCGAGCGTCTCCTCTCCTCCTCCGGCCCCACCGCGGGCCAGGTTCGACGCCCATCCGACGGCAAGGTCCCCCGCGAGGTCGTCTTCATCCAGTGCGCCGGATCCCGGGATCCGCAGGAGCACCTCCCCTACTGTTCCAAGATCTGCTGTATGTACACCGCCAAGCAGGCCACCCTCTACCGTCACCGGGTCCACAAAGGACAGGCCTACGTCTTCTACATCGACATTCGCGCCTCCGGCAAAGGGTACGACGAGTTTACCCAGCGGGCCATGGAGGACGAGCGCGTCATCTACCTCCGAGGCAAGGTCTCCCGCCTCTTCCGCCGCGGAGATCAGGTCGTCGTCTGGGGCGCCGACACCCTGAGCAACCGCCAGATAGAAATCTCCGCCGACCTGGTCGTCGTCGCTCCCGCCCTCCAGCCCCACCCCGAGACCGCCCGCTTGGCCCGGATGCTCAGGCTCCCCACGGACGAACACGGCTGGATTCTCTCCCGCGATGCGAACGCCCATCCGGTAGAGACACCCCGTCCCGGCGTCTATGTCGCCGGCGCGGCCACCGGTCCGATGGACATCCCCGAGACCGTCGCCCAGGCCAGCGGCGCGGCTGCGCAGGTCCTCAAGCGCTTCGCCGCCCGCCGCCGCGGTCGATCACGCCCGACCTGCCCCCCGAGCGACCCGACGCCCGACTGATTACTACACGCAGTTAACCTTTGACCAGACCCCTTCCTCGCCTCGTTCGACCGCCTCTCCGCAGCTTGAACCCTGCCTCCCGTTCCGTTCTTTGCCTCCGCGTTGTTGCCGACTGAGGACAAAGCTTGACATGCCGCAACTGAGATTGTATACTGGCATCAACACGCGCCTCACTTCCATCTCTACTGGACCGCATCTACCCTATTCCAGCCGGTCGTGCAGAGCCTTGGCCCGTCCCGGGAAGAACCTCGCAGCAAGCTGCGGGCTTCTTCCAATGACGCGGACAATTTCTCGAACGCTGGTCCGGCAGACAGAGCCCGCGCCTTCGGGATCGTCCCCTGTACCGGATGGTTCGACCTATCCAGCATCGAAAGGAGGGAACTGACCCAGTCAAATATCTCTGACGCGATCCACTGAGGTTCGGCTGCGACCGGGAAGGGCCGTCCAGTCCAACCCTTCTCGCATCGCCAAGGAATGCCAGTAAGGAGGGTACTGATGAAGCGTTCGCTGCTGATCTGTCTGTCCGTTCTGCTGGCGCTGGCTGCCGTTGCCGCCACTGCGCTGGCTATGGAAATCCGTTCTGTTCCGGAGACGAACCCCGTCGCACCCGCCGTAAACGGGTCCGCGCGGATCGCCGTCGCCCACCTCGCACCGTTCAGCACCACGACAGCCGTAAACATCCGCATCGACGGTATGCCTGTACCGCAACTGGCCAATTTAGAGTTTGGAGATTCGACCCCCTACATCACGGTGCCAACGGGAACACACCTGGTCGAGATCTATCTGGTTGGCAGCCCCACGCCGGCCCTGACCACCACCGTCAACCTTGAGGACCAGGATTATACCGCCATCGCCATCGGTGGAGCGAGAAGTTGGCCTCTCGAGTTGAGGCTCCTCCAGGATGACAACACGGCGCCCCCAACCAACACAGCTAAGGTGCGCGTCGGTCACCTCGCCCCCTTCGCGACCGCCATCACCGACACCTTGGCCGACGTTCGTCTCCAGGATGGCACCTCGATCCCTGGCGCTACGGGGGTTCCCTACGGCGTCATCGGTCCCTACACACCGCTGCTCGCTATGCCTTACAACCTGAAAATCACCTCACCCGGGGGCGCGGTCACGCTGATCGATCCGCTCCTCGTCACGTTCAGTCCAGGCGACATCCTCTCCCTCTTCGCGGTCGGCGACGGCGCCAATCAGCCGCTTGGAGTCTTCGCTCTGCCAAGTGGACAGCCCGGCGCTCTCCTTCCGCTGGCCAACTATCACCTGTTCTTACCGATAGTAGCCAGGGACGCCGCCCCGTAGTAAGCGCCAGCCACTGGGAGCGAGCCAAGGTCGGCAGTATCGACCTTGGCTCGCTCCGCACCACACCACCGGGTGGCAGGCCGTTCTCTCCCCGCCCACGTTCCCCTCCCTGGCGTCGGATCGTGACAGCCCCTGCCGGCCGCCCCACTAGCAAGAACGTGCCTTCAATGCTAAAATTGCCGTAGCAAATACGTTGAGAGACCAAGAAGGACGCGGCTTAGGTAAGGTACCGTCAGTCAGTGCAGGAAACGAACGCATTCATCCAGGACATACTGATCCACGTCAAGGCAGCCGGCGCGTTAGCCCTCAAGGAACAGCGCCGGCTCGACTTCTCCGACCGCCACTATAAAGCCGACGAATCCGTCGTCACCGAGGCCGACCGGAAAGTTGAGGATCTCCTTTACCAGCACATCGCCGCCCACCACCCCGCCGCCAACATCATCACCGAAGAGAGCCGACACCCCTTCGCCCCCGGAAAGCTCCTCACCTTCGCCGTCGATCCCATCGACGGCACGGACGTTTTCAGCCAGGGCATGCCCGGCTGGTGCGTCTCCGTCGGCTTGCTCGACCGCGATCTCGTTCCCGTGGCCGGCGTCATCTTCGCCCCCCGGCTCGACCTCCTTCTCGCCGCCGACGTTGGCGGACCGCTCACGCTGAACGGATCGAGGCTCCCCGCCCCCAATCCACCGGATCCCATCTCCGTTCGCTCCAACCTCATGGTCACCTCGCGAATCCACAAGACCCTCGATTTGAGCGCATACGTCGGCAAGATCAGGGGCATCGGGAGCGCCGCCCTCCACCTCGCCTACCCCTTGATCTACCCGGCCGTTATCGGCGCCCTCGAGGGCCCCGGCGCCCACATCTGGGACGTCGCCGCCGCCCACGCGATCAACCGGGCCCAGGGGCGCGACCTGGTCTATCTGAACGGCGAGCCTATCGACTACGCAACGATGCTGGATGGAGGACCGGCCCGCGACGTCATTATGTCCGGGGCCGAACCGATCGTTGAGACGTTGAGAGACGTACTAAGGAGACTGGAGTGACACCCGTGGCAAACCTGAGCCCCCTGCTGGGGACGGCCCGCGTGCCGTTCCTTATCCTGACGCCCGCCTGCGTTGCCCTGGGAGTCGCCACCGCCCACTGGACCGCCGGACAGGTCAACGTGCTCTACGCCCTCCTGGCCCTCATCGGCGCCACGTCCGCCCACGTCAGCGTCAATGCCCTGAACGAGTACCTTGATTTCAGGAGCGAGCTCGACTTTCACACCACCCGCACGCCCTTCAGTGGAGGCAGCGGCACGCTGCCCAACAGGCCGGAGCTGGCGCGTCAGGCACTGGGCCTGGGGATCGTCGCTCTCGTCATCACCGGCCTGATCGGCCTCTATTTCGTGTGGATTCGAGGGGCAGGACTCCTCCCCCTCGGCCTCCTCGGCCTGGTGACCATCGTGATCTACACGCCCTGGCTGGCCCGCGTCCCCTTCCTCTGTCTGATCGCTCCCGGCCTCGGCTTCGGGACCTTCATGGTGATGGGGACGGATTTCGTCTTGACCGGGGAGTACTCGTGGACCGCTTTTGTCGCCTCTCTCGTCCCCTTCTTCCTCGTCAGCGACCTGCTACTCTTGAATCAGTTTCCCGACGCGGAACCAGATCAGGAGGTCGGGAGAAGACACTATCCCATCTTGATCGGCCGGCGGCCGAGCAGCATCATCTACGGGGCCTTCCTCCTCCTCGCCCATCTGTCTATCGTCGCCGGGGTCCTCCTGAATCTGCTACCCGCGGCCAGCCTGCTGGGCCTGCTTACCCTCATCCTCGTGGTCCCCACCGCCCGGGGCGCCTATCTCCACGCGGACGAGATGGAGAACCTTGCAACCTTTCTCGGCTTCAACGTCATCATCAACGTCGCCACGCCGCTCCTGACCGCTATTGGGCTCTTCATCGCCTGACACACAAGGTCAGGCTGGATCGTCAGATCCAGCACAAGCGCGAAGACTTCGCAATCCGCTCGGAGCGATCCTGGACCTAGTGGCTCGAATTTCGCAGGAAAGGACAAATTTGGCTTCCCAATCCGTAGACTCGCCGACGCACATCGGCATGCTGAACGAGCAGCCCCTCCACGCCGCCCTCAAGAAATACTACGCCTCACCCGGATCGTGTCTTGAGGCCGAGATCGATGGCTTCGTCGTCGACGTCGCCCGGGAGGACCTCCTGGTGGAGATTCAGACGGGCAACTTCTCGAGCATCAAAGAGAAGATGACCCGCCTCGCCGACCTTCACCCCCTCCTCCTCGTCTATCCGATTGCGCGCCAGAAGTGGCTCCTTAAGCTCCCTAAAAAGCCCGGCGGGCAGACGAAGCGACGGAAATCTCCCAAGCGGGGACGTGTCGAGGAGGTTTTCAAGGAGCTCGTCAGTTTCCCGCATCTGGTGCGCAGTCAGACCTTCTCCCTGGAGGTGGTCTTCACCCACGAGGAGGAGGTGCGCCGCTACGATCCTGAGCGGTGGCGAAACCGGGGCTGGGTGACCGTCGAGCGGCGCCTCCTGGACGTCGTCGACCGTCATACCTTCCGCAGCCCACAGGATTTGGCCACCCTTCTCCCGCCCGGCCTACCGGACCGCTTCACCACCGCGGATCTCGCCGGGGCAATGGACGGCCCTCGGTGGCTGGCGCAGAAGATGGCCTACTGCCTCCGCAACATGGACGTCATCGCCCAGGTCGGCAGGCGCGGCCGTTCGAACCTTTACGAGCTCGACGATGCGTGAGTTCAGACGCCGCATCTACCCGGGGCCGAGGACTTTCCTTGCCGACCTCCGTGCCCTCCTCGCCCGTCGTGGGGCGCTCCGGGCCGCGATGCGCGGCGAGCATCTCGACCCCGCCTTCCGCGAGCGGCTGATGCTCGTCGTCACCGGCGTAAACGAGTGCCGCTACTGCTCCTACGTCCACGCCCGTGAGGCTCTCGCTGCCGGGGTCCCGCCAGAGCAGATCGAAGCCCTCGCGGCCGGCGCGTTCGGGGAGAGTCCGGTCCGCGAGGCTCCCGCCCTCCTCTACGCGCAGCACTGGGCCGAGGCCAGCGGGCGGCCGCATCCCGAGGCGCGACGGCGCGTCCTCGAGCACTACGGCGACGAACAGGGTGAGCGCATCGAGGTCGTACTCCGCATGATCCGCATGGCGAACCTGTTGGGGAACACCGTCGACTATCTCCTCTACCGCATCTCCTTCGGCCGCTGGGGCGGCCTGGACCCTTCTGGCAGCTGACGTCTCCCTCGCGCCTCGGGCAACACCAAGGTACAATACAAGCCGACCGTTGCGAGCAGATAGGAGCTGAACATGTCGTTTCTGACTTTTCTACTTGAAGCAGTCCTGATTTCTCTGTCAGGCGTTATGGCGCCGGGGCCTGTGACCACCCTCGTGGTTGGTAAGGGAAACGAGTCGCCCCACGCCGGAGCCCTCGTCGCCCTGGGGCACGGCATCGTGGAGTTCCCGCTCATGATCGGGGTTTTCTACGGGGTAGGCCACCTCCTGGAGATTCCCCACGCCAGGGCCGTCATCGCCCTCGTCGGCGGCCTCTTCCTTCTGTGGATGGGGATCGACATGCTCCGCAGCCTCACGGAGCAGACGCTTGAGGCCCACGGCTCGAATCAATCGCCCCTCGTCGCGGGCCTTCTCCTCAGCATCGGCAACCCCTACTTCCTCGTCTGGTGGGCCACCGTGGGCGCGACGCTGATCCTCCGCTCGGTCCGCTTTGGGCTCCTCGGGTTCCTCGCCTTTGCCGTGGCCCATTGGAGCTGCGACTTCGTCTGGGACTACCTTCTTTCGGCCATCTCGTTCAAAGGAGGGCAGGTCTTTGGACGTCGTTTTCAGAAGGGCGTGCTTCTGATATGCGGGGGGTTCCTGATCTTCTTCGGAGGCCGCTTCGTCTATGACGGTGCGTCGACCCTTCTAGGCTAGCTCTTCTCTCACTCCTCGACCGGCGTCGCCAGAACCCATCGTCCCGTCGAACGACCCGGAGCCCCACGCTTCTATGGCTCCCCGCCCTCGTGCCGAGGGCGGCTGACCCAGGTCTGATGTTCCCGCGATCTGGTGGATAGATCGCTCGCCCGCGCCTTCACGCCCCAAACAGCTGTGACTTGATCAACCCGAGATATCGGTCCGCCACGAAACTGAGTGCCTTCTCGGCCAGGATGAAGTTCTCGGACAGCGTCTCCAGCACACCCTCCAACCCCTCCACCTGCGCAGCCCGGTGCTCCGCAGCCAGCCGGTAGAACGCCCGGCCGTGGGCCTCATAATCCTCTCGGCTGACGACCGTTCTCGATCGCGCTCGGGGCCGAATCTCCCCACTGATCGGATACCGATACGTCGCCTCGATGGCGCTGGGGAACACGCCGCTCAGGAAGAGACAAACGTCACCGATCCGCTTGTAAGGCTCGAAGCGCAGCGTCTCGTCCAGAGCCTGAGAATAGCGCATCATGCTCTCCACGTCCAGCTCATTCGTCCGGTAGCGACGCCAGATTCCCTTCCGCACCCGGACGGCCACGGTCATGCTTTCGATCCGCGTGAATGAGGCCAGCATCGACGCCAGGTACCCGCGCAGCGCGTCCTGATCGAGCAGATCGACCACCTCGTTCGTGTCGAAAAGGATCACCTTCTGCAGGCTCCGCCGCTCCGTCGTAAACGCCGCTTCTTCCAGATCACGGCGCGCCCGCCGCAGCAGCACAGTAAACAGCAACCACGGAGAGACCCTCAAGAGGATCTCCTCCCCGCTCATCAACCGTTCGAACAGTCGCTCGTCGTCCAGCATCGCCTCCAGGAAGCGCTCATCCTCCTGAACGAGCTCCACGATGCGCTCCCTGTCCCTGCTCTCAGGCATCAGGGTATCCACCATGAATCGTATGTCGCGCCGTCTCAGTCTCCACGCCATCATCTCACCACCATCCTGATCGATCCACCCGACTGCCAGGGTCGCTCTGAAGCTTCCCCTATCCGACTGTCCATTCAGTGTAACCGGATCGCCGGGCGCGGTCAAGCGGACGAAACCGATGGTGCCTGGCACTTGCGACGCCAACCCTCTTCACCCGACATCTACGTCCCGCGCAGATAATCTCCTTGCCGGAACCGTCCACCTGAGTGCCTGGCACCTGTCCTAAACTACGTGCCAATCTCCCGAATTCTATGGTATAATAGACAACACGATGACCCAGACGCGAGGCTCCGGAGCGCTCCTCCACCGCCTGCGACAGCACCATCGCTGGCCCCCTGTCACAGCGGCCTTCGCACTCCTGATCCTGACAGCGTGCGCGGTCATCTCATCCCCCACGCCAACTCTCCCCCCACCCACAGCGACCACCCAATCACCGACGTCGACCGTCCCCCCGCCGACCGGGACGCCCGTTCCCACCGAGACGGCCAGCACCGCGCCCACCGTCCGCCCAACGGAGACGCCCGTCCCGGCCACACCGACTGCACCGACCTTCGCCCCCACGGCGACACCAACCTCGGGCCCATCCTCCTCCCCTTCACCCACCCCGACGCCGACACCTGCACCCCAGACGCTGGAGCCCACCATCCACGCCTTCGAGGCCGACGTCGACGTTGCCGATCCCGGCGACACCATCACTCTCTCCTGGCACTGGAGTGGCGCCGACAGAGCCGACATCTACCATCTCTTCTCCACGGGTCAGTTGAGCGAGCCCCACTGGGAGGTCGAACCAACCGGCTCGCTGGAGTACACGATCTCGCCGGACCGACGGAACGGAGATGCGTTCGTCCTATTCCTCACCAACGACGCTGAAGGCCTCGTAGCTCAGGAAACCGTTCAAATCCGGCTCCCCTGCCCCGACGAGTGGTTCTTCCGCCCGGCCCCCGACATCTGCCCCCGCGACGAAGCCATCGTGACCGACGGGGCGCAGGAGCACTTCGAGCACGGGCGTATGCTCTGGAATCGGGCCCAGGGTGTCATCTACGTCCTCTTCGACGATGGCCAATACCCTCGCTGGCGCGCCTACGCCGACGAGTGGGAGGAAGGCGATCCCGTTTCGGACCCCGACATCGACCCGCCGTCCGGCTACTACCAGCCCGTGCGGGGCTTCGGCCTCGTCTGGCGGCAGAACCCCACCGTCCGCGAGCGGCTGGGCTGGGCCGTTGATGCCGAGCAGGCGTATCGGACAGCCATTCAACGCACCTCCCACCCCCGCTATTCGGACCTCTACATCCGCGCCTTGGACAGCGGCGTCTGGCGCCTGGGACCGAACGGCGACTCGTGGGAGCACCTCACCACGACCGAGAGCTAGACAGCATCTCTCTCCTCGGCCTCCTGTTGATCAACGATCCAGTGAAGCGCCTTAGCCCTTGCCAGTCGCGGTCCCTCTCGGCCGGATAGGTCCGCCTTCAGGAAGAGCCGCCGCTCTTTCCGTTCGACCAGTCTCGCCTTCACGACGATGTACCCCACGCCCAGTGTTACGGGCCGACTGTACGTCACCTCCAGGCGTCGCGTGACGTTAGGCGGTGCGACCAGCATGCTCAGCGGTCCCAGTGTATTGTCGAAGGCCGCGGCGACCATCCCCCCTTGCATCGTACCGTACGGATTCATGTAGCGTTGGCGGACAGGGAACTCCGCCGTAAGGAACCCGGCATCCATGTCGAGCTCAAGGAATTCGCCATCCATAGCGACGAAGACCGGCGGCGGCAAAGCATATTGGCTCGCCCGATCACCCAACTTGTCTCGCAGGATATCCATGATGACCCCGGACAGACTCTCAGGCGCCTTCAAAACTCGCCTCCAGCCAATCTAGGTCGGCCTTGTCAACCACGTCCGGCTCGACCGACAGCCCCTCGAGACCCAGATAGCCGAGAAACCGATCCAGGCAGGCCGTCAGCGCCGCTCGCATCTCCTCCGTCACCTCGACCCCTTCCTCCCACCACCAGCCCTTGATCACCAGCGTCCCTTCCTCGTCCCCGCGTTCCGGCTCGAACCGGGCAACGAATCGATCGCCGTATAGAATGGGCAGCACGTAGTAGCCGTACCGCCTCTCCTCCGCCGGCTTGTACACTTCCCACACGTATTCGAAGTCGAACAGCGCCTCGACCAGGCTCCTGTCCCACATCACGTTGTCCAGCGGCGCCACGATGATCGCCCGCCGAGAACCCTGCGCAGCCGGTGCCGCCGCTTCCAGCATCCTTTCGTCTTCGCGCCTCACGTAGAACCGTGGCCCGAGGCCCTCCACACGTACCTCCGCCACCTCTCCTCGCTCCAGCAGCCGCCCCAGCGCGGCCCTCCGCTCCTTGCTCTTGAATCCCCGAATGCCCAACCAGGCGCCGCCAGCCCGGTTCCATAGGAGGCCCGTGCTCCCGATGCGTCGCTTGACGTACCAGTCGTGGTACGCCGCCTCGCTCACATTCGGATCGGGCGCCGAGAGTACCTCCGCCGAGACGTGACGCGCGGCGCAGTCGTACACCTTCCGCGTATGCACCCTGTGGTGGACGATCAGCTCGCCCCAGGAGTACATACTCTCCAGCGCCGCGCGGGCCACTCGAGTCGGCGCCCACGACCAGTCGACCGTCGTGTCGAGGTCCAGGTCGATCGACGACAGCGGGCCCCGCGTCTCGATCGCTTTTCGCACCTCGGGCAAAACCGCCTGAACCGCTGCCTGGTTCTTTCGAGGATTCTCCCGTGCCGCCTCTCGGTGGCGGTGGAAATACGGCCAGTCCTCCACCGGATAGATCGACATATTCTTGTCCCATCCATCGACCAGCTTCCGCTCCTCGTAGAGCAGCGATTCCAGCATCGCCGGTCGATAATCCACTACCCGGGCCTGGAGCACCAGATCGGGGTTCCGTCCCACCACGTCCAACGGGTCGAACTGGATGCACCCCAGACGGCGAATGGCCGCCATAATCCCCCGTTTCCCCTTCCACGCATACTCAGGCCCCAACCCCTGGTGAGCGAGCACAAATCGTCGCGCCTGTCTCTTCGTAATCTCTTTCATCTTCGTCGGACACACCTCCCTCCCTGATGGTCGTGATGTGAGCACCAGGATGCGGCGAGATCGATGATACCACGACCGCCCCACCACCTCCAGCCGGGCAGCCTGCCCGTCCAGGGGAATCGCATCTACCCAGACATGCAGAGAGCCCGGCTCTTCGCCGGGCTCTCTTTCCTTCAACCGCTTCAGCGGTCCTGATGGCTCGCCTACCGCGTTCTGAGGTGCAAGCCTACCTCAGTTCCCACCGTTTCCGTTCGGCGGTCCGTTTCCGTTGTTGTTCTTGTTGTTCGGCCCGGCGTGATCCGGCGGGCCAGTGCCGTCATCCTCGTCCTCCAGACCCTCTGGACCGTCATCGTCCCCGTTCTCGTCGTCCTTCGGTCCGGCATGGTCGGGTGGCCCAGGATCCTTGTCCTTGTCCTTCGGCCCGGCGTGGTCCGGCGGGCCCTTGTCGTCATCCTCGTCCTTCGGCCCCGCGTGATCCGGCGGCCCCTTGTCGTCATCCTCGTCGTTCGGATCCACGCTCTCCGGCTCATCCACGTCCTCCGAGTCATCCGGCGGACCCGCATGCTCCGGTCGCCCGTTCCCTATCAGGCCTAGCTCCTGCCACACCTGCCCCCAGCCGCCTAACTCGACCCTTAGCGCCAGGATCGCACTTGGGCTGGTGTCTGTGAAAGTCTCCGTGGGCGTGATATTCTCACTCGTCTTCAGCGCGTGCATAATCTCGCCGAAGCCGTACCCATCAGCGAACCAGCTCACCACCTGCGTGGCGCTGATCTCATACTGATCCGCCAGGCTGAGTGCAACGGGGTGCGTGATGGTGGTCGTATTCGTGTACCAGCCATTTCCCGTGCGGCCGCTCCCCTTGACGCCCGGGGTGTCGTCGTCATCGTCGTCCTCGTCGTCCCCCACCTGGAACGCGTACCGCATCTGCTCCTCGTTCCTGGCCAGCGTCTGCTCCATCTCGGAGAGCCGGGCAGGGTCAGCCAGCCGCTCGCGAACTTGAGCCCTTTCAGTGAGCGCGCCGACCGCGTTGCCATACTCGCCGAGCGCCTCTTGCAGACGCTCCTGATCCTGCTTTCGGACCAGCTTCTGGATCTCCTGCATGCGCTCCTCGGTCAAGCGCATCCGGAGCTGAGTAGCCGCCTCTGGATTGTACGTCAGACGGAGTTGAATCCTCTCTATGGCCCGATCGATACCGTATAGCGGTTCGCCAGGCCCGGCGGCGTCCGCAGCGAGAGCGACGCCGGCCATACCGGCCATCCACACGGCCACGACCACGGCGATACTCACCAACGTGGGTACGAGTCTCAGTCTCATGTTTGATCTCCTTTCTTGTCCAAGAACTTGACGACGAGTTGCGACCTGCTCCGCCGCAGCCGCACGGCGGGCAACCCGCGCCTCACGACGCAGCCGTGCCCGACCGACTGCCAGCTGAGCTTGGGGCTCCGGCACCTCGGCATACTGTTCTCTCAGAGAAGAAGCGATTTGCAGCAGCGGGCGCAGCTGCTCGGCTTGCTCGGGGTGCCGTTGTAGCACCCTCTCGATGTCCCTTCCCTTTTCTATCTCCTGAAGACATGCTTCCAAGAGACGGTCAAACGACTTCTCGCCCATAGGCTTTATCCTCCGTCTAGAATCCGGCGCAGCGACGCGAGACCCCGATGTTGCAGGGCCTCCACCGCACTCACGCTCTTCTCCATCACCGCCGCAGTTTCTCGGGCGGTAAGGCCTTCCCCAAAACGGAGCACCAGCACCTCTTGCTGTCCCGGGGTGAGCTCTTCGACTGCCGAGAGCAGACGCTCGCGCCGGTTCTTCTCCTTCAGTGCGTCGTCCGGATTGCCCTCGGCCCTCACCTCTCGGCCCTCCAGCGGCTCCACCGGGTCGTCCGGCTGGCTCCGGTGATGGTCGACGATCAGGTTGTGTGCAATGCGGTACAGCCATCCTCGGAACGAGGTCCGCCACGGCCGATCCGACTGAATCGCATTCAACATCCGCACAAACACCTCTCCGACCAGACTCTCCGCCTCCATACCGTCGCCGACCCGCCGGTAGATGTAGCGGTACATAAGGGGCGCGTACGCCTCATAAATCTCCTCCAGCGCCTCCTCATCATACGCTTTGGCCCGCCTCAGGAGGGCCGCCTCATCCTTCACCTTGCTGGTCACTCCTACTATACATGACGTAAAAGTCGCCAAAACCTTGCGGGTAACGAGCGCCAGAATCCAAATTTTAAGGTTTCTGGCCGTTCCCGGGCCTGCCTTATGCTGCTGAACCTTCAAACCCGCACAATCGGTTACCTGGTGGCGGCGCTGGGGGTCCTAACGGAACGGAGCAAGGCCTGGCGAAGGTATCTGCGATGAGCGATGTCGAACCGAGGACGATCTGCCCGGGCAGGCAATCCAACCGTCCCACCCGCACCGACAGTCTCTCGGTCGAGGGAAAGATCGAGCTGCCTCGTCACGCGGGGCGTCCAGGCCCATCCTGCCAAATCACGGACTCCCTGATACGGTGGGCGTCAAACCAGCCTTCCGGGAAAGAAGGGAAATATCGCCCTCAGCGCCGGGCCGCCCCGGCGCCGATGTCCGGCGCCTCCGAAGCCGCAAATCTTACGGAGACCTCTATCGCCCAGGAGGCGTCTGGCACGGGCGATGCGCGTTATGCCGCTACCCAGCCTCCGCTCGGGGCCCTAGCGCCCCGGACGGTACCGCTTGGGGCAGTTCTTCCCCTGTCCCCGCTTGTGTCGGTAGTACCAGGTGGTCGTCTTGTCCATTGTGCGTCGCTTTCGCTTCTGCACCTCCGCACCGCATTCGGGACATCTCCCCACTTCCGGCGCGTCCGGCCCGGCCACCACCAGTCGGTTTCCTACCTCCGCCTCGCGCATATCGCCCTCCCTCCTCTTGAGACTCCGGTGCGGAATTCTACCATCCTTCGGCACGCTGCAAAGCCAGAGCGCCCCCCTAGCTCAGCAACACCAGGCTCACCGCCATCACCGCCATCCCGGCCAGAAGCCCCAGAAGGCTCTCGTGCTCCCTACCGTAGGCCCGACTCGTGGGCAGCAGTTCATCCAGGCTGATGTATACCATGATTCCGGCGACCGCCCCGAAGAGAACGCCCATGACCTGCGGGGGGAGCAGTCCACCGTCCTTCCCCACCAGCAAGCGCAGCCCAACGTACGCCAGCAGCGCCCCCAGCGGCTCCGATAGGCCGCTGATCAGCGAGTATAGAAACGCCTTCCCACGCCTTCCCGTGGCGTAGTATATCGGCACGCAGATGCTGATACCCTCGGGAATATTATGCAGTGCAATCGCCACCGCAATCGCCGCCCCCACCTCCGGGTCCCGCAGAGCCGAGAAGAACGTCGTCAGCCCCTCCGGGAAGTTATGCACCGCGATCGCCAGGGCCGCAAAGACGCCGGTACGGAACAGCTCATCGCGTCCCTCGCCCCGGCCCAGGGACCTCGCAGACGGTCCCTGGCTGCCCGCAACACGCTGGGGATTGGGAGGACAGACTGCGGCAGAGCCGTGATTCTCCACCGACTCCGTCACGTGGGGTTCGTGGGGGTCATGCGTGTGCGGTGTGAGGGTGTCGATGATGGCAATGACCGCCGTGCCGCCGAAGAAAGAGGCGAGGGTGATCCACGACCCCCAGGGCTGGCCATAGGCTTCCCCGAGCCGATTGAACCCTTTATCGAGGATGTCCACGAGGGAGACGTATATCAGAACCCCTGCGGAAAAGCCCGTCGACACCGAAAGAAACCGGTAGTTCGTTCGCTTGGCAAGAAATGCGATTCCACTCCCGATCGCCGTGGCCAGCCCGGCGAAGATCGTCAACCCCAGTGCGATCCAGACGTTCCCCATGTCCCTCCTTCTATCAGGTCGACCGCGAGGCCCACGCCTCCCGTCCCGTGTCAATTGTACCCCATAGTCGACGCTCGAACAAAGCCCACGCTGTTACCCGGCTTTTTGAAGGAGCTCGGCAGAAGGACGTGACCCTCCCTTCAGGCTCCTTCCAGGCCGTCCACCCCCCTCTGGTCTCGTCTCCACCTACTTGGGCAGTTCGCTCCCGTCTCCCGCGCTCGACGCTCATTCACGCGATTCGCAACTGTCGGTCGGGTTTCCTTGTTCGCGTCCTTCGCGCCTTTTCGCGCCTTCCGTGATCCAGAACCCCCATTTGCTATTGACAAAGGGCCAAGGGTGTATATAATATACTTGGTACGGCAACTATTGCTGCGCCAATCATCGTAAGATCAGCAAGCGCCGCGTGGGCGTCTAGGGAGGCTCATATGAGTGAACCACTTTGCGACGATCTCGGATTCCTGATTGCCCGGACCCACCGAGCGATGAGGCGTTGGCTCGCCTCGCGACTCGACCCCTTTGATATCACCCACGAGCAGTTCGCGGTCCTCGCCTGCCTCTGGGACGAGGAGGGGCTCTCGCAAACCGAGCTTGCCGAGCGCGCCTATGCCGACGAGACCTCCCTCACCCGCATGCTCCAGCGCATGGAGGAGAGCGAGCTGATTCGGCGCGAGGGGGACGAAGAGGACCAGCGCGTCAACCGGGTCCACCTCACCGCAGCAGCTCGGGATCTTGAAGCGCAGGTGATCCCCCTGCGCCAGAGGGGACTCCGCCAGGCAACCGAGGGCCTCAGCAGCTACGAGGTGCGCGAGCTGAAACGCATGTTGAATCGTGTCTTCGAGAACCTTGCTCATGACGAGCTGTAGCCTCAACCCTGTTCGAGGAACGACCTGCCGTATCAACGCGGGCACCGACGAGGGGTGCCCGCCCGTGGAAGCGCCTCCGCCCTCAAAATGCCGGCCCAGCCCTCGTGCTTCTCACCGGTGAGGGACATCGAAACCATCAGAGAAGAAAGGACATAGAATCGTGCTTGAAAATGAGAAGGAAAAAGGACGCTCTCTCGCCCACCTTCCCCCACCCGAGCGAAACAAGCTGGTCGCCCGGATGATGTTCGGCGAGAACGCCGAGCAGGCGCAGCAGGGGATGTTCATGTTGATGGGCATGTGGGGCGTGGCCCCCGGTCCCCCACCGGGAGCGGAAGGCCCACCGGCTGGCGGCCCCCCGGCCGGGCCATCGCACCCCGAAGAAGGAGGCCCAGCATGAGCCCCGTTCAGGAGCTTACCACCAAGCTGGTCGCCATGGACGAGAGCGGCGTCCTCGAGGGCGTGCGGGAACAGCTCCGCGCCGGAGAGGATCCCCAGGCCATCCTCGACGCCCTCAGCGAGGGCATGAACGTCGTCGGCGAGCGCTACGGCAACAAGGAGTACTTCCTGGCCGACCTGGTGATGGCCGCCGAGATCTTCAAGCAGTCGATGGAGATCCTGGAGCCGAAGCTGGATGCCGAGGCCGGGAATGGCCGCGAGGTCTGCGGCCGTATGGTGATCGGCACGGCCGCGGGCGATCTCCACGACATCGGCAAGAATATCTTCGTCGCCCTGGCGCGGAACGCCGGCTTCGCCGTCACCGACCTGGGCATCGACGTGGCGCCCGAGTCCTTCGTCGAGCAAGTCAAGCTGAACAACGCAAACGTCGTCGGACTCTCCGGCATCCTCACCTTCTCCCTCGATTCGATGGAGGAGACCGTCAAGACCCTCGAGGAGGCCGGTCTGCGCGATCAGGTCAAGGTCATCATCGGCGGCCTGCCGGTCGACGAGCGCTGGTGCGAGCTGGTCGGCGCCGACGCCTACAGCGACGACGCCTACGAAGGCCTGCAGAAGCTGCTGGCCCTGATGGAGGAGAACTGATGTCTGAGATGACGGCCATTGAACGGGTGAACAAGCACATCAACCTGGAGGAGCCGGATCGAGTCGGCATCGCTCCGATGGGCGAGTTCTACTACGCCCAGCTCGTCGACATGAGCATCGAGGACTTCCTGATGGACCCAACGAAGGCCGACGAAGCCTTCGAATATGGCTTCAACAAGCACGGCGGCTTCGATATGGCGGAGATCGGGTTCCTGCTCGCCTCCTACCTCAGCACCGCGCCCGACGCATTTTCCACCTTCTACCTCGACTGGCACCTGCCGGGGCGGGAGCGCGATCCGTACGCCATCCCGAACCTCAACGAGCGAGCGAGGGAAAACCCCCTCATGACCGAGGATGACTACGACCTGGTCCTCAAGCACGGCTGGCACCGCCTCTTCAGCTTCCGCCGGGCGGGCGTAGAGGATCTCCTCAGCCTCGCCCGGATGGGGCCCGCCGTGGCACCCCTGGTGCAGAAGTGGCGCCAGGAGTACAAAGTGCCGACCATGATCGACGGTCCGATGGGCCAGCCCGTTGGCGTCCTCGCCCGGATGCGCGGCACCACCAACTTCCTCCTCGACCTGCGCCGCAGGCCGGAGAAGATGCTGGAGGTCATGGACGTCCTCTGCGACGGCTTGATCGCCTTCAGCCTCGCGCAGGCGGAGATGCTCCACGCGAAGACGTTGATCCTGGGTGGCGGCACGGCAGCCGATTTCATCTCGCCGAAGATGTTCGAGCGCTTCGTGCTCCCCTTCATCCTCCGTAGCGCTCACGCCGCGGTGGAGGCCGGCTACCGGCTCCAGTACCACTTCGACACCAACTGGACCCCCATGCTCCCTTATCTCAAGGACCTGCCGGCCAAGTCCGGCTACCTCCATCTCGACGAAAGAACCGACATCGTCGAGGCGAAACGGGTCCTGGGGGACCATCTCTGCCTCTTCGGCAACCTCAAACCATCGCTCTTCCGCTTCGGGACCGAGGAGGAGGTCGAGCGGCGGGTCAAGGAGATCATCGACGGCTGCGCCGCCGGCGGAGGGCTGATCATCAGCGCCGAGCTGACCGCCGACTCCCGCTTCGAGCTCGTCGACAAGATGGTCCAGGTCACCAAGGAGTACGGCATCTACTGATCCAGGCACACGACTTCACTGCGGACCACAGCTGTGTCCGGTCTCCCGACCGGACACAGCACATAGCTCACCGCGTGGGCCGTAGGGCAGGTCTGTGTAAGCGAAGCGACACCTGCCAAAGTCCAAGAGTCGGTTATGTCTGGCCTCTCGACCAGACATAACCAGCCTGAGAGAAACCACCCACCATGACGACCACCAACGAATCCTTCACCATCCGTTTCAGCCCCAGCGGCCGACGGGCAACCTACGATCACCCGCTTTCTATCCTTGAGACCGCCCGCAAGGCCGGCGTCGAGATCACAGCCCTCTGCAGCGGCCTCGGCTCCTGCGGCCGCTGCCGCGTAAAAGTGCAGGGAGACGCCATCTCTCCGCTGTCTCAGAAGGAGCGGGAGCTTCTCTCCGAGGGCGAGCTCGACGCCGGCTGCCGTCTGGCTTGCCGCACCATCGTGGACGGCGACGCCGCCGTCTACGTCCCGGAGATATCCCGCCCCCGGGCGCAACAGCTCCAACTCACAGGACGGGAAGTCCCGGTCGCTCCCTCCCCCGCCGTGCACAAGGTACTCGTCGAACTGTCCCCTCCTACCCTCTCGGACCCCCGTTCGGACCTCGAGCGGATCGACGACGCGCTGCGGCGCAGCGACGGAGCCCCCACCGGTGAGATCGACGCCGCGCTTCTGGGACGCATCGGCCCGGCGCTCCGCGAGGGCGACTGGCGCGCTACGCTCACCCTCGACGGCTCAGAGCTCATTCAGATGGAGTCGGGTGACACCACGGACCGCCTCTACGGCGTCGCCGTCGACCTGGGAAGCACCAAGATTGCCGCCTACCTCGTCGACCTGACGTCCGGCGAGACGGTCGAGACGCAGGGGACCATGAACCCGCAGATCGCCTATGGCGAGGACATCGCCACCCGCCTCAGTCACGCGGTAGACCACGCCGACGGCGCGTCGCAACTGCAGCACCTTGCCCTCGACGCCATTAAGGATCTGATTCACGCGCTGTGCGAGGGAAACGACCTCTCTCCCGATGAGGTCCTCGAGATCGTCGTGGTGGGAAACACAGCCATGCACCATATCTTCCTGGGTCTCTCCACCCGGCCCTTGACCGCGTCCCCCTTCGTGCCGATCGCAACCCGACCGTTCCGCATCAAGGCCCGCGATCTCGGTCTCCCAGCGACTCCCGGTGCTTACGTGACCTGCCCTCCGCCCGTCGCCGGCTTTGTCGGCTCCGACCACGTCGCCATGGTCCTCGCCTCTCGCCTCGCCGAGAAGCCGGGAACCTTCCTCGGCATCGACATCGGCACCAACACGGAGATCTCCCTGAAGCGCGGCGACGCGATCACCGCCGTCTCCTGCGCGTCCGGACCGGCCTTCGAAGGCGCGGCGATCTGCTGGGGCATGAAGGCCGCCCCTGGGGCCATCGAACGGGTGTGGATAGAGCCGGGGACGCAGGAGGTTCACCTCTCCACCATCGACGGCGCCGAGCCGGTCGGTATCTGCGGTTCTGGCATCCTCGACAGCGTGGCGGGCATGGTCGGCGCCGGGTTGCTGAACGCCCGCGGACACATCGAACGCGACGCCGGAGGGGTCCGTATCGGAGAGTCCAGCCTGCCGGAGTTCGTCCTCACCGAGACCCCGGCCGGGCGCACCATCACCGTCACCCAGACCGACGTAGAGCGAATCCAGATGGCGAAGGGAGCAATCCGCTCCGGCATCGAGGTCTTGCTCGACGCCGCCAACGTCACAGCCGCGGATCTCGACGGTATCATCCTGGCCGGAGCCTTCGGCACCTTTATCGACCCCCTCTCGGCCATCGAAATCGGCATGCTCCCGCCGGTGCCCTCCGAACGCATCACCCAGGTCGGGAACGCCGCGGGCGCGGGAGCGAAGGAGATCCTGGTCAGCACCGAGCGGCGGCGGGAGGCTGAGGAGGTGGCCCGCCGGATCGACTACCTGGAGTTGACAGTCTACCCTAACTACTCCCGCTTCTTCGCCCGCGCTCTCCGTTTCTAGCGTGGGAAATCGCCGGCCGGCGATCAAGGGACCGCCCGGGCGACCTCCCATCTGGGCTCGGGAAAGACCTATTCCGGGCCGGTTGTCCGCGCCGCCGGTTCAGCTTCAAGGAGACACAAGCAATGGAACAGCAGTACAAGGTGTACAGCTATCGCTGGGTCAATCTGGTCGTCTATACTCTCATCACCTTCATGGCCGGTATGGGTTTCCTGTCCGTGGCGCCTCTGCTCGACATGATGGCCGAGCGCTGGACCATCAGCTTCGGCGCCGCCAGCCTCCTCATGTCCGTCGTCGGCCTCTTCCAGCTGATTCTCTCCATCCCCACCGGGTGGGTCGCCGGAAAGACAGGCTTCAAGCTCCCCATCTCCATTGGCGCATCCCTTCTCGCCCTCGGCTTCCTCCTCCGTGCGACGGCCGATAGCTACGGGACCTTCATGTTCTTCACCGTAGTCGCCGGCCTCGGCTGGGGCCTGATCTGGAGCCCGCTCGGAAGCCTGGTCGCGACCTGGTTTCCCGCCAGTGAGATCGGACTGGCAAACAGTCTCTGGCCGGTCGGCTTTCTCGCCGGTCAGGCCTTCGGATCCCTGACCAGCATCCCCTTCACCACCAGCTTCGGCTGGTCCCAGACCTGGCTCATCTACGGGATCATCGCCGCGATAATCGCCGCCCTCAGTTGGATTCTCCTCCGCCCCCGCCCCCCGCTGCCGCCGGAGCGCCGCCCGCCCATCGAGCCGGCTGGCCTGTGGGAAGGCATGCAGCAGACGATGAACCGCACCAACGTCGCCCTCCAGTACACCGTCTTCGCCTCCGTCGGCTCTCTGGCCGTAGCGCCGGCCCTCGTCCCGCCGATGCTCATCGGCAAGGGCGTCCCGCCGCCGCTGGCCGGCGTCATCTCCGGGCTCTCCCTGGTGGGGAGCACCCTCGGATCCCTTCTGATCCCGACCCTCGCTTTCCGAAGGCGGCGTGCTCGCCTGCTGGCGCTGGTGTGCGCCTTCCTGGGCCCCATCTTCTTCGTAAGCCTGTTCTACCTCCCCGTTCAGTCCGCGGGCCCGGGATCGGCCATTGCCCTCAGTCTGCTCTTCGGCTTCGCCATGGCCCCCGTGATGGCCATATCAATGGGAATCGGCCAGCTCCAACCCGGCGTCAATCCGGGCAACGCAGCGATCCTGGCCGGCGTCTTCCTGACCTCCATCGGCGCGGGCGCCACCATCTTCCCGCCGCTCATGGGACGCATCGTGGACACCTCAGGCGTACAAACAGCGGCGTGGGTGCTCGCCGCCCTCGCCGCCGTCTCCTTCGCCCTCCTCGCCGCCCTCGTACCGGAGCCGGAATCGCCGGCCAGACACTAGGCGATATCTGAGGCGGTTTCGGGGCAGCGCACGCTGGACGTGCGCTGCCCCAAGCCCCCTCTCTACCGTCCGTCTACAACTGCTTCAGCAGCTCCTCCTTCTTCGCCTCATACTCTTCCTCAGTGATCGCCCCCGCATCCAGGAGCTTCTTCAACTGCTGAATCCGCTCCGCCGGGTCCGGCTCCCTCTTCTTCGCCGGCTTCCCTGCCTCGGCCCGCCTCGAGACCAGCTCCTCGGGCTTATGGAGCACCCACTCCTCCACTCCTAACATCTTCTTCTTCCGCTGGATAGAGACCGGCTCGACGGCGATCGCGTCCAGAGCGTCCCGGATCGTCTCA
>Ga0207752_1000137_pt1 | contig 33446 bp, 33 predicted proteins | sample Pon2CUnioCityCA_6_FD_187272 | JGI IMG/M metagenome (GOLD analysis project Ga0207752, IMG submission 187272) | Marine sediment microbial community from Union City, CA, USA - Pond 2C Sediment 2 (SPAdes) | ecosystem: Environmental > Aquatic > Marine > Intertidal zone > Salt pond sediment ... | reverse complement strand
CGCGGCGTTGTGCCGGTTCTTGGGCTGCGACATCTCACGCGTCGTGACGCGAATCATGAACTGGCAATACAGCCGGGCCCGAGCGGGCATCGACCTGGCCCAGGCCGTGGGCACGCCGGAGGGATCCCCGAATGAATCGTGACGCGATCCCACAGCTGACGCTGGAGAGCCTGGAAGCCTACCGCCGGCAGCGCCGGCCGACGGGCGGCTTTCTCCGCGCGGTCCTGGCGAACGACTTGCTGTTGGCCACGCAGATGGCGGACTGCCACAACCGAGCTGCGTTCTTCGACATCTGCGAGTACGTGTGGATGGAACTGCCGACGGCGGCCCATGGCTCGTACGACGCCGTCGCAAGCTGGCTGGAAGGAGCCTGACATGCCGACTGCTGTTGAGACTCGCGATGCACGCGTTTCGATGATCCTGGAGCACTTCGCGGGGACGCCCCGCACGGAAGAAGCATTCTACCTGCGGTTCCAGTCGCTGCCGACGGCCGATTTGGCGGCGCTGAAGTGCGCCTGGCGTGAGCCGGACGACTGGCGCATCTTCCGCCGCCTCTGGTGCACCGTCCGGTCCGCAGGATAGCGACAACCCAGCCGCTTGAGGCGAAGGGGACACGTCCGGCGAAGCTCCCTCTCGTGTTCCGCGCCGCGCTGCAGTCTTGCGGTCGGCGGGGCGGTGGGCTATAAAGGCGGGTACGTTGATTGTGTTGTGTTTGCAGGAGCCTTGTGAGGAGATCGAGCATGGAACGACGAGAGTTTTTAGCGAAATCGTGTGTGGCGTCTTTAGCGTCGGTGGCGGTCGGTGCGGTGGCGAGCGGGCAGCGGCGGCCGAATGAGACTGATGCGGCCTACCGGACCCGGATGGCGCAGGAGCGGGCGGCGGCGCGGGCGCGGATGGCCGGACCCGTCCGGGACTATTTCGAGCTGCGCAAGTACGAGATCGAGACGGCCGAGCAGAAGGCCGGCTTCGACAGCTTCGCCCGCGAGGCGGCGATCCCGGCGCTGAACCGGCTCGGGATCAAGCCGGTGGGCGTGTTCTATCCGAATGAAGATCTCAGCCCGATCTACGTGCTGCTCGTGCACCGGTCGGTCGGATCGTTCGCGACGCTCACGCACCGGCTGTCCGAGGACCAGGAGTTTCTCGACAGGGGCTCGGCGTTCCTCAACGCCCCAGCGGAAAGTCCGGCCTATAAGAGCATGGAAGTTTCGCTCCACCGCGCGTTTGAGGGGATGCCCACCCTGGAGCGGCCGGTCGAGGGGCCGGGACGCATCTTCCAGCTTCGCATCTACGAGAGTCCCAGCGTCAGGGCGGGACAGAAGAAGATCGAGATGTTCAACGTCGGCGAGATCGCCGTCTTCCGCAAGACCGGTCTGCACCCGGTCTTCTTCGGCGAGACGCTGGCCGGCACCAAGATGCCCAACCTCACCTACATGCTCGGCTTCAAGGATATGGCCGAGAGCAAGGCCAACTGGAAACAGTTCGGCGCCGATCCCGACTGGCGGGCGCTGCGTTCGATGCCCGAGTACGCCGACAAGGCGATCATTCGCAAGGGCGGAATCACGAACCTGTACCTCAAGCCCGCAGACTACTCGCAGATCTGACGCGGATCAGGAAGAATCCCTGCGCCTTGTCCGAATGAGGTCGGGTGCCATGCTTACGTGAGCGTAAGCATGTATTCTCGGCACGGCGCATGTCTACGCCCGCGTAGCCATGGCACCCGTCGTCGCGCTGTCATGTCGAGCGGAGCGCAGCGGAGTCGAGACATCTGCCCGCGGCCGGCGGAGGCCTCCGACTCCCAGCCAGACCCCTCGACTTCGCTCGGGGTGACAAAGGGTAGAGACGCGGGCGACGGTCAGCACTGCTGATCGAGGGCATCGCGGATGATCTGGGCTCGCAGGGCGTCCCGGTGCGTGGGATCCAGGGACTTGCCGTGGTTCAGTTGCAGGTGGGCCGGGAGGGTCAGCATGAACAGCCGGTTGATCGTGCGGATGTTCAGCGCGTTGCGCTCGTCGGCTTTGGCCTTGGCCCGGAGGGCGCAGAGCCGCTCGATGGCCGGGGTTGACGCGCCCATGTGGTCGTGCATGTTCAGGCCCAGACGCAGGTGACTGAGCAGAAACAGCGCCTCGTGCGAGCTGATCAAGTGGGCGTTTTGCAGCAGAGCCATGGCCCGCGAGATCTTGTCGTCGAGCGTGTCGGACTTCTTGGTCAGCAGTTGGCTCCTGGCGGCCTTCTCGTAGTCCGCGACCTCGGGGATAATCACGTTCTCGAATTGCGAGACGATCTCCTTCTCGCTGACGCCGAGGGTCACCTGGTTCGAGATCTGATAGAGGTCGCTGGCCGCCTCGGTGCCCTCGCCGAAGAGGCCGCGGACCGCCAGATTCATATCCTTGGCCGCACTGAGGAACTTGTCGATTTCCCCGGTCATCTTGAGCGCCGGCATGTGGAGCATCACGGAGACGCGAATCCCCGTGCCGACGTTCGTCGGGCAGGCCGTCAGGTAGCCGAAGCGCGGGCTGAAGGCGTAGTCCACCTTCTCCTCGATCATGCTGTCGATCCGGTCGATCTGCTCGGCACACGCAGAGAGCTGGCATCCCGCCTTGAGTACCTGCAGCCGCAGATGATCCTCCTCGTTGATCATCGCCGTGAAGAACTCTCGCCTCGCAATCACCGCGCCGCGCGGCCCGCTGGCCATGGCGTGGTGCCGGCTGATCAGATGGCGTTCCACGAGGAAGTTGCGGTTCAGGTCCGATTCCTTGTCCACGCTGATGTAGAATACTTCGTCGCCCAGGTTGAGTGACATCAGGACGGCTTTTAAGTTCTCGAGGATTTCCGCCTTCTCCTCGGCGGAGCACTTGCCCAGGAATCGATGGTCCGCCAGATTCCGGGCGAGGCGAATCCGGGAGGAGACGACGATATCGGCCAGCGGTCCGGCCCCGCTGAACCATTCGTTGATGTCATGACTGATGTCTGTGAGTTTCATAGTCGTGTATTCGCAGGCCTTGGCCCATGGGCCTCGGCGTTCGTATTACTCCAGTTGCTTGATCTGGTCCCGCAATTTCGCCGCGCGTTCGTAGTCCTCGCCGCGCACGGCCTGTTCCAACTGCTGACGGAGCTGTGACAGCTCCACGAGCTTTTGGGTATCCTTCGGGATCCTTTTGGGGACCTTGCCGCAGTGCGTCGTCTTGCCGCCGTGAGCTCGCTCCAGGAGAGGCAGCAGGGCCTGCTCGAAGACCTGGTAATCGAGAGGACAGCCGAGCGTGCCTTCTTTGCGCAGGCGCTCCAGTTTGAAGCCGCAGCTCGGGCATGCCTGGTCTGCCTCCGAAGGGCCGAAGATCTCCTCGTCGGACGGCTGCACGGCCAACAGATGGCTGAGCAGCTCGTTGATGGACATCTGGCTCTGTGCGGCGATCCCCTGCTCGGCGGCGCAGTATTCGCAGATATGCATCTCACTGCGGACACCTTCGCTGATCTCCGTCAGGTGGATCGTGGCGGTTCGCTTGCTACATATCTGGCACTTCATAAGAACACCCGCGAGCTATACTCTCTCGCCGATCGGCCACTGCAAAAAGATCCTGACGCCGGCCTCGCAACGACTGCTTCCGCCGGCCCATCTTCGTTTGTGTCGCAGTAGAAACATCACCATTCTATCGGCCAATCCAGGCCCCGGCAACAGCCGAGCGACAAAACTACCGGCCGGCCCCCGCGCACCCCATCACGGATACGACCAGCCATTCCTGCCCTCATCCGGCCTATTGATGCTATCAAGGCGGATACTTCCGGGCAATACGCGCTCACGCTGTTCCGACGCACATACAGACTACGTCGCCATCTGTCCCATTGTTCCGGAATCGCGGCTGATCGACGGCGAATAACTCCCACGGATCGAGCACCAACCCCTACGTTTCGTGGGCTTTGAGTCGGTCGAAACGTTCTTCCAGGCGTTTCCGAACGCTCGCCGGGATCAGGTTCGACAGATCGCCGCCCAGCGAGGCAACCTCACGAATGAGCGTCGAGCTGGTGAACCCGTACTGTTCGCTCGTCAAGACGAAGATCGTCTCGATTCCAGCTACAGCCCTGTTGGTCATGGCCAACTGGAATTCATACTGAACGTCGGTGAGACTGCGAAGGCCGCGTAGGATGACATCGGCCTCTCTGGCGGTGGCGTATTCCACCGTGAGGCCCTCAAAGCTCTCGACGAGCACGCCCGGCATGTCCACAATCAGCTCCGCGATCATCTCCACCCGCTCCTCCGGCGTGAAGAGCTGGTTCTTGATCGGGCTGCGACCGACGGCGATGATCAACTCGTCGAACAGCCGCATCGCGCGCCTGACCACATCCAGGTGCCCGTTCGTAATCGGATCGAACGACCCCGGGAAAATCGCCCTGACGAACTTATTGCCCATAATGACCTTTCCTCGACGAAAAGCGTATTATACGGGACCATTCCTTTGACATCAAGCAACCTGATCGACCAGGCACCGGTCCCGTTTTGCACCCCGAGGCTCTAACTGTCACAGATACAAGGATTTACATGCACACGCTTTTTGCACGTGGGTGACGCCGACGGATAAATGCCTGCCGACGAGCCGAACGTATGGGTCCGTCACGCGTGCCAAGAGGATTGACCGGTCCGGCCCACGCCGCTATGCTCCCGTGCATGGATCCAACGTGTGAATCGAGGAGCCTGTGATGCTGGTCGGCGTCATGACGGCACAGATGTACATGCAGGGCGTCACCTCGCTCAAGGAAAAACGCCACATCGTCAAGAGCGCAATCGGCCGGCTCCGCAGCCGGTTCAACGTCTCCGTCTCCGAGGTCGAGCACCAGGACAACAAGACCAGCGCGATCCTCGGCATTGCCGTCGTCTCGAACGAACGGGCCTTCATCGACCAACAGCTTGACGCCGTCCTGAACTTCATGCGCAACGACGGCCGCTTCTACCTCGGCCAGGTCGAACGCGAAATCTTCTCATAGCCTCCTGCCCGGGAGGCAGAAGAAGATTTTTTGTGTTTTCTTTCTTGTCGCGGGGGATCTGACGATATAATTGAAGACGGCCGGGAAACACGGCCGCATGAGACAGGGAAAACACTGAGATTTCAGACGCTTCGACTCAAACGGCTAGTTTGTATGCGAAGGGGCGTTTGGAAGGCTCGGTGCTCTTTGTTTTATGCAGAGAGCACCGTTGCTTTGTGTCTCTTGATTGAGCTGCCTTGAATCTACGTTCGGCACAAAGCAGCCGGACTTTGCCTGTGTTCGTCTGCAGAGAGCACCGTTCATCCTCCACGTCCTTCGAGGGCCCTAGCCGGCCTGGGTCGAGCGCGGAGACGGCGGTGCTCTTTTCATTGGGACAGCCGCCGGGACGATATGAAGCGAAACCTCTGGCGGAAAGGACGGACCATGGCCGATGGTCAGCGGGACTGCATCGACGGGGACATGTTGCGGCTGTGCGAGTGGATCGTCAAACTCTACGCGCGATACGCGCTGCTTCGATGCGCCAGGTTCACCAACAGCAGGAGACGGGCGGAGCAGATCGGCGTCTACACGCTGATCACCACTTGTCTGCTCGCCCGCGAGCTGGAGTATCCGGCACAGCTCGGGCTGCTCGTCGATACGATGTCGGATATCATCGGGCGGGACATGGCCGCCGATGAAACGTCGGACCAGCCTCGCGGCGCCGACGAGCCGCTGATCGCTGATGAGAAACTGCGGAAGCTGGCGGAGGCGATGAACGGGCTCGATCGGCTCACCCGCGAGGTGCTCGTGTTCCGTCACATCGAGAGGATAGATGCGGCGGCCATCGCGCGGTTGCTGCACAGATCGTGCACAGAAGTCGCCACCCGGATCGTCCGAGCGGAAGAACTGCTGGCCGAGCACCTGGGCGAACTTCCTGTGCCCGGCAGCGAGCCGAACGGTTCCGACGTGCCGTCCTTGCTGGCCGAATTCGCCGTGAGCCTGGACGCCGACTGGGTCCGCAATGTTGGGCAGTGCACCCTCGCGTACCTGGCCGGGAGTTTTGCCGAGGACACGCCGCTATCCGGCCGCGCCAACCCAAACTGACAAGCCGGTCCACCCTCAGATGTACTTGGGGTGAATCCCATATTTCTTGATCTTGTACCCGAGAATGCGCTCGGTGAGCCCGAGTTCCAGGGCGGCTTTGCGTTGTTGGCCACCGCACTTCTTCAGCGCGTCGACGATGAGCTCTCGCTCCTTGTTGGCGATGATCTCCGAGAACGACGGCTTGGCGCTCACATCGCTCTTCTGGACCATCTGCAGCGAGGGAGGCAGGTGCTCGCTGCGGATCACGTCGTCCTCGCAGAGCAGCACCGCCCGCTCTACGCAGTTCTCCAGCTCCCGGATGTTGCCCGGCCAGTGATAGCGCGTGAGCATCTCGATCGCCGGCGTCGAAATCCGCGTGATGTGCTTGCGGTTCTCCCGCGCGAGCTTCTCGAGGAAATGATCCGCGAGCAGCATGATATCATCCTTCCGCTCCCGCAGCGGCGGCAGGTAAATCGGGAAGACGTTCACCCGGTAGTAGAGGTCCGCCCGAAAGTCGCCGTCGGTGATCTGCTGCTCGAGGTTCTTGTGCGTCGCGACGACGACCCGGACGTTCGTCTTGATCGTCTCGGTGCCGCCGAGCCTCTCGAATTCGCGGAACTGGATCACGCGCAGGAGCTTGACCTGCAGATTCGGGGGGAAGTCGCCGATCTCGTCGAGGAAGATCGTGCCGCCGTGGGCCCGCTCGAAGCGGCCGAGCTTGCGCTCGACGGCCCCGGTGAAGGCCCCTTTCTCGTGGCCGAAGAGCTCGCTTTCGAGCAGCGTCTCCGGCAGGGCGGTGCAGTTGACCTTGATGAAGGGCTTGTCCGCCCGCAGGCTGTTGTAGTGGACGGCGTGCGCGACGAGGTCCTTGCCGGTGCCGCTCTCGCCGCGGATGAGGACGGTCGCGTTGCTGTCGGCCACCTGCTCGATCAGCCGGTACACCTCCTGCATCGCGTTGCTCGTGCCGACCATGTTGTGCACGTCGAAACGCGTCTTCAATTCCCGCCGCAGCCGCACGTTCTCATCGCGCAGCAGCTTCCGCTCCGACTCCACCAGCTTGTTGAGCTTGATCGCCTGCGCCACCATGGTCGAGATGATATTGAGCAGCCGCAGGCTCGCGTCGAAGTCGTCCCCGCGCCCCGCCTGCCGATCCACGCTCAGCGTACCCACCGTCCGACTCCCGACCTTGATCGGCACGCAGAAGAACGCGACCTTCTTGCCGCTCGCCGTCTGCCGCGACCGCGTCTTATGCAGAAAGCGCGGGTCCTTGGCGATATCCGGCACGACGATCGGCTCGCCCGTCTGCACCACGCGACCGGTGATCCCCTCGCCCAGCTTGTAGCGCGCCTGGCTCTTCGACCGCTCGCTCAGCCCGTGTGCGATCTTGACGTTGATCGTCTCGGTGTCCGGGTCCAGCAGCGTGATCATGCCCCGCCGCAGCTTCAGGTGCGTGTCGAGCGACTTGAGAATGTTCTTCAGCGTCGCCTCCAGATCGAGCGATTCCGCGAACGCCTTCGCCACGTCGCTCAAGAGTTGCACTTCCGTCGCCAGTTTTGCCTTCATCGCCGTGTGCCCTTCACTCGTGCCAATGCCCCCGGCCCACAAAATCGTAGACCACAATCCATAGCCTACAATTTTGTTACCCATGGCACAACACGAATCTTCGCCCCGGCGGCAGAATCGAGAGAGCCGTCCTCGGTCGGGGTCGTCAGAGCCAGATGATTTCCCGGAGGGTGCGGCTGATCCAGGTCGAGGCGCTCAATCAGCGCGGCGTTTCTCTTCTCGGGGCGCGTTGAAGGCACACGAAGGCCAGGCAGGCCACAATCTTCCTCTCTGCGGCTTCGCGCCCCGGCGCGAGTCGGTCCTATACCGCCTGGGGTTTCCAGGCGAAGGGCTTGTCGGTCAGTCGCTCGTAGGCCTCGATGTACTTCTGACTGGTCTTGAGGGCGATGTCTTCGGGCAGCTCGACGCCGGGGCCGGACTTGTCGAAGTGGATATCTTCGAGGTAGTTCCGGACGAACTGCTTGTCGAAGCTTTCCTGGTCGCGGCCGGACTCGTACTTGTCGGCGGGCCAGAAGCGCGAGGAGTCCGGCGTGAGCACTTCGTCGATCAAAATGATCGTGCCCTCGGGCGTCACGCCCCATTCGAACTTCGTATCGGCTAAGATGAGCCCGCGCGTCTCGGCGTATTGGCCGGCCTTCTTGAAGATCTCGATACTCTTATCGCGAACGTACCGGGCCTTCTCCTCGCCGACGATCTTGACGGCCTCGTCGAAGCTGATGTTCTCGTCGTGCGCGCCGCGCTCGGCCTTCGTCGCGGGCGTGAAGATCATCTCGGGCAGCTTGTCGCACTGCTTGAGCCCCGCCGGGAGCTTGACGCCGCAGACGGTGCCGCTTTGCTGGTATTCCTTCCACCCCGAGCCGGCCAGATAGCCGCGCACGACGCACTCGATCGGCAGGACCTCGACCTTGCGAACCAGCATGCTCCGGCCCTTGAGCTGGGCCGCATGGTCTGAGAACGGCCTGGGAAACTCGGCGAGGTCGTCGCTGATGAGATGATGCTCGACCTGCCCGCCGAGGTACTTGAACCAGAACTTCGAGATCTGCGTCAGGATCACGCCCTTGTAGGGGATTCCGTTGGCCATCACGACGTCGAAGGCGCTGAGGCGATCGGTCGCTACGATCAGCAGCCTGTCGCCCAAGTCGTAGATATCGCGGACTTTGCCCCGGCTCGGCTCCGTCCCGGCGATGTTCGTCTGCAGTACTGTATCCATCATGATTCCTTTCGATAGTTCGTTGACTCAGCGCCATATCCTAAGCCGCTCGCCGGAAGTCGTCAACCCCAAGGTCCGCCTCTGCTCGCTGTCTATCTGGATTTCTTCGGGGAGACGTTCGCTGTGAATGGGATCGGCCTGACGTTGTCCGCCAAGAGTTCGGCGACGAGCGGGTCGTTGTGCTCTCTGCCGAATCGCACGAGCAGGGCACGATGCGCGCGGAGGACATCGCGATACTTCGGATCCGCCGCCAGGTCGTTCGTCTCACCAGGGTCGGTTTGCAGGTCCACGAGAGACTCGCGTCGAATGCCCCGGCTGTAGGCGCAGTACTTGTATCGCTCCGTTCGCACCATGCGGCCCTCCATCGTGGGCTTCAGGCCGTCCACTTCCCCCGTTTGCGACATGTTGTTCTGCACGACCACATGGTCGCGCCACCCGCCGATCGATTGGCCGAGGGCCAGCGGCCAGACGCTGCGGCCGGGCAGTTTCTTCGGGGTCTCCACGCCGGTGCAGTCCAACAGGGTCGGCAGAATGTCAATCCCGGTGTTCACCAACTTGTCGCAGGTTCCGGCCGGGGTCTTGCCTTTCCACGCGAGGATCAGCGGCACGCGCGCCGATTCCTCATAAAACACGGTCTTCTGATTGAACCCGTGGGCGCCGGCGCATTCGCCGTGGTCGGACGTGAAGACGACGAGCGTATTGTCCTGCTGCCCGGTCTCGCGCAAAGCCTCCAGGACTCTGCCGATCTCGGCGTCCACTTTCTCGATCATGCGATAGTAGCCCCAACGCTGCCTGCGCCAGTCCAGGGGCGTGAATTTCGCGACTGGAAACGGACCGTCTTCCACTTGGTAGGCCCGCCGGATCAGCGTCATGCTGTCCGGCTCGTTCCGGGGCGGCGCAAGGTTGGTCGGGGCCGGCGGAAGCTGGTCCGCGGGCGGAGGATCGCCGATTTCGCCGCACGACAGTTTCTGCTCGCGACCCGCGGCCCGCCGTGCCCACTCGCAGATGTTGTGCGGATTCAGGAAACTGGCCACGAGCAGGAACGGCCTGTCGTGCTTGCGGCCAAGGAATTCAACGGCTCCATCCGTCACACGAGCATCGTAGTTGTCCCCGGCCCGGCTCTTGATGATCTCAAAGCCATGTACGCTTGGGTCCTTCTGCTTGAAGCACAGGTGCCACTTGCCACTGTAGGCCGTCTCGTAGCCGGCGTTTTTGAAGTAGGTCCCCATGCAGACGAATTCGCTGGGGTCCAGACCGCCCTTGGGCGCAGCGTTCTTCGTCACACCCGTTTCGTGCGGATACCGCCCGGTGAACAGTGAGCTGCGGAACGGCATGCACAGCGGATTGGGGCTGTACGCACGTGTGAAGAGCATGCCGTCGGCGGCCAGAGCGTCCATGGCCGGCGTGTTGAGATACTGCTTGCCCATCCGGCAGCTCATCGCATCGGCGAACTGCTGATCGGTGATGATCAAGAGCACATTCGGCCGACGCTCGCCGACGGCGGCAGTGACGCCGGCGAAGAGTTTCCGCCCCAGCAGCGGCGTTGCCGCTACGGAACACACATCTCTGAGAAACGCACGTCTGTCCATTGGCGATACTCTTCTGATGTTGTGCAAGGCCGTGAGGCAGAAGACTGCCTCTTTGCCTCCTGTTCTTCTCGTAGGGTGTTCTCCCCACCGATGCGCCAAGACGGCCTCGTTGGGCATCCGTGAGTTTCAGGCTATCGAATGCGAGTCTGTCTGCAAGTCTCCAACCTGATCGTTGCCCGTGCATTGTACAGAGATGCGCTGCATCAGTAAACACCCTCTGGAGATCCTGGCGTGGGAGATTGCCGTACCCGGCTACCCGGGCACAGGCTGCGCTGTGGTGCTTCGTGGCTTTGGCTGTTTCGGGCTCGGTCCCGGGCCGGGCGGGGTAGGAGGCAGAATTTTTTGCGATTTGCGGGATTTTAGGTTGCACATTTTGGGCATATGCTCATAATATAACGGGATGGCCGTGTGTGTGGCTTGTAGGGGCATCGGGAACTGATGGATGGCTCTTCGGGTCGCAGCGGGGCACTGGATTGGTCGGAAGCACCGACGAAAGGGCTTCATGAAGACGTATTTTGACTGTATTCCGTGTGCGATTCGGCAGGTGCTGGACTCGGTGCGGATGGTCACCGAGGACGAGGCCGTGCACGAGAGGGTGCTGCGCGAGTCGCTGGCGATGTGGGAGACGATGGACCTGCGGCAGAGCCCGCCGGCGATGGCCCGCCAGATCCACCGCGTCGTGCGCCGGCTCACGGGCGTGGCCGATCCGTATCTGGAGGTGAAGAACCGGTACAACCGCTTCGCGCTGGCGATGTACCCGGACCTGCGCGAGCGCGTGGCCGGGTCCGAGAATCCCTTCGAGACGGCCGTTCGTCTGGCCATCGCGGGCAACATCATCGACTTTGGCGTCAACTCGACCGTGGACGAGCGTTGCGTGGCCGAGACGATCGCGCAGGCCCTGACCGATCCGATCGATAGCGACGCGGTGCGCCGGCTCGAAAAGGCCGTCGAGAGGGCCCGGGATATTCTGTACCTCGGCGACAACGCCGGCGAGATCGTCTTCGACCGGCTGCTCGTCGAGCGGATGCCCCGCGAAAAGGTGACGTTTGTCGTCAAGGGCGGCCCGATCCTCAACGACGTCCTGATCGAAGACGCCCAAATCGCCGGCCTGACCGACCTGGTGGAAGTCATCGACAACGGCGCCGACGCTCCGGGCACCGTCCTGGAGATTTGCTCGGAGGCCTTTCGGGAGCGTTTCGAGCGAGCGGACCTGATCGTGGCCAAGGGCCAGGGCAATTTCGAGACGCTCAGCGATACACGAAAGAACGCATTCTTCCTGCTTCGTCCCAAGTGCGAGGTTCTTTCGCGCCACCTGAACTGTGAGATCGGACGACTGGTGGTCGTGCAGAGCGGACCGGCGCTGTGGGACGAACTGATGGAGGAAGAAAGGAGCTTTGCTGATGCCTAGGGGCGACGGAACCGGACCGGGCGGCTTTGGCGGCGGCGGTCCAGGAATGGGCCGCGGCGGTCGGGGTGCCGGTCGCGGCAGAGGTCAGGGCGGTGGGCCGTTTGCGGCCGGGCCGGGCGGCGAGTGCGTCTGCCCGAGCTGCGGGTATGCCGAGCGGCACCTGGTGGGCCAGCCGTGCAGTCAGAAGGCGTGCCCGAAGTGCGGCATGATGATGACGAGAAGGTGAGTTCGATAGACAGGACAGCGTAACTCGTTTCATGAAAGGAGAATCGCTATGCCTCGTGGAGATGGTACGGGTCCCGCTGGGATGGGACCGATGACAGGTAGAGCCGCCGGCCTCTGCGCCGGGTATCCGGTGCCGGGCTATATGAATCCCGTGGGCGGCCGGGGTTTCTGGGGATGGGGTCGCGGTCGCGGCGGCGGTCGCGGCCGACGCAACTGGTTCTGGGCGACCGGCGTGCCCGGCTGGGCCAGGGCCGGTGCCGGCTTCGGCGCCTGGGGCGGGCCGGCAGCGCCTTTTGCGCCGGCCATGACGTCGGCCCCGCAGCAGGAACTGGAGGCCCTCAAGCAGCAGGCATCCTATTTCCAGGATGCTCTGAAAGACATCCAGGGACGGATCGACGAGCTTCAATCGGACACGGGCGCGCAAGAATGACGCCCGGATGACGAACGGTCCGCCCGAGAGCAGCAGTGCGAGGTTCGGCCCATGTGCCCGACGGCCGTGGGCCGGGCGCCTGCTGTGTGTCATCGCAGGAGAAAGGACATATGAAGATTGCTGTTACATCAGTGGGCCCGGGACTGGATTCGCAGGTGGATCCGCGCTTCGGCCGGGCTGCTTACTTCGTGCTTGTTGACCCGGAAACTCTGGAACTTGCGGCGGTGGAAAATACCGGTGCGGCCGCCGGGGGCGGCGCGGGCGTCAACGCGGCCAAGGCCGTCATCGACGCCGGAGCCGAAGCGGTGCTCACCGGCAACTGCGGGCCCAATGCCGAGCGAGCGCTCAAGGCCGCCGGCGTGAAGCTCTTCACCGGCGTCACCGGCGCCGTTGCCGAAGCCGTCGAGCAGTACAAGGCCGGCAAGCTCGTCGAGGCCTCCGGGCCAAACGTCGCGTCGCACTTTGGGGCGGGCGGTTGAGATGGCCGGTGGTTTCGTCATCGCGGTTGCCAGCGGCAAGGGCGGTACGGGCAAAACGACCATCGCCACGAACCTCGCTCGCGTTGCGTCGGAAACGGGCGAACGGGTTCGCTATATCGACTGCGACGTCGAGGAGCCGAACGGGCACATCTTCCTGAGGCCGGCGATTGCCAAGCGGGAGCACGCCACGGTGGAGATCCCGCGCGTCGATGCGGCCAAGTGCACGGCGTGCGGCGAATGCGGCGCGATCTGCCAGTACAGTGCGATCGTTTGCCTGGGAGGGCAGGTGCTGGTATTCGATCGACTGTGCCATTCGTGCGGCGGCTGCTGGCAGGTATGTCCGGCCGGGGCGATTACGCCGGAGCCGATGAGGATTGGCGAGATCGAGATCGGCAAGGCAGGGCGGGTCGATTTCGTCGGCGGCCGGCTGCGAATCGGACATGTGATGACGCCCGCACTCATTCGCAAGGTCAAGACGCATATCGATCCGGCGGGCCTGACGATTCTGGATGTCCCGCCGGGAACGTCGTGCCCGGTCGTGAGTTCCCTGCGCGGCGCCGATTTCGTGCTGCTCGTGACCGAGCCAACGCCTTTCGGCCTGAACGATCTGAAGTTGGCCGTCGAACTGACGCGCGACTTGGGGCTGCCCTTCGGCGCGGTCATTAACCGTTACGGCATCGGCAACGATGCCGTTGAGCAATATTGCCAAGACGAGAGTATCGATGTTCTCCTGCACTTGGCGGACGACCGTCGGATTGCCGAGACATACTCGAGCGGGAACATGATCGTAGATGAGCTGCCCGGCATCCGCCAGCAGTTTCACGGTCTCCTGACTCATCTGGATCGAATGAGGGCGCTGCAACATGCTCCGAGATGATTGCGAATTTGGTGAGCGGATCCTCCGGGACCTACAGGCGCGCCGTGCGGCTTGTCGCGTCCTGGATGTGGATGATGACGCCGGGGCCGAGGAGCTCAAACGCGCTTATAGACAGGCGTCGGTGAAATACCATCCCGACCACAACCCGGGCGACGAAGCCGCTCGAGGGAAGTTCCTGCTTGCCAAATGCGCCTACGAGCTGTTGGCCAAGGATGTGCCTTGCGATTTGCTCCTGGGGCAGATGGAATGCATCCGCGAGGTGCCGCAGGACAACCGGTACCGACTGGACAATGCTTGGGGGCATTTTCTGTGGTGGTGTGAGAAGTTTTTTGACGGACCTTTGTGAGCAGATGGGCTTGGGATGAAGAGCTATTTACAATCCTGCAAGACAGAGTTCTGGCACCGGGTTTTCCAGGCCGAGGCCCAGTGGCTGTCACGGGAGTTGGATGGCGCCCGGAAGGTGCTGAGCGTCGGCTGCGGCCCGGCCGTGATTGAGGCGGCCCTGAGAGAACGCGGTTTCGAGGTAGTGGGCCTGGATGTCTCCGCCGAAGTGTTACGCTGTGCTCCGGATTCAATCAGGACGGTTGCCGGCTCGGCCGAAGCCATGGATTTCGAGGACCATTGCTTCGACGCGGTTGTCTTTGCCGTCTCGCTGCAGTTCGTCGAGGACTACCATGAGGCCATCAAGGAATCGAGGCGGGTTTTGACGGCAAACGGCAAGCTTGTCGTCATGCTGCTGAACCCAAGAAGTGAGTTCTTCCAATCCAAGATGCGCGATCCGAGCTCGTACGTGCAGCGCATCAAACATCTTGACTTGAGAGCTATCGCCAATGCGATGAGCGACGGCTTCTCCATCCGCACGGAGTACTTCCTGGGGATTCAGGGTGGCCGGGTCTTCGAGACGAGTCGCCCTGATTGGGCGAGCCTCTACGTCATCACAGGCAGGAAGAAAGCGTGATGTTGCCGGGAGCGGTCAACGTGAAGGAAATCGTTGTCATTAGCGGAAAAGGGGGGACCGGAAAGACGAGCCTGGTGGCCTCGTTCGCGGCGCTGGCGCGTGACGCGGTGCTGGCGGACTGCGATGTGGATGCGGCGGACCTGCATCTGATCGTCGCGCCCGAGGTGCGACAGACGCAGGACTTCAGCGGCGGCAAGGTCGCCCGCGTCATCGCGGCCAAATGTGTCGGCTGCGGGCGGTGTGCGGAGTTGTGTCGCTTCGAGGCGATCGCGCTCGACGGCCCGGGGAACGACGTCGTGGCGAAGACCTATCGCATCGACCCGGTCGCCTGTGAGGGCTGCGGCGTCTGCGCCCGCTTTTGCCCCGTGGACGCCATCGCGCTGGAAACCGCCATCAACGGAAAGTGGTTCATCTCCGAGACGCGGCACGGGCCGATGGTCCACGCCAGATTGACGCCGGGCGCCGAGAACAGCGGCAAGCTCGTCACTCTCATCCGCCAGGAGGCGAAACGCATCGCCGACGAGCGGGCGACGGGTCTCGTCATCGTCGACGGCTCGCCCGGGGTCGGCTGTCCGGTGATTGCGTCCGTGACGGGCGCGGATTTCGCGCTGGTCGTCACCGAGCCGACGCTGTCCGGCCGGCACGATCTGGAGCGGGTCCTGGAGCTGACCGCGCATTTCCAAATCGCGACGGCCGTGTGCATCAACAAGTTTGACATCAACCCGAAAATCTCAGAGAGTATCGAGCAAACGGCTGCGTGCCGACAGGTCCCTGTACTCGGCAGGATCCCCTACGACACGGCGGTCACCAGGGCGCAGCTCGCGGGCCAGAGCGTTGCGGAGCACGGGAACGGTCCGCTGAGACAGCAGATCGAGTCGTTGTGGCAAGCCGTTGTTGAGACGGCGGAGAGCAGGAAGAAGGAAGACTGAGCCATGTCGGAGATCGCACACACATTCATCGTCCTGAGCGGCAAGGGCGGCGTCGGCAAGAGCAGCGTCGCGGCGAACCTGGCCGTCTGGCTGTCCTCGCAGGGCAAGCAGGTCGGCCTGCTCGATGCGGACATCCACGGGCCGAGCGTGCCCAAGCTGCTGGGGGTGGGCGGTCGCAAGCTCACCGCCGACGGCCAGCGAATTCAGCCGATTGAGTACAGTGAGAACCTGAAGGTTATGAGCGTCGGATTCATCCTGCCCAACGAGGACGAGGCCCTGATCTGGCGCGGGCCGATGAAGCACAACCTGATTCAGCAGTTCGTTGAGCAGGTGGATTGGGGACGGCTCGATTTCCTCGTGGTGGACTGCCCGCCGGGGACGGGGGATGAGCCGCTTTCGGTCGTCCAGGTGCTCGGCCATGCCGACGGTGCGGTGATTGTCACGACGCCGCAGGAATTGGCCGCCATCGACGTTCGCAAGTGCATCACGTTCTGCAAGCACGTGGGTCTTGCCGTGCTCGGCATCATCGAGAACATGAGCGGGTTCGTCTGTCCGCACTGCAACGCCAGGAGCGACATCTTCGCCGGCCACAGCGGCGCGGAGATGGCCAGAGACTTCAGAGTTTCGTTCCTCGGCAGTGTCCCCATCGATCCGGCGTTTGCCGACGCCGGCGATCGAGGCCGGCCGTTTGTCGCGGCCGATCCGGACAATCCGACGGCCCAGGCCCTGCGGCATGCGTTCGAGCCTTTGCTCGATTCCCGGCAAGACCAGAGACGTGAGCCAACCGAAGAACCATCGTTCGATCAGGAGAACCATAACGTGATGAGAGTAGCGATTCCATTGACGGCCGGAAAATTGTCGTCGCATTTCGGCCATTGCGAGCAGTTTGCCATTGTCCAGGTTGACCGCGAGAGCAAGGAGATCCTGGGGCAGGAGCTGGTCACACCGCCCGCGCACGAGCCGGGCCTGCTGCCACGATGGCTCGCTGAGCGGCAGGTCAATGTGGTGATTGCCGGCGGCATGGGCCAGCGCGCTCAAGGCCTCTTCGCGCAGCAGGGCATCGAGGTGCTGACCGGCGCGCCGGAGAAAATGTCGGAGCGATTGGTGCGCGATTTTCTGGCCGGGACGCTCGAAGTGGGCGACAACGTCTGTGACCACTGAGCGATTCGTGGCCCGCGGCACCGAGAACGGGCACGCTTACTGCCTGATCTGCGGCACCCGCAACCCCGACTCGCTCGGCCTGTGCTTTCGGGACGTGGACGCAAGTACCGTGTGCGCGCGGTTTCAGGCGCATCCGCGTCTTCAGGGCTACGATGGGATTCTGCACGGCGGGGTGGTCAGCGCGCTGCTCGACGCCGCGATGACCCACTGCCTGTTCCACCGCGGCGTGCAGGCGGTGACAGGCGACCTGCGCGTCCGGTTCCTGGCGCCGATTCCCTGCGATCTCGCCCTGGACGTTCGAGGGTGGATCGTGTCCGATACGCCGCCCTTGTATCAACTGAAGGCCGAGCTGCTTCACGACGGGCGGGTCCTGGCGTGGGCCCAGGCGAAGTTCGTAGATCGCGAATGGTCTCTTGACGCGTGACCGTGCGGCTCTTATGTTGCCGGTTGTGAGCGCGGGCCGATGGACCGGCGATCGATGGTGCAAGTAGATGTTGCGCTGCGAAGGGAATTTCCGGCATGCCCAGACCGAGACAATGCAGACGGGTGGCCCGGCTTCCGGAGGTCACCTACTACAAGCCGCGCGGGATTCCCCTGTCGGTCCTGCAGCAGGTGGAGCTGACCGTCGATGAGTTCGAGGCGATCCGTTTGGCGGACCTGGAGCATCTGTACCAGGAAGAGGCGGCCCGGCGGATGAACATATCGAGGCAGACCTTCGGGCGAATTCTCGATGCGGCACACGCCAAGGTCGCCGACGCGCTCGTCAACGGCAAGGCGCTCTCGATCGACGGCGGCCCTGTCGAGATCGGCGCCGCCGAGCGCTCGCGACGAGGCGGTCAGGGGCCGTACCGGGGCATGCGAGGCAGAGGACGCTGCCGGCGAAGAGGGCGTGGCGGAGCCGCAAACGCGAACGAGCCCTGAACTCTCACGGTCGCCATGAGAGTGGCTGGATCTTCGCGGGGTTCGTGGCTGGAAAGAAGCGGTTTCTCTGTGGCTTGGTGGCTTTGTGTGAGCCAGTCCAGTCTCGGCCGAGCGCCGGGTTGTTTTCGTGAATCATCTCTCCAGGACTCGGAGGAATTCATCCACCGTCAGACCTGCTCGTGCAATGAGGCTGCGCAGCGTACCGCGTGCCACTTCCGGATGGTTTGGCACCGATAAGGTCGCGATGTGGCCGGTCTTGGTCAAGATGATGTGACTGCTTCGCTGACGGGAGACTTCCCATCCGAGTTTCTCGAATGTCTTGACAACCTCGCGAGGCTTCAGGACGGGCACAGGAGGCATTATAAGGCGACCTCTACTTGCCGCGTGCTTACGGTCAAAGGCATCCCCTTCTCCGCGCGGACCTCCAGACACTCCTTGATCGCCTCCCGAATATTCGCCTCCGCCTCCGCCTCGGTCTTGCCCTGGCTGACACAGCCCGGGATGGATGGGCATTCGGTGACAAAGACGCCGTCTTCATCCTGAAAGAGCGTGATAATGAACTTCATGGTCCGTTCTCCAAATTGATCGGTACCCATGTATTATACCGAAATCCGCGGCATCGGCAAATGCCCTTTGGAGACCGTGGATTGAGAGATTGCCGTGTCGTTTCGCTCCGCGCGATGAGGATGGAGGTATGCGTGCCAGGCGCGTCTATCGGGGGCGTGGGGTACGGCGGACGGCCTTGTTGCCGGGGCCGTGTGTGAGCGACTTCGGTGATTCTCGATTGGTGACGTCTTCCAGTCGAGCTTTGACGTATTCGCGAATCTTCTCCCGGACCGCCAGGACGTCCGGCGTCTGAGGCAGATAGGCGAATAACGTTTCAAGGTGCCCGCGTTCGGTGAGTCTCTCCAGGGCGGCGGCGAAGTTCATGTCGTAGACCCACCCGATCTGGCAAAGCCGCATGTCGTTGAGCGTACGCAGCTTCGCATAGTCAACGAGCCGGCCGTTCATGACGGCCGCGAGCACCTCCGGCGAGACCTCGGGCTTCTCCGGCAGCTCGGTCTCGAACGAGAATCCGTCGGGGTCTTCTCGCCGCCGCTCGTGGAGCTCCAAGACCACGCGAAAGACGTCGAGCTTGTCGGCGTCGCGGATCAGCTTCGCGAAGAGCAAAGCCTGGCCGCTGAGGTCCTTCGGCAGCGACTTTCGGCTGTGATGCTCGATGGCCGTGGCCACCCACTGTCGCTCTTCGCGCCGGAGGCTATCCAGCACGCACTCCCGGCCGAGGGTCTCGACGCTCAGCCGGGCGTGATCGACACTCCTGGCGTCGTTGTACGTTCGGTACTCGGCGAACTGCGGGAATCGGCCGATATCGTGAAGCAGGGCGACCGCCTCGGCGATCCGTTTCTGATGGTCGTCCAGCGTGAGCCGCTCGGCCAGATAGAGGATCTCCTCACGCGTTCGTCGCGTGTGCTCCTGCTTGAGTCGCAAATGCGCGTTCACATATTCATCTTCGCCGAAGAATCGCTGCGTATAGCTGTCAAACCAGCACCTGAAGTTGTCCAATTGACACGGCTCCACGGGTAGTATGCCTCCAGACGACCGACCGAGTGGAAAGGCATAAGTGTACCGGCGAAGGGGATCGCGGGCCAGCGGCTGCCGAGAAAAATCTCGCGATTGTTTTCAGGACCGCCGGGGCCTGATACAATGGGCCCGCCGTATATGGCGTCTGGTACAGTGGTCGAAAGCATAGGAGTACACCGGTCATGCCAACGATCAAGGATGTCGTCGTGCGCAAGCCGACGGAGGAAGAGGTCAATCGGTGCAAGAGCTGGCCGATCTGGACGTGTGAGCCCAGCACCTTCGACTGGTCCTACACGGAGAAGGAGACCTGCCTTATCCTCGAAGGGCGAGTCAGCGTCTCGGACGGCGAGGAATCCGTGAGCTTCGGGTCGGGCGATCTGGTCGTCTTCCCGCAGGATCTCGATTGCGTGTGGAACGTGGAGCAGGCCGTCCGCAAGCACTACAATTTCGGGTGATCTGGTGCGCAGTTCTGCGCGAGTGCCGCATTTCAGAGATCGTGCGATTGTAGATTGCTTCGCTGCGCTCGCAATGACATGCTATAGCCTTGCGATGTCATTGCGAGGAGCGCAGCAAGCCTGCCCTCGCGAAGGCGGGGGAAGCAATCTCTGCCCCCGATAGTCGCACAACTTGCGAAATGCGCGATTATTGACGACTGAACAGCCCATTGAATCACGGAACTGACCATGTCATTCCCACGGAGGCGGGAATCCGGTATCTTCCGCGACTTTCCTGGCCCCCCGCCTGCGCGGGGGTGACATCATCGGTGGCGGTTGACTATTCAATAGTCACTAAGTCGCGAATTCATCAGGGGTGAATTCGAGTCGGCGGCCGGCCTCGGCGGCTTCGTTGACCTTCAGGACCGTCACGGCGGTCTCGTAACCGACCTCGGCGGGACAGTTCAATTTCGCCTTGCCTCGGATCGCGTCGAAGAAGTTCTCCAGGTGCGGCTGATGGAGTAGCGTGTCGGCCTGGACCGGCAGATAGTACGCCGGCGGCGGGACGGATTCGCGGCTGTCGAGCACCGCCGTCGTTTGCACCTTCGGCTTCTGCTCGTTCTCCACCGGATCGCCTAAGTAGCCCTTCCGCGCCCACGGCTCCCATTTGCCCTCGTCGACCCACTTCTCGCGATAGATGCGGCAGCGCGAGGCGCGCTCCGAGAGCAGCAGCGTCCCCTCGTGGCCCATGAACATCTCGAAGTAGCCCTGCCCGCTATTGGTGCTGATCGTCTGGTAGTACGCGCTGACCGGGCCCTGCGGCGTGTCGTACTCGTAGATGGTCATCACCGTGTCGTACCACTCGTGCGTGCCGCGGTCATAGTAGTTGGTCCGCCCGCTGGCGAGCACCGACTTCGGGCGAGCGCCGAGGAACCAGTTGTAGATGTCGATCTGGTGCGAGCCGAGATCCACGATGGGCCCGCCGCCCAGGTGCTTGTACCAGCGCCAGTTGCGAAGCTGCTCCATGGATTCGTAGCCGTACTTGCACAGCGTGGTCTCGTCCATCTCGGCCTTCTTCGGGCAGCCGAGCGGCTCCTGCACCGAGCGGTTCCACTGCCCGTTGATCGCGGTGATCTGTCCCAGCAGCTTCGCTTCGTTCAGGATCTTGTCGTGGCACAGGATGTAGTTCGGATTGCTGCGGCGCTGGTGTCCGATCTGGAGGAGCTTGCCGGTCTTGCGGGCCGCCTCGACCATCTTGCGGGCGCCTTCGAGCGTGTTGGACATCTCCTTCTCGCAGTAGACGTGCAGGCCGGCGTTCAGGCAGGCGACCGTGTGTTCGGCGTGCCAGCAATCGGGCGTCGCGACGATGACGGCGTGCAGACCCTTTTCCTTGTCGAGCATCTCGCGGTAGTCTTCGTAGGCGTTGGACCCGTGCCGGTACGCCCGCAACCGGCCGGAGACCCACTTGCGATTGTACGGCCAGATGTCGCACACCGCCTGGAACCGCACCCCCGGAATCCGCCGGGCCGCCTCCATGAGGGTCTTGCCCTGCTCGCCCGCCCCGATCAGGGCCACATTGATGGTCTCTTTCGCATCGGCCGCATAGAGCCGGCTGAACACCATCGGTGCAAACGTCAGCGCCGCCCCCGCTCCCGCCGCCGATTTCAGGAATTGCCGCCGATCCAACCTCTGCTGTACCTCGTTCGCGTTCATGGCTTGCTCCTTCTGAATCCCCGGACGGCCCCGGCCGTCACACGACGTACTGTCTCCGTAATAATCTGTACAGGAGCTCCCCGACCGGACCCGGCAGGCGTGCGCTCAAGCGATCTTGCCGGTCCACGAGTGAAATTGCGCTCATCGAGCGATCGTTACAGAGAATTCACAGTCCGGCGATGGAATCTCTTTGGGTAGCAGCAGTCAGCCACTTCAACGAAGTACATGGGTCGCTTGTCGCCATCGGTAACGTATTCAGCCTCTCCCTGGATCGGAAATGACGAATTGCTGAGTGTCACGGGCCTGCCTCTCGCGACGTTCGCCACATCACGAGGTGCCAATACGACCGGACGTTCGTCGGTCAGTACAGTAGACCGGGGAACGGAGCCCAGACTATCGTACGGGGGTCGGGCCGGGCTCAGCGTAATCGACCTGCAGCGGTATTGTCGCGGCCTGGAATGTGTTGAGAAGAGGCGTCTGCCGCACGAGCGCGTCGAGTTGTTCGAGCGTCGGGGCGGCCAGGAGAAGCACGTTCAAGTTCCGAGCGCTGCCTTGCGCTTCCACGAGTTCGCCCTTCTTGATGCGGCCTTCAATCTCGGGCCAGGGCAGCGGCAGGAGGTCCGCGTATTGCGGCGGTATCGCTACGGACTGGTCGAAGGCGAGCATGAGTGCGAGCGTGTCGCTGGGGGCTGTCCAGGAGAGCACCTGCGCAAAGTATTCGCGGCATCGCTTCTCATTCGTGCTGAACCCCCCGATGGTGCCGCTGTAGCGTTTGCCTGCGCGGTCTTTCAACGCTTCCCATGCGGGGCCGATACCGCAGATCTTCTCCTGGCCGGGGGCCCGCCGGCTCGAAAGCATCATCGTTTCGGTATCCATCAGCTCGATGGTGACGTCGGTCTCGCGGCCCGGGTCAAGCGAGACGTCCCGATACGCGACCCAGGTGTAGGGCCGCATCTCAAAGCGTAGCTCTCGTATCTGATCGAGGGGCACATCGAATCGGGACGTGCCGCTGTGGAGCACGTTTCCGCCGTATCCCGTCCCGCCGGCGACGTGCTGATCGCCGTTGACATCCACCGCAATCAGCCGGCGGTTCGCCTCCTTGCTCTTCAGGCTCGTCGTGACCGGGACGAGGGTCTCGCTGCCTTTCATATAGGCGATGCCGAACGCGATGGCCTTGTTGTCCTCGAGTGTATAGGAGCCCTCGCGCGACAGGGTCTTGTGGACGGCGCGGGTCTCCCACGCGCCGCTCGCCACGCCGATGAACACGTTCGCCCGCTCGGCGTCGGCGCTTTGATTCGAGGTGTACGCGTAGATGTCGTCGAGGGCTTGCCCATCCGCGTCTCGGGCCCGGCCGGTGTAGGAGCCCCGATTGCCCCCGGGGACGATCCAGGCGATCGCCGTGTCGGAGGGCCCGGACACGCGCAGGGCGAACTCGTAGTCCTCGTAACCTTCCTCACGGTCCAAGCGACTGCCGGTGGTCCGGTAGGGGGCTGTTTCCATGGGGGAGCCGTCGGGTCGCCACCAGAGCCCGCCTTCGCTGGGATGGTCGCAGATGCCGAGCAGCTCGATTTCCACGTTCTCGTTCACTCGTACCGCGAATGGGGCCGAAGGCGGCGACACGGGCTCCGACGGTCGGTTGTCTTGCTCTTCGGTGGGTGTTCCCGGTGCGCGAAGGAGCTTCGAGTTCCGGACCAGCGGCGCGAGTTCGTCTTTCGTCGGCGCGGCCAGGAGGATGACGTTCATGTCGCGGGCCTTGCCGCTCAGCTCGACGGTCCGGCCCTGCTTGAGTTGCGATTCGATTTCCGTCCACGACTTGGGCAAGAGGTCTTCGTAGCCTGGCGGCACGCGCTCCGGCGTGTCGAGCGAGAACAGCAGCACGAGGATGTCCCCCGGCTTCTTGAACCAGACGCCTTCGAAGAGGTTCTCGTAGTACTCTGGTGCGTGCGGCCGGCCCGTCTTGTCCCACGTGCGATCTTTCACAGTCTCCATCAACTCGTCCCAGACGCTGATCCCCGACGGGTACAGAATGAAGATGTTCGGCAGGCGACTCGACGAGAGCTCCTGCGTGGCGAACGGTGGGTTCGCGATGTTGCCGTGTGAACCGAAACGCTCTGAGATTTCGACGGCCGTGTAGGGGTTGCTGTGTTTGAAGGTGTCGTTGCGCTCGCCTCTGGCGTATCGAACGCCCCAGGTGGCCGCCAGGTTGATGTCGCTGAGATCGTTGAACGTGTAGACGTGCGTCTGCAGGCCGAAGCGATGCAGGCCCAAGATGCCGCAGCCAAGCTGCGTATAATCGAGCCGGCACCAGCGGTTACCCACGTAAACCTCGTTGAACGTGTGGTTGGTGAAGCCGCGACTCGACCGGCGCAGGCCCGTCAGGATCGTCTCGCGCACGCGGTTGTGCGTCAGGGCGTTCTTGACCATGAGGATCTGTTCGCGGTCCGAGGCGTCCACCGCCGGCGTCACGAGCACCATGCGCGTCGGGATCCCCAGGGCGCGCAGGACGGTCGTCAGGTACACGGCGACCGAGGTGCACGAGCCGTGGGTCTTGTTGTAGAACATCCCCTTGCCTAACAGCTCGTGGTCGAAGTGCTGCTCGATGGGCCAGTCGTAGTTGCTGCTGTCGCGGTTGAACTCGTTCTGGAAGGCCTCCTCAAGGCCGGGGTACACCTGAGGCCGCCCGTTCGCACAGTAAACATAGAACGTGGTGAAGACGTTGTCGAGCGATCGCGATCTCTTCATCAGCCAACGTGAGACCTGCTCGACGACCTGCTTGTCGGTGAGCGTCTCGACGTCGATGCCGTCCGCCTTGAGCGCGGCCAGCAGGTCGCGCTTCATCGGCTCATCCCAATTGGTGGTCACGCCGGGGGCGAGGTGCTCGCTCATGTGCGCATAGTCCTGCCGCCAGTTCGCATTCTCAGGAATCGACTCCTGCGAGGTGGCCAGCGGATAGTGAACGACTTCGATCTCGACGTAGTCATCGGTCTGCTTCAGGAGGCGCGCATCCTGGAAATCATCGTTGAGCCCGCCGTCGTTGAAGGGCGGCAAGTAGCGCAGGACCGTGCGAATGGAATAGGCGTACTCGCGTCGCTCATCCCAGTCGCCGTCCGGCGTGCCATCGCCGTCGCTGTCCTGCTGCGCCGGGTCCGTGAGGTACTTGTGCACTTCCTGGAAATCGGACAGCCCATCGCCGTCCGTGTCGGCGGAGGGTATGGACACAGTCGGTCCGGTCGTTGGCTCGTCTGCCCTGCTCGCGTCCGCTCTGCCCGGACGAACGAGCTTGAGGATTTCCGCCCGGATCTGTGGGGTCGTTAGACCCAGGCCGTGGAGCATCTGTGTGGCCACGCTCTCGCGATCCTTCGCCAGAGCGAGAAGCAGGTGCTCCGTGCCGATATAATCGTGTCCGAGTGAGCGGGCCTCGTCCACTGCGCGCTTGAGTGCTTGTTTGGCGCGGGGTGTTTGCGGCAGCTTGCCGGCGCCAGAGGGTTCGGACCCCGGCTTGAACAGTGTCCGCATCTGCGCCCGCAACGCATCCGTGTCGACGCCGAGGTTCTCCAGAACCTTGGCGCTGACGGCGTCACTGCGGCGCGACAGCGCCACGAGAATATGCTCGGTCCCGACGTATCCGTGGTTGAACGAGCGAGCCTCGTCCTCGGCCAGCGCGAGGACGTCACGCGTGCGGTCGGTCATGGGCCGGGCCTTTGCCATCGGCAGCATGACCGCGGCGACGAGGACGACTACGAGCAGGCCCAGCAGCCCGAGCCTGGCCGTCTTCGGGATGGGCCGATTCAGGATGTGTTTGATGCGGCCGGCGAGCGCGCTCTTCGATTCGACCACGCCGATCAGACGCAGGCTCAATACGGGTCGCCGACGGAAGGCCAGCTTCGCCACGTGCAGCAGGGTTTCCGGATAGTGCCGCGCGGTCTCGCCCATGGCGACGAGCACGGTCTCATCGACCGCCTGCTCGCGCGCCCGGCGGATCGCCGTGTTCGCAACCCACAGCAGCGGATTGTAGAAGTAGACGATTTGCAGCAGGGTCTGGGCGAGGTTGACCCAGAGGTCGCCCCGCTTGACGTGCGCCAGCTCGTGCAAGAGCACCCCCTGCACGTCGCGCCCGTGCAGCTTGGGCGCGAGATTGTGCGGAATCAGAACCACCGGGTGGACGAGCCCGCATACGGCCGGGCTGCTCGCGTTCGGCGAGATCTTCAGCGCAATCGGTCCGCGCAGGGCGAGCCGGCCCCGGCATTCTGCCAGCGCGTTCAACAGGGCTTGATTCGGCTCCTCCGCCTGGGCGACGAGGCCCTGCACAAAAAACGCACGCTGGAGGAGCAACAACAACAGGGCCATAACAGCCGCCGACCAGAACAACAGCACCAGACCTTGCCACGTCAGCGCTGTGGCCGGCGGTTGTGTAGGTGCTGCCGCCTTGATCTGGGACGCCGGTGGGCTTGCCTCCACGGCTGTCCTGTCGGTGGGTGACGTGGGTTGCCGCGTGGGTGTCTCTGTGGCCGGCGCCGGGGGCGCAACGAATGTGGGGACCGGCCGGGACACGATGCGGTCTGCGATGACCGGGGCCTGCGTTGTCAGCGGCTCTTCAGGCTCGAACAGATTCGTCGTCGAGACTTCCAGCTTGTCGCCGAACCAGGTGCCGATACTCACCGGCGAGCCCAGCGACGGCGGCAGCACCAGCTTGACCAGCACGAGCATCCAGATCCAGTAGCGAAAGATCGCGCGCACTTTCCGCCGCAGCACGAGATTGACCGCCAGCAGGATCAGGATGAGCACGCCGGATTGGATGAGCATCGGCAACGCGGACGCGACAAATCTTTGGCCGGCCGCATTGATGATCTCTACAATCGCATTCATAATCGGACCTCCGCTCGCAAACGACGCTTGATCGACGGTTCCGTTACAGACGGGCTATCGCTTCGGCCCCTTCTTCTCCCGGCGGCGTTTCTTCCGGATCATCCCCTCCAGCTCGCTGATCTCTCCTTGCGATAGGGCGTCGCTGTCGAGCATGAACTCCATCATCGGGGTGAACGCGCCGCCGAACGCCCGTTTGAGCGTCCGCATCAGCTCGCCATGTTGCGCCTGCTCGCGACTGACGGCCGAGCGATACAGGATCAGGTTGCGGATGCGCTCGGTCGTGAGCAGGCCCTTGCCCACCATGCGGTCCATGAGAGTCTTGACCGTGCTGTAGGTCCATTTCTTGTGGGCCGCCAGCTCCTCCTGGACGGTGGGCGCCGCGCAGGGCTCGCGCTGCCACACCACCTGGATGATCGCCCATTCGGCCTCGGTCAGCTCGTGATTCTTGACGGCCATGAAAATCTCCTTTCTCTCTAACAATGACGAGGCTACTCTACAGTTGTAGAGATTGCAAGGGGAATCTTCGGGATTTTCCCAGATTTGTTTTGGCACCCGCCGGGCGTTGAATCGCTCCGGCAGGCGACATACGGACCTGTGGGCTGACAACTGGCAGGCGAGGAAGACTCCCCGATCCCCAGCCGGCAACGACCGGCCTTGCTACCTGCACATCTTCTGCGACGCAATCGAAGCCGCCCGTGCCTGCGATCGCAAGGCGGTCGAGTTCCTCGGCGAATCCACCCGCTTGAACGTCGCTGAAGAGTGATCGCTGCGCCCCATGCAAGCCGAACCGCACGACGAATCGCGCCACCCCAGAGGGCCCGAAGACTACAGAGAAAGACACGAAGGCGGACACCGATAGATACTGACGACACGGAAATGGCTTCACACGGGGCCACCAAAGCACGAAGAGAATGCGAACGACGGCTGTGTATGTTCCATCCCAGCGGGCGTCAGAGCATCCTGTGCATCCGGACGGCGTCGAGCGGCATGCCGCAATTCTTGTATGTTACGCTCATCTCGGACATCACCGAAGCCACCGTAGCCCCGAACATCGGTGTGCGCGAATTTCTATCGGATACCGTCAACATCAGTTATCGGATAACGCTGCTGTGATGGAAGGCATGAGAACCGGCCATGGAATCGGGGACGGTGAGCCCTCTGTCAAGTGCAAAAACTGTGGATACACAAGGAGATGAAGAGATTGGGTTTTCCAGGTAAGACTTTGCCTGCGAAATGACAGTTCTTATCCGAGATCGCAGCTGACGACGAAAGCAGGCGCTCTCCCGGCGGCAGGACGGCCAGAAGAGGACTAATATGCCGGGAAAGACACGAATTCGTGGAATCATCCAGAAGGATGTCGGAGCTATCCTGCTCATCGCAGCGGCTCTGAAAGCTCACGAGCTTCTGGCAAAGCCGGTTACCGGCCGAAACGTGTGTATCCGGTGTCCATTTCTGATCCTGCTGTCTGGGCTCGAACTGGGCCTGGTCATCTGGCTGATTTCCCGGCTCTTTCCCCAAGCCGACCGATTTGCGACTATCACGCGTTTGTCCTTCTTTTCGCCGGTCATGCCGCATAAGGTCCCGACCGGAGCCAGTTCCTGCAACTGTTTCGGCTCGGTCCATGTCAGCCCAAGGATCACGTTGTCGGCGATTGATCTGCCCGCCGCGCCTGCGCGCAGTCTGCATCGACCGATTCCCCTCCAGGTCTCACCATCTTCCTTTCACCGTCGGCAAAGATCCACGATAGCGAACGTGTCACAGGATTTTGCGTTCTGGTAGATGGGCTATCGTCAAGGCTCTCCATAACATTGAGGGGGCCGTATCCGAGTACTGGACAAAACTGGGAGTTGCAGCAAGCATAGAAAAAAGAGGTGCAAAATGAAATACTTCGTGAGCATTATCATCTTCTCATTGGTCTTCACTTCCGCGATTTGGGCGCATCCGTGGGATACTGCGATCACGTACAAGGAGCCCGCGTATAACTCAGGAGAAGTGGATCTCTCGGGTGGCCCAGGGCTGGGGGGACCTGGCTGGAAGAAGTGGTACTGGACTACGAGCGGGAAGAGCTATGCACAAGTGGAGCTTGATTGGAACGCGATAGACGATGACGCCAGTGGCAGTTGTTCGGCTGACTCATGGTGGAAAAAGAGATGGACATGGGTAGGCTCGCCCAGCGATGGATACAAGTGCTATCGTTTCGATGCATCCATATCCGGAAAGGGTTACGCCTATGCCAAGATAGATGCCCAGAACTTGAGTTCCTCGACGGCCAGTGGAAAGGCAAAATGCACTGTTGATTGTGCCTCCATGGACAGTCCTGTCGTCGACGACAAGAAGCAATGGGCCGGAGCCCAGATCACGGCTGAGGGCGGTCTAAAGGGTATTGGTGTTGGAGAGACTTCCGCTTCCATTAGCTGGACAAGTGCCAGTGGCACCATTGAAGACAGCGACCAGGTGACACCCGTGGCCAGCAAGATCAAGGACGACCCGGGCTCCGCAGCTGAGATCAGAATCGATACAAGCGCTTATGCGAGCTCATACATGGATGAAGGCTGGGACGGAAAGGCAACGGGCTATGGCGAAAAGACCGCCGGTAGCGGCAGCATGACCTATATTGGCCCGTGAGTGATCGAACCGTCCACCCGGTATCAGGCCGGCCTGTACGGGCAGGCCGGCCTTTTTCCCCAGACTTGCTGCGGACCGCTGCGCATCGGGAACGCTCGCCGAATGCGATCCATGCTTCGCGTATTCGGTGTAGGATCATCGGCTCGGTCGTGACGTTGCTGGGGTACTGCCAGGGTATCTGTTGCTGCTGATGCTTCTCTTACCACAGATCAGGTCTTTGCACTTTGGGTTTGGATATGCAGAATTCTATCGAGGACCACATTGCGGCAGTCAGCGGCATCGGATTCAACTGGCTGTTCAGACATACCCTATCCCAGCTAATATGTGTGCTTTCGCTGCTGGCGTGGTTCGTCGGGATCGGCGCGGCGGGTGTATCCACCCCATGGGTGCCGCTACAACAGTGGATGACTGAAGAATACGAGCAGTGGCCGCAGGAAGACATTCGGAGATTCGCCTCGGCCGTGGAGAACGTGATGCCGGCAAGTCTGGCCAACCTTCCGATCGTCGAGCGCGCCGCCCTACAAGAGGATCTTCGCCAGTATCTGCAGTGGCGATTACCGCGGGACAAGATGGTCGAGCAGCAAATGACGATGGAAGTCGAAGAACTCGGACTGCTTGTCGATGACTATCTCATGCGAGGGCCGCTTGATGCACGGCAGAGAGAACTGGCGGGCCAACAAATTCAAGGCATCATCTCGAGCGTGAGAGACCAGATAGAACAGCACGTCTCTGAGAAGACGGGGGCCTTGTCGGAATCTGAAAGTGCGATGCCGCTTATGGCCGAACTGGCGCGAGTTCAGAAACAAATGCAGACTGCCTCAGACAACAGGCTGTGTATCGCTCACAAACACCCGTTTTCCAACGAAGAATTTCAGCAGATCCTGCTGAGTATTGACAAAACGGCAAGGATGGTCTTAGCAGGCAAGACTCCTGAGACGCTGCGCCATCTCTCCTTGTACCAGGCCTCTGAGCTGATTCAAGAAATCTTCCGGGCAGTTCCAAGAGAGAAGGTGAGTTCGGAGCGGCTCGCAGAGGCGAAGCGGGTGTACTTCAACTACTGGCAGAAGGAAGATATTCAACGCCAGAAGGAACATTATGCGAAAGTCACCAGGCGGGAATATCGGGACATACTTGACAAACTGGCCGACGAGACAATTCGGAGCGATGACATGCTGGGCAATCATGCGGATCTGTTGACGCGTGGTAACTCACAGGGTCAGGGCTCTGATGCTTTGTCACCGCTATCGCGGGATGCTCAAGTAGCCACGGCCCAGGTGCCGGCAAATCAGGCCCCTCAGGACGAGTCTGATTCTCCTGACAGCAGGGCCAGGGCAAACAGGATACTGGGACAGCACCGCGTGACGGTCTGTCTGGTCGTTGGGGTGATCTTCTCTCTGCTACTTGGGAGGCGGCTGTATTCGCGTGGGGGGAAGACCTCCTGTGGGCCACGGTGATTGCGGATGAATCCAACGACGTCGACGAGCGCGCGATCCGCACGCACAGCCCGGATGGGCAAGCCGAGATTTGCATCAATGGAGCGACAATGAAGAAGAGACGATACTTGCCTTGGGTGTTGGCTGTCATCGTGATCGTGCTTGAGGGACCTGCCGTCGACGGGCTCCATGGCGCACAGGCAAACGACAAAGAGATTGCTCTCATCGCACTCAGGGTCCGCGAGCTGTTCGAGCGGCATTCGCTGGGCTGGCCCGAGACGGTCAAGGACGGATATGTCGAACTTGTCACGGAAACACTGCAGGACTGCACGAAGGACGGCCGCCTGCCTCGAACGTGGTGTGAACTGCTTCTCGATTCCCTGGACCACTACATGGGGACTCTGCCCACATGGGACAAGATGACGCCCCCACGCGTGGACCTCAAGTACAAGTATATCGAGTGTCGGATCAGAGCGTTTTTCGAGTTGGGCCCACCGGCCCATCAGGTCAAGGAGAGAATCGCTCAACAGAATGCCGAAGCAGTCGAGATCGCCGAGCAATGGCTGGTCGGAAACGCAGATGTTCCCGCTACGGTGAGTAGGCAAGCACTCGATGCCTTTCGGACCGGACTGAGCAAATTCGCCAATAATGTTCTTGTCACAGCCTATCTTCGCGCGTTGGAGGAGCAAGAGCAGCAGGAACTTCTGCGGCAATGGCGTGACCATCTTCGTGCCGTGAATGTCGCGGAAGACTTCACCTGGGTCAAGGGAAACGAGGAAAGGGCCAGGTTGCTGGGTATGCGACTGTCACACTTCTTCAGGTTCCGTAAAAGGCTGGGCCCGCAGCTCCCGAAAGAAATATCCGATGAACTTCAAACGTACTACGCCTCGTGGATGGAAGATGAACGGGAACGAAGAGAGTTGCAGGAGTTCGAAAATGAGCAGCGTCGAATTCATACGGTTCATGCTCCAGAAGTCCAGGTCTATGAGTGCGTTGGCTCCCTTCTCAATAGCATAGGGCTCGTGCACAGCGAGACGTCTGTTCCGGGTCTCGCGTCGACTGTCGCTTTTCTGCCGTCGACACCGATCGCATCCCTGATGGCGACAAGTCAGGAAGCAGATGTCGTTTCTATCCCTTTTACGATGCGCGTCTCACGGCATGAGACCGCTGACCTGGGCGATGAGACCCTTGAGAGTGAAATGACCGGGGTGATCTTCTATGCAGATCGCCTCATTCGCTTGGAGATTGTCTCCAGATTTCCGTCGTGGCGCGGGGCCGGTCTCATCTATGAGCCAATCGGGCTCACCGTCGTCATCAATGACTGCGAGGTGAAATGGTACTCCCCGGGACAGTTCATACAGGATGTGCGATCACTATCGTTGAATGTTGATTCACAGCCCGCTGCCGAAGTCGCCCGCAACGACGTTTTCAGAGCCTGTTTTCTGAACCGGCTTCGCTTTGCACAAGGGAAGGTTGATGTCTGTGATTCCAGCAACATCTCGAAAGACCTTACCCTAAAATGGGATCCACCAGAACCGTGTGTCTACAATGCGACCATTAGGGAAGGGCAGCTCAGGCACAGTCCAGACCGTCTGGAGATAGCCCTGCATTCTGATGCGAACGACACGTCCCTCACCGTCGTCTTCACCGATCCCGTGAGTGCCGGTAGTTGCACGTACTACTCTCGGGCCACCCTCGAAGTTGACAAAACGGCGCTCCAAGACATGCGTTCCGGCCACGAGTACGCTACACCATTCACTATCACCACTCCACGCTTCATGTCTGCGGATTTTGTCCTGAGCACGTTCTTCGGGAAAGACTACCTGAGAGTGCAGTCTCTCAGGCTGACCGACCGGGAAATGAATCACCTGATCAGTATTGATTTTGGAGCGCCACGGGAAATGACCTTGTCCTGTCGTGAACGTGCTGTGCTGGGCGGCGTTCTGGAGGAAGCGATGCCCTATGACGAGAGCAGTGCCCGGTTCGCCTACTACCGCCTGCTGAAAGAGCATTATCAGGTCCTCAGGCTTGACTCGCCGGCGCGCGAAAGAGGAGTTGAACATTTGCTGTCGAAGGCCGGCGGCATTATGAAAGAATGGCAGACCGAGGATTCAGATCTTGCAGTAGGCCTTGGATCGTTGATGATGGATTACGCGGGTATGCTGAATGATCGTTCTACCTGGGAACGGATAGCCCGAAGCCACATCGAGCATGTGAAGTTGCTCTGTGATGACAGGCAGTACACAATGGAATTACGGCTGGCCCTTACGGCCTCCGGCGAGAACGGGCTCCATGACTTGTTCGGACATCTGTCTTCGCTGCTCTATGGATACGCGACAGACAAGTACCTGTTCGAGGAGGCTTTCATGTTGGGCCGAGAGTACCGGGCCGATCGGCCGGAGTATTCGGTCCCACTCTTGCGAGCGGCCCGAGAAAAGGCAGAAGGGGTGGAGGCAGGGCTAGCCGCCGGCCTGGAGTTCGCTCATGCCTTACTGCGGCTGTCAGAGAAAGCATCGGTGGACTGGAAATGGCCCGTCAGTGCTTGTCGGGGCTACTATGATGCTGCTCTCGAAGAACATGACTCCTTGCGCGGCGAGACGGACGCGGAATCCCTGGCACCATTCCATGATAAGACGAGTGAGATTGAACAATTGAGGGATTCGCTCTCAAATCGTCTCCTCCAAGGGAGATAGCTTGGGCCAGTCGTATCGTACCAGGCACCTGCGGGCGCGCCTTCATGAAGATTCTCAGCCCATTCCCAGCTATCCGTAGAAGGGATAAACAGGTGAAGAGAGCAGGATCGGGCTCCGGTAGCCGGACAGTGCTCTCGAATCTCGGACCCTGAGCCGGATGGTTCGGTTGCTTGCCAAGCAGCCAGTTTAGCGGGTCAGCGCACTCGGACGCCGGCGCTGGGGACGATCAGGGCGTGTCGGCGTCGTTGTTGCGGCGGCGGGGGCGGAAGAAGTCCTGGAGCAGGCGGGCGCAGTCGTCGGCTAAGACGCCGGCGG
>Ga0207752_1000136_pt1 | contig 33455 bp, 27 predicted proteins | sample Pon2CUnioCityCA_6_FD_187272 | JGI IMG/M metagenome (GOLD analysis project Ga0207752, IMG submission 187272) | Marine sediment microbial community from Union City, CA, USA - Pond 2C Sediment 2 (SPAdes) | ecosystem: Environmental > Aquatic > Marine > Intertidal zone > Salt pond sediment ... | reverse complement strand
ACAGCACGTGGGATTTATATGTCCTGCTATTTACTTCGTATTCATACACTATTATCGCTCGGTGCTTATTTACAAATATGCCTGTCTCACCAGGGCCTTGTTTCTCCATTTCGGAGACAACAACTTCGCCGCTAGCGGTGGGCCAGCTTTTACTCCTGTAACCGAGGATTACGAGCCTCATTATCAGGTAGAAGATCGCAGCCCAGATAACAAGGACGCAGACTAAGAGTAGGGTCGATGGCAGACTTTGCACAGAGGAAAAACCTCCCATGTGGGCCAATCCATTTTAATGACTGATCTTATGACGGTATCAATCCCATAAGTCCAATCCCAATGGAAGTTTTTGGCAAGCAGACGCCATGATCAGCCTGGTCGCCGTCTTCATCGCTCAGGGCGCGGATGCTGCCCAGGTGGTCGGTGCACCCATTCTACCTCACACACGGCGGATCACAACCCAGGGCAATTACACTTTCTTGCCAGAACATTCGTTCTAGGGCATAATATCCTTATCGTCGCGCACCTTAACAACCCCGCCACCCCATCCCCTTAGCCCCATACCTGAAGGTCCGGCAAAAACGTGGCAATGTTGGCAGCCTTGGCAGCCTTCCCCCGGCCGGGACGGTTCCTACCTCTGGAAAACGCCCCAGAAAAACGCCGCCACCGCCCTCAAAAACGCGGCAACCTTCCTGGCAGTCTTGGCAGCCTTCGCCTACCTGACATTGCTCTCCCTTAGCCAGGTCTATGAACAGGTTGAAAGCAGACCTGACAGGATCTCAGTTGCCCTCGATCTAACCTGCCGGCTATTTCAAGATCCTGTCAGGTCTTTCGTTCACACTGAGCAGTGCGGGGGGAGATTCTCAGTCAACCAATAAAGGATGAGCAACCCCTGTACCACGTGCGCTGTCGCTGGTAAATCGGACGATTTCTGGGTATAGTCTGGGAGCGGGGCAACAGGGCCCCGCAGCGATAGCAATGAAACAGGGACTGTTCATGTTTGACGTCGAAAAAGTTCGAAAAGATTTCCCGATTTTGCACCAGGAGGTGCATCCGGGGGTGCCGCTGGTGTTCCTGGATAGCGCGGCTTCTTCGCAAAAGCCGCGGCAGGTGATCGAGGCGATGGACGTGTATTACCAGGAGATGCACGCCAACGTGCACCGGGGAATCCACGAGCTGAGCGAGCGGGCCACGAATGCGTACGAGGGGGCGCGGGAGCGCATCGCCCGCTTTATCAACGCGCCGGATCCGGCGACGATTATTTACGTGCGCAACGCGACCGAGGCGCTGAACCTGGTGGCGACCAGTTGGGGACGGACGAATATCACGGCCGGGGATGAGATCCTGCTGACGGAGATGGAGCACCACGCCAACCTGGTGCCGTGGCAGATGCTGGCGCGGGAGAAGGGGGCGACGATTCGCTACCTGCCCTTCACCGAGGAGGGCAAGCTGGACCTTTCGCAACTGGACAGCTTCCTGACGGAGAAGACGAAGATCTTCTCCTTTACGGCGATGTCTAACGTCTTCGGCACGATCACGCCGGCGCGGAAGCTGGTGGAAGCCGCCCACCGGGTGGGGGCGATTGCGGTGGTCGATGCGGCCCAGAGCGTGCCCCACCTGCCGGTGGACGTGCAGGCCCTGGATTGCGATTTCCTGGTTTTTTCGGGGCACAAGATGTGCGGGCCGACGGGAATTGGCATTCTCTACGGCCGGCGGGAGTTGCTGGAGGAGATGCCCCCTTACATGGGGGGCGGCGATATGATCCGCCGGGTGACGCTGGAAGGGTTTACGCCCAACGAACTGCCGTGGAAATTTGAAGCAGGGACGCCGGCGATTGCCGGGGCGATCGGGCTGGGGGCGGCGGTCGATTACCTGAGCGCGCTGGGGATGGAGAACGTGCATCGCCACGAGCAGTTCATCACCAATTACGCTTTGGAGGCGTTGAGCGAAGTGAACGGTTTGCGCCTGCTGGGCCCGCCGGCGGCGCAGAAGGGTGGGGTGGCCTCATTTGTGATTCCGGGGCTGCACCCGCACGACATTGCCCAGCTCCTGGACGAGGATGGGGTGGCGATCCGCGCCGGCCACCACTGTGCCATGCCCCTGCACCAGAAGCTGGGGATCTCTGCTTCGGCACGGGCCAGCTTCTACGTGCACACGACGACGGATGAGGTGGATAAACTGGTGGCCAGCGTGGAGCGGGCGAAGAAGATTTTTAGATTATAACAGGGCAAGGAAGCCGGTGATTACAATATGAGTGACCTATATCGCGAACAAATCATTGACCTGTACGAGCATCCCCTGAATTATGGAGAACTGGACCCTCACGATTTTTCCTACGAGGAAGATAACCCGCTCTGCGGCGACGTGATCCGGATTTCGGTACGCCTGGACGATGAAGGGCGCGTGGCCGGCGTGAGGTGGGAAGGGGAAGGGTGTGCCATCAGCCAGGCGTCGGCCTCGCTGTTGACGGAGGAGATTAAAGGGATGACGCTGGAGGAGGTGAAGGCGTTTCCCAAAGAGACGCTGCTGGACCTGATCGGCGTTCCCCTGAGCATGGCCCGGGTTAAATGTGCCTTGCTGTCGCTGAAGGTGCTGAAGGCGGGGGCATATGGTATTCCGGAGCCGGAGGAGATCCGGGGTGAGGATCAACAATAGGAGAAAAGAGAAGCTATATGAGTGATTTTGTGAAGGTGTGCAAGACGAGCGAGATACCGGAGGGGGAGCGGCGCCACTTTGCTTTTGAAGAGGAAACGATCGTGATATTTAACGTGGGTGGCAAGTTCTATGCGATTGCCGACGTCTGTACCCATGATGGCGGGCCGCTGGAAGACGGGGAGGTGGAAGGGTACGAGGTGGAGTGCCCGCGCCACGGGGCCCGCTTCGACATCCGCAGTGGCGAAGCGCTGTCGATGCCGGCCGTGGTCGGGGTTCCCTGCTACGAGACGCGGGTGGAGGGAGACGACCTCTACGTCGAGGATCCTGACGCCTGGTAACAGGATGGCATAGGTTGTTACAGGGAGATCCACGGAGCTTTTCACAGAGGTCCACTGAGGTGGAGAGCGGAAATCTAACAACGATTTGTCAGCGTACTCCCCGGCCGTGCCAGTCACCCCGCAGACGGTTCTGGTTGGTGCAGGCTCTGCGGCGGCGTGACTGGCGCGCACGAGCGAGACAATAGAAAAAATTCGGCCAGCCTCTCCCCGGCGAGAGGCTTTTTTATACGAGGATAGGGTATGACGGACATTGGGAAGGTGAAGCAGGTCAGCATCAACGAAGAGATGCGGGACTCTTATTTGAGTTACGCCATGAGCGTGATCGTCTCGCGGGCGCTGCCGGACGTGCGCGACGGGCTGAAGCCGGTGCAGCGGCGCATTCTGTACGCCATGTACGACATGGGGCTGTATCCTGACCGGCCGTACCGCAAGAGCGCGCGGGTGGTGGGCGAGGTGCTGGGCAAGTACCATCCCCACGGGGACCAGAGCGTGTACGATGCGATGGTGCGCATGGCCCAGGACTTTTCGATGCGCTACCCGCTGGTGGACGGGCAGGGCAATTTCGGCTCCATCGACGGCGACGCGGCGGCAGCCATGCGTTACACTGAGACGCGGATGGCACCGATGGGCTTCGACCTGCTGGAGGATATCGGCAAGGATACGGTGGACTTCGGCAGCAACTTTGACGACACGATGCGCGAGCCGGAGGTATTGCCGTCGGTGTTGCCCAACCTGCTGTTGAACGGGTCTTCGGGCATTGCCGTGGGCATGTCGACCAGCGTGCCGCCCCACAACCTGGGGGAGGTGGTCGACGCGTTGGTCTACATGCTGGAGCGTTGGGAGAGCGTAGAAGAGATTACGATCAAGGATCTGATGAATTTCATCCAGGGGCCGGATTTTCCGACGGGCGGGCTGGTCTTCCGCTACCGGGGCGAGTCGGAGCAGGATGCGCTGGCCAACGCCTACGGGACCGGCCGGGGCCGCGTACGGGTGCGGGCGCGGGCCCACGTGGAGCAGATGGAGCGCAACAAATCGCGGATCGTAATCACCGAGCTGCCCTACCAGGCGAACAAGACCAATCTGCTGGGCAAGATCGCCGACCTGCACCGGGACGGCAAGATCGAGGGGCTGACGGACCTGCGGGATGAATCGGACCGCAACGGGATGCGGATCACTATCGAGACCACGCGCAACGTGGAGCCGGAGACGGTGCTGAATGAGCTGTTCCGGCTGACGCCGATGGAAAGCACTTTTAGCATCATCATGATCGCCCTGGTCAACGGCGAGCCGCGGGTGCTGACGCTGAAACAGGCGCTGCGCTATTACCTGGAGCACCGGCTGGAAGTGATCCGGCGGCGCAGCGAACATGACCTGGCGCGGGCGCGGGAACGGGCGCACATCCTGGAAGGGTTGCTGGTGGCCCTGGCCAATTTGGACGAGGTGATCGAGACGATCCGGCACTCGCAGGACGTGGAGGAGGCGCGGCGGAACCTGGTGCTCTTCTTCAAGCTGACGGATGTGCAGGCGCAGGCGATCCTGGATATGCGCCTGCGCCGCCTGGCAGCGCTGGAACGGCAGAAAATTGAGGAAGAGTTCAGAGAGAAACAGGAGCTGATCGCCCGCCTGACCCACTTACTGGCAACGCCGGCCCTGATGCGGGCGGAGATCGGGGAGGAGCTGCGGGCGGTGAAGGAGAAGTACGGGGACGCGCGCCGCACGCAGATTGTGGACGGCAGCAGCCAGGAGATGGTGACGGCGGCCGATTTGCTGCCGGATCAGAAGGTGTGGGTGGTGGCCGGCCGCGACGGCACCCTGGCGCGCACGACCTCGCCGGAGCCGTTCAAAGTGCCCTACAAACCGGCAGAAGTACCGAAAGTGATGCTGGAGGCGAACACCCAGGATATCGTCTATCTGTTCACGGCGGGTGGAGAGGCGGTGGGGTTGCCCGTGTACCAGTTGCCCCAGGCGCGCAGCCTGGGCCAGGGGGAGCATTGGGCGGATCTGACGGCGCTGAGCCGCCGCAACCACCTGGTGGATGCCTTGGTGGTGCCGCCGGAGGCGGAGGGGTTTATCTTCCTGACGACGCTGGCCGGGATGTGCAAGCGGATCCGGCTGGAGGATCTGCCGGGGATTACAGCCGATCCGTTCGTGGTGATGAAGGTGGACGATGCGGACGCTCTGGGCTGGGCGCGTTTGACGAGTGGCGCAGAAGAGGTTATTCTCGCTACCAGGTCCGGACAGGTCATTCGCTTCCTCGAAGAGGAAGTGAGGGACATGGGCTTGCCGGCCGGCGGCGTGCTGGGTATCCGGCTCGACGACGACATGGACGGCATTGCTGCCATGGATCTGGTCCGTAACGGCGACTACTTGTGGAGCATTACGGACGACGGCCTGGCTAAGGCATCGGCTCTGGACACCTATCCGCAGCAAAGCAGATATGGCAAGGGCGTGATCAACGTCCGCCTCCCGGCCGGTAGCGAAGAAGTAGCCGCGGCCGTCGTGGGCCATCGTGAACGAGTGGTGATCATTACGACGGCCCTCGATACGACGGCCACGGTCCGCCTGGACGAGGGACCGGTTGGCAGCCGCCCGATCAAACCCCGGGCGGTGGTGGCTCTTGGCCCCCGAAACCGGGTCACCGGGATCGTGCGGGTCTCGGGCCGGCCGGAACGCCCAGCCGACAATCTGCCGGGCAAAGCAGAGCAGTTGCCACTTATTACGTAACACAGAAGCCGGGTGACAAAAAACGACCAACAGCTACAGACCGCTTTGTAACCCGCACCGGGCCCGGCTTCGTTGACCAAGCGGTTGGTGACCAAGCGGTTGGTAAAGAAGGAGATTAGGACAGATGAAATTCACAGACACATGGGCAACGGACGCAGAGGGGAACAAGTTCGTCTTTACCGTGGAGATGCAACGGCAGCTACACGAGAAAGGCCTGGCAGTAGAGCCGGAAAACCTGGATGAGCTGGGCTCCCTGCCGACGCCTCAAGACACGAGCTATGAAGATGAAGCCACGCAGACAAAGCAAAGGCAGGAAGAAGATGACGTGATGCCGGACACGATCCAGATTGACCCGGAAACGGGCAAGTATCTGGGCCGGCTGAAGTGGTACAATCCCGCCCGCGGTTACGGCTTTATCGCCCGCGGTGGTGGCGAAGATATCTTCTTCCACAAGACGGGCGCCCTGGGTGACCCGGCCGATCTCGATGAGGGCCAATGGGTGCTATACGACGTGGAACAGCGCAAGAAAGGGCCGGAAGCAACGGAAGTGGAAGCGTACGAAGGGGAGTTAGTGGAGTAAGAGATGGGAGATTAGAGATTGGAGATTGGCTCCCAGAAAAATCTCCAATCTCTAATCTCTCTTAGTTACGCTTGGCGCCGGCCTGGGCCAGGCGGGGGTCGAGGGCGTCGCGCAGGCCGTCTCCCAGCAGGTTAAAGGCGAGGACGGTGACCATAATCGCCAGGCCGGGGAAGAAGACGAGGTGGGGGGCGCTAAAGACCTGGTTGCGCTCGCTGGCCAGCATAAACCCCCATTCGGCTGTGGGCGGCTGGGCACCGAGGCCAATGAAGGAAAGGGCGGCGGTATCCAGGATGGCGGTGGCAATGCCCAGGGTGCCCTGCACGATCAAGGGGGGTAGAGCATTGGGCAGAATCCGGCCGAAGAGAATCTGGAAATTGCTGGCACCCAGCGCCCGGGATGCCTCCACGTATTCCTCCTCGCGCACGGAAAGCACGCTGGCGCGCACCACCCGCGCATATTGGGGAATGGTCACGATGGCAATGGCCAGCATGGCGTTGGTCAGCCCCGGACCGAGGACGCTGACGATGGCGATGGCCAGCAGCAGGAAGGGGAAGGCGAGGACCACGTCCAGCACGCGCATGATGATGTCGCCAATCCAGCCGCCGAGGTAACCGGAGACGGCGCCAAGAACGGTACCGACGATGATCGCGAAACCGACGGTAATAAACCCAACGCGCAAAGAGACGCGCGTGCCGTAAACCACCCGCGTGAAAAGATCCCGGAAATTACCGTCAATACCCATCAAGTGCTGCGGTTGATCTTCGGCACAGCCCAGCAGATGGATGCAGGGCGCCTGCCGGCGCGCAACCTCTTCCACGCCAATGAGGTCTTCCTGGGGATCGTAGGGGGTGATTACCGGCGCGAAGATGGCGGCGAAAACCAGGGTGCCGAGGATAACCAGGCCGAAAATGGCCGAGCGCTGCCGGAGCAGGCGGCGCAGGGTCAGCCGCCAGAGGCTGTTGGACCGGTAATCGCTGATGTCGCCGGCGCCGGGATCGTCGAGAGAAAGTTCGCTAACAGTTTCCATAAGTCATCAAGATTGCGTTTGGGTGTACCCTGAAAAGCCGTCCATCAGTCTAGGCGGATGCGCGGGTCAAGGTAGGCGTATGAAAGGTCGACAAGGAGATTAAGAAAAACAAAACCAACGGAGATCACAATGACGAAGCCCTGGATGATGGGAAAGTCGCGGGCAGTGATCGCTTCGAACAAGGCACGCCCAACACCGGCCAGATTAAAGACCGTTTCGGTGAGGATGGCACCGCTCAAGACCAGGCCTAACTGGAGGCCGGCGATGGTGACGATAGGCAGGAGGGCATTGCGGAAGGCGTGTTTGAGCACCACGCGCCGCCGACCGGCTCCTTTGGCCCGGGCGGTGCGGATGTAATCCCGCTCTAGCACCTCCAGCATGCTGGAACGCGTCATGCGGGCAATAATCGCCATGGGAATGGTGCTGAGGGCCACGGAAGGCAAAATCATGTGTTTGATCGCATCCCAGGCTACTTCCCAATCGCGGGCCAGAAAGCTGTTGAAGATAAACATATTGGCGACGAAACGAGCCAGGACGTTGCGAACACCCTCTTCGCCAATGGACCATTCATAAACCTCGTAGAAGGGTGTGGGGCGCACACCCGCCGACAATCTGCCAGTCGGAGGCAGGGCAAGGGGCGTGTCCTGCAGCACCAGCGCAAAGAGGTAGGCGAGCATGAGCCCTAGCCAGAAAACGGGCATCGAGACGCCAATATTGGCAAAGATCATAGTGATTACGTCTACGGGCGAATTGCGCCTGGTGGAGGAGATGATGCCCAGGGGGATGCCGACCGCCACCGCAATCGTGACCGCTGCCAGGCTCAGCTCCAGGGTCAAAGGCAGTCGCTCCAGGAGGATGTCCAGGATGGGACGCTTAAAACGGAGCGAGTTGCCCAGGTCGCCCTGGGCCAGGTCGCCAATAAAGATGGCGAGTTGAGTCGGCAGTGGTTCGTTTAGCCCCTTCTCCTCGTTGAATCGCTCGCACGCATCGGCAGTGGCTTTCTCGCCAAGAATTGCACGACAGGGATCGCCGGGAATCACCCGCGCCAGAATGAAGGTAACCAGGAGGACACCGAGAATGACCGGGATTGACGCCAGAATGCGCCGGATGCTGTATTGGATCATGGATTAGATTATACGAAAGGTTAATGATATGGCAAGAGCGGGACGGCTGCTGGTAACTTCCAGTAACCATCCCGCTCTCTACGACGTGCTGGTGAAACTAAGTCAATTCAGTCTTACTCGCTATTCATCAAGTTATTCCAGAGATAGGAATAGTAGTCGAACGTGCCCGTGTTACCAACATGCAGCGGATGGGAGGCATCGATACCTGCGGCCCAGGAGAGGACCACGTCGTTGGCATCCAGGGTCGTTCCATCGTGGAAGCTGACGCCTTCGCGCAGGCTGCAGGTCCAGACATCGCCGGTTTCATTGGACTCGCAGCCGGTGGCCAGCGCCGGCCGGGTCTCGCCGGAGTCAAGCTGGTACTTGAGCAGCGGCTCGACAACCTGCTGGCATGGACGCAGCGATTCGCCGTCCGTCTCGTCGGCGCAGTAGAGGCTGATCGGTTCGGCATTCTGCATGAAGACGAGGGTGTCATCACCCGGATCCAGTTCGGCGAACTCGACGGCGCCAAAGGGCGGCACGTAGGCGTTCCCCAGGCTGGTCAGGGCGGCGTTGGCCGCACCACCGTGGGCGATGGGTACCATCGGGACCAGTTCCTTGATGGCGTTGTTGGCCTGTTCGTAGAGGGGAGCAGCTTCCTCAAGATCGGCTACGGCCGAGGCCTCTTGCAGAACCTCGTAGATCTCCGGGTGCGGGTCGCCAAACTGCGGGTTCTCCGCACTGAAGTGGAAGTCGAGGAAGTTGGTGACGTGGGGGTAGTCAGCACCCCAACCGAGCAGATAGAAGCCGTCCAACTCGCCGGCTGACTCTGCCTCGATGAAGGCACCGGATTCCATCACCTGAATTTCAGCTTCGATGCCCAGGTTTTCGCGCAACTGGGTCTGGATTTCGGTGGCGACAACAGAAGGTTCCGGCAGGTAAACGCGGAAGACGTCACGGTAGTAGATGGTGGTTTCGAACCCATCCGGGTAACCGGCTTCGGCCAGCAGATCCCGCGCGGCCTGTGCGTCGAATTCGTACCACTCTTCGCCCTGGCAGCCATTGGGGATGGAGCACGGGGTAAAGTGGCTGGCTACTTCGGAGCCTTCAGGGAAGAAGTTCTCCACAATGCGCTGGCGGTCAATGCCCATGGCAACTGCCTGGCGCACCTGCAGGTTGCCGAACGGCTCAAAGCTATTGTTGTCCATTGCCAGGTAGAGGATGTTGGGATTGGGATCCTGAAGTAGCTGTAGGTTCGGGTCATCTTCGACCGTGCTGTAATCGTCCGGGCTGACGTTGGTGATGTAGTGGACGTTGCCGGTCTGGAGCTCCAGGAGACGGGCAGCACCCTCGGTGGCCCAGCGGAGAACGGCGGTCTCGGCGATGGCCGGCTCGCCCCAGTAGTCGTCAAAACGGGTATAGATGACGGAGTCACCTCGGACCCATTCGTCAACCATGTAAGGGCCGGTGCCGACGGGGTTGGACAGTAACTCTTCGGCATCGCCTTCGGCGGCCGCGGTGGCTGCTGCTTCTAGCCACTCGGAGGAATAGATGCCGAAGGGGGTGAAAGCGGCCTTCGCCTCGAAGGCGGGGTCCGGGCTACAGAGGGTGAACTGAACCGTCTGCATGTCGGTGGCCTCGATGGCGAGGATCTTGCCGCCGTAGTCACAGCTTTCGGCCGAGACGGACATCAGATCGCCTTCCATTGGCTCTTCCGTTGGTTCTTCCATCGGTTCTTCCGTTGGTTCTTCCATCGGTTCTTCCGTTGGTTCTTCCATCGGTTCTTCCGTCGGCTCGGGAACGGCTGTGGGTTCTTCTTCTTCCACAACCTCTTCGGCGACATCAGCCGCTTCTGTAGCCACTTCTTCAACTTCTTCGGCTACGGGCTCGTCGCCGCCGCACGCGGCAAGCACCAGGGCTCCCACGAGCAACACTAATGTTAATATAAACCACTTCTTATGTTTCATTTCTCTTCTCCTTCCTTTTCTAGTAGTAGAGGCCTGTTCCGCAAACACGTAGTGAAATGGTACCAATTCCACCAGACACGTGCTTAACATACTATCACGGCTTGTCTCAGATAGCAAAGTGACAATTCAGGGTATGGTGGGTGACATTCTAACATTCATTTTATCTTTCTCAGGGGCACGGTATAATCTAAAGATGATGAATAATCGAGAGGTTGCTTCCCTTTTTGAACAAATCGCCGACATGTTGGCCATTCGTGGGGATAATTTCCACCGGATTCTGGCATATCGCAATGGCGCCGAAAGTATTCGTGGCCTGGGGCAGGACATCAATGCCGTCTACGCCGAGGGAGATCTGACCGACATCAAGGGTATTGGCGAGACGTTGGCGGCAAAGATAGAGGAGATGCTGACGACCGGCCGGCTTGAATTCTACGACAGGCTGGCAGAAGAGGTGCCTCCGGCCCTGGTTGAGTTGTTGCGCGTGGAGGGCCTTGGTCCCAAGCGCGTGAAAGCGATCTACGAGCAACTGGGGATCACCACCCTGGAGGAGCTGAAGCACGCCGCAGAAAGCGGCGAGTTGCGCTCGCTGCCAGGGTTGGGTCAGAAGAGTGAGCAGAACGTAATCGACGCCATCGAGGCCCTGGAACGGCACGGGACCGATCGGACCCCCCTGTGGGTCGCCGGGCCGGTAGCTGACGAATTGCTGGAGGCCCTGCAAGAGTTGCCCGCTGTCACGAAGTGGGCGGTGGGCGGCAGCCTGCGCCGGGTGGAGGAGACGATTGGCGATATCGATTTGCTGGTGGCAGCCGAGGATTCAGAACCGGTCATGGAGGCGTTCAAGGCGCTGCCGCAGGTGGAGACGGTCCTGGTCAGTGGGCCGTCGAAGACGACGGTCCAGTTGCACAATGGCCTGCAGGTGGATCTGCGCGTGCTGCCGGCCGAGCGTTGGGGCACGTTGCTCTCCTATTTTACGGGCAATGTCGCCCACAACGTGCGCCTGCGGGATCTCGCCCTCAAGCGGGGGTTGAGTCTCAACGAGCACGCTTTCCGGCCGGTGGTCGACGGCGAGGTAGTCGAAGAAGGGGCGATCCTCTGTGCCACAGAGGAAGAGGTGTACGATGTCCTCGATTTACCCTATATCTCGCCCCGCTTGCGCCAGGACCGGGGTGAGATCGAAGCGGCCCAACGGGGCGAACTGCCGGAGCTGGTCGAGCTGGAAGACATTATAGGCGACCTGCAGATGCATACCACCTGGTCAGACGGCAAGGCTTCGGTGCTGGAGATGGCCCAGGCGGCGCAGGCAAAAGGGTACCGCTATATTGCGATTACCGACCATTCGGCCGGGTTGGGGATTGCGGGCGGCCTCACGGCCGAACAGTTATGGGAACAGGCAGAGGAGATTGCGGCGGCCAACGCCGAGATGGGGACGGATTTTCGCATCCTGCATAGTACGGAGATGGAGATCAAGGCGGACGGCACGCTGGACTTTCCCGACGAGGTACTGGCCCGGCTGGATTTTGTGGTCGCCAGCCTGCACGTCAGCCTGAGCCAGAGCCGGGATCAGGTGACGGCGCGGGCGCTGGCCGCCATCGACAACCCGCACGTGGATATGCTGGCCCACCCGACCGGCCGGTTGCTGCCGGACCGGCCGGGGGCGGACCTGGATATGGAGCGGATATTGTTTGCGGCCGGCCGGACGGGGACCATCATGGAGATTAACGCCAATCCCCGGCGTCTGGATCTGCGGGACGTGCACGTGCGGCGGGCGGTGCAACTGGGGGTGAGGCTGGCCATTAATACCGATGCCCATCGCCCCGCCGAACTGGATTTGATGCACTTCGGTGTGGCCGTGGCCCAGCGAGGCTGGGCCACGTCGGCCGACGTCGTCAATACGTGGCCGCTGGAACGGCTGTTGGCCTACGTGGCCCAGAAGCCGGACGGCGGGTAAGGGAATGGCGAGTGGAACGAGGGATGCGTAATAGCGCAGTATTTCGTAGCGTCTTTAAAGGGCTAGACGAGGGACACCTCGACCAGTTGCGGCAGCTGGCCCGCCAGCGCACTTACCCGGCCGGAACGGTGCTCTGCCACCAGGGGAAGGTGGAGGACGTGTTCTACATCGTCGTCTCCGGGCAGGTAGCGATTACGCGGGTGCAGCCGGAGGGGGAGGAGCAGTTGTTGGGCATCGCCCGGCCCAACGACTATTTTGGCGAATTGTCTCTGCTTGATGCCGAGCCGCGCATGGCTTCCTGCACGACGGTCATGGAAACCACCGTCCTGGAGATCACGGAAGCGGTGTTTCGCCGGCTCCTGGCCGAGAGCCCGCCGATTGCCCGGGCGATCACGCGCCGGGTCGTGCGCAATATGCGCGCCCTGGACAGGATGACGATTGCCGAGCTGCAGGAGACGAATAAGGCGTTGCAGGAGGCGTACGAAGAGCTGCAGCGGGCGCAGGCGGGGTTAGTGGAGAAGGAGCGGCTGGAGCACGAATTGGAAATCGCGGCTGAGGTCCAGCGGAGCCTGCTGCCTTCCTTCCTGCCCCAATATCCTGATTACCACTTTGCCGCCCACCAGCAGCCGGCCCGGCGTGTCGGGGGCGACTTTTATGATGTGATTGCCCTGGACGACGTCCACGTCGGTTTGCTCCTAGCCGACGTGGTGGACAAGAGTATTCACGCGGCCCTCTTTATGGCGGTCACCCGGACGCTTTTTCGGACTGCGAGCCGCTACTCCCTTTCACCGGCAGCGGTGGCCGAAGAGGTGCACCGGGGTATGCTGGATATTTCTGATGCCGAGATGTTCGTTACTGCGTGCTACGGCGTATTGCATCGTCCGTCCGGGCGCCTGACCTACGTACTGGCCGGTCAGGAACGGCCGTTGCTGGCCCGGCCGGGTGGCGGGGTGGTACCGCTGAGTGGGTCTGGCCGTTTCCTGGGTATTGTCGCCGACTTATCCTTACAGGAGTATGAAGTCAACTTGCATCCCGGCGATCGCTTGTTACTCTTCAGTGACGGTGTGACGGACGCGGAAAACGGCCGGGAAGAACCGTACGGTCACTGGCAGCTCGAAGCAACGTTTGCGCGCAGCCAGTCTCTGTCTCCGCCGGAGCAGGTGGCGGAGGTGGCGGGCGCGGTCAGGCAGTGGCGCGGAGGCGTGCCGGCCGTGGATGATTTGACCCTGCTGCTGGCTGTTCGTGTCTAGCCGGGGAGCATGACGGATGAAGAAGAAGCAAGGGAAGGCCGCCTGTTGCCGGCTCAAGGCCCGGCAGTGCCTTCTGCATAGAATTAAAATAGAGTGATTGATGGCCCGTTATCAGAAACCTTCAGATCCCGACGACAGCGACCTGCGGCCGCAGCGGTCGCGTTTTTTGCGTGCTGATTCGCGTGAACCCATTCCCTGGGTCTGGCTGGGGTTGGGCGTGGTAGTAACCATTATCGGCATCGTGCTGGCGCTGACCCTGGTTAACCTGATGTTGACCCGGGAACCGCTGGTAACCAGCGTCGCAACGCCCACAATCATTCGCCTGACGGCGCCACCGACGGTGCCGGCGACGGCCACTTCCGTTCAGCCGACCCCGACGCCAATTCCCACCTTTACCCCGGCTCCGACCCGGGATCTCTCCCAACCACCGGCGGAGATAACGGTCGGCTACTACGCCGTCGTCTCCGGAACCGGCGACGCGGGGCTGACGGTGCGGGGCGCGCCGGGGACCGATGCCGTCCGCCTGATGCGAGCTTCGGAAGGGACGCTAATGCGCGTGCTTGGCGGGCCGGAAGAGGGCGGCGATTTTACCTGGTGGCAGGTGCGGCTGACCGACGGCACCGAAGGCTGGGTGGCCGGGGACTATATCGAACCGGCTGCTGCACCAGGGGAGTGAGTGCTGCCTCTCTCGTGGTTTCATCTATTGCCAGTGGCGATACAGAAGTGCCACCGGCGAATTTGCAGGCACAGTTGAGAGGGCAGTGTGCGAGATAAGATGATGAGAAAGATGACAGTGATTTTGTTTGGTGTGATTTCCCTGCTCTGGGCCAGTATGGTGGTGCTGCCGGTTGCAGCACAAGAGGAAGCGCCCGCACTCTCATTGCGCCTGAGCCGCGACTTTGGTTATGGTTCCGGCCTGCAGATCCAGGGTCGCTTTTCCTACCGGTTGGACGGGCCGGATTCGGTGGTGCGGGTTGAATTCCTGCTGGACGAGGAAGTGATCGGGGAGGACGGTGAAGCACCATTCCGCCTCAATTTTGTCACCGATAATTATGCGGAGGGGTGGCATACACTAAGTGCTCGCGGGTATACGGCCGGGGGCGAACGACTGGTGTCCAACACGGTGCAACGGCAGTTTGTGCCGCCGCAGCAGACCTACACCCGGATTGGCGCGGTTCTCCTGCTGCTGGTGGCGTTTATTGTCGCCCGCTATCTGATAACCCGGCGCCGCGGTACGGACGCCAGCGGCCGGAAGCGACGCAGTTACGGGCTCCTGGGCGGGACGGTCTGTCCTCGCTGTGGGCGCCCGTTCGCTTTTCCCGTGTGGAGTGTGAACCTGATGGCCGGCCGGGTTGCGCGTTGTCCGCACTGTGGCAAATGGGGATTCATGCAGCGGGCATCTCCCCAGGTGCTGGCGGCCGCCGAGACGCTTGAGCGAGAGCTGGAAGAAGAAGAGGGCGAAGAAGGGACGGTTGTTCCCGGCAGCGAAGAAGAACGGCTGCGCCGCCAGCTCGACGATTCCCGTTACGACGACGTGTAGAAGGGGCCGGAACCTGATGGCGAGACGATTGGCAGTTGGCACGGGTTAGGAGGAGATTGGATGACACCGGAAGAACGGATTCAGGAACTACGCCGAAAAATCGACTTTCACCGCTACCGCTACTACGTGTTGAACGAGCCGGTGCTGAGCGATGCGGAATTCGACGCCCTTTACCGCGAGCTGGTGGAGCTGGAAGCGGTCCATCCGGAGCTGGTTACACCGTCGTCGCCGACCCAGCGGGTGGGGGCAGAGCCATTGGACGCCTTCGAGAAGGTGGCGCACCCGGCACCGATCCTTAGCCTGGACAGTGCCCACAGCGTCGAGGAGATGAATGCCTGGCGCTCGCGGATCGAGCGCCACCTGCCGGAGGGGGTTGGCGAGCTGGATTACGTGGTCGAACCGAAAATTGACGGCCTGACGGTGGTCCTCACCTATGAAGACGGCCGGTTCGTACTGGGGGCCACCCGGGGCAATGGCCGGGTGGGCGAGAATGTTACGCGCAACATGCGCACGGTGATGGCCCTACCCCAGCGGATCCCGGTAGACCCGCAGAGCGAACGGGCGGCGCCCGGCTACCTGGTGGTGCGCGGAGAGGTGTTCTTCCCGCTGGACCTGTTTGAAAGATTCAATGAAGAACTGGTCGAGGAGGGGGAGCGCCCTTATATGAACCCGCGCAATGCTGCTGCGGGTTCGTTGCGCCAGCTTGATTCGCGGGTAACGGCGACGCGACCGCTGACCCTTTATGTTTACGACCTGATCGAGTGGGGGGATTATGACGTGCCGGAGCGGCAGTGGGAACGGCTGCAATTGTTGCGGGATCTGGGTTTTCCGGTTTCGAGCGACACCTATTTCTGCGAGAGTCTGGACGAGATTGCCGACATTTATGAAACCTGGAAAGAGGAGCGGCGCAACCAGATCAATTACGAAGTGGACGGGCTGGTCATCAAGATCGACGACCAGCCGCTGGGCGCCAGCCTGGGCTTTGTCGGCCGGAATCCACGAGGCGCGCTGGCCCTGAAGTTCCCGGCGCAGGAGAAGACGACGAAGTTCAAGGAACTGGTGGTCAACGTGGGCCGTACCGGTGTCCTGGCGCCCAACGCGTCGCTGGAACCGGTGGAGATTGGCGGGGTGATCGTGCAGAATGCCACCCTGCACAACTTTGAAGAAATCGCGCGCAAGGATATCCGGGTAGGGGACACCGTCATCGTCAAGCGAGCGGGCGACGTCATTCCCTACGTGGTGGGCCCGGTGCCGGATTTGCGCGATGGCTCGGAAGAGGTGATCGAAATCCCGGAAGTGTGCCCCTTCTGCGAACAACCGGTGGAGCGGGTGCCCGGCGAGGTAGCCATCTACTGCACCAACCCATCGTGCCCGGAACAACTTGTGCGGCGGGTGGAGTATTTTGTCAGCCGCGGTGCCCTCGACATTGACGGGTTTGGCAAGGAAACGGGCGTGCTCCTGATCGAGGAAGGGTTGATTCACGACGTCGCCGATATCTATTACCTGGATCCTGAAGATCTGTTGCCGCTGGAAGGGTTCGCAGAGAAGAAGGTGGAACGCCTGCTGGCAGGGATTGAGGCGAGCAAAGAGCAACCGGCCGTGCGCCTGCTCACCGCCCTCGGCATCCCCTTCGTGGGCAGTACGATTGCCGGGATCCTGATGGACGTGCAGGGCAGCATTGACGCCCTGGCCCAGGCCGACGAGGAAGAGCTGGCTGCCATTGACGGCATCGGCCCGCGGACGGCGGCGTCGATTGTGCAATGGTTCGCCGACGAGCGCCACCAGCGCCTGCTGGAGAAGTTGCGGTCGGCGGGCCTCAATTTTGAGGCGGAAGAGAGGGCGGCCGGGATTCAGACGTTAGACGGCCTGACTTTTGTCCTCACCGGCAGCCTGCCTACGTGGACGCGCAGTGAAGCGAAGGCATTTATCGAAGAGCGGGGCGGCCGGGTGACGGGTAGCGTCAGTGGCAACACCGATTACCTGGTGGCGGGTGAGAATCCGGGGAGCAAATATGATAAAGCGCAGGAACTGGGCACGCCAATCCTGGATGAAGATGGGTTGCGTGCCCTGGCAAAAGCCAACTGAAGGGAAGGATTTATGCCGGAATTTTTTAACGTTTTGCCCCCCGACGAAGCGCGCGCGCTCCTGTTTGAACATATGACGCGGAGGATGCCGGCCGAGACCCTGGCGACGGCGGAGGCCGTGGGCCGGGCCACCGCCCGGCCGGTGCCGGCGCCACACGCGCTGCCTTCCTTTCGCCGGAGCACCATGGACGGCTATGCCGTGCGCGCGGCCGACACCTACGGCGCCTCAGAGAGCCTGCCCGCTTTCCTGACGGTGGTGGGTGAGGTGCCCATGGGTGAGGCGGCGCGAGTTGAGCTGGACACCGGCGAAGCGGCCCTGGTCCACACCGGGGGCATGATCCCGGAAAGCGCGGATGCGGTGGTGCAGGTGGAGCTGACTCAGAAGATGGACGCGGCGGCAACTGCCTTTCCCCACGAGATCGAGGTGTTCCGGGGGATGGCGGTGGGCCAGAATGTGCTCCAGGTGGGGGAAGATGTGCGGAAAGGAGCCGAAATCCTGCCGGCCGGCCACCTGCTGCGCCCCCAGGATCTGGGTGGGCTACTGGCCCTGGGTATTGTCGAGGTAGCGGTGGCTTCCCGGCCGCGGGTGGGGATCCTGGCCACCGGCGACGAGGTGATCCCTCCGGCAGAGACGGCCGGGCCGGGCGAAATCCGGGATATCAACAGTTACACGGTAGCCGGGCAGGTCACCCAGGCCGGTGGAGTGCCGGTGTTGGGCGGGATCGTGCCCGATGACCTGGACGCGCTCCGGGCTGCGGCGGCGCGGATGCTGGCCGAGACCGATATGCTGGTAATGTCAGCCGGATCCTCGGTGAGCGCGCGCGATATGACGGTGGACGTACTGGACGAACTGGGCCAGCCGGGGGTATTGCTGCACGGGGTGGCCACCCGGCCGGGGAAGCCGACAATTGTGGGCGTGGTGGACGGCAAGCCCGTGATCGGCCTGCCGGGGAACCCGGTCTCGGCGATGGTCCAGTTTGACATGTTCGGCACCCCGGCCGTCTACCGGCTGCAGGGGGTACGGGAACGGCCGCGCCGGGGCAGCGTCTGGGCGAAATTGAGCCAGAACCTGGCCAGCGAGACCGGCCGGGAGGATTACGTTCCCGCCCACCTGGAGAATACGGCGGAGGGGCTGGTGGCGGTCCCCGTCTTTGGCAAGAGCAACCTGATCTACACGCTGGTCAATGCCGATGGGCTGATTAAGATTCCGCTCAATAAGGGTGGGGTTCCGGCCGGGGAGTGGGTGGAAGTGAGATTGTTTTAGAGTTTGGAGCTTGGAGATTGAGCTGCGGAGAGGTAGGAATGTCACTGTTTGTATGCTGCCCGCTGGACGCGGAGGTAGGGCAGAAAGTCGAAGTATTGGCGAATGATCAGCGAGAAGTAGCTGCCGCGGTCGAAGTCGCCGGCCTCATAGACCAGCCGGTTGCGACGTACCGCCTCGAACTTGAGCACGATGTCGTCGGTGTCGAGGAATACCAGGTCCACGTTGTCAAAGCCGCGCGCGGCCAGGTCGGCCAGCATGTCCAGCTTCTGCTCGCGCACGCTACTGTCGCGCGGAACCACCGCCAGGTCCAGGTCGCTCTCCCGATGGGTGCTGGCAGCGGCGACGGAGCCGAAGAGGTAGACGGCCTGCACGCCGGGATATTTCTGGAAGATCTCTGGCAGCAGGTCCAGGTCGGGATGGAGCCGTTTGCGCGTGGATTGTTCCATAGGGGCAGTATAAGCTGCCTGCCTGGGGGCGTCAATTTTCCGGGAAGGCGAAGAGCGAGGAAGTGCGCCGGGTGGCGCCTTCCCCATTTTCAGCCGGTAACGATTTCCACCGCCTGCTCACCCAGATTATATACGCAGCCACGCAGCGCCAGCCGGCCGGCCGTTACCGCTTGGCGGATGTACGGGTAGCTCTCCAGGTGGCTCAACTGCAGGCGCACGTTTTCCGTGACCAGGGCGTGGTGGTGCTCGTCACCTGAAAAGTCAGAAGGGTGAGCGTCGACGGTAGCCAGCGCCGGCCGGGCAACGTCCAGCCAGCGGGCCAGCGCCGGGTGCCGGCTCAGGGCTACGCCCTGTACCAGGCCCTGCATGGCGCCGCAATCGGTGTGGCCACAGACGATGATCTGTTCCACCTGCAGGATCTGTACGGCGTACTCGAGCACGGAGGCGATACCAATCTCCGTTTGCGCGTAGGGAGGTACGATGTTGCCCACGTTACGCAGCATGAACCATTGGCCCGGATCCAGGCCAAAGAGCATCTCTGGCGTCACGCGTGAATCGGAGCAGCCGATAAAGAGGGCAACCGGTGCCTGGCCGCCGGCCAGTTCTTGTAGGCGGGAACGGTACTGCCGGAGGAATCTGGGATCCGGCCTGAGAGCCGGGTGCCCGGCCGTGTCTCTATTCTCATTTTCCATCTTTTACTGTGCCTTTTTGTTCCCCTTCAAGGTCTTCGGTCTCTGAATGCGCGCTGCCGGCCCGCTCTCCGCTTAACGCCATCCACAAGTAGATCAGCCCTCCCCCCAATCCCGACAGGCGCTGTAGCAGATAGACCAGAGCGGAAAGGGCGAAGCCGGTACCACCGGCCAGCGCGGTCGCCCCCTGGGTAACGACAGTGCCGTCGAAGAGCAGGGTGGCCACCGCTTCCCGCGGACCGAAACCGCCGATGGCGGGCACCAGCAGGCTGATGGAGAGGATGGGGACCACCAGCAAGAAGAAGGTGAACGGAATGTCGAACCCCAGGGCTTTGCCGCCGGTCCACCACCAGGTGGTGAGGACGAGGTTGAAGAGCAGGGAAACGAGCATGGCGCCGGCGACGGCGCGCCAGCCGGTGGCGGTGACCGCCTGTAAGATGCGGGCGATGGGGCCTTCGCCGGCCGGAGAGAGCTTCGCCGGCAGCCAGCCGCCAAAACGGCGAATGAGGCTGCCCTCCAGCAAGATGGCGCCACCGGCCAGCCCCGCGATAGAGACGGCGGCGATCAGCCACAGGAGGTCAGGCGGGAAGGTGGCCGGGCGGAAGGGCAGGGCAAGCAGGGCGATCACGAAAAGCATGAGCAGGCCGGTGAGGCGGTCAAGGATGACGGTACCGGCGGCGATCCCGGCCGGGACGTCGCGGGTGACTTCGACGACCCGCATGACGTCACCGCCAAAACTGGTGGGGAGAAAGGCGTTGAAGAAATTGCCCACGAAATAAAGGGCAACCAGCCGGCGAAACGGTATCTCTACGTCAAGGCCGCGCAAAAGCAGGGACCAGCGGTAGGCGCGGATGACCAGGCTAAGATTCACCAGGAAAAAGGTGACCAGCAGCCAGCCCAGGTGAGCGTCAAGCAGGAGGCGGCCGACGGTGGCCAGGTCAACCTGGCTGACGACAAATGCAATGCCGGCCACGGTGATGGCCACTTTGACAATGGTTGCCAGATGCCGGCGCATCCTCTCTCTCAACTCATGCCTCCACTACACGGAGTTCCACAGAGAACGAATCACGGGAGTTGTCTGCCTCTCTAGATCTCGGTGCGATCTTAGTGAGACTCTGTGTAACCATCTGTGCCACTTCTAAACACCTTCTTGATAAGTACTGTGGTTCCTCCTAGAACGGGAACAGGATGGGCAAGACGACGATCACGACGATCATCGTCAATGCGATCAGTGGGGCCCCAACCCTGATATAGTCGCTAAAACGATAATTGCCGGCGCCCATCACCAGGGTGTTAACCGGCGAAGCCACCGGCGAGGCAAAGGCCATGCTTGCGGCGACGGCCACCGTCATGAGAAAGGCGTAGGGCGCAATACCCAGGGTGCGCGCCGACGCCAGGGCGATGGGGGCGATGATCACCGTGGTAGCCGTGTTGGACAGAACCTGGGTGAAGAGGGAGGTGGCCAGGAAGAGACCGGCCATCACCGCCTGGGGAGCCAGGGTACCCAGCGTGTCGACCAGCGCCCCGGCAGCCACGTCAACCAGTCCCACCTTCTCCAGGGCCACGCTCATGGGCAACATGCCGGCGACGAGGACCAGGCTTTTCCAATCGATGGCCTGGTAAGCCTCGTCCATCGTCAGGCAACCGCTGAGGACCATGGCCAGCCCGGCCATCATGGCGATGGCGGCAATGGGCAGGACATCGCCGATCATCAGGGCGACCATGCCCAGCAAAATGAAGAGGGCAATGCCTGCCTTTTCCCGGTTGCGCGGCCCCATCATCGCTTCCGGCTGGCCGGTGATCACAAAATCGCGCCGCTGTTCTTTAAGGGCCATGATGTTTTTCCAGGGGCCCTGGACCAGCAACGTGTCTCCAAATTGGAGTCGACGATTTTTGAAGTCGGGGCGGACGGCTGCAACCGGTTCGCCCGGCCGGTGCACGCCCAACACCGTCAGGCCGTAGCGCTGGCCAAAGTGGCAATCGACCAGGGATTGACCGGCGATGCGGGAACGGGCGGGGATGATCACCTCGGTCACGCCCACCTCCTCGTCGATCAGAGCCTCCTCGTCCGCTTCCGTTGCCGGCTGCACTCCCAGGTTCCAGCGAGCGGCCAGCAAACTCACGTCGGGGCCTTCCCCCTGGACGACCAGCATATCGTCCACGGCTATTTTGGTTTCCGCATCGGCTTCCACGGAGACTCGTTCCGGCGTACCGCCGGTTCGGCCCAGCCGGGAACCGGCCAGGCGCAGCGCCGGCCGCGGGTCCACCAGGCGCAGGATGTCGAGCACGGTCACCTGGTAGCGCCGGCCGAAGCCCACCTCCTGGATCGTCTTGCCGACCAGGTCGCTGGCCCGGCGGACGCGCAGGCGAAACATATTCTGCGGCAGGCGGTAGCGGTCCACCAGCTCTTCCGGCGTCTCGATGCGCTCCGCTGCGGTTCGCGTCCGCCGGTCTGGCAGCAGACGCCTGCCGAGCAAGACCATGAAAGCGATGCCGGTGATGATCAGGATAATGCCCATGGGCGTGAAGCTAAAGAATTGGAACGGCTCCAACCCTTCTTCACGCAGGAGATCGCTGACGATGATATTGGGCGGGGTCCCGATCAGGGTGCTGGCGCCGCCCAGGAGGCTGCCGAAGGCCAGGGGAATGAGCAGGCGGGAGGGGGCCACGTCGGCGCTGCGGGCAAGCATGATAATCGCCGGTAGCAGCACGGCCACCGTGCCGGTGTCGCTCATAAAACTGGAGAGGAGGGCGACAGCGCCCATCAGCACCACCAGCAAACGCACCTCGCTGGTGCCGGCAATGAGGAGGATCCGCCGGCCGATCATCCCCGCGAGCCCTGTGTGGAGAACGGCACCGCCGACGATAAAGAGAGCGGCTATGGTCAATACGGCGGCGTTGGAGAAGCCGGAGAGGGCTTCTCCGGTGGTGAGCACGCCAGTGACCATCAGCAGCACCACCACACCCAGGGCCACCACGTCTACCCGCAGCCATTCCGTTACGAACAAGATGATAGCCCCGGCAAGGATGCCGAGGACGATCCACATTTCGAGGGTCATAAGGTCGCAATCCAGCGAATGTCGCGTGATTTATTTCACAGATGGGGAAGATACTTGACCACGGCCAAAGTGACAAGTGCGACTTGAGAGCTATTCAATCCAGTTCGGGTATCGTCACCCGGAAAATGCTATACTCCAGGGTAGATTGCTTTGCCAGGATAAGCAAGGGGTAAATCGATGCGCCGGATCTTTCTCTCGTTGGTGGCGCCGGCGTCGGCGGCGATGGCGAGCTCTACCTTTTCACCGGTTCCGGGAAGTTCCTGACGCCCTTTCCATTTTTCCAGGGTTACATTATGATCATGCTATGAAACCATTTGCAGAGTTGACCCAACCTGGACAGTTACGGCGCCTGCGGGGGCTGGCGGAAGCGGCGCTGGCCGCTTACCAGTTGCCGTCGTGGGAGATGCAGGCGGAACATCACGGCCACAACACGACCTTTCGCATAGACGCCGGAGATGAACGGTACAGTTTGCGCATTAACAAGCCGGGCTGGCGCAGCGAGCGTCACATCCGCTCGGAAGCAACCTGGCTGGCCGCGATTCGTGAGGATACCGAGCTGGTCGTCCCGCAGCCGGTCCGCAATCGTAACGGAGAGCTGGTGACCACGGCCGGCGCCCGCGGTGTCCCTGAAGAGCGCTACTGTCTGCTCTTCCACTGGGTGGACGGGCAGTTCTACCGGAAGCGGATTTCCCCGGTGGCGCTGGAGCGGGTTGGGCGTTTCACGGCGCGGCTGCACGACTTCGTCGAGCACGAATTCGAGCCGCCCGAAGGCTTTTCCCGGCCCTCTGTCCAGTGGGAGACGGTGGGCGAAAGGGATGAAGCGGTGGCCGGCGACATGGAGCAGGTGGTCGAGGATGGGCTGGCCGCCGGGATTGAGATTATCTCGCCGGAAGACCTGGCAACTTTCACCATGGCCCGCCACTATCTGCGCGAAGAAATGGAAGCGCTGCCCCGCACCCCTGACGTCTACAACCTGATTCACGCCGACCTGCACCACGGCAATTACCTGTTCCACCACGAGGAGGTACGCGCCATCGATTTTGACGATTGTGGCTGGGGGCATTTTCTCTATGACCTGGCGGTCACCGAATGGTATCTCCAGGCCCGGCCGGACTTTGCCGAGCTGCGCGAGGCGCATCTCGAGGGATACCGGGAAATCCGCCCTCTTTCTGCGGATGAAGAAGAGCTGCAGCCCACCTTCCTGGCGGCGCGAAGCCTGATGCTTGCCATGTACTTTGCCGGCCGCAAAGACAACCCCCGCCTGTGGAAACAGGCTCCCGCGTTTATTGCCCGGTCGGCCGCCAATTTGCGCCTTTACCTGCAGGAAAAAATGGTGCCATAAGATGAATGCCCGGCATCCTGGTCGCTTCCTGCTGGTCTCTTTAGGAATTGCCAGCGCCCTCCTCTTGCTGGTTGCCGGTCTGCTGGCGGATGCGGGCCGGGCCCGGGCGACCACGCGCCCGCACCTGGGGTATGGCTTTAATGTTGCCGGGTGGGACGTATCCCTGATCCAGGCGATCGGTTTCGACTGGATCAAGGTATTTGATCCACCTAGCAGTCGCCTGCCCCTGCACGTGCTTATTCGCCTCGATGCCCAGGCCGGGGATCTGGACGACGTCCAGGCGTTTGGCGACGGGCTGGCCGAGGTTGCCGCCAGCCACGGTACCTTTATTGAGGCGTACGAAATCGGCAACGAAGTGAACCTGGGGGCAGCCTATGGCTGGGGGGCGGCTCCGGTGGCTGCCGATTACGTGACTTTGTTGTGCGAGGCGTACCGGCAGATTAAGGCTAATGATCCGGAGTCGGTAGTGGTCTCGGCCGGACTGGCGCCGACCGGCCGGATCAGCGGCACCTGGGAAGGGCATGCCGGCCACGACGGCACCAATCAGGATGAGCGAGAGTGGCTGAAAGAGTTCCTGGCAGCCGGGGGCGCGGGGTGTGCCGATGCCGTCGGCTACCATCCTTACGGCTTCAGCGCCGATTATGATGCACCTCCGGACGTCTATTCGCCAGAGCCAGACAGGAACTGTGTCAACGGTTTTTGTTTCCGCGGGGTGGAAAAGATACGCGAGCTTCTGGTCGAGGGTGGGGCGGAAGAGAAAGCGATCTGGGCGACGGAGTTCGGCTGGATTGTGACACCGCCGGAGCATTGCCTGGACGATCCGTCCTTTGCCGGGCGGCTGTGGCAACTGGTGAGTGAAGAGAAACAGGCGGCCAACCTGGTCGGGGCCTACGAGTACGCCAACACGCACTGGCCGTGGATGGGCGCGATGTTTGTCTTCAACCTGAACTTCAACGCGGCGGGATGGTACGCGGAGTGTGACCAGATCCGCTACTATGCGGTACAGGGCCGGCCGGCGGAGGATGCCCTGCGCGATGGTCTGGTTAAAGAGCCGGTGCCGGCCGTCCTGAGCGTATCGCCGCGACAGATCTCTGTAATGGTGCCGGTGGGCGCCCAGCCGGTTTCCGTGACGCGCACGCTCTTGGTGCGCAACGAGGGGTGGGCGCCGCTTCTCTACACGGTTACGGTCTCCGGAGAGGGCCTGGTATCCACGGCGGGTCCGGATCAGGGCAGCCTCCTGCCGCTGGCAGAATTTTCGTTGCCGGTCATCATCGCCAGCCGGGAGCGCCCGGCCGGGGTTTACACGGCTACCGTCGAGGTGGCGGCCGGGGCGGGCGCGCTGGATGCTCCGGTTTCAGTTACCGTCTCCCTCTTCCTGGTTGAAGCGTATCACACTGCCCATCTCCCCTTCCTCCGGCGCTAAACAATCCTCCCTTTCGCTTTCACCCCCTTTCTTGAATTGCCTTCCTGCCGGCTGGGCTGCGAGCCATGACACCGATTTGCGCCAAAATTACCTTAATGCTACCTTAATAACACCTAACTGACACCAAATTTACACTATTTAGACCCTATAATGACATACAAGCCTGGCCACATGGCCGGGAAAACCTGTCCAGTTGGCCGGTGTCAGCCGGCGTAGCGGGTGGTAGGCTAGATCCGTTAAACGATGTCCGGCCGGTTCCCTGACTCGAAAGAGTAGGGATAGCCGGCACCGTTCTACGCCGGAAAATGTGGAATGGAGGTGGTAATTGGTAGATTGCGAAACTGGCGTGGGCGGTACATCTGACTTACCTGTAACTAGAGGAGAAGCTCTACATGCTTGAACAGAAGAAGACCTATTTACTCATCGCGGGTTTTGTGCTGGCGATGTTGCTGGTTGCCTGCGGCGCCGAAACTGTCGAGGTGACCCGCGTGGTCCCGCAGGAAGTGACGCGCGTAATCACCGAAGAGGTAGAGGTCGGTGGCGAAATGGTAGAAGTTACGCGGATCGTCACCGAAGAAATCGAGGTGACTCGTGTCGTGGAAGGCGAGGACGGCGCAGCGGAAATGCCCGTAACCCTCAACATCAATCTGGGCACCGAACCGCCGACGCTGGATCCCTCCCTCGGTACCGACAATGCTTCAATTGACGTGATCACCAACCTCTTTGTGATGCTTACCAAATTCCACCCGGAGACGGGCGAAGTACAGCCTTACCTGGCTAGCGAGTGGGAGAGCGGCGAAGATGCGGAAGGGAACCAGACCTGGACCTTCCACCTGCGCGATGATATTCCGTGGGTGATGTACGATCCTGCCGGCGGCGAGACCGCCCAGGTGACTGACGAAGAAGGCAATCCACGCTTTGTCAACGCTCATGACGTCGTCTACGGTGTGAAGCGTACGCTGGACCCGGCAACTGCCTCCGACTACGCCTACACGCTGTACATCGTGAAGAATGGCCAGGCGGTCAATGCCGGGGAAGAAGCGTTCTCGCTGGATGACGTCGGCGTGGAAGCGATCGACGATACCACGGTCCGGTTCACGCTGGAAAACACGGCACCGTACTTCCCCTCAATCGCCGGCCTGTGGGTGGCGGCGCCGATGCCCGAGTGGGCCATCACCGAGCGGCCCCAGCGCTGGATTGAGCCCGGTTTCATCGTGACCAACGGCGCTTACGTGCTGGACACCTGGATCCACGGCAGCGAACTGGTGCTGGTCAAGAACCCGCTTTGGGTCAACGCCGGCGAGGTTCAAATCGAGCGGGTCGAGATGCTGATGATCGAAGAAGAGTCTACCGCATTCGCCCTTTATGAGAACGACGAACTGGATACGGCAGCAGTACCGCTGGCGGAGATCGACCGCGTCAAGGCCGATCCGGAGATGAGTGAAGAGTATTTCAACGCTCCCGCTCCCTGCACCTACTACTATGGTTTCAATCACCAGAAAGCGCCGTTTGATGATCCGCTGGTCCGCCGGGCGTTTGTGCAGGCGATCGACCGCGAGAGCCTGGTGGAGAACGTAACCAAGGGCGGCCAGATACCGGCCACCAGCTTTGCCCCTCCGGGCATCTTTGGTGCCCCGCAGCCGGGCGAAGTTGGCCTCCAATTTGATCCGGAAGCTGCGCAGGCTTCGCTGCAGGAGTACCTGGACCAGGAAGGGATGACCCTGGAAGAGTTTAATGACACCTATGAGATCTTGCTGATGCACAACACGGGCGAAGGACATGCCCGCATCGCGGCCGCCATCCAGCAGATGTGGCAGGATGCCCTGGGCGTCAACATCTCAGTCGAAAACCAGGAGTGGCAGGTTTTCCTGGACACGATTGAAAAGGATACGCCGGTGGAGCAGGCGCCCCATATCTACCGCACGGCCTGGTGCGCCGACTACGCCGACGAGAATAACTGGGTTCACGAGGTATTCAACTCGCAGGTAGGGGCCAACAGCCTCCGCCGTAACTGCGAAGATCCCAACTGTGAAGTGATTGGCACCAGCCGCTTTGACGAACTGACCGTCGAAGCCCAGCAGGTGGAAGATCCGGAGCAGCGGGCCGAGCTTTACCGGGAGGCCGAGCGCATTCTGGCCGAGGAAGAAGCGGCCTATGCGCCCATCTACCATTACACGACCGTCCGCGTGACGAAGCCGTGGCTCAGCCGCAACTACCCGTTGCTGAACGGTCTCGACATCTTCAACTGGACGATTGACTGGGACGCCAAGCTGGACGCGATCCAGTAAGGATTGTCGCCAATCAGCCGGCAACGGGAAAGGGCCATTTCCCATTGCCTTAAAGGAGGGCCAGAACCGGCAACGGTTCTGGCCCTTTTTTGCTACCGTGCCTGCCTGGGCTATAATGCCTGCGCACATCGCTGGCGCGATCGACGATGATCCACCGTTTTGTAGCGTGGATAGTACCCGAACACTGACACCTGATAGCCGAACGCTATGCATAAGGAAGGTAACCAATGACCCAAGAGATCGTATTTGGCACGGATGGTTGGCGCGGGCGCATTGCCGAAGATTACACGTTTGCCAACGTCCGCCGCGTCGCCCAGGGCTTTGCCGCCTATCTGCAAAAGCAGGGGTTGGCGGAACAGGGCGTGGTGGTAGGTTATGATAAGCGGTTCCAGGCGGAGTATTTTGCAGCGGCGACGGCCGAAGTTCTGGCAGCCAACGGCATTCATGTCTGGCTGACTGAGGGTGCTACGCCCACACCAACCATTTCCTACGCCGTCTTCGATAAAAAAGCGGGCGGCGGCGTGAATATTACCGCCAGTCACAATCCCCCTGAGGATTGTGGCTTCAAAGTACGCGATCCGCGCGGTGGCGCCATTCCACCCGCCAAGCTGAAGGATATCGAGCGTCTAATCCCGGAAAGCGAACGGGACGTGCAGACGATGGGGCTGGACAATGCCCAAAGCGACGGTCTGGTTGAGAAATTTGACGCGGCGCCGGCCTACGTCGAGTTGCTGCAGGGGCTGGTAGATCTGCAACCGATCAAGGCTGCGGGCTACCGGGTCCTGGTGGATTGCATGTGGGGCAACGGCGCCGGCTGGTTCCCCCGCTTGCTCGGCGGCGGGGCTACCGAGATTCACGAGGTACACGACGAGCGCCATCCCCTCTTCCCGCACATGACCCGGCCGGAACCGATCCCGCCAAACGTGGACGACGGCCTGAGCTACGTGCAGAAGCTGAACGCGGACGTGGCCATCATCAACGACGGGGATGCCGATCGGGTCGGGATGGGCGATGAGAACGGAAACTTCATTGACCAGTTGCGCGTCTACGGTCTGCTGGGGTACTACTTCCTCGAACTGCGCGGCGAGCGCGGGCCGATCGTCAAGACGATTTCCACGACCAAGATGCTGAATAAGCTGGCGAAAATTTACGATGTACCGGTATATGAGACTGGCGTGGGCTTCAAATACATTGCGCCTAAAATGATGGAAGTGGATGCGATGATCGGTGGCGAGGAGAGCGGGGGTTACGCTTTTCGCGGCCATGTGCCGGAGCGGGATGGCATTCTGGCCGGTCTCTTCCTGCTGGATATGATGGTCAAGACCGGCAAGAAACCGTCGCAGCTTCTGGAGTTACTCTTTGAGAAGGTCGGCCCGCACTATTACCACCGGATTGACACCTATTTTGACCAAGAGCGGAAGGATGAGATCCGGCAGAATGTGGCCAGCGCCCGCCCGGAAAAGATCGCCGGCCTCAAGGTGGAGGATATTGTGACCATCGACGGCCACCAGTTCATTATGGAAGATGGCGGCTGGCTCCTGGTTCGCTTCAGCGGGACGGAGCCGATTATCCGCGTCTATAGCGAGACCACCCACGGCGATAAGCTGGACGACATCCTGGCTGAAGGGATGAAACTCGCCGGATTGAAGTGACCTGACCCTCGTCTCTGTAGCGCATGATGATATCTTGCGCCCTGGGACGCTGGCAAGTGAGCAACATGCCCAACAGCTCTACGTGCTTATTGAGGAGTTTATGACTGAAAAAGCATTCCAGGATTATTACGACGATCCCGTTGCCGTCTGCTACGGTTGCGGGCGCCTCAACCCGCATGGCCTGCAGCTAAAGAGCTACTGGGAAGGCGACGAAGCAGTGGCCCGTTTCACACCCGAGCCTTACCATACGGCGATCGAAGGGTACGTGTACGGCGGCCTGATCGCCAGCCTTATCGACTGCCATAGCACGGGGACGGCCGCGGCTGCCGCTTACCGGGCTGCCGGCCGGGAGATGGGGACCGAACCACCGCTACGTTTCGTCACCGCTTCCCTGCACGTGGATTACCTCAAGCCAACGCCTATGGGACCGGAACTGGAGTTACGGGCACGGGTAACGGAGATCAAGGGGCGCAAGGTGGTGATTGCCTCTACCCTCTCGGCAGCGGGAGAGGTTTGCGCCCGGGGGGACGTGGTCTGCGTGCAGATGCCGGAGCATCTTCTGCCAGATGATGCTGGTTGATACCCATTGCCACCTCGACTTCGACCGGTTTGACGAAGACCGGGATGAAGTGGTCGCCCGGGCCGAAGCAGCCGGGGTGCGGCGGATCATTGTTCCCAGCCTGGACCTGGAGAATGTGGAGACGGTCCTGGCCCTGGCAGAGCGCTACGACGCCGTCTACGCGGCGGTGGGCGTACATCCCAACTCGGCAGCCGGCTGGGAGGATGGCTGGCTGGACCGGTTGCGCGCTCTGGCCGTCCACGAGAAGGTGGTGGCTATCGGCGAGATTGGGCTCGATTACTACTGGGACAAGACGCCGGTGGCAGTCCAGCACCACGCTTTCAGCCGGCAACTGGCACTGGCCGCCGAGCTCGATTTGCCCGTCATCGTCCATAACCGGGAGTCTGACGCCGACGTGATTCGCCTCCTGGCCGCGTCGCCGCTGGCCGGCCGGAAGCGACCGGGCGTGCTTCACTCCTTTTCGGCGCCCTGGGAAACGGCGGCGGCCGGATTGGAGCTGGGCTTCTATTTGGGTTTCACCGGGCCGCTGACTTTCAAGAAGGCGGACGCCCTGCGTGAGGTGGCGGCCCGCGTGCCCCTGGAACGGCTGCTGGTGGAAACGGACGCACCCTTTCTCACGCCACAGCCCCACCGGGGCAGGAGGAACGAACCGGCCTACGTCGTGCACGTGGCGGAAAAGCTGGCCAAACTGCACGCCCTCCCCCCGGCCGAGGTGGCTGCCGCCACCAGCGCCAACGCCAGCAAGCTGTTCGCTCTCCGTCTGCCGGGCTAGAATGAGCATGTCCGAGGCGCACCTCCAATCCCCAACCCCCAACCCCCAATCCCTGTCGATTATCATCGTAAGCTGGAACGTACGTGACCTGCTGCGCGCCTGCCTGGCATCGATTGCGGACGGCCGGGGAGATTTGTCCCTGGACGTGATTGTCGTCGATAGCGGGTCGGCCGACGGCACGCCCGCCATGGTCCGGGACGATTTTCCCTGGGTGACGCTCATTGCCCGGCCGGACAACGTGGGATTCCCTCGCGGCAACAACATCGGCATCCGGCAGGCTCGGGGCGAGAAGATCCTGCTCCTTAACCCCGACACAGAAGTGGCCGGCGACGCCCTGGCTACGATGGTCAACTTCCTCGAATCTCACCCGGATGTGGGCGTGGTGGGACCGCAACTCCGCTATCCTGAAGGCGCTATCCAATCGTCGCGCCGCCGTTTTCCTACGGTAGCTACCGCTTTCTGGGAGAGTACGTGGCTGGAGCCGTGGGCGCCCCGGCCGGTGCTGGATGGCTATTACGTGCGCGACCGGCCGGATGATGCAACCCAGGACGTGGATTGGGTGATGGGGGCGGCGCTGATGACCCGGCGAGAGGTAATCGAGCAGGTTGGGTTGCTGGATGAGGCGTATTTCATGTACTCGGAGGAGCTCGATTGGTGTTACCGGATTAAGCAGGAAGGCTGGCGCGTCGTCTACCTGCCGGAGGCCCAAATCGTCCACCATGAAGGGAAGAGCAGCGAGCAGGCGGTCACTGCCCGCCACGTTAACTTCCAGCGGGCGAAGCTGCGCTACTTCCGCAAATATCACGGGCGGGCAGTTGCCACACTGCTACGCCTGTTCCTACTTGCCAATTACGCCTGGCAGATTATCCTAGAAGGGACGAAGGGAATTCTAGGTCACCGGCGTGCCCTCCGCTGGCAGCGGGTTGCCTCCTACTGGCAGGTGTTGAAGTCAGGTCTGCGCCCGGCCGGGTATTGATGAGAGAGAGAGGAAAAGCGATGAACGAAGTCACCGTTGAGGTTTCACTCCCCCAGAGTACCTACGAGCAGTTGCGGCAGGTGGCCGATGCTTCTTCCTGGACCATGGAAGATGTGCTGCTCCGGACTATCCGTTCGGGCATGCCACCGATCCTGGATAAAGTGCCGGAGGAGTTTCACGGCAAGCTGCTGGCATTAAATGAGCTGGACGACCAGGAGTTATGGCGCATTGTGATCGGCGAATCACCCCTGGAAGAAGAAATGAGTAGCCGGCAGCGGAAGGCGGACTTCCCGACACTCCGGCGCTCTTATGCCTTTGCCCTGCTCAAGTGGCGAGGCCATCCGGTGCCGCTGCCCTATGAGATTTTTATGGAGTAGCGTGCTGATTCAGAAACGTCTGCTCCACGAGGTGCGTGGCACCCTCAGATTCCACCCGGCGCTCGCCAGATCTGAGGATGCGCTCTCTTGCCGGCGCCAATTCCACACCCTTTCCCGATGAAGATCGGCCTGGTCACCGGCGAATTTCCCCCGATGGAGGGAGGCGTGGGGGCTTTCACGCGCGAGCTTGCCCGGGCGCTGGCTGCAGCCGGGCACGAAATGCACGTGCTCACCCACCGGGATGCCCGGCCGGCCCCGCCACCCGGCGAACGGTATGGTTATAGCCGCCTGCGCGAGCCTTTTTCCGTCCCTTTCGGGCAACTGCACCCCCGCGCCGGCCGTTGGGGTTGGGCCGACGCCGGCCTGATCCCGGACCTCGTGCTGCGTTACGAACTGGACGTGCTCAACATCCAGTACCAGGCGGCTGCCTACAATATGCGCAGCCCGGCGCTGAACCTGGCTCCCTGGCGCCTCAAAGGGCTGGTGCCCACTGTGGTTACCTTTCATGATTTGCGCGTGCCTTACCTTTTTCCCAAAGCGGGGCGCCTGCGGCGGATGGCGGTGGAGTTTATGGCGCGGCAGGCAGCCGGGGTGATTGTCACCAACCGGCAGGATTATCGGGAACTGCAGAGATTGGGGATTGGAGATGGGAGATTGGAGGAGATTCCCATCGGAAGTAACATCGGTGTGCACGAGGTAGCTCCTGAGGAGGTGCTGGTGGCGCGGCGGCAGTTGGGGGTGAGGCCGGTTGATTGTCTGCTGGGCTATTTTGGTTTTCTTAACGAAAGCAAAGGGGCGGACACTTTGGTGAGGGCGCTGGCCCGGCTGGACGGCAATTTCCAGCTGGTATTCGTGGGGGGGCGTACCGGTGCCAGCGACAGCGCCAATAACCAGGCGTTCCTCGAGCGGCTGGATAGCCTGATCAAGGAACTGGGCCTGGAGGCGCGCGTCCACTGGACCGGCTTTCTCTCTGATGAGGAGGTTTCCCTGCACCTGAACGCGGCCGATTTGATGGTGTTGCCTTACCGGGATGGGATTTCCCTGCGCCGGGGGACGTTGATGGCCGCGCTGGCCCACGGCCGGCCCGTTCTCTCTACCGAACCGGCCGGACCCACACCACCTCTGGCTCACGGAGACAACGTGTGGCTTGTCCCTCGCGATGACGAGGTCGCCCTGGCGGAGGCCATCCGCCACCTGGGTGCCCGGCCCGATTTGCGCGAGCGATTGGGCCGGGGGGCAGCGGCGATTGCCCCCCACTTTACCTGGGAGCGCATCGCCGCCCAGAGTGCGGCTTTCTACAGACAGTTGATGGTTGATGGTTGATGGTTGGTGGTTCGTGGTTGGTGGCCGGCACCCCGGCCACCGGCTCTTTAGCGG
>Ga0207752_1000135_pt1 | contig 33657 bp, 25 predicted proteins | sample Pon2CUnioCityCA_6_FD_187272 | JGI IMG/M metagenome (GOLD analysis project Ga0207752, IMG submission 187272) | Marine sediment microbial community from Union City, CA, USA - Pond 2C Sediment 2 (SPAdes) | ecosystem: Environmental > Aquatic > Marine > Intertidal zone > Salt pond sediment ... | reverse complement strand
GGGGAGCCGGTCTGTGAGACGGTGATTGCGGGCGATATCAACGGCGACTGCCGCGTGGATTGGCAAGACCTTGCGATCCTGAGCCGGCACTGGTTGGCGGATAATCGCGAATAGGACTGCCGCGCACGGTTGACATGCGCCGGTGGCCGTATTTGGCAGAGCCCGCGACGAGACTCTTTAGGCGGCTGGCGTCATCGTTCGAAGTAGCAGATGACCCTCTGCTTGAGTGCGTCGGCGGTGAGGAAGATGCTGCCTTTTTCCGGCTCCGGCTCGATTACCTTGACGGCCTCCGCCCACTTCTCCGCTTTCGGGACCAACTGGAGCAGGCGGTTGGGCGAGTTCTCGAACCAGTCCGTGCGCAGGCAACTGTTTTCGCGTTGCGGCAGCAGTGCGACGTACAGCATGTCCTGCTCCACGAGCTCGTTGAGGAAGTGCGTGCCGAGCGAGACGTCGGGGACGAGGTTCTCGTGCATGGTCACGATCTCGCAGAGGACGGATGTCCGGCTGATTTCCGCGAAGGTCACGGGGATGCCGAGGAAGGGGTCGCTGGTGCCCCATCGGCCGGGGCCGAGGAGCATGACCCCGCCGGACTCGCCCGGCCCGGCGGCGCCGTTGATGCGCCCGATCAGCCGGGCCACCTCGTGGCGGTCCTGGAGCGGCAGCCGGCTGTAGATGGACGGGACCACGTACACGAAACGGCCGATCGGAATGTGCCGGCTGTGCCCGATCACGGCGCCGCCCGCCTCGAGGATGGTGTCGTCTGCGGAGACCTTCATCTCCGCCGCGCCGCCGCGCGCCGGGGCGATGGGCAGTGGCGTCTCCATGCCCTTGACCGGAAGGGGCCGGCACTGGACCAGGTGAATCCTGTAGGAGCTGTCGCCGACGAGGTTCAGCGTGAATTCCACGTCGACCGGGTATTCGTAGGCCTCCTGCAGTACGCGGAGGATCTCCCGCATGTCCTTGACGAAGTCCGTCTCCGAGAGCAGCTTGTCGAAAGTCGGCACCCATACCTTCGCGCCGGCGGCGGTGTGCAAGGACTCGTCGGCGGAGGCGAACATCTTGATGGGCACGCCGGTGCTCTCTTCCACGACGTCGAGGAAATGTCCGGACATGAGGCGGTTGGCCTGGAGGTCCAGGTAATCGACGCGCCGCTGCGCGTACTGTCGGACCTCTTCGAAATTGGATTCGGGGCGTCGGTTCGGCGCGTTGAGGGCGACGAGGCGTGTGTAGTCGTCGTCGGAGCGGTCGACGGCGCGCGTGCCTAATCCGAAGACCAGCCGCAGCACGCCCGCTCTTGGGTCGATGCTCTCGTGCCAGACGTATGGGTTGAACGAGAACCCCACGCCGGCCGCCTGCGGATAGTAGTACCGCCCGTACATCGCGCCGGAGACCCGCATGACCAGCAGGGCCATCTGCTCGTCGTGAGTCAGGAGCCCGCGCTGCTCGCGATAGCGAAGGGCCTTTTCGCTCATCGTGCTGGCGTAGATGGTCCGCACGGCCGAGAGGAAATCCTCGAGCCGGCGCTCCCTCGGTCCCTGGTTCGGGCAGAAGACGCTCTCGTACTTGCCCGCGAAGGAGTTGCCGTAATTATCTTCGAGCAGCGAGCTGGAGCGGACGACGATCGGCGACTGGCCGAAGTAGTCGAGCATCTGCTCGAACTGCTCGAGAATGTAGTCAGGGAACTCGCCCATGAGCATCCTCTGCCGGGCCTGCACGGCGCCCTCCATGAACGTCTCCGGCTGTCGCTGCTTCTGGCGGAGCCACCAGACGCCGTTGCGGACCAGGTACGTGTAGAAGACATCCGAGCCCACGTAGAAGGAATCCTGCTCTTCGAGGAGCTCGGCGAAGTGGGGCGAGTGCTGTTTGAGGATGTTGCGGGCCACGAGCATGCCGACGGTCTTGCCGCCGACGAGTCCGGAGCCGATCATGCGCCGCCAGACGTTGATGACGTCCTCCAGGCTGAGGTAGTGGGAGACCAGCTTGCCCGTTCCCGAATCGCGCGAGATGGCCATGCGCCGGAGGTGATCGAATGTCTCGCGTTCTTTTTCGGGGGGGCAGCGGTCCGCCTTGACCGCGTCGAGGACCTGCTGGGCCTCCTCGAAGGCGCGGTCCCAGAAGCCCGGGCGGGCGTCGGAATTCAGGTCGGACCAGTTGACCGAAGTGAGGATCGAGGAGATCAGGACGCTGGACGTGACGGGTCGAAACTCGTCGCCCTGCCAGGCGTGTAGCATGTTCATCGTGGGCGAGTAGCGGAGTTGCACCTTGAGCGGGTGGACGTAAAGCGTCCCGGCGTGGCGGTACAGTTCCAGGAACAACTGCGTCGTCTCGCTGATCGGTCGAATAGCCTTGGAGCTGTGATAGTTGCGATAGAGTGCGAAATAGGCCACGGTCTCCAGGTCGTAGAGGAACGGGCAGGTGAGCATGAAAAAGTTGCCGAGCATGGAGTCGGAATACCAGTCGGCGGCCAGCTCCGACAGGCAGTCGAAGATGTACAGCGCACCGCGTCCAGCTTCCTCGATGACCGCGTGGATCCGGGCGATGAACGTCTCGAAGCCCTCGGCCGGGTCCACCTCGTGCATCTCCATCGGACAGTCCTCCGGGATCACGGGCGGATGACTGGCGAACCGAAAGTAGATCATTCTGCGGCCGGATTGCAGGCCCGCCCGGCAGTACGGCGCCACGACAGCCATATAGTCCTCAACCGAATCAACCTGCCAGACGATGTTGTCGCCGGGCAGGATGCCTTTGAGGATCCGGTCCAAGCCGGGCAGGCCTGTGCCCAGCGCCGTGCCATAAGCGCTCATGCCGTTGTCTCCTTTTTCACCAAGAGTATCGCCATCGCGCGCGAGTTGCAACGAGATCGTATCGCAACCGGACTGCCGCCTTGCTCGTTTGCGGTTAGCCGCCCGGGGCCGCGTCCCAGCTCCTGTCGGAGGTGCGATTCACGATGGGACGTGTGGAGCGACGAAATATGTGCATGTGACTTGCTTTCGCAGAGGAGCATGCGATCGCTCAGGGTTTCACCATCGCTCGCGCTCTCTCTCGCCATGCGGCTGCGCCATGCGCTCTGAAATAGTCGAAGGATTCATCATCAACGAGCTTGCCGAGCAGCGATTTTCGGTCGCCGGGGGTGGCGATCTCTTCAATGATCTCTTTGCGCACGTTTTCGAGTTCCGCGAGGAAACTACCGTGCTCCTCGGTGAAAATCGTCTCGAGTTTCTTTCGTAGGTGACCGGCGTAAGCAGGGCAGTAGCCTTCGGTCCCGATGGCGATCTGCAAGTCACCCCGTTTGACCACGGCCGGCACGAAGAAGTCACACAGCGCGGGTACGTCGACGACGTTGCAGAGGATCTCAAGGGCTTGGCAATCCTGATAGACCTGTTCGTTGACCTTCTGATTGTCTGTTGCCGCTACGACAAGGACGGCCCCGGCGAGGTACTGTTTCGAGTACCGGGCCCGAATCAGCTCAGCCCCTTGGTCTGTGCACAGCCTGGTAATCGCGTCGCTAGGCTTGAGGGCGACCACCACCAGCCGCGCGCCGGCGTCCAACAGGACGTGGGCTTTGCGGACCGCGACCGCACCGCCGCCGACGAGCACGACCCGCCGTCCGCCCAGCTCGAGGAATATCGGGTATTTTGCCATGCGGATCATTATACCCGTGCTCCATCCTACGCGATATGAATTTCCAGGCCTTTCGGATAAATCGCACGTCGTGGGGAGATAACCCATGCGCCCCACAGCATTTGAAGAGACATGCCGGCCTGGAGATTTTGGCTTCATCGGGCGGCGAACATGGTGTACACTCGAACGGCCACAGGAGTCGGCCGTGCTCTCATTGACTCTGAGGCATTGACGCCGGCATCATTGAGCTGTGCAGATGAGCGGCAGTTTACCGGCCCAGGTTGCGGGAGGTTCTGAGTGATACGGATACATGCACCTCTGACTGAGGCAGATGTACGACAACTGAGAGCGGGAGATGAGATCGTTGTCGATGGGACCATCTACACGGCGCGCGACATGGCGCACAAGCGTTTGTGCGCGGCCATCGACGAGGGAGGGGAGTTGCCCATTTTACTGGAGGGCTCCATCATTTACTTTGTCGGACCGACGCCGGCGCGTCCGGGCCGGGTGGTCGGGGCGGCCGGACCGACGACTTCCGCCCGGATGGATCCGTTCAGTCCCAAGCTTGTCGCCCGCGGCCTGCGGGCTACGATAGGCAAGGGCTATCGAAACGATGAAGTCCGCCGGGCACTCAAGGAGTACGGCGCGGTGCATCTGGCTACGCTCGGCGGAGCGGGGGCGCTGTTGGGCCGGCATATCGTCCAAGCTGAGGTCGTCGCCTACGACGATCTCGGTACGGAAGCCATTCGGAGACTGGAGGTGGTTGATTTCCCCGCCGTCGTGGCGTATGATGCGGCCGGCGGCTGTGTTTACGGTGATTGACCACGGCCGTCTGCGATTGGGGCCCTCATGGAGCGGAGTGTGCGGGTGGCGGCGGCAAGCGCAAGGTTGACGATGATATCGCCCGAACGCGACGGAACTGTCGGCACAGTATGCGGCGTTTCCGATACGCTCGCTCCTGCCGTGCGAGATCCTCGCGGATACGGCATACAATTGTTCTGGAGTCTGAAATGAAAGCAGCACTGCTTGGGCTTCCGCAGTCCGGCAAAAGTACGATCTTCTCCGCCATCAGCGGCAAGGCCATTTCGCCCGTTGGGATGGGCGTCATCGAAGAGGCGATTGTGCCCGTTCCGGATGAGCGTCTGCTCTGGCTGGAGAAACTCTACAAGCCGAAGAAGAGAGTGCACGGGACGGTGGATGTCCTGGATCTACCCGGCTTCAACTTTCTGGACGAGCACGGGCGAGCGGCGGCCCGTCGGCTGATCGGACAGATACGGACCGCCGAAATGCTGGTCCTGGTCGTGCGGGCGTTCGAGGACTCATCGGTGCCGCCTTACCGGCAGAATGTCGATCCGAAGCGAGATCTTGCCGAACTTCGGACGGAGCTGCTGCTGTCCGATCTAGAGCTGGTGACGGTGCGCGTGGAGAAGCTGGAAAAGCAGGTGCTCCGGCCGACGAAGACCCAGGCGCAGGACAAGGCGGAGCTTGCCCTGTTCAAGAGGCTCGGCGCGGCGATCGAGGCCGAGCAGCCCATCAGCTCGGCGATTCAGACGGACGAAGAACTCGCCGCCGTCAAATCGCTCGGTTTCCTGACGCTCAAGCCCATGGCGGTCGTCATCAACGTGGGCGAGAATGAACTCGACAAGTCGTTCGAACCGGGTGAGTTGATGGATGGCGTCGTTCCCGTGGTTACGATGTGTGCGAAGCTCGAGCACGAGCTGGCGCAGTTGGATGAAGAGAGCCGGACCGCGTTCAAGGCCGATTTAGGGATCGAGGAATCCGCCGCCGAGAAGTTCGTCCAGATATGCTATTTCGCATTGGGATTGATCAGCTTTCTGACGGTGGGCTCGGACGAGGTGCGGGCCTGGCCGATCCGGCAGGGGACGATCGCCTGGGATGCGGCGGGCAAGGTGCATTCCGACATCAAGCGGGGTTTCATCCGTGCCGAGACAATGGCCTACGACGATCTTCACGAACTCGGCGATGACAAGGCCGTAAAGGCGGCGGGCAAAATGAGACTCGAAGGCAAGGAGTACGTCGTCAAAGACGGCGATGTCATCAATTTCAGGTTCAACGTGTAAGCAGCTTCCACGGCAGGAGTTCCATAATCTATGAAAGCGGCTGTGCTGACGGGCATCCGTCAAATGGAGGTGCGGGAAATCCCGGACCCAAAGATCGAAAAGGATACGGATGTCCTTTTGAAAATCGAGAAGGTCGGCGTCTGCGGTTCGGATGTCCATTATTTTGAGACGGGCAGGATCGGCTCGCAGGTCGTTCAGTTTCCGTTCATCGTAGGGCATGAGTGTGCCGCGACGGTGGCGGCTACGGGCAAAGCTGTGAAACGCGTCAAGGTGGGCGAGCCGGTGGTCGTCGAGCCTGCTGTTTCGTGCCATGATTGCGACCAGTGCAACCAGGGCAGAGAGAATACGTGCTTCAAACTGCGTTTCCTCGGTACGCCGGGCCAGGGGGATGGCTGTCTCAGCGAGTATATCGTCATGCCGGAGGAGTGCTGCTTCCCCACGAAGGACGCGATTACGGTCGAACAGGGTGTTCTCTGTGAGCCTCTGGCTATCGCCGTCTACACGGTCAGGCAGTCCCGCTTGCCCCGTGGGGCCGACGTGGCCATCCTTGGGGCCGGTCCCATCGGTCTGAGTTGCATGGTCTGTGCAAGGGCCGAGGGCGTGCGGGCCTGCTACATGACGGAGAAAATCGACGAGCGGGTGGAATCGGCCGGCAAAGGCGGTGCAACTTGGGTTGGCAACCCGCTGAAGGAGGACATCGTTGCATCGATTCTGAAGCGGCAGCCGCCCGGAATGGACGTCGTATACGAGTGCGCAGGCCAGCAGGAAACCATCGACCAAGCCGTTGACTTGCTCAAGCCGGGCGGCAAGCTGATGCTGGTCGGAATTCCACGCGAGGATCGGATCTCGTTTGGGATTGACAAGATCCGGCGAAAGGAAATCACGATCATCAACATCCGCCGGCAAAACGGCTGTACGCAGGCGGCAATTGACCTGGTCGCATCTAACAGGGTGGGTGTGGATTTCATGGTCACTCATCGCTTCAAACTTGACCGGGTGCAGGAGGCCTTTGAACTCGTGGCGGCCTACGGCGATGGAGTCGTCAAAGCGGTGGTAGAAATGTAGCCCAAGCCTGTTCTGTGAGGGCGTGCGGAACACGCTGCGTTCTCGCAATGGACGATACTTGCGCCAAGAGCGATAAGGATTCGCCCCGGGTTCTTGTGCTGGCAGGAGCATGGTGAGTGTGTTGGGGGCGGCCGTATGTCGCAGAATAGACGCCTGTTTCCCTTTGCTCCCGCTGGGTTGCGGCGCCGGCAGGTTTCCATAGGGCAAACCACGACGGGAATCGTATGAACAGTGAGCAGAGAAAAGCCTGTATCCTGAGTATCGGCAACGAGTTGCTGAGCGGGCGAACCGTCGATACGAATGCTGCGCACATCGCCAGGCGCTTGCGGACGATCGACGTGCCGGTCGTCAGCGTTTACGGCATCGCTGACGACGAACCGGCGATTCGGCGGGCGCTCGGCCTGGCCATGACGGAGGCGGATATCGTTGTGCTGACCGGCGGGCTGGGCCCGACCGATGACGATTTGACTCGCCGGGCGATGGCTGGCTTTATGGGCGTGGACCTCGTGCTCCGCGAAGAGCTGCTTGGTAAATTGCAGCGGTTCTTCGAGCGGCGTGGTTTTGAGATGCCGGTGAGAAATGCCAGCCAGGCGCATGTGCCCCAGGGAGCGGCCGCCATAGAGAATCCAGTCGGCACAGCGCCGGGCATTCGAGCCCAGGTAGATGGGAAACTGCTGTTTGCCCTGCCCGGCGTTCCGAGGGAGATGGAGCACATGCTTGAGGCCGCGGTCCTCCCGGAATTGCGGCAATTCGCGAGCGGGCAGGCACTTATCGTCAGAAGGCTGAGGTGCTTCGGGGCGGGAGAATCGAAGATCGCCGAATTGATTGGCGAGGCCATGCGGCGCGGGCGGAATCCACTGGTGAATTGCACCGCGCACGCAGGCATTGTTACCCTGGAGATCGTCGCGACGGCGGCAGAGCGAGGCAGGGCGGAGGATTTGGCGGCAGGTGAAGAACGCTCGTTGCGTGCATCGCTCGGCGATCTCATCTATGGGACCGGAGACCAGACGCTGGCGGAAGTTGTGGGTGAGAGCCTCGCGCGGATGGGCAAGACGATCGCCGTGGCGGAGTCCTGCACAGGCGGCCTGCTGGCCAAGCTGATTACGGACGTTCCCGGTTCGAGCCGCTATTTCACTTGTGGCTGGATTACCTACAGCAATGAGGCCAAGAGCCGGGAAATGGAGGTGCCCCCCGAAATGATCGATGAATATGGGGCCGTGAGTGAGCCGGTGGCGCGGGCCATGGCCGAGGGCGTTCGCCGCAGAGCCCTCGCAGATTACGCCGTCGGCATAACCGGTATTGCAGGGCCGGGAGGCGGCACCGAACCAAAGCCCGTGGGGCTTGTATATATTGCGGTGGGTAGCCAGAATGGCACGGACGTATCGCGGCAGGTTTTTGCCTTCGATCGAAGCTCCGTGCGGCTGCGGGCGGCGCAAACCGCGATCAACATGTTGCGGATGAAGATGATGCGTTGACTTCTCCGGTCCGATAGGATATAATGGTACAGACCGGATGGTCGGCAGCACATGAGGTTCGTATGACCAAAAAACGCAGGCATTTAGGGGAAATCCTCTTTAAGGCCGGGCTCGTTGAGAAGCAGGCTTTGATCAAAGCCATCAAAACGTCCAAGTCGAGCAATAAGCGTCTGGGCCAGGTCTTGGTGGAATTGGGCTTGATCAATGAAGATACGCTGGCGAAAGCTATCGCCAAACAATTCGGGCTGAAATACGTCAATCTTGACGAAGTAAAGATTCCCGCCGAAGCCACGAAAATCGTTCCGGAAGACCTTATCAAGCGGCATAACATCCTGCCGCTGAGCATGAACAACGGACACCTGAAGCTGTTGATCAGCGACCCGATGGACCTCGATATGATGGATTCGGTGCGGCTTCGGCTGAACACGGAGTTGGAATGCTACGTGGCCAATCCGAAGAAGATCCGGGCCTATATCGACGAGTCGCTGGTGGAAGCGAAGGACCCGGAGGAGGATGACAGGCTGCGACACAGCATCGACGCGACGGCCTCTGAGCTGGCTGAGATCGGTAGCGAATTGCAGGCGGAAGCCATGCGTGCGGCCGCAGCAGGCGACGACGGCGACGAAGGTCCGATCATCCGGCTGGTCAACCTGATTATCGATACCGCCTACCACATGCGGGCCAGCGACATCCATGTCGAACCGATGTCCGACCGGGTGCGGATACGATACCGTGTCGATGGCGTCTGTCTTGAGAAGGACAACATCCCCAAGAACATGCAGGCCCCGCTGGTTACGCGATTCAAGATCCTCTCCGGCATGGATATTGCGGAGAAGCGACTGCCGCAGGATGGCCGTATCAAGCGGACGATCGCCGGCTCCGACATCGACTTTCGTGTCTCCTCCCTGCCGGGCGTGCACGGCCCCAGTGTGGTGCTGCGTATCTTGCGCCCGGACGCCGTCAATATCGGTATCGAGTCGCTGGGTTTCGAGCAGGATAACTACGAGCTGTTCCAAGGAATCATTAAGAGGCCGAATGGGATCTTTCTGGTCACCGGGCCGACCGGTAGCGGCAAGACGACAACACTGTATGCTGCGTTGCAGGAGTTGAACAAGCCGGACAAGAAGATTATTACCGCGGAGGACCCTGTCGAGTACAACTTCGCCGGCATGAACCAATGCCAGGTGAAGGAGGAAATCGGGCTGACATTCGACAAGATCCTTCGGTCCATGCTGCGTCAGGCGCCGAATATCATTCTGGTCGGCGAGATTCGTGATAGCGAAGTGGCGGATATCGCCATTCAGGCCGCCCTGACGGGGCACTTGGTGTTCAGCACCCTGCACACGAACGACGCGTGCAGTGCCATCACCCGTCTGATTGATATGGGGGTCAAGCCGTTCCTGGTGGCCAGCTCCATTCAGGCGATTATGGCCCAGCGTCTCATTCGCGTGATCTGCAAGAAGTGCAAGGCCGTGGACGAGAATCCGAATCCAAAGCACCTGCGGCTCTTGGGGATCGATCCGGCGGAGACCAAGAAGCGGCCCATCTACAAAGGGACAGGCTGCAGCGCGTGCCAGAATACGGGGTACAGGGGCCGTCTCGGCGTCTTCGAGATGATCGAGATGAACAACGAGTTACGGGAGTTGGCATTCAAGAGGGCCGCGACGAGTGATTTGCGGAAGGCCGCGAAGGCCAGCGGGATGCGGACGCTCGCTGAAGACGGCATTCTGAAGATATTCAAGGGTATAACGACACCGGAAGAGGTCTCGCGAAGTGCGCAGGTCGAAGGCGTCGTGGCGGAATAAACCAGTGTCTTGGTAGAGGATCACCAGAGATGGCAACATTGAACATGGATCGCATCCTCCAGGCGTGCGTTACGCAGGGAGCCTCCGATATTCACATCACCGTGGGCCGCCCGCCCGTGTTCCGTATTGACGGCCACCTTCGGTCACTTGAGACGAAGGTGCTGGAGCCGGATGATGCGGCTGCGTTGATGAAGAGTATCACGCCGGAGCGGTGTCAGCAGGAGCTTCAGGAAGAGGGGGGAACCGACTACGGGTTTGCCTATGGCGATGCCGCCCGCTTTCGTGTAGCCGTCTTCAAGCAGAAAGGCAACGTCTCTATCGTGTTGCGCCAGATCCCGAACAAGATCATGACCTTCGAAGAAATCGGGCTTCCGAAGATCTGCGCGGCCCTATGCCGGCGGCCCCGAGGGATGTTCCTGGTCACAGGGCCAACCGGAAGTGGCAAGACCACGACCCTGGCCTGCATGATCAACTACATCAATGAGAACTTCGACCGCCACATCGTCACCGTGGAAGACCCGATTGAGTACTATCATCCCCACAAGAAGTCGATCATTAACCAGCGTGAGGTTGGCGTTGACGTGCCGAGCTTCCAGGAGGCCTTGAGGCGTGTGCTGCGACAGGACCCGGACGTCATTCTCGTCGGCGAATTGCGTGACCTTGAGACCATTGAAGCGGCTGTGCGGGCAGCCGAGACGGGCCACCTAGTCTTCAGCACAGTCCACACAACCAGCGCCTCCGGCACGATCAACCGAATCATCGACGTGTTCCCCACCGACCAGCAGGAGCAGATCCGAATTCAGTTGAGCGGCAACCTGATCGCCGTGCTCAGCCAGGCCCTCTGCCCGCTGGCCACCGGGCGGGGCCGTGTAGCGGCATACGAGTTTATGGTCGTCACCCCTGCTATCGCGAACCTCATCCGTGAGAACAAAACCTACCGAATCGACTCGAGCATTCAGACCGGCAAAAAGCTGGGCATGCAGTTGCTGGACGAACACCTCTGGGAGCTTTATGAGACCGGCAAGATTACGCTCGAGGAGATGCTGGATAAAGGTCGTCAGCCTGGTGCGTTGCAGGAGAAAGCCCTTGCAAGAATCTCGGCTGCCAGGGGCAAAATGAAGAAGAAGGCTGACGAAGCGAGCAAGGAGCTGGAGGATCTTGGACCGATCCTGAGGACGTAGTCGTCCGGGCGTTGAGGGTCGGCGGGGCGAGCGATTCAGAGCATCCTGCCCTTTGAAATCCAGGGATTATCGCCAGCCCCCGTAAGATCGCAGCATGTCTCATTAACCAGGTGTCTAATATGTAATTTTCTTTAAGATAAGTATTTACTTTGTTATAATACGGACGTAGTGGATTATAGGGTCTTTGAGGTTTATCGCAATGGGAAAGACAAAGGCAATTGAAAAGCTACCTCCGGTCGAGCAGCTACGCGGCCGGCCTTTGGGCAGGATCCTCATGAAAATGGGCGTTCTGAGCCGGGACAAGGTTCACGAATGTCTGAACATCCAGAAGCAGCGAGGGGGCGACGTCCGCATCGGACAGGTGTTTCTCGAACTGGGGCTGGTGGATGAAATGCAGCTCCAGGTCGCGCTGGCGGCCAAGCGGGGCATGGAGTACACCAGCATCGACGGACTGGACATCCCGGCAGACGTCATCGAGAAGGTGCCGGCCCAGATGGCCAAAACGTATCACATCGTCCCGATCTCCTATGACAAGGATAGGAATGAGTTGACGGTCGTGCTCGATAGCGTCGAGAATTTCCGGGCCACGGATGACCTGCGTACGCTGATGGGCTTCAGCGTGGCGGCGAAGATGACCGACCGTGACGGCCTGGAAAGTGCGCTGAAGAAGTACTATGAGGCCAGCCAGAGCGATGAGAATATCACCGAACTGATCGATGAGATCCAGTCGGATGCTTTCCTGGCGGAATTCGACGGGCGTAACCAGAGTATCGACTTGGATGAGCTCAAGGAGCTCTCGGAGTCGAACCCGGTGAAGAAGCTGCTGAACCTCGTGTTGCTCCAGGCGATTCGGGATAAGGCCTCGGACATCCACTTCGAGCCGTTCGAGGATGAGTACAAGATGCGCTATCGTATCGATGGCGTTCTGTACGAGATGATCCCGCCGCCGAAGTATATCGCGGCGGCCTTGAGCTCTCGGATCAAGGTTATGGCGAACCTGGACATCGCCGAGCGGCGGCTGCCGCAGGACGGGCGTATCTCCCTGACCGTCCAGAGCAATCCGGTGGACCTGCGTGTCAGCGTGTTGCCCACAATGTTCGGCGAGAGCGTCGTGCTCCGTGTGCTGGACCGCAGCCAGATGAGCTTCGACCTGCAGAAACTGGGTTTGCGTTCGGACGACATCAAGACGTTCCGCCAACTGGTCAACAAGCCCAACGGCATCATCATCGTGACGGGGCCGACCGGTTGCGGCAAGACCACGACCCTCTATTCCGCCCTCAGCGAGCTTAATACCATCGACACCAAGATTATCACCACCGAGGACCCGGTGGAATACGATATGGACGGCATGATCCAGGTGCAGATGAAGCCGGAGATCGGCTTGACGTTTGCCCGGTGCCTGCGTTCGATCCTGCGTCAGGACCCGGATATCATCCTGGTCGGTGAGATTCGTGACCTCGAGACGGCCGAGATCGCCGCCCAGGCCTCGCTGACCGGACACCTGGTGTTCACGACCCTGCACACGAATGACGCCCCGAGTTCCGTGGCCCGTCTGCTGGATCTGGGCGTCGAGCCATTCCTTCTGACGGCGACCATTGAGGGGATCGTCGCGCAGAGACTGGTGCGAAGGATCTGTACGAACTGCAAGACGGCTTTCGAACCCGACGAAGCGCAGCTTCGCGAACTGCGGCTCACCGAGGAGGAGATACGAGGCAAGAAGTTTTACTATGGTCGCGGCTGCAGCAAGTGCAACGGCACCGGCTACAAGGGCCGAACCGGTATCTTCGAGACTATGATGTTTAACGAAGAAATTCGCGATCTGGTCATGAATCGGGCTTCTACGAACGTGTTGCGTGCGGCGGCGCAGAAGGCGGGGATGAGGCAACTGCGAGATAACGGTCTGGCCATCGTATTTGATGGGACCAGCACCATCGATGAAGTCGCCAAGGAAACGATGATCGAAGGGTAGGCGAATCGATCAGATGGTTTAGCATGGAAACGGATGACGGGAAAGTGAGGTAGGAATCATGCCTGTCTTTCAGTATGTCGCGCTGGATTCCCAGGGCGTCGAGATCAAGGACGAGGTCGAAGCGCTCAGCGAGAAGGAAGCGATCAGCAAGATTCGCAACATGGGGTACTTTCCCACGAAGGTGCGGTCCAAGGCGGCCGTCAAGGCGGCGGGCAAGGTGGCGGGCAGGCCGAAGAGGCGACGCGGGGCCGGTGCCAGGGTCAAGGTCAAGCATATCACGCAGTTCGCAAGGCAGCTTTCCACCCTCCAGGACGCGGGTCTACCGATCCTGCGGTCGCTGCGCATCCTCGAAGAGCAGCAGAAATCGGGCAACTTCAAGCGGATCATTGGGTATGTGGCCGACGACATCGAGGGCGGCTCGACGCTTTCGGAAGCGTTGGGCAAGTATCACCGCGCCTTCGACCGGCTGTTCGTGAACATGGTGGCGGCCGGAGAGGCCGGTGGTGTGCTCGACCTGATCCTGGCGCGTGTGGCGGATTTCAAGGAGAAGGCCATCCGACTGAAAGGGCGGGTCAAGAGCGCCATGATCTATCCGATCGTCGTGCTGGGGGCGGCGTTTCTCATCCTGCTGGGCTTGATGACATTCGTGATTCCGCAGTTCGAGACCGTGCTGAAGGAAATGGTCGAGGGCGAACTGAACGTCGTGACCAGGACGGTGCTCGGGATCAGCGCCTGGATCGCGTACAGGTACGGATGGGCCGTTCTGGCCGCCGTACCCTTTGGGATCATCATCCTCCTCCAAGTCATACGGAAATTCCGCCCCGGCCGGGTCGTGCTGGACACCATCAAATTGAAGCTGCCGGTGGTCGGGCAATTGTCCAGCAAAGTCTCCATCACGCGATGGACGCGAACGCTCGGCACGCTGATCAGCGCCGGCGTGCCCATCCTCGACGCCATCAACGTGACCCGCGAGACGGCCGGCAACGAAGTCTATGCCAACATGCTCGGAAGCGTGCACAACTCGATTCGCCAGGGCGACACCTTCGCCGGCCCGTTGCGGGCCTCCAAGACGGTGGACCTGCTCGTCAGCAACATGGTGGCGGTCGGCGAGGAAACGGGCGATCTCGACAAGATGCTTTTGAAAGTGGCCGATCAGTACGACGAGCAGGTGGACGTGCTCGTCGGCGGCCTGATGTCCATGCTCGAACCCATCATGATCATCGTGCTCGGCGGGATCGTGATGGTAATCGTGCTGGCCGTGTTCCTGCCGATGATCCAGGTGATCACCAGCTTGAGTTCGGCCTCATAATCCTGAGTTCCCGGTGTTTCCTATTATATAGAAGGAGAAAAGCCATGAAACCGATCGCCAGTCAGACCAGAACCAGAAAAGCATTTACCATCATTGAGCTGCTGACCGTGATGAGCATCATCGTGATCCTCATCGGGCTGATGGTGCCGGCGTTGAACAAGGTCAGACGCTATGCCACGGACGTGAAACAGAAGGCGCAATTCAACAGCATGAACGCCGCCGTTGAGCTGTTCAACAACGAGTTTGGCGGCTATCCGTCATCGACGGGGCTGGACGTGATGGGTCAGCCGTATTGCGGGGCCATGAAGCTCTGTGAGGCCCTGATGGGCCAGGACCTGCTCGGGTTTCATTCGAATTCCGTCTTTCGGAGCGATGGAATGGATGCCACCGGTACGATTCAATTGTATCCTGCGGTGACCCCGATTCCCGCCAACAACCTGGCGGCGCGGCGCGGGCCCTTCCTTCCGGCTGAGAGCGCCAATGCCTATCGGATGGAGGACATCTACGGCACCAATGTCACGCCGTTCCTGGGCGCCACGTTCGTCTTGTGCGATGTTTATGAGCGGCAAATGCAGTCCACGGAAAAGACGGGCATGCCGATTCTCTACTACAAGGCGGATACAGCCAACAACTTCCATGACCCGAATCTTGCCCCGGCGATTGATGACAGCAAGGGCAATATCTACAACTACTGGGACAACCACGTGCTGGTCACTCTCGGCAAGCCGTGGCTGCCGGCGGGAGGAACGTCATCGCCTCACCAGTTCGGGGACCCGCAGAGGTTCTATAAGAACACGCGGAGCGACAAGATCGTCACGACGCAGAGACCGTACCGGGCGGATACGTACATTCTGCTTTCCGCCGGATGGGACGGTGAATACGGCACCGCCGACGACATCTGCAACTACGAGTGGAAGTATAGAGAGTAGCGTTCGGCCCAGTTACATGTGCGACGTGCCTGAGTGCACCGGACGACTGACCCGGGACGCTCTTCGGCCATAGGATCGGCCCATGGGAAAGAACGGATCCATGTTGACCAGCGCGGACAATCAGGAGGTAGGGGTGATGAGAACGTTCAGGATTGCAGCCATTGTCGTGCTGCTCTCAGCGTACACCGGTCTGAGAGCGGCGGAGTGCGGCCTTGTGAACGGCAGTTTTGAGGCCGACGGTTTGATTGGTGACATACGCGTGAAAGACCCGAACGGCTGGGACGCCAGTGTGCCGGCGGGCAGATTCTCAGGATACGTCTCAAACACGTGGCCGACGGACGGCAGCCACAACCTGAAGCTCGTAGCGAGTTGGTTTGTCACGTTTGTGGCCGGCGATGAGGCAACGGTTTCGCAGGAGGTGCTTCTCGACCCTATCGGTCAGATCACGTTCGATCTGAAGCTCGAGACGCAGCCATCCACGCCATGGGACCCGAATGTCTGCACGGCCGTGGCCCTCATCGACGACGATGTCGTCTGGGAATCGGATTTCGGGCAGCCGGATATTCGCGGGGAGTATCCAGACCAGGCCTTCACGGTCGATGCCCAGTACAGAGACGGGCAGCCCCATCGACTGTCGCTGGGCCTGAGAATGAATACCGGGGGCATGTTCTACGAGCAGTACATCGGCCAATGGGACGCTGTTGAATGCACGCTGCGTTCGGACGATGAGGGGCCCTTGCCCGGGGACTTCAATGCCGATGGTTTCGTCACGGCGGACGATCTGATGCTGATGACGGCGATGTGGCTGATCGATGTGCCGGCCGGCGACGAATACAACCTGTCCGGCGTTGATGACGTCGACGCCGACGGTATGGTCAATTTCTACGACTTCACCGTCTTCAGCGATAATTGGCGAAGCGGCCTGATGTTAGAGGAATCACCGGAATGATCGGGGGATGAGAGGAATATGGCACGGGCGGCAGTACATCTTGCCGCGGGAATGTTGCTGCTGTTGCCGGCAGGAACGATTCAAGCTGCCGACGGCGATATCGTCAACGGCAGCTTCGAGGATGACGGATATATCAATGATATTGCATGGATGCAGCCGAGGGGCTGGAGTGTAAGCATGCCTTCAGGTATGTTCTCAAAATTTGCAGGGTCTGTTAGCCGGGATTGGCGCACGGATGGGACGTACGGTTTGACCATTCGTACGGAACCCTCTATCGGCAAGGCCGGAGACATGGCTGTGGTGTCTCAGGACGTGGCCCTGTCTGAGGTCGATCAGATTGTCTTCGACGTGAAGATCGCCACGGACTATCTTCCCTGGGACTCGGCGGCGTGCAGCGCGGTTGTGCTGATTGATGGAAATGTCGAGTGGACTTCGGATGGGTACGGGCCGGAGGCGGCAGGCGAGTACCTGGATCAGGTCTGCCCGATCGAAGCCCGGTATCGGACGTCCGGCACACACACGCTTTCCTTCGGCCTGAGAATCAACAACAACGTGGCGCTGTCGGATTCCTACTATACGTATTGGGATTCCATCGAATGCGCATCGAGCACGCCACGTTGCGACGGTTGGGGATTCCCGCTCGGAGATTTCAACGCCGATTGCGTTGTCGATGGGGCTGACCTGACGATGCTGGCGGCGATGTGGCTGCTCGGAGTGCCGTCGGACAATGAATACAACCTGAGCCGTGATGACGATACGGACTCGGACGGCGTCGTCAACGGCTTCGATTTGGCCGTCTTCAGCGACCACTGGCGGGACGGCAGCTTCCGCCGGGAGAAATGACCGGAATGATCGTCGATATGGAAAGAGGATAATCGTGAAAACGAAGAGGTCAGGCCTGACAGTGATCGAGATCCTGGTTGTGGTCGGCATCATTGCGCTGCTCGTGGGCATGCTTCTGCCGGCGGCGCACACGGTGCAGAAGATGGCCAAGGAGACCAAGCAGAGGGCCCAGTTCACGTCCATCGAGCTCGGGCTGGCGGCCTTCAAGAACGACTACGGGGATTACCCGCCTTCATACTGGTGGGATTTGAGTGCGCCCGGCGGTGGGCCGCAGAATTACTGCGGCGCGCAGAAACTGGCCGAGGCGCTCATGGGCTGGGACTTGCTCGGATTTCATCCGAACTCTGCCTGGCGGGCCGACGGACTCGACGCCTCGGGTGGAAACACGAGCTACGATCCGCTCAGGACCCGAGACGCCAATGGGGACGGGACTCCCGATACGTTGGATGAACGGAAGGGCCGCTACGTGGACCTTGACACAGCCAATGCATTCCAGCTCGGCAGGAGTGCACTGCGGGACGGACTGTTTGTGTCCACCGCGGGCGGCTGGGGCGGCGCTGGGGCGCTGGCGCCCGAGACCTATGTACTCTGCGACGTGTTCCCTGTTAATAAGAGGAAGGTCTCGCTGAGCGACGGCAAGATGGTGTCGCCGGGGACGCCGATCCTGTATTATAAAGCGAACACGGCGAGCAAGACGATCGACATCGCCAACATGGCCAACCTGCATGAGAATATCTACAACTCCAGGGACAATGCGGCGTTGGTCGGTCTTGGAAGGCTGGCGGATACGGCGAACTCGGGCACGAAGCGGCAGCACCCGCTCGTGGATTTCACCTACTTCTACGGGTACATCCGGGATACCAAGGTGCATGCGCGGAACTGGCCGTATCGACCGGACTCCTACCTGTTGATCTCGGCGGGGGCGGACGGGCTCTACGGCACGGATGATGATATCTGCAATTTTGGACGATAGGTCTGTATCCTGCTTGAATTGTGCAGGCGCAACATATGATGGCTACGAAACATAACGACGGACTGACGCTCGTGGAGATGCTGGTTGTGCTGGGCATCATCGTGGTCCTCGCAACCATCGGCATCCGTATCACGATGCGCATGGACACGCAGGCGAAAGAGAACGCGCTGCGGGAGACGTTCGCCTTGCTGAGCAGCGCGCTCGAGCAGTTCCACGACTACGGGTATACGTATGCACCGACGTCGGTCTATGCGAACACAGGTTTCGACTTCCCGCCGGACTGCGACGGCTTTCTCGTCGTCCATTTGCAGGAGACGCTCAAGGCCACCCTTGGCGCCGACAGCATTCAGATCACCAATCACGTGAAGAGTGTGGACGAGGAATATGTCGAATACTCTGGATGTGAGGTGCTGTATTTCTTTCTGTCCCGCGTCCCGCCGGTGGCAGAGGTTCTCAAGGGGCTCAACGCCGCGCTGGTGACCAATCAGAACGGCGGGGGACGGCCGGTCGAGATCTCCATCAACGGTGGTCCGCTGGAGTCGCTTCCGAGGGTAATCGATCCGTGGGGGACCACGCTGCGCTACGACTACTACGAAGTGCGGCAGGCGACCGGGGCGCCGACGTCGACTCCGCCGGCGCCAATTCCGGCGACCCGGAGGAACTTCCCCGTACTGACTTCGGCCGGCCCGGACAGAAGGTTCGGCACCGCCGACGACATCGATAGCAGAGGCCGGTGATGAGTGTGTGCCCCTCAACCGGCGATACTGATAAGACAACGCGTTGACTGGAAAACAGAGACCCATGTACGGTCGAGCACGCAGGACAACTGGTTTGACGCTCATTGAGATGACGTTGGTCATTGCGACGGTCGCCCTGTTGGTGGGCTTCGCCGTGCCGGCCGTGCGGGCGCTGATCCAGGCGTTCCAATCGGAAGGGGGCGTCAAGAGCATGATCAGCGCCGGATTGAACTCGGCGCGGACCATGGCGGTGGCCCGACAGAAGTACATGGGGGTTCGCTTCCAGAGGCTGTGCACCTCGGACGACTCGGCGAACCCATTGAAGGGTCTGCACAATGCGCCGCAGTACATGATTTTCATCGAGTATGCGGACGATCTGGCGAACGGATTCAAGGCGGTCGAGGGGTTGGAACCGATCAAACTGCCCGATACGATCGGCGTGATCGACTTGAGGCGGGTCACGAACGATGAGGAGATTAATGAGCCGTTGGAGCTGAGCGATTCCACCACATTCTCCATCGTCTTCGGCCCTTCGGGCAGAGTGGTGGTGCATGACGTTCGAGTCCGCAACCGGGATGGGGTCAACCGGCCGCTGGGGAGCCTCGTCCCTCCGAATCCCTCGTTCGATGACGTATTCAACGTGGCGGACACCATCATCGGGCGGCTTTACGGGACAACGTTCATACAACGAGGAAGGTTCATACAGGATGACTACCCTCGCGGCGATTCGCTGCAAGCGTTGGGCCTGGGCGAGGAGGCCAGTTGCACGGGCTTCGTTGTCTGTGAGGTGCTCGATCTGCGGAAGGCGTATGAGATGGGGGCCGGCTGGACTGGATACCTGAGCAAGCTGGCGCCGGAAACGGTGTATGTGAGTCCTTACACGGGGGGCCTGATCTCTCCGGATTGAGACGGAATTATGAACGGCAACACGCGACAAAATGGATTTTCGCTCATGGAGACGTTGCTGGCCGTCGGCACGCTCGCTATCGGGCTGACGTTCATTGCAGGCACGTTCCTGACGGGCATCTACTTCTCAACGCTCTCCACGGAGCGTACCATTGCGGCGGTGGCGGCCGAGGAGGCCTTCGCCAAGATTCGGCTATATGATCTCGACCCAGACACGATAGACGACGTTGTTGTTCAACTGCACAACCTCGATCCAGGTCGTGTGGATTTGAACTTCCCCCCGTACGTCCCCTACGAATTGCTCGGAGAGCTTGCGCCAACGGAGTTCTTGTACCCTTCGACGGCGAATACTCCTGCGAACCAGTATTCGTGGGCCGCAATCTGCAAACGCTTGAATGCAAAGCCCAATGGGGGCGCCGGCGGCCTGGGGCACCTTGTCCAGGTGATAGTCTTCGTATCGCGAAAGGTCGGGCCTGATGCGCGGTTTCCCATGCAGGACGGGCTGGCATGGTCGCCGACGCCATCCACTATCCCCCGGCCCGTGCATCTTACGCTGGACACGGATCCAGACAGGCTTGACACGAGGGCTTTGCAGCCGGATGAGTTGATCGTAGGAGACCCGGAGTGGCACTTTATCACAGACGGCTGCATCATCGTCGATGACCGGTCAGGGCAGACGTATCGCGTCCTGGAGCGATATGCGGACCAGCCCGATAGGATCCGACTTGACCGCGTGTGGGAAGGTGGCATCTTCAACGGGACGGAACGATGGATCTGGGTGGTTCCTCCGCCGATTGCGGGGGGACGAAATCCTCTTGTAGCCGTGTATCAAAGGGTCTTCAGATTCTGAGAAAACAGGATGCGAAAAGCCTTTACACTTATTGAGATGGTCGTCGCGCTGGGGGTTCTGGCCGTAGTTCTCTCCTTTGCCGGGGTCATCTTCCGAGTCAGCATCGACTCGCGCCACCTGGCGATGGCGAACGCGGAGATCATGCAGAAGTTCCGCGTCATCACCGAGCAACTGGATCGAGACTTCAGGGGGGTGGTCTTCGACTATGAAGGGGCGAGAGAGACAAGGCAGTTTACTCCGCTCAGGGGAGGGGCGCGCGTACCTGTCAATTCCGATTCAATCGCCATCTTCGTGACCGGCGACTTTCAAACTCTGAATCTGTACAACGGCAAGCCGGTCGCAGGAAATGTGGCCTGCGTGTCTTATGAACAGCCCGACCCCAATTCGTACAGCAGCACGCCCGGTGACAGCGAGTGGTTGCCTACGGAGACGGTTTTGCTGAGGCGCCAGACCATATTGGCGGGCGGGCTGGACCCGTCGATCTATGCCGCCGGTTCCGGTCCCCACAAGGAGTATTACCTTGCCTCATTGGCGCAGTGGAGAGTCAATCCACCCTTCGCCTCGAATCGGGAGTGGTTCTTGCACCCGCGCAGCGACCAGATGCCGGTTGGGGACTACCTTCCGATGCTTTTGGCCCGGGGCGTCGATAATTTCATGATCGAGTACGCACAGCGGCCTCTGAACGATCCGAACACTAAGGGTGTGGAACAGGACCCCGCGACGGGCGCCATCCGATGGCGACGCGATGTCGCCGTGAATTCCGGCACCGATATCGTCCGCCTCTCTGCCTTGAAGTTCACATTCACCCTATACGATTCCAGGGGCATCATTGAAAATGGCAGGACTTTCACACACGTGATTGTCCTGGGCGGTTAGTACTATGGGAGTGATACAGTTGTCAGGGAAGCAATTTGCAGACCATCGAAGGCATGGAGGCTCGGCTCTGATCCTGACGGTGGTCCTCACCAGCCTGCTGGCCATCGTCGGCGTGCTGTTCGTGATGACGGCGCGCATCGAGAAGATGGCCACTTCAGCGAGCGCAACGAGCCGAGAGCTCGATTTCGCGCTGGATACCGTGATGGCGAGCATCAGCGAAGAGCTGGCGGCGGACGTCCCGGACGCTTGCGACGTTGCGGATGATGAGGAATACTACGACTTTCCCGACGCCAACAACGCCTGGCTTGCCGACCTGGAGCCGTATCAGTCCGGGGCCGGCTACTTTTGGCGGCAGATCAGTAACATCGCCGGCTTGGCGCCCGGCTATATGAACGATGTTCGCATTCGCGTCGTGGCCGAACGAGATCCGGTCACAAACATCAACGCGGCCGAGACCACGGCCGACGCCGACGGCGATGGCGTGGGGGACGCGAGGTGGTTCCAGGTGCCCGGCATTAGTTCGGGCAAAGGCCGGCCGATCTACGCCGCGGTCCGCATCATCGACAACGGCGGCATGCTCAACGTCAACACGGGTTATCAATTCGACCCGTGTGATTCCGACCCGCGTAACGTCAACGGAAAGAGCCAGCGTCAGGTTAATGTCCTGACCCTGGCGTTTAACCCCCAGGATCTGATGGGCCTGTCCGACGCCGACCGCCAGGGGGCGAGAGAAGAGCTTGTTGCGACGCGCGCCAATGGCAGGAGAGATTCGGTGGCGTGGGACTCCGACCGCTACGGGGACCGTGTCATCTGGGGATACCTGGATCCGGATCGTCTTGGTGAATACACGCCTTTTGATGTGTCGGACGAGCTGGAGCTGCGCTATCGCTTTCTGTTGAACCACCAGTACATTGACACGCGGGTGGAGAACTGGGGATGGTTCAAGCCGCGGAATCATACGATTCGGACGCCCGTGGATTCAGAAGGACAGAAGCTCATTGCGTGGTATGCACGGGTCGCGGAGCCGTTGGATCCCAATGCCAGGTACGCATTCCGGCATGTTGTCACCACCTACAACATGGATCGGATCATCACGCCGCAACCGCACACATACCCCCGAATGCTGAACGTCAACAGAGACGATGGGGACAGCGTCGATAAGATATGGCAAGTCATCAGGACGGTCCTGATAGAGACGGATCCTAGTCTCTCCCCCGAGGACGCGGAGGACCGAGCGAAGCAGATTGCTGTGAATCTGCGGGACCACATGGATGACGACGATGAAGTCACGGTGGAGTCGGGATCGAGCACGACGCGTCTGATTTATGGTTTCGAGCGGCCGTGTGTGTACATCTCGGAAGTTGCCATGAGAAGAAGGACGGGTGTGGATCCGGCTACGCTGCAGCCCCGGACGTGGTACTCCTATGCGGTGGAGCTGCACCTGCCTTATTCGGAAGACAAGGCGCCGAGTCCGGAAAGCGGCGACTGGCAGCTCCGCATCGACAATGTGGTGAAGCATGATGATATTGAGAGCCTTAAAATCTGGTGGTCCGACGAGGAAGGGCGTTTCCACGTGGTCTTAGCGGACGACCCCCAGGCGTCGCTGGCTGGCTATGTTAGCTTTAGCGCCCGGGCGCCAGCGGGCGGCCCGCAATCCGCCCAATCTGTGCAGGATGACAGTACGCTCAAGTTCGATGAAGGGGCCATAATCTACCTGGAGCGGCGCGTCGGAAGAGGAGACGATTGGATAGAAGTGGATGCGCTGACCGTGCCGAGCGGCTGGATGGCGACCGACGGGGCGCGCAGCGTGCGCCGGGATATCTCAAAGTACAAGTGCATCTGGCGGCTGGAGTATCCCCCGGACACGACGCTGAGTCTGGGCAATGGGGATAACCAGGACAGGTACGAGAACGACGATTCGATACCGGAGGTGCAGGCGCATCCGCGCAACGAGCCACTCACCAACATCGGCGAGCTGGGCATGGTCCTTGCCATCGATGGCTACTTCAAGCCACAGGGAACGACCCCGGCCGATGTTCTTGTAGACCTGCGTAATCCCACGTATGCACGACTGTTCAACTACCTGACCGTGATCGATCCTGCCGATCATAACCAGCCCGCCGGCGAGACGCGCATCATGGGTCGAATCAACATCAATACGGCCCCCGCGTTCGTACTCGCCCAGCTTCCCTGGGCTCAGTACGAGGATAATGAGGCACTCGAGAAAGCCCGTGCCATTGTTCGCAGGCGCACCAGAGGGGGCCGCCCACGCCCCTACGAGAGCGTCGGAGACTTGATGTGGGTCGATGAACTCCTTACGCTGGCGGACCCCAACGGGTCCAATGATCCGGGTCCCCCCGGAGGGCCGGACGTGACGCCGGACGAGGCAGACAATGACTTCGAGGAGCGAGATCTTCTCTTCACGCGGATCAGCGACCTCGTGACCGTGCGGAGCGATGTATTCACGGCCTATATCCTTGTCCGCATCGGGACCGATGGCCCGCAGAAGAGAGTCGTCGCCGTGCTCGACAGAAGCCGGGTGAACGTTGCGGACGACAGGGTTCGTGTGGTGGCCCAGCAGTTTGTGCCCGACCCACGGTAGCGGCTATGCCGTTATGGTCTCCAGGAGCTTTGGGTGCACCTTTCTGTTTGCCGCCACCATCTGAAAGCTATGCCCGTCGTAGTTGTCGAGATCGACGGGGAAGACCTTCGCTCCCTGCCAATCGGTCACGACGGCGCCGGCCGTCTGGGCGATGAGCACCCCGGCAGCGATATCCCATAGCTTCGGCGTGCACACGACGGCGGCCACGAGCCCTCCCTTGGCGACGTAGGCCAGATGCAGGGCCGTCGTCCCGAAGTTGCGAAACCTTGACTCTCGGATGATATCGCAGACCCAGGGCGGAAGGCCGTCGTCGAAGTGGCTGTCCAGGCCCACGCTCGTCAGCGGTGTGATTTCCTCCTCACTGGCGGCGAGGGTCCTGCCGTGCAACTGGGCCTCGCCTCCCTTGACGGCCGTAAACATGGCATCGGAGGCGGGCTCGAAGATGACGCCGGCCACCGGCTCGCCCTCGAACATCGCGGCGATACTGACCGTGAAGATCGTGATTCCATGGGCGAAGTTGTTCGTGCCGTCGATCGGATCAATCACCCACCAGATGGCGGGCTCGCCCAGGGGCGGGCGTTTGAAGATTTTGCCCTTCTCGCCTTCTTCCGCGATGAAGCCGTGGTCCGGGTAGATCTCCCGGATCCGCTGGATGATGATCCGCTGGCATTGAGCGTCGGCCTGGGTCACCAACTCATTCTCGCTCTTCTTGACGGCCTTGACGAAGCTCATCTCTTCCATGGCGTGCTGGCCCGCCAGTCTCGCGGCGACCACGGCCGTCTCCAGAATCTGTCGTAAGTCCTGTTGCTCCAAGGGCATCCTTCACCTGCTGCATTAGTTGACACGTTCGTAAGCGTGCCCTATTCTACAAGAGGCATGCTCGAACACCAACAAGGAAAAACAGATGCAGTGTTGCGCCGACCGACCGCGAGGGAGCGCAGAATCGCGGCTGTCATCAGTGCCGGCATCGTCTCCTTCTTCGGTGGCCTCTGGCTTCTGCAGGGGATCGGCTTCGATTTCGGGTTGCTGTTTGGCCCTTGTGGCCTGCGGATGCGGACGGGCTGGACCTGTCCGACCTGCGGCATGACGACCGCCGTCCTCGCGTTCGCGCGGGGCGACGTGCTGACCGCGTTCTACGTGCAGCCCGCTGCCGCCTTTTTGTGCAGCGTGCTGGTTATCATCGCATTTTTCGCTTTTCTGATCAGCGTTTTCGGCGTATATTTCGGCTTCTTAGACCGGCTGCTGGCTGAGATCAAGCTGTGGCATGTGGCTGTCGGCGTGATCGTGATTGTTGCGGCCGGATGGGCCGTCACGTTGGCACGCGCCTGGGCGGCGTGAACGTTGGAAAAATGAAACGTTGGGAAGCTTCCCTGGAGGATGACCATGATCAAAGTGCTCATCACGGACAAGCTCGCACAGGAGGGAATCGATCTGATCAATGCCACCGAGGGTGCCGAAGCGGTCGTCAAGACCGGCATCAGCGAAGATGAGCTGACGAGTATCATCGGCGATCATGATGGACTGATCGTTCGCAGCGGCACGAAGGTAACGGCCAAGGTCCTGGCCAATCCCGGTCGCCTCAAAGGCGTGGCCCGCGCCGGCGTGGGCATCGACAATATTGACGTGGCGGCCGCGACGCGCAAGGGCATCCTCGTGATGAACACGCCGGGCGGCAACACCCTCAGCGCGGCCGAGCATACGATGGCCCTGATGCTTGCCATGAGTCGCAACGTCGTGCAGGCCTGCAACAGCCTCAAGTCCGGCGCCTGGGACCGGAAGAAGTATATGGGCAATCAACTCAACAACAAGGTGCTCGGCGTGATCGGCCTTGGTCGGATTGGCATGGCCGTCGTCCAGATGGCTCGAGGGTTCAACATGAAAGTCCTCGGCTACGATCCATTGGCGGCTCCGACGGATGCCGAGCAGATGGGCGTCGAGGTGACGGACAACGTCGAGCGGATCTTCCGCGAGTCGGACTTTATCACGGTCCACGTGCCCCGCAATCCGCAAACGCTGAATATGATCGGGGCCGATCAGATCGCGATGATGAAGCCGACGGTGCGGCTGATCAACTGCGCGCGGGGCGGCATCGTCAATGAGCAAGCCCTCTACGAGGCACTGTCCAAGAAGCAGATTGCCGGAGGGGCTTTGGATGTATTCTCGAGCGAGCCGCCTCAGGATCTGGGATTCGCATCGCTCGATAACTGCGTGGTGACGCCGCACTTGGGGGCCAGCACCGAAGAGGCGCAGGTGGAAGTGGCTGTGGAAGCGGCGGAGATCCTGCTGGCCGCGATCAAGGGCGGCCCGATCCGAAACGCCATCAACGCTCCATCTTCCGCCGGGGCGGTTCCGCCGGCCGTGAGCCGGTACGCCGACCTGGCCCGGCGTGTCGGCATGCTGCTCAGCACGATTACTCCCGGCAACATCAAAGGCGTGCAGGTGCAGTATCGCGGGACCATCGCCGGCATGAGCATCGAGCCGGTGACGCTCAGCTTCGCCATCGGCCTGCTGCAGAAGCACTTCGACATGCCGTTGAACATGGTCAATACGCCTGTTCTGGCGAAGGAGCGCGGCATCAGCATCGATGAGACGAAGAACACGGAGGCCCGGGACGTCGCGTCGAGCTTCAGTGCAACGGTTGTCACCAGTGAGACGACGCGGACGGTGCGAGGCTCGGTCTTCGGCGAGACCCTGCTGCGCATCATCGAGATCGACGGTTTCCATATCGAGATGACGCCGCAGGGGCCCGTGCTGGTGATCTTCAACGATGACAAGCCCGGCGTGATCGGCTCCGTCGGCACGATCCTCGGCAAGCACGGCATCAATATCGGCACGATGGGCGTCGGTCAGAAGCTGGAGCAGCAGAAGGCGATCCTGGCTGTGAGTCTTGATAAAGAGCCCGATGCCGCCACGATCGAGGAATTGGGGAAACTGGATTTCGTCAACGAAATCTATGTGTGCACGCTCGACTGATTTCAGACGAGCATTACCGGAACCTGGAATCGTACCGCCTGTTCGACGAAGATCCTCGCGGCGGCTGAACGTCGTCGAGGAGATCCGCGGAACCATTGTGGAATAGGCTGTCCCAATGGGCAATGCCAATAACAAGCACGATCTTGCCTCCCGTCAGATCCGGTCGGTCACGTACCTAGGCATGGTCGTCAACATCGGTCTTTCGGTCATCAAGGTCGTTATTGGCCTGGCAGTCTCGTCGTTGGCGATGTTGGCCGATGGAATTCATTCGTTCTCAGACTTGGCTACCGATGTCATCGTCCTTGTCGGAGCGCGTCTTGGGGCCAGAGAACCGGACCGGTCCCACCCGTATGGGCACGGCCGACTGGAGACCTTTTCCGCCGTCCTGATCGCTCTGGTTCTCATGACCGTCGGCAGCGTCATGGTCTACAAGGCGACCATGTCTATGGCGCGGAACGAATCTACCTCGCCGCACGGGGCGATTCTCCTGGGCGCGCTGGTGTCGATCCTTGCCAAAGAGTGGCTCTACCGAATGACGAAGAAAGCTGCCGTGAAATCGCACAGTGCCGCCCTGTATGCGAATGCCTGGCACCATCGTAGCGACGCCTTCAGTTCCGTGGCTGTGCTGATCGGCTATGTGCTGCTGCTCGTCGGTTTCGGCCACGGCGACCAGTTGGCGGCCATTGCAGTCGGCCTGATGGTCATCTTCGTGGGGGTGCGCGTGATCGCCGATTCGCTCATGGAACTGGCCGAGGGGGCCGTCGACCCGGAGACCGTCGAGCATATCAAGAGCGTGATCAGCGCCGACCCGGCCATCCGCGACTGGCACAGGCTCCGCACTCGCACCGTGGGCCGCGAAGTCTTCCTCGACGTCCACATCCTTGTGGACCCCGAACTGAACGTTGCCGCCGCCCACGAGATCTCCGAGCAACTGGAGAAGAAAGTCGACGAGGAGATCAGCCGGCCCGTGCATATCACGGTCCATATCGAGCCCGATCTGCCCGCCTTCCGCCGGTGAGACTGCTTCCGCCTCCGGCAGGGGCGCACGACCTCACCGACGATCCGCGTCTCGCGTGCTGGCGGATGCAAAGCAGCGGGGCGGCCGTGCGTGCCATGCGAAGCAAAGAAAGCGGGGCCCGTACATGCAGGCACGGGCCCCGGTTCTTACCGTCAGTTGCAGTTATGCGCTGGTCGACAACGGCTATGGAGCGACTGGTTCCTCCGCAGCGGGTCTCATCACGCGGATGTCATCGATGTAGAACAGGCCCGCGCCGCCCGGAGTCGGATTGTTGCGGTCGCCTGCGCCGATGAGGAGCTTCTTGATCCTGCCCGCGTTGACGTTGAACAAGGTCAAGGGGATCCGAAACTCTGTCCACGTGTCGATGCCAACCGCCATCGGGTCCGGATGGACGACGCCGCCGGTCTTATTGTTGCTGTCCTGCAAGGCGACGTACAAACCGGCAGGGCCGTTGAGCAAGTGGTCCGTGCCGATCTGGGCGAACTGTCGCTGCCCGGTGACATTGCCGGTCGCGGCGACGTTGGAGAACTCGGCGGTGCAGACGTTGCCGCTCGAGTGGCTGGTCAACGCAAGGCCGATGTAGACGTCGCCGATCATCGCGATCGTTTGCGGATTCCAGACCATCGCGGTCCAGCTATTGCCGTCGAGCGAGTAGTAACCGTTGAACAGGTCGCCGATCCGTTCGAGCTTGATCCAGACCGGCGCCCTCAGGGCAATCTGCTCCGGCGTGGCGACCGGTGTGTCGCTCACGTGGCCGTCGGCAGCGATCAGACGGGCCTGGAAGCGGACCCCTTGCCCCGGCGTCGCGCAGATCATCGCGAACTTCGCGTTCGGCTCCAGGGTCTGCCGAATCATCACGGCGGCCTTCGCCCAACCGTTCGTGTTCTCCACGCTCTCGACCTTGGCCACGATGGTCCCGTTGCCGCTAAGCGTCTGGTAGGCATAGGTGAACTCGTCGGTCGTGCCGGCGATGTCCGCACCCGCGGCGCTCATGGTAAAGGCGTTGGCGCCGGTTTCCACGAAGTCCACCGCTCTGCCCCGGAACCAGATCGACAGATCGGTGACGCCGTTGATGGTCCAGTCCTGTGCGGGTGAGAACTCCAGTTCCGCCTCGCTGTAGTACGGCGCGATGACGTTGTTGAAATCGAACGGCATCGACTGCCGGCCGCCGTGGACGATCGTCGTTTCGCCGAAGGTGCCGTTTATCGCATCGAAGTAGCCGACGATCGAGCCGGTTTGGTTGGTCAGGCCGTCGATCCAGGCCTGCCAGAGGGCTTCGCCGGCGTCCATGTTGTCGGTATAGCTTTCAAAGTCGTCGACCACGATATAGTCGATCGTGGTGAAGCTCCAGACCCGACCGACCCACGGACTTTCGGGGTCGCCATCGTTGATCTCATCAACACGCCAGTAGAACGTCTTGCCCCACTCCAACGGGCCGACATTCAGCGTGGTGCCGGTCTGGCGGCCCTGGAACAGCGGGCTGGCCGGATCGGCGGCGGCCACGGCGGCCTCGTCATCGCCGAAGTAGATCTCATGCTGCTGTGCGCTAGCACCGGCCTCCCAGCTCAGGATCCCATCCGAGGCCGTGTCGACGGCGCGGTCCGCCGGGCTGGGCCCAAACGCCTGCAGCGACGGAAGGGCGTAGGCATCAACGTATTCGGCGCTGATGATCTCCTGTGCGGTAATGCTTCCGCCTTGCCAGGAAACCGCGATGTTATCCCCGCCCGTGCCTTCCTTCATCACCGCCTCGATATAGTACTTCTGGCCGGCTTGCAGGGCGATGGGCTCCGACTCCTGCGTATCGGGGTACTTGGTCCACTCACGGGGGTCCGTGTAGCCGCTGACATTAGCGATCTGACTGGCGTTGGCCGGATCGGCGTCGGTGCTGAGCCGCAGCGATGAGGAATCATCCGACGCAATCCAGAACGTGTACTCACCCGATTGCGGAGGAATCAGCCAGCCATAGAGCCGGCTGCCGTAGTTGTCGGCCCAGTCCACCGGCCCTTCGAATGTATCGAGCAACTCGCTGCCGGTCGGATTGTGCGGGTAGGCCGCGTTGCCGGTCAGATTGGCCACCCCGGTGCCCCCAATGCCGGACCACCACTGACGGACAATCTTCTTGGCGAACGCGTCGGCCGTCGTGAAGCTCCAGACGGCGCCCGGCTCGACGCTTCCGTCGACCTTGACCTCGTCCACCCGCCAGTAATAGGTCGTGGAAGACCGAAGCAGGCCCGGGCTGAATTCCGTCTCCGTCATCTGCCCCTGGTCGGCGGCGGCCGTGCCGTCACTGACGTCGGCGAAGTTGCTGCTGAAGTACACCTGGTGCTTGTAGGCCCCTGTGCCGGGCATCCAGCTCAACGTCGGGCTGGGGAATACCCCTTCGGCCTCATCGGCGGGTGTCGGCGCCGTGGCGGTCAGCGACTCGGCTGTGAAACTCCAGACGTCGCCTGTGTGGACAGTCACCATATCGATCTCGATCTCATCCACGCGCCAGTAATACGTCGTGCCCGGCACCAGCCCGGGTCCATGGTAGTAGACCGTGGTCGGCATCTGGGACATGACAAGATCCGCCTCAGTCAGTTCGGGGCTTGTGCCTAAGTAGAGATTGTGAAGGGCGGCCGTGTCGCCTTTTGTCCAGTTGAACAGCGGCAACGCCACGCCGGTCGCACCGTCGGCGGGGTCCGGCTTAGACGCCTTCAGACGTGGCGCCCCGAAGGCGACGCCGTACATGTTCCTGCTGCCGCCGTCATTCTGAGCGCCTAATACGTATGCACCAGAGCTGGCTCTGAGGGAGTACACGGAGAACCACTGGTCGATGTCCCCGTCGGTTGCTTCATCGATGGCGATCTTCATCCCCGTGTCGACGAAGCCCATGTCTGTGACCCAGGCCAGGCTCGCAGCCGCTCCCAGGTTCGGAAGCTGGTCCCGCGTGTTGCTCGAATTGCCCCCGATGCGGTTGTCGAGGAACAGATACAGGGTCCCATCGGCGGTGACCGTGAAGTGCAGTTCGTGGTTGGGATTGTCCTTGTCGTCGTTGGCCGTCTGGATGTACTCGGCGCCCAGCAGGGCCTCGGGCACCGTCACATAGACGTGATCCCGGTCGACGAAAGTCGGCGTGCTCTCACCGAGCGGTTCCTCGGAAACAGCCGGCTCGGTATCCCCGCTGTTTCCGTCGGGATTGAGTCGCTCGACGTTGGTGAAGAATTGCGCCTCGGCCGGAAGCGCGGCTGCGAGCATGCATAGCGGCACCAATAAGACGGCACATTTTCTACCCATGACAGTTCTCCTCTGCTACCCAAGAATAGTGATGGTGCCCGCCGCAGAGAACCTGCCGGCTTCGGCACGTACGTTGTGATCTTCTTTCTTCAGCAGGGACTGGCATACACCGCATGGAAGGCACACCGATCCCACCCCTTTGCCAAAGGGTCCCAGAAAAGGCCGCTCGGGCCGGTTCGCGTGCTCCTCCATGCCCCAGACCAGTAGGAAAAGCGTTTTTAGGAAACGAAAACCACAGACGCCAACATGCAAATTATACCACACAACAGCCGGTGGGGTCAAGAGCAGATTCCGCTACGCTCGCGGCTGCGGTGCCCTATCCGTAGGCCCGCTCGTAGATGGCGGTGGCGTCGTCGACGGTCAGCTTCACGGGGGTCAGTTCGAAGAGCTTGCCCATCGTGTGGAAGGCGTTTTCCGCGAATTTTCGGAGGTCCTGTCGCTGGATGCCGAAATCGCTGAGCTTCTGCTCCTTGAGGCCGATCTTTCGGATGAGTTCCTTGAGGGCCTTGATGAAGGCCATGGCTTGTTCTTCTTGGGGCAGGCCGTCGATCTTCTGGCCCATGGCTCGCGCCAGGTCGCCGAACCGGTTCGGATTGCGCTCGGCCAGGTAGCTGAAGTAGGCGACCGAGAGCATGGTCAGACCGGCGCCATGGGCGACGCTGGGGAAGTAGGCGCTGACGGCGTGCTCCATCGAGTGGTGCGAGATGCAGCAGGAGAGGGACTCGCAGATACCGGCTTCCGTGTTGGCCCAGGCGAGCTTCGTTCGGGCTTCGATATTGCCCCCGTCTTTGACGGCGATGGGCAGGTATTCCGTGATGAGCCGCACGGCTTCGAGAGCCAGATGGTCGCTCGCCGGCTGGCTGCACGTGGCTAAGTACGATTCGACGGAATGAAAGAATGCGTCCATGCCGGTATAGGCCGTCTGCTCCGGCGGCACGCTCACCATCAGTTCGGGATCGACGATCGACAGCTTCGGGAAGGTCAGGGCGTTGCCCCAGCCGATCTTCTCGTTCGTGTCGCTCTTGGTGACGACGGTCCAGGGGTCGGCTTCGGTGCCCGTGCCGGCGGTGGTGGGAATGGCGACGATGGGCAGTGCCCCCTGGGTGGGGGTCTTGCCCTTGCCGCTGCCGGCGAGAATGTAATCCCAGTATTTGCCGGGGTTCTTCGCCATCACGGCGATGCTCTTGGCCGAATCGATCGTGCTGCCGCCGCCCAGTCCCAGGACGAAATCGCACTTGTTGTCTTTTGCGATTCGGGCCCCTTCTTCGACATGCTCGGAGACCGGGTTCGGCTGGATCTTATCGTAGACGACCGCCGTCGCTCCGTTGTTCTTGAGCAGGGCGACCACCCTGTCGAGATAGCCGTGCTTTCTCATCGCGCCGGAAGCGCCGATGACAACGAGCGCCTTCTTTCCGGGAAGGAACGGCGTCGCGCCGAGCTCATTGAGCTTCCCACATCCAAACAGAATCCGCGTCGGCATATAGAGATTGAAATCCAGATTCATAGTGCCTCCCGTGGCGAGAACAAAGGATACGATTTTCGTTTGCCCGCCATCTTAGCGAATCGGAGCAGCCTCGCAAGGGGTTCGTAGCGATAGGGATGCTATTGGACCTTCGGCGGTGGGACGGCGTGCCCGGCCTGTTGGGCGACTTGCGTGCTCTTTTCATACGTGCCGTAAAAGGGGGCGTTGGCGTCGAGCCAGATGCACAGACGCAGGTAGTCGCCTGGAGACAGGTCGATGTGCTTGGCGTGTGTTGCATCCTTCAGGATCGCCAGCAGCCGGCTCTCGTCGGCGCCGATGTGGCCTGGGCGAGTCCCGATCTCCTGGATGGAACTGCCGCCCCATTCGTACCATCGGACGTAAGGCCGCAGGCTCTCATAAGATCGGCTGAAGGCTCCGACCGGTTCGCCCGTGAGCACTGGTGACGCTTTGTCCTCGCCTGTTTCGCCGTCGTGACATCGTGCGCAGTGCCGGTCAAGCACGGGCTGGACGAGCAGGGGATAGCTCATGGGGTGGGTCCCCTGCGGTCCGCGTTCGATCTGTGAGGGCGGTCGTCGCAGCGCCAACAGGTCGCGGCTCGGCGACGAGGTCGTGCCGGGCGGTTCGTGACAGCCGACACAACTGCGTCGTTCACCGGGTTGCAGGTAGGTGATGCTCCTCATGCTCTGCACGGCGTGGCTGGCCTCGTCGACGGCCTGGAAGTAGAGCGGCTTGCGCG
>Ga0207752_1000134_pt1 | contig 33734 bp, 22 predicted proteins | sample Pon2CUnioCityCA_6_FD_187272 | JGI IMG/M metagenome (GOLD analysis project Ga0207752, IMG submission 187272) | Marine sediment microbial community from Union City, CA, USA - Pond 2C Sediment 2 (SPAdes) | ecosystem: Environmental > Aquatic > Marine > Intertidal zone > Salt pond sediment ... | reverse complement strand
CTCCCATCCCAGCTTCCCTCTCCAAAAATGCTCGCACCCGCTCCTCTTCCCCTTCCTGTGCCTCCAGAAACGCCTTAATCCCGCTGCTCTGGCGAAAACGCAAGGCCAGCAAGGCGACAGCGCCAATGTCGGCGACGGTCACCGTGTCCCGCTCGTCAGCAGCAGCGTGTGCGCGCGCCGCTTCAAAGAGCGTGATCTCGGCCCGGCTAGAAGCTACCTCCAGCGCGTGGATCAGGGCCAGGCCCAGCCGGCGGGCCGCAGGCGAAATCGTTACCTGTGGCAGGCGGGTCTGGGCTGCTTCGATTTCCTCGGCCAGCGTCAACGTCTGTCCCGAATAGGCCCCCGCCATCCCCTCCGCATCCCGCTTGTACCACATCGCCTGTTCATACGCCTGGTACCGCTCCTCCGTATCGCGCAAGCCGCGCACAATCACGCGCAGGCCAAAACGATCCATCAGTTGCGGGCGCAAATATCCCTCTTCCGGATTCATCGAACCGACCAGCAAAAAGCGGGACCGGTAGGTGAGCTTCTGAGCACCGCGCCGCACCGCGTAATAGCCCTGCGCCGCTGCGTCAAGGATCGCATCGGCGATGGCATCCTCCAACATGTTAACTTCGTCAATGTAGAGAATGTGGCCATCGGCATGGGAGAGAAGACCACGCTCCAGCCGCACCCGCTGCTGCTCCAGGGCCAGGCGCTCGTCAATCCCGCCCACCACGTCTTCCAGGCGCGCATTCAGCGGGAGATTGACGATACGCACCCGGTCCACTTCGGTCAACGGTTCTCCATAGCCCACCTTCTGCGCACACGCCTTGCAGATCGCATCCATCCCGCCCTCTTCCAGCAGCTCCTCCGTGCACCCTTCAGGGCAGAGACTGCGGCGGCGGTTGGGCAAGAGATCGGTCAGCGAGCGCACAGCCGTGGTCTTGCCCGTACCCCGCGGGCCAAGCAACAAGACCCCGCCAACCTCCGGATTGACCACCGCCAGCAGCAAGGCCAGCTTCATCTCCTGCTGGCCCACAATCGCCAGGAAAGGGAAGGGCTCAACCTCCGCCACGCCCTGGTCTACATAAGAGAGTTGGGATGCGCGAAAGGCCGGTGACTGGCGCAACAATTGCAGCAGCTGGGACTCGCCGCTCACAGAATTTCCTGCCGGCGCTGCTCCAGGCGATACTCCTGCCGCTGTTTAGCCCGTTCAAACCGCTCTTGCTGCTCGTCCGTCTCGCAGATCAACGGCGGCACCGGCGTCGGTTTGCCATTTTCGCCCAGGGCCACGTAGACGAAGTAGGCGGTATTGGTGTGGGTGATCTCCCCCGATAATAGATCCTCGGCCGTTACCAGGACCCGGGTTTCCAGAGAAGTCCGGCCAACCCAGGTGACTTCGGCGGAGACCGTAACCAGGTTGCCGATCTGCACGGGCGAGTGGAAGGCCATCGAATCGACGACAACGGTCACGGCCGGGTGGCGCGCGTGCTTCATTGCCGCCATCCCCCCGGCCTCGTCACACAATTTCATGAGGATTCCCCCATGCACATTGCCCAGGGAGTTGGCGTCGGTAGGGCCCATGAGCTGGGTCAGGGTCACCCGGGACTGGTCCACGCGCTTTCCTTCCATTACTCCATATCCGGTCGCGTCTCAGAAACGAACAGGATTTTGTCCCCTTCCTCCTCAAACACGTCCACAATGCCAAAGGGTAACTCGCGCATCATGGGTGCCAGCGGCATATTCGCCGGGAGCACGGGGCGCTCAGGCCGGGGCGGAGGCTTGCGCCTTTCCGGCTGTTTGTCGGAGCGCCGCCTCCGCAACAGGCGCCGGTCGTCACTTAGAAAACCCAGGTAGTCTCCTCCGGTGTCGTACACCTCCCGGCCGACGACAAAGCCCAGCCATTGGCTACCCACACTAAAAATATTCCCCTCTGTGTAAACGGCCACCCACTCTCCATCAGTACGGTAGATCGGTTCCATGACGGTATCGTCCTCTATTCTTTTCATTGCCCCGAAGGGAACATTATCTGTACGGTCTCATCCTTGCATAGTATAGAAGCCTGAGGAAGGTCAGGCAAACACGAGGCCTGAGCAGACATCAGCACGCGGGCGCCGTCTGGTTCTCCCACCGAGAAGCAGGTAAAATGGAATACGACAAACAAAGGATAGAGAAAGGTGTTGGCTACTGGCGCATTGACTGCCGACGAGTGACCGTTACTTTGAGGAGTAGGTAAATGCAAGACGAACGCGACGAACGTGAAGAAAACCAGGATGTGGAGGAGGAGGCCGGAAAAGAGGGGAAAGCAGCGGGGGTTCCCTCTGTTGGCGCGGATGTAGACTCCAAGGTTGAAGCGGACGACGAAGAATACGAACTGGATATTGAGCCAGACCCGGAAGCAACCGGCGGCATCCTGGAGCATGAAGGACAGGAGGTAGAAGCATTGGGCGTCCCCTCTGTCGGCCCAGACGTGGACTCCAACGTCGAACCGGAAGACGAAGAATACGAACTGGATATTGAGCCAGACCCGGAAGCAACCGCCGGCATCCTGGAGGATGAAGGACAAGAGGTAGAGGCACTGGGTGTCCCCTCCGTCGGCCCGGACGTGGATTCCAATGTAGAGCCGGGAGACGAGGAGTACGAGTTGGAGGTGAAGCCGGATCCAGACGTTGTCGAGGAAGCCGAAGAGGACGAATAGGCGGCAGACGCTGCGCAAGCGGGACTCGGGAAGCGCCCGCCGGCAGCAGGCGTGAAACATCGTCTGGACAGAGTGCGCTCAATGGCCCAGTAGTTGCCGGTAAACCTGCCGCAATTGCCGGGCCGATTTTTCCCAGGTAAAGCGCCGGGCCTGTAAGAATCCGGCAGCCACCAGGTGAGCCCGCTCCTCTCTATCCTGCAGGAGTGTGTCTATCGCCTCGCTCCAGGCCGCCTCATCCTCCGGCGGGAGCTGGCGCGCAGCCTGGCCTGCCACCTCCGGCAACGAGGAAGCGGAGGATGTGATCACGGGCACGCCACAGGCCATCGCCTCCAGGACCGGCAGCCCGAAACCTTCGTAGAGGCTGGGAAAGAGGAACAGGTCGGCGTCACTATAGAGCGCGGGTAGATCTTCGTCCGCCACAAAGCCCGCAAAATGAATGCGGCCGGCCAACCCCTGCCGCTCCACTTCCGCCAGCACCTCGTCGTACAACCACCCCTTGCCCCCGGCGATCACCAGGTTGTGGGGCCACCGGCCGGCAACCGGCTTGAAGGCGCGAATTAGCATCTGATAATTTTTGCGAGGCTGGATCGTACTCACGCTCAGGAGGTACGGAGCCCCCCCTAGCCCATATTTCTGCCGTACCGGATGGAGCTGGCGTTTATGGGTGATTGGCCGAAAACGCCGGTCAACGCCACTGTAGAGAACGGTCACTTTCTCCGGCGCCACCTGCCACAACTCGACCAGATCACTCTTCGTTGCCTCTGAGTCGGCCAGGATGTGGGTGGCCCGGCGAATAGAACGGGGGACGACCTGGTTGAGGTAATTTACCAGGGCCGGGGTGAAGGTTTGTGGATAGTGGAGAAAGGAAAGGTCGTGGACGGTCAGAAGCGACGGCACCCGTCCCCAGACCGGGGGTAGAACGAAGTCGGGGGAGTGGAACAGATCTAGCCCCCCGGTAAAGGTCTGTACCGGTAAGGGCAGACGCAGACGATACCAGAGCCGGTAGAGCCAGCGGGTATCCAGCGGGGCCTGCCGGTAGCGCACATTCTCCGCCTCCGGTACCGGATCGGGCACCGGCAGCTCAGCCGGGGGGCGCGCCGAGAAGAACGTGTAATCGTTGCCGTCGTCTTCGGCGACCAGGGCGCGCACCAGTTCCCGCGTATAACGGCCGATTCCCCCACCCTGCGTCACGGCCGCGCTCACATCGATGCCAATGACCGGCCGCTCTTTCTCCGCCACCTTCAATCCACGTCGTTATAGGTCCAGTAGCGATTGATGAAGAAATTCCAGAAGAGGACGACCACCGTGGCCACCATCTTCGCCGGAATATAGCCACCAATTGCCTCCGGCGCCTGGATTGTGGCGAGTAAAGCATCAAAGGGGTTTTCCAGTGCAATCAGAATCAGGTTGTTGATGGCCAGGCCGATGACACTGACCACGGCAAACTGGATGATCTGTATTCGCCGCCGCTTTGAGCGAGAGTCCGGATAAGTCCAGTAACGATTCAGCGTGAAATTGCTGACTACGGCCGTCGAAAAAGAGATGGTATTGGCCAGCACGGTTACCAGGCCAGCTACCTCGATCAGGAACGTGAGGGTCCCGAAGTCAACAATAAAACCTAACGTGCCCACGACCAGAAATTTAAAGAACCGTTCTGCTTCTTTCTCGCGAACCCCAAACTGGCTCGCCAATCCTACAAACAAAGCCATCATTTACTGCCTTCAGTCAAACTCCGTCTATCCAATAGCTGTAGAATGCCCAACATTGCGCCCAAATGCAAATAAAGATTGTTAACGTAAAGTTTGTCTAATAAATGGTGGACTGCCAGCGCCGTCCACACTGCCAGCAGCCCCAGGGCCAGGCCGCGCGCCGGCCAGGCGAGCCGTCCGGATACCTGCAGCGTCTGCCAGAAAATGGTGGCCCACAGAAAGAGATAGGCAGCCAGACCCAGCAGACCGATCTCCGCCAGGAGGTTCAGGTAGTAATTGTGCGCGTGCCCCAGGGGATACGGCCAGTTGATCAGGGCGAACTCGCCATAAGCCGGCTCATAATTGCCGAAACCCACACCCAGCCAGAGGTTGGCCCGGGCCATGGAAAGCGCCGCCTGCCAGTGAGCCAGACGCTCGAGCACCGAATAATTCGCATCGTTAATGTCCACGCCGCGCACGTCGCCCAGACGCAGGTCGCCGGTGAAGCTGCCAAGACGGGCGGCAACCGGGGCCGGTACCAGGCCGGCCTGCCAGATGACAAGAAACAGGAGCAGGGCTGCCAATAAGAGGAGGGCGCCGGTCCGCCGCCGGCGCGGCCAGAAGAAGAGCAGCGCCCCGGCACCGGCAGCAAAGCCCAGCCAGGCACCGCGGCTCCAGGACATCAGCATGGCCAGCCCGGTGGTGACCGTGGCGATAGCGGCAAAGAGCAGCCAGCCGGGCGACAGGCGCTTCCAGAACATCCGGCCGGTGTGCCGCTGCGCCCACCACGCCATGACCCAGCCCAGCAACAATCCGGCGCCCAGCAACGCCTGCCAGCTCACGAAGCCGCCGAAGGGGTTCGGCTGCTCAAACGTGCCATACGCCCGGTAAAACTCGCCGAAAGACAAGAGGTTGGGAATCAGGAAATGCTCGGGGCCGCCGGCCCGCAATCCGAACTGCCAGATGCCGATCAGGCCCTGGCTGAGACCGGCGAGGAGGACGACGGCCACGGCCGGGCGGAGGTGAACGGTCTCCCCAGCGGTAGCCAGATCGACCACAATCCACATCACGACCATAATCTCCACCCACTTCAGCACTTCCTTTAGGCCGGTGGACACAGAAGGGGCAGCCAGCAGCGTAAAAGTAGCAAGGGCAATAAAGAGGAAGAGCGGCAGGTTTAAGGGCGTGTGGGGAATCACAATCCCCCGCCCCGCTCCTGTCCGGTACCGTCGCCGCTGCAAGACGCCCCGCGCCAGCCAGAGCGCGCCCAGCAACAGAAAGGATAGCTGGCCGCTGTCGAGGAACGCACTGCCCAGGAGTACGTTCTCCAGGGCTCCCCACGGCCCGGCAAGCAACATCAGGGCAACGGCGAGCCAGGGATAGCGCAGGACTAAGAGCAGGCCGGCGGCGGCGGCAATCACTCCCGCTGCCAGCGATAACGGCAGCAAGGCAACCATCAGGCCCAGGGCAATTGCCGCAGCAAAAGGCACTAAACTCCCGGCCGGCTGCCGCCCCTCTGCCACTGGATTCCAGCGGCGACCTGCTAATTGCACCGTTCTATACCCGTTCCCGGAAGTAACCGATAGTCGCCTTCAGCCCTTCCTTCAGTCCAACCTGAGGTTCCCAACCGAGGACCCGCCGCGCCTTGCCGATATCCGGCCGGCGCACCTGGGGATCGTCGCGGGTACGCTGGTCTTCCGGCTGGACGTACGTTATCTCCGAATCACTGCCGGTTGCCTCTTTCACTGCATGGGCAAACTCCAGAATGGTCATTTCGTCGGGATTGCCGATGTTGACCGGCTCGGGCTCATCAGAGAACAGCAAGCGGTAAACGCCCTCGACCAGATCGCTGACATATTGAAAGGAGCGCGTCTGCTGCCCGTCCATGTACACCGTCAGCGGTTCGCCCGTCAACGCCTGGGAGATAAAGTTGGGCACGACCCGGCCGTCGTGCAGGCGCATACGCGGGCCATAAGTGTTGAAGATGCGCACAATGCGTGTCTCCAGGCCGTGATAGCGCTGGTAAGCCATGGTCATCGCTTCGGCGAAACGCTTCGCCTCATCATACACGCCCCGGGGCCCAATTGGATTGACATGCCCCCAGTAATCCTCGGGCTGGGGATTCACCTGGGGATCGCCATATACCTCCGAGGTGGACGCCAGCAGGTAGCGGGCGCCTTTGGCTTTGGCCAGGCCAATCGTGTTCAATGTGCCCAGCGACCCCACCTTCAGGGTATGGATCGGATGCTCCAGGTAATCGTTGGGGCTGGCCGGTGAGGCAAAATGCAGGACGGCATCAAGCGGGCCGTCGACGTAGATATAATTGCTGACATTGTGCTTGATGAAGGTAAACCGTTCGTGGCCGCTCAGGTGGGCGATGTTGTCCGTATTCCCCGTGATCAGGTTGTCCATGACGAGCACCGTATGCCCCTCCTGGATGAAGCGGTCGCTAAGGTGTGATCCCAGAAAGCCAGCGCCTCCGGTGATTAATACGCGCATAGTATCTCCTTTGTAATAGTCGTCCTCCAGCCTCAAACATCAGACGCAGGCAAAGCCAGCTCCAACTTCTACGCCGGTGCCTCCAGTTTCCAATCTCCAATCTCGACTGTGAAACCCGGCCAATTGTAACCGGAATCAGAGAAGACACAACGTGCGGCCCGTTCACTCGATTCTCCAGGAACCTATATGGTGACAGATGTCACCATATAGGTTCCTCCCATCGCGACTTTGCGTTTGCAGTGGTCCCCACGGTTCACTCGCAATTGCTGCCTGACCATAGTATACTCGCAGGCGAACCGTAGATTTTGCTAGGAGAGTGTTTGGAGAGTGTGCATGGATTCAACGGCAACTGCCGGCGCCGGCGATACGGATATTCACGAGAAACGCAAGGCCGACCACATCCGGATTAACCTGGAAGAGGATGTGGCTTTCAAGCAATTGACCACCGGCCTTGAACGATACTTCTTCCGCCATGAAGCGCTCCCCGACCTCGATCTGGATCAGATCGACACGCAGGTTGATATCTTTGGCAAAACCCTCCGGCTGCCGTTGCTCATCTCTTCGATGACCGGCGGCACGGCCGAAGCGCGGGCCATCAACCGCACCCTGGCGACGGCGGCGCAGGAGGTAGGAATGGCCATGGGCCTGGGCTCACAGCGGACGGCCATCGAGGATCCCGACCTGGCAGACACCTATCAGGTCCGCGAGGTAGCTCCTGACATTCTGCTCTTCGCCAACCTGGGTGCCGTCCAACTGAACTACGGTTATGGCCTGGACGAGTGCCGGCGGGCCGTGGAAATGGTGGGGGCCGATGCCCTGATCCTGCACTTTAACGTTCTCCAGGAGGCGGTACAGCCAGAAGGGGACGGCAATTTCGCCGGCCTCCTCGGCAGGATAGAGGACGTGTGCCACCGGCTGGAGGTTCCCGTCATTGCCAAAGAAGTAGGGTGGGGCTTCAGCGAGCAGACGGTGCGCCGGCTGGCAGGGGCCGGCGTAGCAGCCATCGACGTGGCCGGCGCCGGCGGAACATCCTGGAGCCAGGTAGAGATGCACCGTGCGCCCACCGCCCGCCATGCTCGAGTGGCCGGCGCATTCATCGACTGGGGTATTCCCACGGCGGTGGCCATCCAGCTAGCCAGACGGGCTGCCCCTCACCTGCCAATCTTCGCCAGTGGCGGGATCAAGAGCGGCATAGAAATCGCCAAGGCCATTGCCCTCGGGGCGACGGCCGGCGGCCTTGCCGGCGATTTTCTGCGGGCTGCCGACGCGGCCGGTGTCGAAGGGGTGGTCGAGTTGGCCGGGGCGATTGGCGACGAACTACGGGTCAGCATGTTTTGTACCGGTTCCGGCGATTTGTCGGCGCTGGCCAAAACCCCACTTTATACCAGTTTTGACGAACTACTCTAAAGACAAGTCCAGGATTATGCCCCAGGAATTAAAACAACATATCGACGAGATGATCCCGGCGGTGGAGCGCGAGATGAAAGCGGTGTTACGGGCCGGCGAAGGTGCCGGTAATGCCCTGTATGGGATGATGCATTATCATATGGGGTGGACCGATGAGCTGTTCAAACCGGCCCCGGCTCCGGCCGGCAAGCGAATCCGGCCGCTGCTCCTGCTGCTCAGCGCCGCCGCTGCCGGGGGCGCGTGGGAGCAGGCCCTGCCGGCCGCCGCGGCCGTAGAGTTGCTACACAACTTCACCCTGATTCACGACGACATCCAGGATGCCAGCCCTACCCGGCGCGGGCGGGCTACCGTCTGGACCCTCTGGGGCGCTCCGCAGGCGATCAACGTCGGCGACGCCATGTTTGCCCTGGCCCATGATGCCCTTTACCGGCTGGTAGAACGAGAGGTACCGGCCGGGGTGACGGTGCAGGCCGCGCGCCGCTTTGACGAGACGTGTGTCGCCCTGACCCAGGGGCAGTATCACGACATGGATTTCGAGAATCGTACCCAGGTTTCAGTGGAAGAGTATATCGAAATGATTGGGGGCAAGACGGCCGCCCTGCTCACCCTCTGTGGTGAATTAGGCGCGCTGGTCGCCGGCCGGGATGAGGAAACGACCGGCCATTACGCCGCTTTTGCCCGGGATCTGGGACTCGCTTTCCAGGTCAAAGACGACATTCTCGGCATCTGGGGAGACGAAGAGCAGATTGGTAAGTCGGCCGCTACCGATATCGAAACGCGGAAGAAGACCCTGCCCGTCCTTTACGGGTTGGAGCGCAGCGAAGAGCTACGTGAATTATATGCCCGGCCGGAAAACGGCTCCGATTTCGTGTCCAGAGTCGTCCGGTTGTTGGACGAAAACAGCGCCCGCACATATGCTCAGGAACAGGCCGCCCGCTACTCGGAAGGCGCCCTGGCCCATCTGGAAGCAGCCAGCCCCACCGGCCCCGCCGGTGCCGCGTTGCACCAGCTTGCCGGCCGTTTGCTGCAACGGAAGATGTAAACAACAACCCTTTTACTCCTTGCAACTAAAAAGAGCCGGTTGCCCGCGCGGGCAACCGGCTCTTTGCTTATATCACTGGGGCTGGAGACGGGTTCAGTCAGCCTTACCGGCGGCCTTCGCCTTGGTCAGTGCCTCCAAAATCTCCTCGTCAGTATCATCGCCGATGAGAACGGAGGAGAGATCTTCGGGCAGTCCGAGTTCTTCTTCCTCTTCCAGAACCTCTACCTCTTCTTCTTCGGCAGAGGGGAAACCGGTACCGGCCGGGATCAACTTACCGATGATCACGTTCTCTTTCAGGCCAATCAACTGGTCTTCCTTACCGGCAATCGCCGCACCGGCCAGCACCTTGATGGTGTGCTGGAAGGAGCTGGCGGAGAGGAAGCTCTCCGTATTGAGCGAGGCCTTGGTAATTCCCAGCAGAATCGGGTCGGCCTGGGCAGGCTGGCCACCCTCTTCGACCACTTCCTGGTTCCGCGCCTGGAATTCCCAGGTTTCGATCAACTCGCCGGGCAACATCTCGGTATCGCCAGAGTGGCGGACCACAACCTTGCTCAGCATTTTGCGGATGATGACCTCAAAGTGCTTGTCGTTAATGTTCTGGCCCTGGGGACGGTACACCTGCTGGACCTCACGCAACAGATAGTGGGTCACGGCGTCGCGCCCCTGGATCTCCAGGATCTTGTGCGGGTTTTTCGACCCTTCGGTGAGCGGGTCGCCGGCGCTCACCTGCTCGCCATCGTCGATCAGGAGGCGCATACCGGCCGGGATCTCGTAATCCCGCTCCTCGCGGTCTTCCCAGACCACGCGCAGGCCCTCGTCGTCAATGACAACCCGGCCCGGATGGCGGGTGACGATTTCCTGGTCTTCCTTCTCGGCAATCCGGTCACCTACATCCACCTCGTCCTTGTCGTCGACGACCACCGCCCACCCGTCGGGGATTTCGTAGACATCATCCACCAGGTTGGTATCGGTCACATATACGTGGCGCACGCCATCGCGGACGTGAGTCTCGGCAATACCGCCGATTTCGGTCATGACCGCTTCACCCTTTGGCCGTTTGCGCGCCTCGAACAACTCCTCGACACGGGGCAGACCCTGGGTAATGTCACCACTGGCCTGCGCCGTACCGCCGGTGTGGAAGGTACGGAGTGTCAGCTGGGTACCCGGCTCGCCGATCGATTGGGCGGCGACGATGCCGACGGCTGCACCCTGGTACACCATCCGGCCGCGGCCCAGATCCAGGCCATAGCACTTGGCGCAAATGCCCTGTTGCATCTCGCACGTCATCGGCGAGTAAACGTACACCTTGTCCACGGGCATCTCGTCAACCCGTTCTGACAATTCTTCGGTAAACATTTCGCCGGTGTTGATGACGATTTCACCTGTTTCCTGGTCAATAATCGGTTCGGCAGCTACCCGGCCGTAAACACGCTCGGCCAGCGTCTGCTTACCGAAATTGTCGGTACGCTGCACGTAGATGCCCTTGTCCGTGCCGCAGTCGTCGTCGGTAACGATCACGTCCTGGGCCACGTCCACCAGGCGCCGGGTCAGATAGCCGGCGTCGGCCGTACGCAGGGCGGTATCGGCCAGACCCTTCCGGGAGCCATGGGTGGAGATGAAGTACTCCAGGGCCGAGAGACCCTCGCGGAAGTTAGACGTAATCGGGACCTTGATAATCCGTCCCTGGGGGTCGGCCATCAGACCACGCATCCCGGCCAACTGGGTAATGGGGCCAAAGCCACCCTTACCGGCACCAGACAGGGCCATCACCGCCATGGGGCCCGAAGGATCGAGGGCATCGCGCACCGCATCCTCCACCTGTTCCTTGGCGTCGTTCCACTGCTCAATCGTCCGCTGGTAGCTCTCATCTTCAGTAAGCAGACCACGGCGATACTGGCGGTCGATTTCGTCCACGCGGTGCTGGGCATCGGACAGAATCGTCTCCCGTTCTTCCGGAACGGTCAGGTCGGCGACCGCCACGGTTACGCCGGAAACAGTGGCGTAATGGAAGCCAAGGTCCTTGATCGCATCCACCATCGCGATGGTCGCTTCGTCGCCAAAGCGACGATAAACGCGGTTGATCAGGTCATTAACCGCGCCCTTGTTCAACAACTCGTTGACGAAGCGCATCCCCTCAGGCAGGGTCCGGTTGAAAAGCACCCGGCCGGGGCTGGTTTCGATCAGGCGTACCTGGGGCTCATTATCTGCATAACGCCGCCCCTGGTCGTCGAAGTAAGTCTCAGTGTACAGGTTAATCCGGGCATGGATATCCAGGAAACCGAGATTATAGGCCAGTTCGACCTCGTCGAGGTCGGAGAAGATCCGCCCTTCTCCCTTCTTCCCATCTTCGATCATGGTCAGGAAGTAAACGCCCAGAACCATGTCCTTGGAAGGACCGACAATCGGCTCGCCGTTTGCCGGCTTCAGCAGGTTGCGGGTGGCCATCATGTAATCCATCGCCTCTTTCACCGCTTTCTGAGAAAGGGGTACGTGGACGGCCATCTGGTCGCCGTCGAAGTCGGCATTAAAGGCTGCGCAGACCAGGGGGTGCAACTGAATGGCCTTCCCTTCGACCAGCTTGGGCAAGAAAGCCTGGATGCCGAGGCGGTGCAGGGTCGGCGCGCGGTTCAGCAAAATCGGCCGGTCCTTAATAACCTCTTCCAGCACTTCCCAGACCTCAGGGGGCTGGCGTTCGATAAAGCGTTTGGCACCCTTGACGTTGCTGGCGTGATCGTAATGGATCAGCTTGCTGATCACAAAGGGACGGAACAGCTCCAGGGCCATCGTCTTGGGCAAACCACATTCGCCCATGCGCAGATTGGGACCGACCACAATAACCGAACGGCCGGAGTAATCGACGCGCTTCCCTAACAGGTTGCGGCGGAAACGGCCCTTCTTGCCCTTCAGCATGTCAGAGAGAGACTTAAGTTCGCGCCGACCGCGGCGGCTGAGCGCCTTGCCCCGCTGGCTATTGTCGATGAGGCTGTCTACCGCCTCCTGCAACATGCGCTTCTCGTTACGCACAATCACATCCGGCGCGCCCAACTCCAACAGCCGCTTGAGGCGGTTGTTGCGGTTGATGACCCGGCGGTAAAGATCGTTGAGATCGGAAGTCGCGAAGCGGCCACCGTCCAACTGGACCATCGGGCGCAATTCGGGGGGAATCACGGGCAGGACGGTCAGAATCATCCATTCCGGCCGGTTGCCGCTGCCTCGTAGCGCTTCAACAACCTGCAAGCGCTTGGTCGCCCGCTTCGCCTTTTGCTTGGAACGCGTCGTGCGCACTTCACGCCACAAGTCCTTGGCCAGTGCGTCCAGGTCCATATTCCTCAGGATGTCGTAAAAAGCCTCGGCACCCATGTCTGCGCGGAACACATTGCCGAACTTGCTCTTCAACTCACGGTACTCCGTTTCGTTGAGGAAGTTCATCTGTTGCAGGCTTTCCAACTGGTCCCGGTTGTGCTGGGCCTGTTCACGCACCCGGTTCATCTTCTGGCTCAGCACGTCTTCCGCTTCGCCACGAACCTCGGCATTTTCTTCCTGCAGCAATTCGATTTCGCGCTGCAAAGAGGCAACCTCGCTCTGGTGGGCCTCTTCGTACTCCTTCTGCACCTCGTTGAGGCGATCGGTCGTCACTTCCTGAATGATGACCAGGTGCTCCCGGCCGACCGGCTCACCCTTGGCCACGATGATGGTCTCACCCAGGCCCAGGTCTTCCGGTGCTTCTTCGCCCTGCAGGTTGGTCAGCCGCTGCTCGACGGCCTTGGCGCCCTGCACGACTTCGTCCGTTGCCTCTGAAAGGCGATCGTCAAAATTCTCATTTAATTCGGTCAACTGCTGGCGCAGCTCTTCCAGACGCTCCACCGCTTCTTCGGTAACCGCTCCGATCTGGGCTTCAATCTCTTCTTCCAGCCGCAGTTCGGTATCGCCCAATTCTTCTTCCAGCCGCTTGATGGCCCGCTCGCGCGCGTCCTCGTCCACATAGGTAACCACGTACTGGGCAAAATACAGTACACGGTCCAGATTACGGCGGGAGACGTTCAGCAAGAGGCCCAGGTAACTGGGTACACGGCGCGTGTACCATACATGGGCTACCGGGGCTGCCAGATCAATATGCCCCAGGCGTTCCCGGCGCACGGCCGAACGCGTGATCTCTACGCCACACTTGTCACAAACAATGCCCTTATAGCGAACGTTCTTATACTTGCCGCAGTAACATTGCCAGTCACGAGTCGGCCCAAAGATTGCCTCGCAAAACAGACCATCCTTCTCCGGCCGCAGGCGCCGGTAATTGATCGTCTCCGGCTTGGTGACTTCACCATAAGACCAGGATCCGATCTGCTCCGGGGATGCTAAACTGATTCGCAGAGTGCGGAATTCATTTGTCTCCACCAGGTGTCCTCCCAACAAAAATTAGGGTTAAGAAATTTCTTCGACAGCCACAGCCAGGTCTGTCGCACACAGCACTTATCATGTCGCGCCCCGCGCTTCTCTTCCGGTTGCGTCAGGCAATTTCAGGCTGTGCTCGCTCTAAGCACGACAAAAGAGCGTATGGCGTGGGCCAACGCTCTTTACCAGAGTCTATCCAGTCTCTCTATTGTAGTGTGTGATGCCAATCGGTCAAGTGATCGCCAGAAATCAAATAGAAATCTTATGATAAGTGGTGAACCCTTAATTATAGACGATCAGAAGCGGAAAAGCAAATCGAATTCCCCCTCACGATGGCGCAACATCCTCCAACGGCTTCACGACCGTGCCGCAATAATTACAGGTCACCGTCGTCGCACCCCGGGGAGGCGTAGGTAGCGGTGCGAAGCACGAAGGACATTTCGTGGGGAACTGCGCGGCCCGGCTGGCAGCAGCCTCCACCTCTTCTAGATACGCTTCATCCCGATCCCGGTCAATCTCTTGCGTCTGCACGCGCTTGAGCCACACCGCCCAATCAGCCGCATCCTGCCCCTGGATGTGGAAACGCGCCCGCGAGACAGGCGCCCGGGCGCCCAGGATCAGATCCAATATCTCCTGCTTGCCAATGCCCAGGAATCCCCCTTCCTCGCCATGGCTGATCTTCTCAACCTGGTGCACGGGAATATCGAGTAACAGGCGCTGAACCTGGTCACTCTCTGTCGTAAAGAGGCCGAACAGCTTCTCCTTCGCCACTTCTTCATTTTGCTCGAAGAGTAGCCGCTGGTCGGTCAGGAAGAGCAGGCCCTGCGGTCCTTCGTCACCGTCCCGGTACCATTCCGCCTCTGTAGCCAGCAACGGGGCCTCAGTCTCGCGCAGGCGCACATTAGGCGAACGGTCGAACTGCTCGAGCACCCGGCCGACCTTCTCCAGCGTCTCTTCCACCGAAGCGATCTGGTTCTCAACGCCGCCATACATACCCCGCACGCTGCTCCGGGCGCTGTTCACCTGGCCCTGCAAGGCACTCACGGCGGCACCTGCCGCCGAAAGAGAGGCAGCATTGCGCACCGAGAGCCGGTTAAGCGTGCGCGCTGCATCAGCCGCTTGCCGGTTCAGCGCCCGCGCCTGCTCCTGGACGGCATCTTCGACCTCCGGCCGGGTTTCCTGCCACTGTTCTTGCAAGGACCCGATCTCTTCGTCCAGGAGCCCGGCATGCACATACCCGCGGCTGCGCAACGCAGCCAGTTCCCGGGGTAATTCGGCGAGGCGCGCGTCGGTGCGACCCAGGGATTGCCGGATATCGCCTAAATCAGCCGCGGCCTGCAGCCGGGCAAAACGGTTACGCAGCTGCTCGATCTCCATCTGCAGGTTGGCGGTTCGGGTACCGCCGGCACTGCCAATCGAACCACCACTGGTTGCCCGGGAACGCGAACGAGAAGGGGTTGTCACCGGCGCGCCTTTGCGCAGCGCCCCACGCCGGGTCCGGGCAGCCGCCGGCGTGCGCGCCTGGCGCTGGGCAGCCCGCCGCCGCAGCGGCGAACTGCCGCCGGCAACGGACGGTTGCTCCTGCTCCGGCGTCGCTTTGGGTGTCCGCTTGGCCTGCTGCCTCGTCCGGCGCAGGCGTTCGCCGAGGGGCGTGCTGCTCTTGCCGGTAGAGCTCGACCGCCGCGACGCGGAGGTTCCCCCGCGCGTGTGACGGCGACGCTTGCTGGTAGAACGTAAGGCGCCTCGTTTGCTTTCCTTGGCTCTGGCCATCGCCGGCCTCCTAAAAATTCGGTTGATGGTTGTTGGTTGATGGTTGTTAGATGGCGCTCCAGGAATAGCTGTGGTTTGTAGTAACGGCTTTAGCCGTCAGACCGCTGAAGCGGTTACTACAAACCAGTTCAGAACTCAGCCTGACTGAGCATCAGGCCGTTGCCTCTCTTTCCTGCGGTTCCATCTGACCGAGCCGCTCCTTGAGATAAGCCTCCATGAAGCCGTCCAGCGCCCCGTCAATCACGGCGTGGACATTTCCGGTCTCGTAGTTGGTCCGGTGATCTTTGACCATCCGGTAGGGGTGTAACACGTAAGACCGAATCTGGTTGCCCCAACCGGCGTCGACGTCCTCTCCCTTGAGGCGAGAGATTTCCGCCTCCTGTTTGCGCCGCTCCAGATCGAAGAGCTGGGCTTTAAGAATCTTCAGCGCGGTCTCCCGATTCTGCACGAGAGAGCGCTGATTCTGACAGGAGACGACGATCCCGGTGGGATGGTGGGTGATGCGAATAGCGGTTTCGTTCTTCTGGACGTGCTGCCCACCGGCACCACTGGCGCGGAAGCGGTCTATCCGCAAATCGCTCTCGTCGATTTCAATCTCGATATCCTCGGCGACATCGGGCCATACCTCCACCTTGGCAAAGGAAGTGTGGCGGCGGCTGGAGGCATCGTAAGGGGAAATACGGACCAGCCGGTGGACGCCCCGTTCCGACTTTAACCGGCCGTACGGAAAATCCTCGCCACGGATGGCCATGAGCGTGCTCTTGAGCCCGGCCTCGTCGCCGGGGCTCTGATCCACAATCTCCACAGTGAAACCCATCCCCTCCGCCCAGCGGATAAACATCCGTTGCAACATCTGGGCCCAATCCTGGGCCTCGGTGCCCCCGGCACCGGCATGGATCGCCAGCAAAGCATCTTCATCATCGTACTTACCGGAGAACAACGCCTGGAACTCAAGCCGGTCGACGATCTTTTCCAGCGCACGGACCTCGGCGGCAAGTTCCTCCTGCAGGTCTTCGTCCCCTAATTCTGCCAGCTCAACCGTATCATGCAGGCGCTTCCCGACTTTTTCCCAGACGGACACCTGGCGGCGCAGCCGGGTCAATTCGCGCATCACCTGCTGGGCCTCGGCCGACTTATCCCAGAAATCAGGTGCTACCGATTGATTTTCTAACTTGGCAATCCGCAGCAGTTTGGCATCTACGTCAAAGCCGCCTCCGGAGATGGTCTACGGTACGCTGTAACTCTTCAAGACGAGCGATCAATTCTTCCATCAGCAAGAACCTCCAGGTTTCCCTTTACATTCAGGTGACACACGTCTCCCGTATGTCTTTATTATCTTGGTCGTCGTTGGCTCACAACGTCCCCCTATTTTAGCGCCCGCCACCAATCTAACAAGTGCGACCCGCCGGGCACAAGTCAATCACGTTCTCCAGGAACCGCGTTCCTTCCGTTTCATTTTTGCCCGAGAGCGGGTTCGCCTTCACCAGCCCGTACGCGGACGACGCGCCGTCAAAAGGAACGCGGTTCCCTGCGCCGGGCACCAGGCTAAAGGCGGCGCTCCACTTACTCCTCAAACAGGCCGTCGACAAAGGCATCCGGATCGAAGGGAGCCAGATCCTCAATCTTCTCCCCCGTACCGATAAAACGTACCGGCACGCCCAGCTCCTGGTAAATCGAAAAGACCATACCCCCTTTGGCCGTGCTGTCCAGCTTGGCCAGGACAACGCCCGTGACGTTCACCGCTTCACCAAATTTACGGGCCTGCACCAGGGCATTCTGGCCGGTGGTGGCGTCGAGGACCAGCAATACCTCGTGCGGCGCCTGATGGACACTACGCCTGGCCACGTTGTAGATCTTCTCAATCTCCTTCATCAGGTTGAATTTAGTATGTAACCGGCCGGCCGTGTCTACCAGCAGCAGATCATATCCCCGCCCGCGGGTCGCGCGGATCCCGTCGTAAATAATGGCAGCGGGATCGCCCCCTGGCTCGCCGGAAACGATGGGCACACCCGCACGCTCACTCCAGATTTTGAGTTGGTCGATGGCCGCCGCCCGGAAGGTATCGCCGGCGACCATCATCACCCGTTTTCCCCGTTCCTTATAGTAGTGGGCCAGCTTGCCCACGGTAGTGGTCTTCCCCGAACCGTTAACGCCGACCACCATCGCGATGGTCAACTGCCGGGGCTTTTCCATCTCGAATTCGGGGGGGTCGGTGAGCATCCCCCGCAACTCTTCTTTCATCGCCTCCACCAGCTGGTCGGTGCGAAAAAGGCCCTCACTGCTGACCCGTTCCTGCATCCGGTCAATCAGTTCCAAGGTCGTGGGAACGCCCATATCCGCCTGGATCAGGAGCGCTTCCACATCCTCCCAGGTTTCTTCGGTAATTTCGCCCGCACCCAGCACATTTACAATCTGGCCAAACACGCTCTGGCGTGTGCGGCTCAATGATTCACGTAAGCCTTTAAACAATGTTAATCCTCGCTTCAATCAGAGGGCCGGTCGCCAGGATGCCGCCGGCCACCTCGTCACTCTATTTCTATTTCTTTGATCTCACCATGTTCTGTCAGTTGTTCAACCCGCAGCGTAGCCACCTCCAGTTGTTCATTGCACTGGTCGGCCAGCACCTGCCCTCGCTCGAAGAGCCGCAGTGATTCTTCGAGGGAGAGGTCACCATCTTCCAGGCGGGTGACAATTGACTCTAATTCCTGCAATGCTTCTTCAAATGATAACGCTTCGCCCTCCGCGGGTGCCGTCTCTTCTGTCATGGGTTACCTCCACTCTAGTGGTCGCTCACGTCGACCGCAAATTCGCCATCGGCCACCTGTACAAGTAATCTGTCGCCCGCCTCAACCTGGCCGGCACTGCGCACGACGGCACCATCGGCCTGGCGCACGATGGCGTAGCCTCTGGCTAATGTGGCCAGCGGGCCGACGGCCGCCAGCTGCGCCCGGGCCATGGCCAGCCGCCCCGCTTCACGCTCCAGGCGCCGGCCAATGGCCTGCTCAAGCCGGCCGCTCAAGCCGTCTACTTGCTGCCGGTACCCGGCGAGCTGCGCCTGGGGTCCCAGGTGGCGCAGAGAACGAAGCAGCGCGTTCACCTGCCAGCGTCTTTCTTCAATTTTACCATCTAGCTGCGACCGCAATGCGGCCTGCAATCCCTGCAGGTAAGGGGCCAATTCCCCGGTGTCAGGCACGGCCACTTCGGCGGCTGCCGACGGTGTTGGCGCACGCACATCGGCCACAAAGTCGGCAATCGTAAAGTCGGTTTCGTGCCCGACGCCACAGATGATCGGGTGGCGGGCATGGTATATGGCCCGGGCCACCTGCTCATCATTAAAAGCCCACAAATCTTCCATCGAACCTCCCCCCCGGGCCAGAATGATCGTGTCGATATCCTCACGCCCATCAAGCCATTGGAGCGCGCGCACGATCTGGGCCGGTGCCTCTCTTCCCTGCACCAGTGTGGGCGCAATCAGCACCGAAACGAAGGCACAGCGGCGCTGCAAGACGTTGAGGATGTCGCGAAGCGCCGCCGCATCGGCGGAGGTGACAATGCCCAGTTTGCGCGGAAAAGAAGGGAGTGGTTTCTTCCGTTCTGGCGCAAACAGTCCTTCCGCCTCCAGTTCCGCTTTCAGGCGCTCGAAAGCCAGGGCCAGATCACCGCGCCCGGCCGGTTCCAGGCTATCGGCGTATAACTGGTAAACGCCCCCGGCTTCGTAAACGGATAGCCGGCCACGCGCAATAACCGCGTCCCCGTCTGCCGGGAAGAAACGGAGACGGCTCGCATCCGACCGCCACATCACGCATTTCAACTGGGCCTTTTCATCCTTCAGGGTGAAGTACAGGTGGCCGGAGCGGGCCTCGGTAAAATTCGAGATCTCACCCGTCACTTCCAGGGACTGCAAACGATAGTCCAGGTCGAACAACTCGCGCACGTAAGCGGTCAACTCGCTCACCGTCCACAATTCCTCGTCACGCGCTCCGTGCCGGTTAAAGAGACCCATCGATTCCCTTCACAGCCAGAAGCCCGGGCGCTCGCCCCGCGCGGTCAAACAGGCGCCGCTCGAGCAGGAAAAAGCCCGGCTTCTGCAAGATATTAGCTTCACTTATGTCAGGCACGCGCATTTTAGAATCGTTTCCATAAGGCGTCAAACCGGCACAATTGGCAGCGATAGGGGCCCATGTTAAAATTCTGACGGGTCACGACCATCCACGGCATCCGGCCGCGGATCGCATTTGTGACCTGCAAGAATTGCCAATGATTACCTAAGGAGGCTACACCTGGAAGGTTTAGCATTAGCCAATACGCTGGTCGATACGATTATTGATAAGAAGGGGAGCAACATTATATTGCTCGACATCCGCGATCAGGCGGTCTTCTCCGATTACTTCATCCTTTGTAACGGTGAAAATGAACGCCAGTTACGGGCGCTGGCCCGAGCCGTCGCCGAAGACGGCAAAGAAAAAGCCGGGGTGCGACCGTGGGGCATCGAAGGCGATCCAGAAACCGGCTGGATGTTAATTGACTTCGGGGAGATCATCATCCACCTCTTTTCTCCCGAGAAGCGCGATTACTATAATCTGGAAGAGTTGTGGAGTGATGCCCACGTCGTGTTGCGGATGCCATAAGATCGTCCCGGAGTTGCCACAAAAAAAGCCTGCGACGTTGTCGCAGGCCCTGTCACCACTAATTGTCTGTAACGGCCGGTCACTCGCGAATCCAGCGCTCGCTGTCCCGTTCCCATGATACCAGCTCCTCTTCGTCAAAGAAGAGGCCGACCTCTTTCTCCCCATTCTCGGGGCTATCGGAGCCGTGAACGAGATTCCGGCCAATTTCCATGCCGAAATCACCGCGAATAGTGCCGGGAGCAGCCTGCACCGGGTTTGTCACGCCCATCGTGGCCCGCGCGGCCCCAATAGCATCGTTGCCCTCCCACACCATAGCCACAACCGGGGCGGAGGTGATGTACTCTACCAGCCCTTCATAAAAGGGTTTTCCCTGATGGATGCCATAATGACGGCTGGCCAGATCCTCAGAGATCTGCATGAACTTCATGCCGGCCAGTTTCAGTCCGCGGCGCTCAAAGCGGCCAATAATTTCCCCGATCAAAGCGCGTTGCACGCCATCAGGTTTCACCAGAATTAATGTACGTTCCATTTAACTAACACTCCAATTGGATTAAATTGATTATGTGACAGGAGCCACCGGCCGGCACAAATAGAGACGGCCGGTGTTCCTGTTCGTCTAGAGCAGCTCCAGGGCCTGCCGGTATGATTCCAGCGCCTTCTGGAGTTGTCCATTGCGCATGTACGCGTCCCCCAGGAGGCGGCGAAGCAGCGCTTGTTGGCCGGCTCTGGCGACCGCCGTCTCCAGATCGGCAATAACCAGGCTCAATCCCCGTCCACTGTCCAGCAGCGATTGATAGGCAGAAACGGCCGTATCATAGTCGTCGGCGTTGACCGCTTCGCGGGCAGCCTCCAACGTTTCCTCATCCAGATCGAGACCGGCCGGTACAGCCGGCAACGGGGCCGGAACGGCTTCCCCAGCCGGTGGTGCGGGCTCTGGCCGGCCCTCCTGCTCCGGCGGCCTGAGCGCTCGTTCCGGTAGCGGCTCCTCCTCCGGACCATGCCGGGTAACTTCTTCTTCGGCCGTCAGCCAGCCGGTAACATCCGCCGCGGCCTCGTCCCATTCGAACTCAGCCGTTTCACCCTCCTCGTCAAAGGCGAGCCAGTCAGGAAGCGACTCTTCGTCGAGATCAGGCAGGTCAAAGTCGAATGCCTCTGGTTCCTCCTCCTTCTCTGCGGCGGCGGCGACAGCCGGCGGTTCGGCCGGTGTTTCCCCTTCGTCAACCGGCCCGGTAGCCTTCACCCCCGCTACTTCGTCAAGCCAATCGAGATCTTCGTCCGCCTCAATTTCTTCCGTCTCTTCGGGCACCACCTGCTCCGGCACTGCCTCTTCGACTTGAGCTTCTGAGGGCACTATTTCTTCTGGCGCCGCTTCTGCTCGCGCCGCTTCTGCTTGCGCCGCTTCTGCTTGCGCCGCTTCCTCCTCCGCAGCTTCCCGGGCCAGCCATTCTGGCGTTTCTACCTCCTCCGCCACTTCCTGGACGTAGGGAAGTTCATCAAGGGAAGCTCCCTGGCGCGCAGCCAATTGCTCCAGCCAGGCCATTGCTTCGTCCGGATCCTCAGGAATCTCTTCCAGCATCTCCTCTTCAAGCGCCGTTTCCCCGGCATCTTCTGCCTCGGATGGCACTTCCTCCTCCTCCCGTTGCAGCGCTTCTGCCTCCGTCTCTGCCGCTACAATATCCTGAGCCATCGCCGGTGTAATCGGCTCTTCCACTACCTCTGCCGCGTCTTCCGCATAAGCGGGCTCATCTGAGACGGTGGTATCCGGCCGGCCGGCCAGCTGCTCCAGCCAGGCCAGGGCCTCTTCAGGGTCATCAGGGATTTCATCTGAAAGATCAGGTAGCGGTGCAGCCGGCTCGGCTTTCTCATCCGCCTCTGCTTCCTGCCCGGCCAGGCGCTCCAGCCAGGCCATCGCTTCGTCCGCATCCTCAACCGGCAGCCCGGCACCCTCGTCTGGCGCTCCGGCCGGCTCCGGTTCCATCTCTTCCCCGGTCTCGACGTACGTTTCCGCCTCCGCCCCGGCGGCCACCTCTTCCTCGGCCGCCGGCTCTTCTTCCCCCGCCTCGAGATCCGTCTGTGGCCCTGCGGGCATCATCTCGCTTTCCTGCAGCGAGGGCAACTCATCCATGGGTGCCCCTTGCTCGGCAGCCAGCTTCTCCAGCCAGGCCATCGCTTCTTCCAGATCTTCAGGGACGTCATCTTCGCCGCCGGTTGCTGCCGTCTCAGACACGCCGGCCGCGCTCTCCAGCTCAGGTTCGTCTGCTGCCTCGGCCAGGGTCTCCATCCAGGCAAGATCTTCCGCGGGTTCGAGCCCGGCCGGTTCCGCTTGCGGCCGCTCAGGGGGCGCCATCTCTTCCGCTTCAAACTGGGTCGCCAATTCTTCCAGGTAAGCCAGCGCCTCGTCCTTATCCTCAGGCAGGTCGGCCAGCAGCTCATCCATCCCCTCGTCCGCGGCCACTTCCTCCAACCAGGCGCGCATGTCGTCATCCTGGCCGGCAGCCGCCATCTCGGCACCCAGCGCCTGGTCTTCCGCAGCCAGCTCCGGCACACTCTCTTCATCACCCAGATCGTCGAGCCACTCTGGCTCGGCTGCCCCCTCATCCCCTTCCTCGGCAAAGAAGTGATCTATTGCCTCATCGATCTGCTCTTCGCCAATCTCTTCTTCTTCGACGTCGACCCCCTCCGCCGAAACCGGCAGCGCACGCAGGGCGCTGTCTTCCACCTCCGCTTCCGGCTGCTCTTCCTCGGAAGGTTCCATATCGGTCAGCCAGTCGGGCAGTTCGCCAGCCGGCACGGCCGTAACTTCAACTCCCCCCTCTCCGGCCTCTGCCTCCGCCGGTTCCTCGTCTCTATCCACTTCGTCCAGCCAATCCAGTTCCGCCTCGTCTGCCTCCGCTTCGAGCTCGGCAGGCATGCCTGGCTCCTCTACAAGCACCTCTTCTTCGGCCTCTGCCTCGCCTGACCACGCCGGCTCTTCTTCTTCCTCACCTGCATCCAGGTCGTCCAGCCAATCTAGCTCAACTTCATCTTCTTCCCCCTCAAATTCGACAGGAGTCGCCGGCTCCGCCGCGATCTCCTCTTCCTCGAACGCAACCGGCGCCTCTTCGACAATTTCGCCGAGCCACTCCGGTTCTTCTTCCTCCTCGCCGGCGCCCAGGTCGTCCAGCCAATCCAGCGCCGTCTCCTCTCCCTCCACCGCAAATTCGGCGTCGGCCAGCTCCGCCTCTTCCTCTTCTTCCCCGGCGGCAACCGGCTCCTCTTCGACCCCTGCAGTTAGCCCCTCGGGCTCCACTTCTTCGCCGGCGCCCAGGTCGTCCAGCCAATCCAGATCTTCCTCGCCCTCCGGCTCGTGAAATTCAGTTGCCGGGATCGTCTCTTCTTCAGATTCCGGCTGCGTCGCTTCAAATTCCGCTTCCGCCGGCTCTTCCTGCTCATCGGCCAGCCCTTCCAGCCAGGCCATCGCTTCCGCCGGATCGTCCGGCATCCCTGCAAACAGCTCGTCCACACCGGTATCCTCGTCCGCGAACTGCTCAACGGAAGGCAACTCGTCGAGAGGAGCACCCTGCTGGGCCGCAAGTTGCTCCAACCAGACCATCGCCTCGTCCAGATCCTCAGGCGCCTCGTCGCGGGCAACGGCCCCGGCCGGCTGCTCCACTTCCGCATCCTCCTCATCATCCTCGGGCCAGCTAAAGGTGGGAGGCTCTTCAAGCGGTTCCCCTTCCCCGGCCGCGATCTGGTCCAGCCAGCTCAAATCCTCTTCTTCGGAAGCGCCCTCTTCTTCGGAAGCGGCCTCTGCTTCGGAAGAGGCCTCATCCCGGTCAGATTGCGCACCGCCGGCAACGTCAACGCCTTCTTCCCCGGCTTCAGCAGGCCCATCGACCTCTTCATCGTCCAACCACTCTAGCGAGTCATCCAGTCCCGCCTCAGCATCCATATCTTCGTGCAACCAGTCAGGCAAATCACCAGCCGCAGTGGGCTCCGCTCCTTCGTCTCCGGCCGGTGGGCCGGTTTCCTCCGCCGCAACCTCGCCGAGATCCTTCAGCCAATCCAGATCTTCTTCCGGGGTCGTGGCCTCCGGTGATTCTTGCCCTTCCGTTTCCGGGGTTTCTTCTTCAGGCCTCTCCTTGCGCGGTTCTTCACTCGTCCCCATGGACACTTCCTCCAGGTCAAATTCATCATCTGGCATCATAGATTCCGCTTCTATACCAGACGTGGTTTCGGTGGTTTCTTCACCGGAAGGCTCAGCGCCGGCACCTTCACCAGGCCAATCCGGTAGTGACTGTTCATCCTCCCCGGCGACACCGGTCTCCGGGTCGCCAGGATCACGGCGATCGGCCAGCCAGCCGGGAATCTCTCCCGCCTCATCGGCAAGGGTACCGGCCTCCAGCCACTCTTCCCAATCGGTCTCGTCTCCCACCATTTCTTCCATCTCATCGCCCGCCTCGCTTAACCAGGCGGAAGCACCGGCCAGATCGGCATCCTCTTCATCAAAAACCTCAGACCAGTCCCCGGTGGGCTCGGCTTCTGCGTCCTCTCCCCACCCTTCTTCGGCAAATGGCTCCTCCTGCCCGGGTTCTGCCGGCGTCTCTGTGCCCGCGTTTTCCGCGGCCGTATCTTCCACGAACGCATCCTCTAGGGACGCATCCTCAATGGCCATCTCGTCAATATCCGCGAGCCAGCCAACGCTATCGTCGGCAGCCGATTCGCCCGGTTGCTCCGGGAGTGGTTCGCCCACTTCGTCAGCCGCTGCCTCTTCATCGTAGGCTACGACGTCGCGGAGCCATCCCAGGAGTTCATCATCTTCATCTTCATCCTCACCCTCTTCCTCTTCTTCGCCCTCCTCGGCCTCCTCTCCTGCAACAACCGGCTCCTCGGCACCCTCTTGCTCATCGCCCTCGAGGGCCCGCAGCCAATCGAAGTCATCTTCTCCTTCGACGAAGCTAACTTCATCTACCCATTCGGCAGCTTCTCCTTCGACGATCCCCAGCGCAGCCTGTTCAGGCAGTCGCTCCAACATCAGTCTCTCCGGCAGCGGGTAGGCACCCTCCGCCTGGAATGCCAGCACGATAGGACCATCGCCACTCAGATCCGCCTGCGAGAGTTGGGTCAGCGCCTGCAACCGTTTCAGATAGGGCTGAGCTTCTTCCACGCGGCCCGTTGACAGCCACACTTCGGCGACAATAGCGCAGGCCTGCACGCAATTCGGTAGCTGGCCGAGGACCTGGAGGCAGGTGTCCACAGCCTCCACCCGCCGCCCGGCACGCCATAACGCTTCTGCTAACAATACCTGCAAATCAACCCGCCGCACTCCCTCGCCCAGCAGGTTCTGCAATTCGGCGACCGCCTGCTGGTATATCTCTCCCTTGACGTACAGGCGCGCCAGGGCTGCCCGGTTCAAGGTCAATTGCTCCGGCGGCAAACCATCGCGTCGCCCATAAAGATCGTTTAGCTCCTCCCGGATGGCAGCATTGTAGGGCTCAATCTCAAAAGCGCGCTCCATGTACCACAACGACTCTTTGGTCTTACCTTCTTCCTTGCGCACGATTGCCAGCCCCGCGTGCGAAATAAAATCGTCGGGGTAAGCGCTGAGTACTCGCTGAAAAAGGTCCTCCGCGTCGGCAAACTCCCCCTGGTCCAAAAGCGCTTTAGCCAGGAGGCGGTAGACGTCGATTTGCGTGGGATACTGCTCTAAAATGTGGCGCGCGTGGATAATCGCCTCCCCGGGGCGCCCATCGTCAATCAGCGCGTTTATCTCATCCAGATAATCAGGTAGGGCAATTTCAACCATCTGTGTTCCAATTGACGTATATTGTAACTGCGTGCAGTGCCTGGCCGGATTGTGCGTGCTCCAACTTCATTATGCAAAGTATTATGCTAATAATCTCCTGATTAAGCAAGTAGCGGCACAGCTTCCACTCCCCTGGCCGGTGAGGCCTGTACCGTCCTCAGCGCAACATGTGTAGCGATTGCAGGTGCTCTATCAGGCCGTCCACCGCCTGCTCGCGCTCCGGTAGCGGGCCCAGCGGGTCGACAACTTTGTCCCGGCCGGTCAGGGCATATGCCAGGTTCAACACCCCATGGTGCAAGGCCTCCGGCAGATATCCCCCTTCAAGGACAAACAGGATTCGTCCCTCGCAAAGCTCGCCGGCCAATTCTAACAAGATCTGGGAAAGCGTTGCGTAGCCCCGTAGAGAAAGGGCGGCCGAAGCCAGCGGGTCCAACCAGTGGGCGTCAAAGCCGACGGAGACCAAGATCACCTCCGGCCGGAAGGCGCGGGCGCTGGGCACCAGAACTTCGTCGAACGCCCGCCGGTAGCCCTCATCGCCCACCCGCCGCGGAAAAGGAACGTTTATCGTGGTGCCCCGCCCGGCGCCCCGGCCGATCTCCGTGGCCGAACCCGTGCCGGGATAGAAGAAAGGATGGTGCAGGTGGACGGAAACGTAAAGGACGTTCTCATCGTCATAGAAAATATCCTGGGTCCCATTCCCATGGTGGACGTCATAATCTACGATCAGGATCCGTCGCACACCGTGCAACGCCTGGGCCTGGCGCGCGGCAATCGCCACGTTATTGAAGAGACAGAAGCCGCCCGCCCGCTCCCGTTGGGCATGATGGCCCGGCGGGCGGATCAGGGCCAACCCGTTGCGCGCATTCCCGGACAAAATCGCATCCACGGCCGTGCAACAGCTTCCTGCTGCCTGTAAAGCCAGTTCGTAGCTTTGCCCCGTGGCGTAAGTGTCGGCGTCCAGCCTTCCCCCACCCTGGGCAGCAATCTGGCGGACGTGTTCAACCAAACCAAGCGAGTGAACGCGCGTCACCTGCCGCAGCGCAGCCGGGTCTGCCTCCAACTGCTCGATACCGGCCAGCGCGCCATGCTTTTCCAGAAAGGGTAGGAGGCCGTCCAGGCGCTGCCCGTTCTCCGGATGATTCTCCAACGTATGGGCAAAAGCAGGCTCGTACATCAGAACAGTGGTCATTTCGCCATCCTCGGCCGACGGTGCACGCTCATGTCACCGTATTATACGCGAAAACCCGGCGACTGTGTCCCGGAAAACAGAAAACGAGCGCCGGCCATGCATCTGGCCAGCGCCCGTTCACTACCGGCAGCCAGAAAGGCGGCCGGGTTTAGCCGCCGATCAGCAGGCTAAGTAATCCCTTCCCAGAGCCGATAGCCACGATCAAGCCGGCGAAAACCACTGAGACCATGGACATTAACTTGATCAGTATGTTGAGGGAAGGACCCGATGTATCCTTGAAAGGATCGCCGACCGTGTCACCTACCACAGCAGCCTTGTGAGCGGCCGAACCTTTGCCCCCGTGTTTGCCTTCTTCGATATACTTCTTGGCATTATCCCAGGCACCACCTGCATTGGCCATCATGATTGCCAGGAGGAAGCCGCCGGCCAGGCCACCGGACAGCAGCCCGAGCACGCCCGCCACCCCGAATAGAACGCCGACGGTCACCGGCACGGCTATCGCCACCACAGAGGGGGCAACCATCTCGCGCTGGGCAGCGGCAGTGCTGATTTCCACACAACGGGCATAATCAGGCCGGGAAGTTCCTTCCAGGATGCCCGGGTCTGCCTGGAACTGGCGGCGTACTTCTTCTACCATGCCACCGGCCGCCCGGCCGACCGCGCGCATGGTCATCGCCGAGAAATAGAACGCAGTGGCAACTCCCAGAAAGAGGCCGATCAAGACCGAAGGGTTAAGCAGGGTAACATTGTAAAATGTCATGAAATTCTCGATGGACATCGTCTCCACCGGGACCATGACGCCGTCGATGAGCAACTCCTCAATGCCCCGCAATTCGCCTAGCACCAGCCGCACCTCTTCCAGATAGGCGGCCAGCAAGGCCAATGAGGTCAGCGCTGCCGAACCGATGGCAAAGCCCTTGCCGATGGCGGCCGTCGTATTCCCCACTGCGTCCAGCTGGTCGGTCCGATCTCGCACCTCTGGCGGCAGGCCGGACATTTCGGCGTTACCGCCGGCATTATCGGCGATCGGGCCGTAGGCGTCGGTGGCCAGGGTAAAGCCTAAGGTGGAAAGCATACCCACGGCGGCGATTCCTACCCCATACAGGCCCATCAGGATGTTCTCGGCACCGCCGACAACATAGAAGCTGACGGCGATTCCGGCCACGATGGCCACAACGGGAATAGCGCCCGACTCCATCCCGACGGCCATCCCTTCAATCAGGGCCGTCGCCGAACTGGTCTGGGCCTGGGCGGCTATCTGCCGTGTGGGACCAAAGGCGTGGGACGTGTAATATTCGGTAGCTTTGCCGACGACGATCCCGACGACGAGGCCGGCGACTACGGCAATCCACACCGCGACCCAGTTAGGGAGCTGGAGGAGGTACAGGATCCCTCCGGCCAGGACGGCAATGCCGATCGAGCTACCGTAGAGGCCACGGCTCAGAGCATTCATCAGCTCCGCCTGGGCAGCCGTCTCGTCGGCGCGCACCATGTAAATGGCAATGATTGAAAGGAAAACGCCAATCGAAGCAAGTACAATTGGCGCCGCAATATACAACAACTGCATCTCAATTCGCGTCAGGTCACCCAGGAAAGCGGTCCCGGCCGTGGCCACAGCAGCCACGCCCAGGGCGGAAGTCGCCAGGATCGAACCGGCATACGATTCGTAGAGGTCGGCTCCCATACCGGCTACATCGCCAACATTGTCCCCAACGTTGTCGGCAATGGTAGCCGGATTACGCGGGTCATCTTCCGGAATACCGGCTTCCACCTTGCCCACCAGATCGGCGCCGACGTCGGCAGCTTTGGTGTAGATGCCACCCCCTACCCGGGCGAAGAGGGCCTGGGTTGAGGCGCCCATGCCAAAGCTAAGCATTGTCGCCGTAATCTGCGGGAGAGGATTGGCCGCCGCCCCAATAAAGGAACCGGGGAAAACCTCAGGGAACAGATAGTAAAGGACGAGGAACCAGACGGTAATATCCAGCAAGGCAAAGCCGACGACCACAAAGCCCATGACGGCACCGGCGCGCAGGGCGATCTGCAAACCGCCGTTGAGGCTCTCGCGCGCAGCATGGGCCGCCCGGGCCGAAGCATTCGTCGCCGTCTTCATGCCGAAGTAGCCGCAGAGACCGGAAAAGAGACCGCCGGTGAGGAAAGCGAAGGGGACGACCGGGTTCTGGAGATCAAAGAAGGACATCACCAGAAAGAGGATAAAGAGACCGGCAAATACGGCGGTGACGACACGGTACTGGCGCGTCAGGTAAGCGCTCGCGCCGGCCCGAACTGCCTCCGCAATTTCGATCATCCGGCCGGTGCCTTCACTGTGGCCCATCACCTGCCGGTAAAAGTAGTAAGCATAGACCAGGGCGACCACCGCCGCGATCGGCCCAATCCACCAGAGAAGGGGCAGGGCCACTCGCTCAGGTGTCGCGCTTTGCGCTAAGAATATTGTTTCCATATAGAATTATCAATGCCTCCTGCTGTCATCGCAATTACTGAACAGTCGATTTTGTGGCAAAAGAAAGAGCGGGAAAAGACCCGCCTGGGTGGCTGTCACCCTGGTTATCCCCCTGCCAGGAGTGACAAAGCTTGACGATTGTACCGAAACGCACAAATAGTGTCAATCTTTTTTAACTCCCCGGCAAACCTGTTATAATCTCCGTCAAACAGGGCTGGCGTGCGCTCGCCAGGCGCGTGCCACCCCGGTAACAGGGTACACGTCATCGAAATCAAGAAGTGACCAGCGAGGATTAGCGTAACTATGAGTATTCATCTCTACCTGTCTTTAATTCCTGAAGCTTTAATTGCGTCCATGCTCACCCCCGAAGAGTTCGGTACCTATTACGCCGTCGGGACGACCAAAAAACAACACGGTGCCGCGATCTTCATTGAGCTGAATCCGGAGTTCCGGAATGACTTCTTCCCCATCGAAAGAGGCCTCGAGCGCTGCGTCCCCCACGCCGACGGCTCGCCGAAGAAGTCGGTCTACATCGCCACTTACCGGGTGCTTGAGCACGTCCCCCTGGAAGCTATGCGCGACCTGCACCTGGTCACCGCCTACGGGCAGACACTGTCACTGGCCTCCACCCGCGACTATCCGGACGATGGGGCCGAACTGCACATGTACCAGGAGATTGCGCCGGTGACCCCTCTGGTAGTAAGCACGTCGGCGCCTGAAGCCTTCTACGAGTTCTTGATCACCGATCCCGATAGTATGGTCCACCTGCCGGCCATTGCCTTCGCCGAGTTGCAGTTGGGCGAATTGTCCTCCGATCCGGAATTTGGAGCCTTGCGCGATTTACCTTATAACAACGTCCATCACCTGCGCGAATGCCTGATGGATATCAAGACGAAACGGATCCACACCAAAATTGTTAACCGGGTCCAGGCACCCCAGTTTCCCTACCGTACCATTAAGAATGGTATTTTTATCGGCAAGGACGAAGGCTTGCTTTACTTCCCGCTGCCGCCGCGGGAAGAGTTGCGGAGTAAGTATTACCGCTGGTGGCGGTCGGCCAACGTCAACGTATAATTGCCGGCAACGTCGCCCTTCGCAACCCAGACCAATATTACGTGCACGTCCGTGAGGTTTCGCACCATTTGAGATGACATCTGTCACTGTGTGTAATCTATGATTACGGTTAAATCAAAAACATCCTGAATCGCTATTCTCACTGAAAGCGTATCTGGCGCCCGTTGACCGCCTGGGCTGGCGCGACGGTGCAAGCAGTGCTTGCGGTCTAACGGCCGTACAGAACGCGAGGCTGATTAGCCATGTGCAAGAAGCTTCCCACTTTCTTGCAAGATAGTTCACTAACTGAAACGGGGCTCTACCATCGGGCACGCACCCTGCTGCGTGCCCGGTTTTATTTCTGACCGGGACCAACTATAGAGGGGGTGAAGTCCTGTAAAGAGTGATCCCAGTCGCCGTTAGTTATCAACCGTTTTCTTGAAGAGAGGAGGAATACGTTCTATGAGTACGATGGGTTTAACCACATTTGAGACCATCGCCGTCTGGTCAGTCTTGGGGGTCGCGCTGCTCGGCCTGGCCTATGCCCTGTTCTTACGCCAACAGGTAATGCGTGAGGACATGGGGACAGCGGAGATGCAGGCAGTATGGTCGGCGATTCGCGATGGGGCCGATGCTTACCTGAACCAGCAACTGCGCTCGATTCTGCCCTTTATCGGCATCCTCACAATCGTCTTGTTTTTAAGCGTCTACATTGTGGAGCCGAGCGCGGAAGCGATGGAACGCTTCGCCGGCTATGAAGATGGTACGGTGCGGCTGATCGTCGGCGTGGGCCGGGCAGTGGCCTTTGTCATGGGGGCCGGTTTCTCGCTGCTGGTCGGGCAGATAGGGATGCGAATGGCGGTCCAGGCGAATGTGCGCGTGGCCTCTGCTGCCCGCTATAGCTTCAGCGACGCGCTGCGCATCGCCTACCGGGCGGGAACGATTACGGGCATGCTCACCGACGGCCTCGGCCTGTTGGGCGGCACCGTCATTTTCATGGTTTTCGCCCTGGCAGCGCCAGACGCGCTGCTGGGCTTCGGTTTTGGCGGCACCCTGATCGCCCTCTTCATGCGGGTTGGCGGCGGCATCTATACCAAGGCAGCCGACGTCGGTGCGGATCTGGTAGGTAAAGTCGAGGAAGATCTGCCGGAAGATGACCCGCGTAACGCCGCGGTTATTGCCGACCTGGTAGGCGACAACGTCGGCGATTGCGCCGGGATGGCGGCCGACATCTTCGAGTCGTACGAGGTTACCATCGTCGCAGGGTTGATCCTGGGCATTGCCCTTTTTGCCATCACCGGGCATCACGAATATATCTTGTTCCCGTTGTTGGTGCGGGGCATTGGCGTGCTTTCCTCTATCGTGGGCACCTACCTGGTTAAAGGGAAATCTGATGAACGCGGGGACGCCATGAAGGCGATCTTCAGCGGTTTTCTCACTTCGGCTGCCATTTCCGTGGTCACCTTTGGTCTGGTAGCCATCGTCTACATGGACGATGTACCCGGCGGCTGGTGGCGGCCCTTCCTCTCGACCACGGCCGGCGTTCTCCTGGCGATCCTGATTGACCGTCTGACCGACTACTTCACCGGCACTCACGGCACACCGGTCGAGGAGATCAAAGAAAGCACGGCCGGTGGCCCGGCTACCACCATCCTCTCGGGGCTGGGGGTTGGTTACGAATCCAGCGTCTGGTCGGTGGTTGTCATCGCCGGCACCATTGGCGCGGCCATTTTGATCTACAGCGGCATGCCCATGCAACAGTTCGTCGATAGTGGGTCGGTGGCCTCGATCGGTGCCGCCCAGGTGGCCTTCATTCTCTATGGCGTAGCCATGACGGGCATCGGCATGCTGACGTTGACCGGCAACAATGTGGCCATGGACTCCTTCGGTCCGATTGCGGATAACGCCAACGGCATCGGCGAAATGACGAATATGGACGAAGACGCGCGCCAGATTATGGCCGACCTCGATGCCGTCGGGAACACGACCAAGGCGATTACGAAAGGGATCGCCATTGGCTCGGCCGTGATCGCTGCCGTCGCCCTCTTTGGTTCGTTCATCACCGACGTGGGCAAGATTGACCCGGAGGCGCTGGCCAACGGCATCCGCGTCTCAGAACCGATCGTCTTCGTCGGCATGTTGCTGGGCGGGGCCCTGCCCTGGCTCTTCTCGTCGCTGGCCATCAAGTCGGTCAGCCGGGCAGCAGGCCAGATGGTGGACGAGGTCCGGCGCCAGTTCAAGATTCCGGGCATTCTCGAAGGCACGCGCACGCCAGATTACAAACGGGCCGTGACCATCTCCACCATGGCTGCCCAACGGGATTTGATTAACCTGGCGATTATAGCGGTTGTCACGCCGATTGCCGTCGGTTTGCTGCTTAACGTCGAAGCGTTAGGCGGCTTCCAGGCAGGCATCATCCTCTCGGGCCAGTTGCTGGCGGTCTTTATGGCTAATACCGGCGGTGCCTGGGACAATGCGAAGAAATTGATTGAGGACGAACCGAGTGATCCGGCGCTGAACCTGGGCAAGGGATCAGAACGGCACAAGGCCAGTGTCGTCGGAGACACCGTGGGCGATCCGCTCAAGGATACCGCCGGGCCGGCGCTGAACCCGATGATCAAGGTGGTCAATATCGTCAGCCTGATCATTGCGCCGATCATGGTCCAATACCAGGGATTGAGCCTGGGGACGGGCATTGTCGTCGCGCTGCTCATCGCCCTGCTCTGGTGGGCCATCGTCCGCTCCAAGCGCGAGCCTGTGCCCATTGCCGAACCGGAAGCGGTCGTCGCCGGCGCCGGCAGCGATTAGCACAAGGAAAGACGATTGGCTAACCGTGAATTAGCCAATCGTCTTTTTGTTGAAACCGTAGTATAGTAGGGGATGGGTCTGAGACAGGAAATTTTCTGCAGCCGATCCATGGCGAAGCACAGAAAGGGCCCGTCGCGCACGAAAGTACATCACCGCGCTGCGTGTCCCTTATAGTAAAGGCCACTCCCGCCGGTGCGGGAGTGGCCCTTTTGCTTATAGCGTCTCAGCCCAGCCGCCAAACTCTAGGCAGCCAGCGTAGACAGGTCGCCCAGCTCTTCACCCATCGCCCGCGCCTTGAGCACACGGCGCATAATCTTGCCGGAGCGCGTCTTCGGCAG